>ENA-UEQN01001503-UEQN01001503.1-human-gut-metagenome-genome-assembly--contig:-NODE-1503-length-18490-cov-4.625916_pt1 | contig 18490 bp, 19 predicted proteins | sample MGYA00242940_ERZ507944 | MGnify/ENA primary metagenome ERZ507944 (study PRJEB26167, sample SAMN06115449) | human gut metagenome | host: Homo sapiens | place: China:Fujian | collected 2015-08-20... | reverse complement strand
TGTTCGTTCCTTTCCAGACAATTTAAAAGTTCTTCTTCCCCGTATCTCTTTAAAAACAGCGTGAAAGCGTAGGGTTTCGCCTTTTCAAACATTCCCTTTTTGCAAAGCGTTTCGCAGTCGGCGCAATGCGCGATATTTTTTTCGATGCTGCAACGGCGGTTTTCGCACCAGGACTTTTCGGGCGCGTCCCCTTCGCCGCAGCCGCCGCACACGTCGTTTTGCGCGCATAGGCAGCAGGCGAGCCCGCAGCGCGCGAGTCCCATTTCACGTTTCATAATTCCCTCCGTAAAATAAAAAAAGCCCGAGCAAAACATTCGTTTTTGCCCAGACGGTCGACACGAAACGCAATTTCGGCTTCCCCATAGAGATCTATGTAATCCGTCAGTCGCCGAACGCTCTTTCAATTTTTTTTATTGTACCATACTTTTCCCGACAATGCAAGAGTTTGCAAAAAATTTACGGCGCTTTTTCGCAATCGTGCGGCAGGCGCAGCCGCTCGCGCGGGCACGCGTATCTTTCCCCCTCCCATTCAAAGCCGAACCGCGCAAGATCTACGCCCCATTCGTCCCTGGCAAAGAGCACGGGAATACGCCCGTCCATACATTTGTTGACGAGCGCGCGCAGCATCATTTCGGGATAAGGGACTCCCTTTTCGCAGAAAAATTCTCCCTGCGCGGTGACGCCGCCGAAAAACACGTTTTCCCCGTCTTTGAGTTCGCAGGAAACGGGGTAGCCCTCTTTCAGAAAAAAACGAACGGATATCATACCCTCATTATACCATAAATCTGACGGTAACGCAAAAAACAGTAGGCTTTTTTTGGAAATTATGATATACTAAACGAAAAATCCGCATTCGGAGGCAACATGGATCAAGCGATATTACAGGCGCTGGAAGGCATACGCAACCAGTTTCTGGACATTGTGTTCGCGGCGTGGACGATGCTGGGCGAAGAAATTTTCATCACCGCCATCATCGCCGTCGTATTTTTCTGCATCAATAAGAGCCTTGGCGAAAAAATGCTCGTGACCATTCTTTCGGCAAGCGCTTTCTGCACGGGGCTGAAAAGCGCCATCCGCCGCACCCGTCCCTATGCCGCGGGCGTGGTGGATAAGGTGGACGTGGATACGCCCTTCGTTTCCACAAACGATCTGGATATCGATATGTCCTGCCCGAGCGGGCATTCGTGCGCGAGCGCGTCCTTTTTCGGTAACCTCGCGCTCACGTTCCGCCGCCCGGGCGTCATCGTATTTTCCATAATCGCGGTGCTGGGCGTCATGTTTTCGCGGCTATATTTAGGAGTGCACTATCCCACCGACGTGCTGTCGGGCTTTGCCATCGGCGTGCTGTTCGCGATCATCTGGCAGACGGTCTATGCGGGCTTCTACAAAAAAAGGCTGTGGGTGTTTTTCGCTTTCGCCCTTCTTACGCTGCCCTTTCTCTTTATCGCCCGCACGATGACGGAATCCATGTTCAAGATCTCCGCCATCACCCTCGCCGCAGCGATCGGGCTTTTGATCGAAGAGAAATTTTTCTGCTTTGCGGACGCAAACAAATGGTGGAAACGCATTCTGCGGCTGGCGATCGCGATCATCGCGGCGGCGGTCCCCTTTCTTTTGCTGTACCGCTTTCTGCCCGACGGCAACTGGTCGACTTTCGCGCAGTATTTCGCGGCGATCTTTTTCGCGCTGACGGTCACGCCGCTTCTCATCGTGAAACTTCGCCTGTAAACGACTTTTTACTTGACTTTATACGTATAAAAAAGTAAAATTATTATAAAAACGAAAAGAGAACGAGGAATCTATCATGTCTGATAAAACAGCGGCGACAATGGATAAGATCGTAAATCTCTGCAAGGCGCGGGGCATCATTTTCCCGGGCAGCGAAATTTACGGCGGAATGGGAAACACCTGGGATTACGGTCCCGTAGGCGTGGAGATCAAGAATAACGTCAAGCGCGCCTGGTGGAAAAAATTCGTGCAGGAAAGCGACAATTCTTTCGGCGTGGACGCGGCGATCCTGATGAATTCGCGCGTATGGGAGGCGAGCGGGCACACCTCGTCCTTCACCGACCCCAAAATGGACTGCAAGGAATGCAAGGCGCGTTTCCGCGCGGATAACCTCATCGAAAACCATTCTAAGGGAAAAGTCAATCCCGACGTTTTATCCAACGAGGAGATGGAGGCGTACATTGCCGAGCACAAGGTGGCTTGCCCCAACTGCGGCAAGCACAACTGGACGCCCATACGCACCTTTAATCTGATGTTCGAGACCTCGCGCGGCGTGACCGACGAGAGCCAGAATAAAATCTATCTGCGCCCCGAGACCGCGCAGGGCGAATTCGTCAACTTTCTGAACGTGCAGCGCACCACGCGCGCCAAGGTGCCCTTCGGCATCGCGCAGATCGGCAAAGCGTTCCGCAACGAGATCACGCCCGGAAACTTCATCTTCCGCACCATTGAGTTCGAGCAGATGGAACACCAATGGTTCTGCAAAGAGGGCACGGACACCGAATTTTACGAAGAATATAAGAAAAAGGCGCTGGAATTTTTGCTCGGCCTCGGTTTCGAAAGAGAGCACCTCCGCTATAAAGACCACGACAAACTGGCGCACTACGCGAAATCGGCGTGCGATATCCAATACCTCTTCCCCATCGGCTGGCAGGAACTCAACGGCATCCATAACCGCACCGATTACGATCTTTCCCGCCATCAGGAATTTTCGGGCAGGAATATGTTCTATCTCGACCCGGTCACCAACGAAAAGTACGTTCCCTACGTCGTGGAATACTCCATCGGCGCGGACCGCCTGATGCTCGCAGTCCTCTCTGAGGCGTACGACGAGGAGACGCTGGAAGGCGGCGACACGCGCGTGGTCATGCACTTCCATCCCGCCGTGGCGGCGTACAAGGCGGCAATCTTGCCCTTGCAGAAGAACCTTTCGGAAAAGGCGAAGGAGGTCGCGAAACAACTTTCCAAAAAGTTTATGATCACCTACGACGAGGCGGGCTCCATCGGCAAGCGCTACCGCCGTCAGGACGAGATCGGCACCCCCTACTGCATCACCATAGATTTCGAAACGCTGGACAACAACACCGTGACGATACGCGACCGCGACACCATGTCGCAGATCCGCATGGATATCGGCGAACTCGCCGCCTTTATCGAAAAGAGCATGGAATTTTAAGTTATGAAAGTAAAAACGCGCGGAGCGTATCGCTCCGCGCGTTTTTTGTTATGATTGCGGCATACTGAAACTATGTATTTCAATTACCACGCCAAGGCGAAGAGGCTGATCGCGGAGGGACGGCTCGAACGCTACGAATTCGTCGAAAGCTGGGGCAGGATACGCCCCGCGCTGGTGCTCTATTTCGAAGGCGAAAAGCCCATGCCCATCCGCGAATACCGCTGGAACGAATATCTTCCGCTGCTCGAAAACAAATAAAAGTCAGCTTTTCGAGCACTTTTCCGCGTCCACGGCGAGCGTGAACATGAGAACGCGCAGCGCGTCGGCGGGATCCGCGACGTCGAGCACGTAGGTGTCCGTCCAGTTCAAGATCTCTTTCCATACGCGCGCGACGACGCCCGAAGCGCCGACAAGCGTGTAATCCCATTGCAGAAAATCCCCTTCGACGTTCCAGCCGCAGCACTCGATACGGTATTTGGGCCGCAGAAACGACCATTTACGGCAGACCATGCCCACATATCGCTCGCCCTCGTACATTTCGAACTTGGGCAGTAAGGTCAAAACTTTTTCCTGCACCGTGCCGACGCAAGCACCCCGCGAATCGTAAATGCGCAGGCAATGCCCCCAGGAAAGTTCGCCCTTTACCGTATACGCCACGGTCCCGTCTTCGTAGTAAACGTCGTAACTGTCGAACCAGGAAAAAAAGCGCTGCTTGAATAATAATTTCATATCAAAACTCGAATTTCGTATCCCGCGAGAACAATTTTAAGATCATGTCCATGCAGGAACCGTCCATCGCTTTATCGTGGAAACACACCTCGTACACCGCATCGGTAATGGGGAGTTCCACATTGTATTTTTCGCCCAGTTTTTTCATCGCCGCGGCGGTCATGACGCCCTCGGCGAGTTTCTGAAACTTTTCACCCTTGACGAGCATCTCGCCGTACATACGGTTGTGAGAATGGCGGGAAAAGAGCGTCGTTTCGTAATCGCCCAGATGCGCGAGCCCGTACGCGGAAAGTTCGTTTCCGCCCATCGCCTTGATGAGCCGCGCCACCTCGCGCGCGCCGCGCGACATCAGAGGGCCTTTCAGCGTGGAAACGCCGCCGCCGTCGAGAACGCCTGCGGCAATGCCCATCACGTTCTTCGCCGCCGCGCCGATCTCCGTACCGATGATATCGTTTCCGTAATAAAAGCGGATGAGATCGCTCTTGAAGTTGTCGGCGAGAAACTTTTTCAGTTCCACGTTATGGCTGTCGATGACCATGCAGTTGGGAATGCCCGCCGTGAAATCCTGAATGTGTCCCGGGCCTACCCAAACCGCGATCTTATCTTTGGAAATGCCTTTTTCGACGAGGATCTCCGAAAGCCGTTCGCCCGTTTCCACCTCGATGCCCTTCATGCAGAGCACAAAGGTCTTATCCGACACGTTGAATGCTTTTATCTTGTCGATAAAGCCGCGCACGCCCTGCGAACTGATGGAAATGATGACGATATCCGCGTGACCGACCGCCTGCTTTAGATCGCAGGTGAGCGTGATGCGGGGATCGAGAGCGACGTACTCGTTTTTGCCCGTCGACTTCAAGACCTGATAGGAATAATCCTCTTCCGGCCCCCAGGAATAGACGTCGTAGCCCTTTTTGCTCGCCAGATACCAGGCAATGAACGACCCCCAGCGGCCGCAGCCCAGAACGGAAATTTTCAGCATGATCAATACCTCTCATTCATTTCTTAAGCGCTCCGGCGCATAAGAAAAATACATTATTTCAGAAAATTCGCCCATTCCGCGTCTTCGCAATCCGCGTTGCGGAAATGCAGCAAACGCTCCTCATACGCGCGCCGACGATCTTCTATCGCGGCATCACAATGATCCAAACCGTACTTATGTATAAGCGCGGTCAATTCATATACGCACAGTCCCATCGCATGCCCCGCGGTATGCACCGTAGAACATGCCTGCCCCAGGGCATGGCAAAACGCCCCGCCTTCCGCATTCTGCTCATTCGCCAAAGCGTGACAAGCGAGAATCGCCGCTTTGGCTCGAGGCATTTTGATCTTTCCTGCCGCCCATAAACGCGCCGCCTCCAAAGTTTCCTGCGGGCGCGTTTCGAGCGGATAAATCCGTTTGAGATCCTCTACGATCTCTTCGGAAAAACTGAATGCCCACAGCACGACAGTCTTATGCGTCTGTTCGGCGCAACGTCTTGCAAGTCCTCTCAAAAACGCGTCTTTGGGCGAAAACAAAATTCTATTTTTGCGTTGCAGGCGGGCCGCGGCTTCCGCCTTCCAATCATTCGTAATCATACTTCTTTGCGCTCGATGAACGCGCGCGACAGCGTGACGTCGTCGGTGTATTCGATCTCCGAACCGATGGGAATGCCGTGGGCGAGCCGTGTGACTTTCACGCCCAGAGGCTTTAAAATTTTGGCGATGTACAGCGCGGTCGCGTCCCCTTCCACGTCGGGATTGGTGGCGAGGATGACCTCTTCCACGCCCCCCTCGCCCACGCGCGCCAGAAGTTCGCGCAGGCGGATGTCATTGGGGCCGATGCCCTCCATGGGGTTGATGACGCCGTGCAGCACGTGATACACGCCCTTGAATTCGCGCAGTTTTTCCAACGCGATGACGTCTTTCGGCTCCTTGACGACGCAGATGATTTTGCCGTCGCGCTCTTTACAGATGTCGCAAACTTCTTCTTCGGTGAAATTGCCGCAGATCTTGCAGTATTTCACCTTTTTTTTGACGTTGAGAATGGCGGCGGCAAACTCCTGCGCCTCGCTCTCGGTCATGCCGATGATCTTATAGGCGTAGCGCTGCGCGCTCTTTTTTCCCACGCCGGGAAGTTTGGAAAATTCGTTGATGAGCCTTCCGATCGGCTCGATAAAAACCTGCATGGATTACAGAAGTCCTCCCATGCCGCCCATACCCGCGAACGGGCCCATTTTTTCTTCGTAAACGGCGTCCGCCTTTTTATAGCCGTCCATGATCGCCGCCATGACGAGATCTTCGAGCATTTCCACGTCTTCGGGATCGACGGCTTTCGGATCGATCTCGATGCCGTCGATGATCTTTTTCGCGTTCATGTACACGACGACCGCCTCGCCGCCGCTCGTGCCCACGATCTCCCAATCGTCCAGAGCCTTTTGCATTTCCTGCATCTGCTCCTGCATTTTCTGCGCCTGTTTCATGAGATTTTGCATGTTACCGCCGCCCATGCCGCCTTTAAATCCTGCCATATGATTCTCCTATTTCGCAAATTTTTATCTTTCTTCTATATCGGTGTTTGGAAACGCGCTTTTCAGGCGCGCGACGTCCTCTTCGAAACCGTCGATTTTCTGCCCCTGCATACGGATATCGAAATCGGTAATGCCGATCTTTTCCAACGCTTCACCGATGGTCTTGCGGTGCTGTTCGCGGCTCAACGAACGGTAAATGACTTCATTTTTTGCCGTGAGCACGAATTTATCCCCCTCAAACGCGTGTTCGAGATCCTGACACATGGTGAACAGCACGCCGTTGCGCGAGGACGTGCGCAGCGTGCGCATGAAGTAACCGAAAGCGTTTTTCCGCTTGTCTTCCGCCAACGCGTTGACGCTCTCCGCCGCAGGTTTTCTCGCGGAAAAGAGGTCTGCGGGCGGCTCTTCCGCCGTAAAGGGCGTATCGAACGAAGGCGATTCTTCCTCGATGACTTCGAGCCGCACTTTCGGCGCTGCGGACGGCGCAGAAGTTTCCGCTCGCGGGAGCGCGGAGAGATTTTTCAGTTTTGCTTCCAGCGCCGCGATCCTGCTTTCCAATGCGGATACGTCGTTATCCGTTTCGGGCATGCCCGCCTTGACGATCGCCGTTTCCAAAAGAATGCGCGGCGACGAGGAATATTTCAGTTCGTTTTCCAAAGACGCAAAGATCTCGCAGCAGCGCAAAACGCGCTTTCCCTCGCAGTCCTCCGCGATCTTTACGATCCGATCGAACATCTCCTTGGGAAAATTGAGTATGGAATTGGCGTTCTTGCACGCTTTGGCAATGGAAACGTTGTTTAAGAACACCAGAATATCTTTCGCCAGAACGCCCACGCCCTTGCCCGCGGAAATAACCTGTTCGGCAAGCGTGAGCGCCTCGCCCGCGTCGCCGTGCAAGAGCGCGCCGCCGAGTTTGGCAATTTCATAGAAATCCGCGCTGCCCAAGACCTCATTCACGTCCGCATAGGTCAGTTTGCCCTTGCTGTACGATATGCACATATCGGCAACCGACAAACTGTCGCGCACGCTCCCCGCGCCCGCGCGCGCGATCGCCGCGACCGCCTCTTCCTCGTATTCCTTGCCGACGGCGCGCAGCACGTTTTTGAGGTGCTCCTCGAGATCGCTCTGCGGAATGAGTTTGAAGTCGAAACGCATACAGCGGGAGAGAATGGTGGCGGGCAGTTTGTGCGGCTCGGTGGTGGCGAGGATAAAGACCGCGTGCTTTGGCGGCTCTTCCAGCGTCTTTAAGAGGGCGTTGAACGCCGAATCGGAGAGCATATGCACTTCGTCGACGATATAGACTTTATAGCGGCAGGAAACGGGCGGATACTGCACCTTTTCCCGCAAGTCGCGCATCTCGTTCACTCCGTTGTTGGAGGCGGCGTCGATCTCGGTGACGTCGAGATTGGAAGGGTCGGCGAGCGCCTTGCACGCTTCGCACTCGCCGCAGGGCGAACCGCCTACGGGATGCTCGCAGTTGATGGCACGCGCGAAAATTTTGGCGGTGCTCGTCTTTCCCGTGCCGCGCGGCCCGCAAAAGAGGTACGCGTGACCCACGCGCCCCGTTTCTATCTGATTCGTCAGAATTTTGACGATATGTTCCTGCCGCACCAATTCGTTTAAACGGGTCGGGCGGAAAGTCCTGTAAAGGGCAAGATATGCCATTTCAACGCTCCTCTTCCAGTTTTTTCGCAATTTTTTTCTTGGCGCGCTGCACCGCGTTGTCCGCGCTCTTTTCGCTCCGTCCCGTGCGCGAGGCGATCTCGGAGAGGCTGTGCCCCTCGATATACAAACGGATACATTCCATTTCGCCCTCCGAAAGGTACGTTTTCATGCTCTCGATCAGCTCTTTGCGCGATTCGTTGCCGATCAAGACTTCCTCGGGATCGAGTTCGGAGATGATGAGTTCCTCCGTAAAGTTGTCGGTAAGGGAAACCGACTTGTTCAAAGGATCGTGCTTTTGCCGCGTCGCGCTCTTCACCGCGCTGACGATGCGGCGGTAAATGCACAAAAACGCGAAATTTTTAAAACTCATTTTACCCGGGCGGAAGTTCTGAATGGCGGTGTACAGCCCACACATGCCCTCCTGAATGAGGTCTTCCGTTTCGCCGCCCTCCAAAAAAAAGCTGCGCGCCACGCTCTTGACCGCGTTTTTATAGCGCTGCAACAGGGTTTCGGTCGCGGTCGCGTCCCCCGACTGCGCGAGGCGGATCAGTTCTTCGTCGCACATCTTCTCTGCCTTACGATCTCATACGCCGCCACGCCGAGGGCGACGGAAGCGTTGAGGGAATTTATTTTTCCGAACATGGGCAGCGATACGAGTTTATCGCACTTCTTTTGCGTGAGCGCACCCACGCCGCTGTCCTCGCCGCCGATGACGAGGGCGACGTCGCCCGTCAGATCGGCGGCGTAAATATCTTCGCCCGCGGCTTCGAGCGCGTACACCCAGTAGCCGTTCTTTTTCAGTTCGTCCACGGCGTAATTGACGCCCGGCACGCGCGCGATCTTGATATGATTCGCCGCGCCCTCGGAAATGCGCATGACGCTCTCGTTGACCTGCGCGCTCTTGTTTTTGGGGATGACGACGCCCGTCGCGCCGACGCACTCCGCCACGCGCAGAATGCTGCCGAGATTGTGCACGTCCTCGATGCCGTCGCAGACGACGATGAGACGCGGCGTATCCGCGGGGGCGAGAAGTTCGTCGAGATCCGCATAGACGAAATCGGTGGCATAGGCGATGACGCCCTGATGCCGCCCCGTTTCGCTCTCCCGATCGAGCGCCTTTTCGTCGGCGAACTGCACGCGGACGCCCTTTGCGCGCGCCTCCGCGAAAATGCGGCCCAACGCGTCCTGCGCGTTTTTGCGGAGGAGTATTTTGTCGATCGTCTTGTCCGTCTTTAAAAGTTCCAGAACGGCGTTTTTACCCTCGTATTTCATATCACTCCTCCGAAATCAGCTCGTCCAGCCGCGCGTACGCGCCCGTGAGATATAAATACCCCACGACCGCCTCGAACCCCGTGGAGAGATTGTACTCGGCGACGGTCGCGTTCTTGCTCTTGGTCGGTTTTTTGGCGTTGCGGCCGCGCAGAAAGATCTCCCGCTCCGTGGCGGTGAATTTTTCTTCGATATTTTTGAGAAGCGCCGCCTGCCCTTTGGCGGATACGCTCGCCGAAGAGAGTTTTTGCAGCGTTCCCGTCTTGTAATCGCTCGCAAACACCAGTTTTTCGCGTATGTAGAGCGAATAGGCGGCGTCCCCGATGAATGCGAGCACGACGGGATTGAGCCTAAAAGCCTTTTCCGCTTCCATTACTTCGTTGAATTTTACCATAATACCCTTTCATTATACCACACCGCGGCGCAAAATTCAATAAAATCGAAAGGGTGGAAAAAAGAAAGAGAAGCCTTTCGGCTTCGCTTTTATTTTCTATATAAGATATGATCCTCGTTTCAACCCGCGACGTTGTGCGCGATGAAAGCGACGATGCCTTTATAGAGGGCGTACGCTACCTTTTTTTGGTATTCCTGCGTGTTTAGAAGCGCGTCCTCTTCGGGATTGGACAAAAAACCGCATTCCGCGATGACGGAGGGATAATCGGTGCAGTTGAGGATATAATAATCGCCTTTCAGCGCCGAAAGCCCGCCGCCCGAGAGCGCGTTGAATTCTTCCTGAATAGATGCGGCGAGCGCCTTCCCCTGCGCGCTGTCGTTTCGGAAAAAGACCTGCCCGCCCTTTCGCGACGACAAGGGAAATTTATTCTGATGCACGGAAACCACCGCCACGGGCTCCGCCGCCTCGATGATCTCCTTGCGCTTTTTCATGTCGCTCTTTTTCTTGTTTTTATCGGTGGGAGCGTACAGTCCGCCCTCCGACTTTCTGGTGAGCACCACTTTAAATCCCGCGCCCGCGAGTTGCGTTTCCAGAAGACGGACGATGGAAAGATTGATCTCGCTCTCCTTGACTTTGGAATTGACGCCCGTAACGCCGCCGTCGATCCCGCCGTGCCCCGCGTCGAGCACGATCGTCATGCCGTTCGTGGACACCGCCGAAGTGGAAAGCGCCGTTAAAAGCACGCACCCGCACAGAAGGACCGCCAAAAGCAGACTGACGAAAATGATGTGTTTTTTGTGTATGACAAACATAAAAAGACCCGCCTCCGATACAGTTATTGTATTCGGAAAGCGGGAAAAGCATGACTATTTTTTTTCGCTCTGCGCGGCGAGGTTTTCGCGGGCGGTGGCGAGCATCAGTTTGATGCGGTTTTCCTGATTGACTTTGGTCGCCGACGGGTCGTAATCGACGGCGACGATGTTTTCGTATTCGTACATCTGTTTGAGGGTACGGATGGTGCCCTTGCCCGCGATGTGGTTGGGCAGGCAGCCGAACGGCTGCGCGCACACGATATTGTCCGTGCCCGTTTCCGCGAGCGCCGCCATTTCCGCGGGGATCAGCCAGCCTTCGCCCATCTTCACGCCCTGGTTGATGACTTTATCCGCGCAGCGGCGCAAATGCTCGAAATCGTGCAGCGGCTCGTAGCCCGCCGCCCTCGCCTGCCGAATGATTTTTTTCTGGATACGGTGCAGGTACCGATACACGATCTTAAAAAGAATGGTGCCGCGGCTCTTGTGCCCGTAATACTTTTCGTCGTTGATGTTGTTCACGGCGCAGTACATGACGAAATCCATCAGGGCGGGCACGACCGGCTCGCACCCTTCGGAAAGGAGAAAGTCCTCGAGATGCGAATTGCCGAGCGGCGAATACTTTACGTAAATTTCTCCCACGATGCCGACTTTCACTTTCGCTTGCCTGTCCCGCTCCACTTTGGAAAAACGCTCGAACATGGCGGCATGGATGCGCTTATAGCGGCGGTATTTTCCCGACGCGAACGCGTCCAGAATGAGTTTAACGCAGTCCTCCCTCGCCTTGTCGCTTTCGCCCTCCGCCGCCTCGTACGGCTTGGTCTGATTATAGAGGGACATCAGAGAATCGCCGTAAAAGATGGCGAACGCCAACTTTAAAAGCGTCTTTAGATCGACGGGAAACCCGCTGTCCTTTTCCAGTCCCGCAAAATTGAGGGACACGACGGGCACTTTGGGAAATTCCGCTTTGAGCGCCTTTCTGATGAGCGGGATATAATTGGAGGCGCGGCAGCCGCCGCCCGATTGAGTGATCATCACCGCCGTATGCTCCACGTCGTACTTGCCGCTCTTCAAGGCGTCGATGAACTGCCCCGTCACGCACAGGGCGGGATAGCACGTGTCGTTATGCACGTGTTTGAGCCCCTCGTCGATGACGGCGCGGGTGTCGTTGCGCAATAGTTCGATATCCCAGCCGTCGGCGCGGAGGATCTCCACGATGATACCGAAATGTACGGGCAGCATATCGGGAATGAGAATTTTGTGCGTGCCCTTCATGTTTTTGTTGAATTTGGGGAAGTCTTCGGTGAAATCCACCGCTTCCCGCATTTTGTCGTCTTTCATTGATTTTGATTCCGTTTTTGTTCTTCGATCGCGGCGAGCATGCTCCGAAGGCGTATCTTCACCACGCCCAGGTTGTTGATCTCGTCGATCTTGATCTGCGTGTACAGTTTCCCGCGGCTTTCGAGGATCGAGCGCACCTCGTCGGTGGTGATCGCGTCGATGCCGCAGCCGAAAGAAACGAGTTGCACGAGGTTGATATCGTCGTGCTTGGTCACGTATTCCGCCGCGCGGTACAGGCGGGCGTGGTACGTCCACTGATTCAGAACGTTCACTTTCACGAGGTCCCCCCTCTGGAACACGCTGTCCTCGGAGAGCACCGCCATATCGAGCGACGTCAGCAGTTTTCCGATGCCGTGATTGATCTCGGGATCGATATGATAAGGGCGCCCCGCCAGCACGATGAGCGCTTTGCCCTCGCGCTGCGCCTTGTAGATGATCTCGCTGCCCTTTTCCTCGATCGCGGTATAATAGGAGGCAAGGCGTTTAAACCCTTCGTCCAGACCGCGGGAAACGAGCGCTTTGCTCAGTTTATATTTTTTGAGCGCGCTTTTCAGCGTTTTGACCGTGCTCTTTCTCATGTTCGGGTCGATATAGGGCATGACAAAGTTTTCGCCGTTCAGCCGCTCGTTGTTCGCCTTTAAAAGTTCGGGATAATACGCCACCACGGGGCAATTGTAGTGATTGGTCGAATCGTATTCGTCCAGATTGTAACTCTCGCAGGGATAGAAGATAAAATCGACGTTCTTGTCGAGAAGGCTTTCTATATGCCCGTGAATGAGTTTTGCGGGATAGCAGGCGGTATCGCTCGCCACGGTGTGCTGCCCCTTGAAGTACAGATCGCGCGACGATTTTTCGCTGAGCACCACTTCGAATCCGCACGTTTCGAAAAATCCCGCCCACAGGGGCAACTGTTCGTAAAAGCCCAGTCCCAGCGGGATCCCCACGCGGCCGCGCTTTTTGCTCCCTTCGCCCGTCACGGAGGCAAGCAGGCGCTCGTATTTGAAATGATAGATATCCAGTTCGTCCGAATGGGGTTTGAGCCCCGCGCCCTTTTCGCACTTGTTGCCCGAAATGAATTTGCGGCCGTCGGAAAAACGGATGACGTTCACGTTGCAGTTGGACGTGCACCCGCCGCACATACGGCTCTTGGAGACGTAAGAAAAATTTTTGAGTTCGGCTTCGGTGATGACCGTGCTCACGCCCGTCACGTTTTCTTTTGCGTACAGCGCCGCGCCGAACGCGCCCATCAGCCCCGCGATGCCGGGGCGCACGACGTTTTTGCCCGTTTCCTTTTCGAAAGAACGGAGCACCGCGTCGTTTAAGAAAGTGCCGCCCTGCACCAGAATGTTTTGCCCGAGTTCGTCGGGCGTTTTGGCGCGGATGACTTTATAAATGGCGTTTTTGACGATGGACATCGAAAGGCCCGCGGAGATATCCTCCACGCTCGCGCCCTCTTTCTGCGCCTGCTTGACCGAACTGTTCATGAACACCGTGCAGCGCGAGCCGAGTTCGACGGGCTTTTTGGAAAACAGGCCGAGTTTGGAAAACTCGTCTATCTCCATGCCCATGGCTTTGGCGAACGTCTGGATAAAGGAACCGCAGCCCGAAGAACACGCCTCGTTGAGCATGATGCCGTCGATGGCGCGGTTTTTGATCTTGAAACATTTGATATCCTGTCCGCCGATATCGATGATGAAATCGACGTCGGGATTGAAAAACACGGCGGCCTTGAAATGCGCCACCGTTTCCACGATGCCGAAATCCGCCTTTAAAGCCGCTTTCATCATATCCTCGCCGTAGCCCGTGACCGCGCAGCCGCATATGCGCACATGTCCGCCCGACAGATCGTAGATCTCGCGCAAGCGTTCCAGGACGATGTCGAGCGGCTGTCCGTTGTTGGACTGGTAATGCGAGTATAAAATTTTGCAGTCGGGCGTGATCAGCATGAGTTTCGTGGTTGTGGAACCGCTGTCTATGCCGAGATACGCGTCGCCCGTATAGGTCTTGATATCGCAGAATTGAAGATCGCTCTGCTTGTGGCGCGCGACGAATTCGTCGTATTCTTCGCGGTCGGCAAACAGCGGTTCGCCCGTTACGATCTCGTCGCTCATCTTTACGCTCTCGATCTTGCGGATGATCGTTCCGATATCCTGCGCGTCCACGCTTTCGGAATAGAGCGCCGCGCCGACGGACATGAAACAGGGCGCGTTGTCGGGAAACACGGCGTGCTCGTCGTCGAGATGCAACGTGGTCTGAAAGGCTTTTCTGAGCCCCTTGATAAAGTAGAGCGGGCCGCCTAAAAAGAGAACTTTGCCCTTGATGCGCCTGCCCTGCGCCAAACCCGATACGGTCTGGTCTACGACCGCCTGAAAAATGGAGGCGGCGATATCCTCTTTCTTCGCGCCCTGATTGAGAAGGGGCTGAATATCGGATTTCGCGAACACGCCGCAGCGCGAGGCGATGGGGTACACCTTTTCCGCGCGCAGGGACAACTCGTCCATTTCGCCGACTTCGAGGTTCAAAAGCGTCGCCATCTGGTCGATGAAGGCGCCCGTGCCGCCCGCGCAACTGCCGTTCATGCGCTGTTCGGTACCGCCCGTGACGAAGATGATCTTCGCGTCCTCGCCGCCGAGTTCCACGGCCGCGTCCGCATCGGGATAATATTTGCGGATGGCGGTAAACGCCGCCTGTACTTCCTGTACGAAAGAAACGCCGCTCCTCTGCGCGAGCCCAAGCCCCGCAGAGCCCGTGATGCTCACTTTGACGTCACCGCCGAATTTTTCCCGCACGGCGGCAAGGCGCGAAAGCACGCACTCCTTGACTTTCGAGAAGTGGCGTTCGTAACTCGTATATAATATTTCGCGGTCTTCGCCGAGCAGAGCCACCTTGACGGTGGTGGAGCCGACGTCGATCCCCATCAATTTTGCCATAATATGTCCTTTTCGCCCCGAAAGACGGTTTTTGTGATTTAATGATATTACATTATATCACAATCGCACAAAAAACTCAATGATTTCAAGACAAAATGAACAAAAGCACAAGCAAAAATGCAGAAATGCGGAGCGGTAAATTTTACCGCTCCGCCTCTTCGCCGTATTTCAGATCAGTCGCATTTACGATCTATCGTTCTTTTCGTACTTTTTTTTGGTCGCGTTTCCGCCGCGGATATGCCGTTCGCGCAGGTTTTTATCCAAAACCTCCCGAACCTTGCAATAGAGTTCGAAGTCGATCTCCTGCAACCGCTCGGACACGTCTTTGTGCACCGTCGATTTGCTCGTTCCGAAGCGTTCGGCGCAGTCGCGCACGGTCGCGCCCGTTTCCAGAATATATTCCGCGCTCATCAAAGCGCGTTTAATCATATAATCCCACAAGTTCTGCCACCCCCGAAAATTCAGCGATGGTACATTCTATGTCGAATTATGGATGATTATGACATATTTACTCTTTTCGCATTTCACGCTTCCACGCTTTGATCTCGTCGAGGCGCGCTTTGTATTTGCTTTCCATCCCCTCTTCTGTGGGGCGGTAATATTCTTTATCTTTCAAAAAATCGGGAAGGCACTGCATGTCCGTCAGTTTTTCTTCGTAATCGTGCGCGTAGCGGTATCCTTTTCCGTAATTCAACTCTTTCATGAGCCGCGTGGGCGCGTTGCGGATGATGAGCGGCACTGGTTCGGCGAGCATGGTCAGTGCGTCCTTTTTCGCGCTCTCGTACGCCGTGTACAGCGCGTTGGACTTGGGCGCCATGGAAAGATAGACGACCGCCTGCGTTAAATGCACGCAGCATTCGGGCATGCCGATCATATGGCACGCCTGAAACGCCGCCACGGCGATCTCCAGGGCTTTGGGATCGGCAAGCCCCACGTCCTCGCTTGCGAACCGCGTGACACGGCGGGCGACGTACAACGGGTCTTCCCCCGCTTCCAGCATGCGCGCCAGCCAGTATACGGCGGCGTCGGGATCGGAATTGCGCATGGATTTATGCAGCGCGGATATGAGATTGTAATGTTCTTCGCCCGTCTTGTCGTACAACAGCGACTTTTTCGAAGTGCATTGCTCCACCGTTTCCCGCGTGACGCGCACGGTATCGCCTTCGGTCTCTCCGTTCAACACAGCCATTTCCAGCGTTGAAAGCGCGCTGCGCGCATCCCCGTTGGCAAAATTCGCGATCGTTTCTATGATATCGTCGGAAATTTCGATTTTCTGCCTGCCGAACCCCCGCTCGTCGGAAACCGCATTGCGGAGAAGTTCGCACAGTTCTTCGGTTTTCAGCGCCTGTAAGACGAACACTTTACATCGCGACAAAAGCGCCCCGTTGACTTCAAAGGAGGGATTTTCCGTCGTAGCGCCGATGAGGATGATGCTTCCCTTTTCCACATAGGGCAGAAACGCGTCCTGCTGCGCCTTGTTGAATCTATGGATCTCGTCCACGAATAAGATCGTCTTTTCGCCGAAACGGCGGTTTTTTTCCGCCTGTTCCATGACCGTTTTTATTTCTTTAATGCCGCTCGTGACTGCGGAAAAATCGATGAATTTCGCCTTGGTCCGGTTGGCGATGATGCGCGCGAGCGTAGTCTTGCCCACGCCGGGCGGCCCCCAGAAGATCATCGAGCCGATCTTGTCGCCCTCGATCAGGCGGCGCAGAATTTTTCCTTCGCTGAGAAGATGCTTCTGCCCCGCGAATTCTTCCAGCGTGCGCGGCCGCAGCCGCGCCGCAAGAGGAAGATCGGTCTCACTCATAAAAAAGGTCTGTTGTTCCATAGATAAAACTCCGCGTTACCCGCCGAACGCCCGATACAGAAAATACAACCCCACGAGCACTCCGATGCCGAGAAGGACGAGCCCGCTCACTTTGAGCGCCGAAACAGGCGCTTTTCCCGTGACTTTGCCGTTAAAGCCGCTCACGAAAAAATTATAGAGTTTGGAATGCCAGTTGCAGTGCCCCACGTATACGGGCAGCAGAATATATTTATACGTGATATGAAAGCATTGCGTGGAAATGTCGAACGAGGATACGACGTCGTATGTATATTGCCCTAAAATAGCGGATTTCAAGCGGTTTCGGATGACGCCTTTCGCCTCGTCCCAACAGGAGAGGCCGCTCTTGGAATATTGCGTGGCGGTAAAACCGCTCAGGTATTCTTTTGTGTATTCCTTGCTGTTGTTGGTGTCGAAAGGCTGCAGCCTGTCGAGCGATTGCTGGTCTATATTCGCGGACGCCTGCACCAAAACGTCGTCGAACGCCATCGAATAATGCCCGCTGACGGTGAAATATCGGATATGCCTTTGCGAAACCGTGCGCCCGTTCACGCGGCGCGTCGTATAGTAATATTTTCCCAGTACGGCGCGATATTCGGATTCCGTCGCCGTATCGAAAGAAAACGCGGGCGTATAGACGCCCTTGATTTCTTCGGGACGGGCACTTTTACGGAATTTGCCGGGCGCGAACGCGCGCTTGCGGATCCATTTCCTGACGCGGCTGCCCGCCTCATCTTTTCCGATCTGAAAGGGAACGACGGCGTTGGGTTTCAAACCCGAAAGTTCGTCTGTCTTTACGATATTGCTCGTACCGCAAAAAGGACAGGTTTTGGCGATCTCGTTGATATCGAGCACTTCTCTCGCCCCGCAGTTTTCACAGCGAAAAACGTGCGTTTCGCGCCCCCACGTATTGTTTTCGGCGAGCAAACGCTCGAAATCCTGCTCTTCGCTGCTCTTGGCGTCGATGTCCCTGACCGTGCCGCAGTGGATACAGTGCAGTTTCTTTTTCTCGGAATCGTAAACCATATTGGCGCCGCAGGAGGGGCACTTCGTCACGGCAGTTTCGTTTTCCACCTCACCGTTTTCGGTCCTGTTTTCCGCCCTTGCGGGCGCCGCGGCCGCGAATTCTTCGCCGAACAAATCAAGATTATCTCTGCGCATATGATCCTACCTTCGTTTTGTTTGCAATTATTATATGCTTTTTTGTTAAGATTGTCAAGATTTCCGAAAAATACGAAAAAGCGGAAACCGCGCTTTCGCGGTTTCCGCTTACGATCATCTCTGATATTTCGCCTTCTCTTCGCGGAAAGACAGCGTTTGGCTCAATTTTTCCTCGCCCCTTTTTTCAAGATCCCGCGCCTCTTCCTCAGTGATCTCGCCCGCATCCGACAAAGACCGCACGTAAGTTTTTTGGGCGCATTCTCCCAACCTGTTCTTCCTGTCGCCGCGGATCTTCGCGATCAGATAAAGGAAAAAATAAGAAAAATCTTTGAAAAGCGAACGGGAAGACACGTATTCGGCGTCCTCTTCAAACATATCCGCATAAGTGAGCGCCTCGCCGCCGTACTTTTCGAGCGAACTTAAAAGCCCTGCCCGCACGGAAAACCGCACGCGCGCCTCGCCTTTCACGGCAAGGCTGTCTGCGGCGCGCATCGGCACGGGGCCGATAAAACTGAGCCTGCCGCAAAAAATATCCGCAAGATAGGGATAATAGGCGATCTTACAGGCACGCATGGCCTTTCCCAAACCCGTTACGTTGCCGTCGGCATCTTCGCAGACGAATTCCGTTTTATACGAAAACTTTTCCTTTTTGCCGAGAAAATACTTTTTCACG
>ENA-UEQN01001478-UEQN01001478.1-human-gut-metagenome-genome-assembly--contig:-NODE-1478-length-18665-cov-7.322628_pt1 | contig 18665 bp, 18 predicted proteins | sample MGYA00242940_ERZ507944 | MGnify/ENA primary metagenome ERZ507944 (study PRJEB26167, sample SAMN06115449) | human gut metagenome | host: Homo sapiens | place: China:Fujian | collected 2015-08-20... | reverse complement strand
TCGTTCAACTTCCCGACCGAGTTCGTCTTCCGGAGACGCAGGCACAGCGGATGGATCAACGTCGTGAATCCCTTCCGAGGTAGAAGAAGAACAAATCGAGCGATTTTTGTTAAACTCATATACTGGCTGAAACTGAATGTAAACAACTTAAAATCAGCGATATGGGCAGAACAAAGGAAAATAACGGAAAACATCCGAAAAGGGATGACTTCGGGATGGTTGGGAACTTCGGTCGGGAACTACCGATTTTGTTTCCCAGAGTTTCCCACAAATCTACGTACCCTAAACGGATTGAACTCAATAATCCTGTCTCTGTTTGGTATGTGCAAATGAACACAAACCCACCATGAGGTCTAATTAGAAAGTCTAATCTCTTTGTGAGTAATTAAATAGATTTAATAAAAGACTGAAAGTCAACAATTAACAAGGTTTATCCGTCCGAAAATCCTTACCTTTGCCGACGCATTTCAAGGATAGCCGGACTCCTACAATCGCAATACATATAATAAAAAGGAGTACACAATGAAAATCTCAGTTTCACTACATAATGCCCCAAAGAAGGGCGAAGACCAGAACCTCAGACAGGTAATCTTCCGAGTACGAGAGGGCAATAACGACTTGAAGGTACGCACCGACCTCATGGCAGACCCAACGCTTTGGGATGAGTCAGTACCAGGTTACAGACGCACCACCAAGTTGGGCAAAGGCGGCACAAAGGCATTCAATGATAAGTTGCAAGACATCTTCCGACTTATCGAAGCAGACTTCACACCGATGCGTGATGGCAAGTGGCTGAAGGAAACCATCAATGGCTACCTTCACCCAGTTGCAGAACAGCCTAAGCCATTCTCACCTCTGCCTTGCGAGGACAACGAGAAGGACACTTCACTTGAAAACCTTGACAAAGGCACAGTTCCTGATTGGTTCATGAAGTACGTTGAGCATTGTGATGTCAGCCATGGAAGAAAGGCTTGCTACCTTTCCACCATCAAGAAACTACGTCGCTATGAGTTGTTCAAGCGAGAGTTTGAAGGTCAGAAAGACTTCAATCTCTATCCCGATACCTTCACAATAGATGATCTCCACGACTTCTATGAGTATGTCGAGAACGAGTACATCTACTATGATGAGCATTATGACTGGTATCGTCAGTTCCACATTGACAAGAAGCCACCTATCAAGTACACCAACAACTATATGCAGACCGTCAGAAGTCATTTCCGTGCCTTCATGAACTGGATGACCAAGAACGGCTATAGTTCCAACATGGAGTACAAGAAGCTGACAATCAAGCCTGATGTCTATGCTGACCCTATCTATCTCACTCTTGAAGAGCGTGATAAGGTCTATTATACTGACCTTACCAAGCATCCCGGACTCTCTCTTTACCGAGACATGTTCATGTTCCAGTGTCTGGTTGGTTGCCGTGTGTCAGACCTTTATGCTTTCACTACTCGCAACATCACTGAGGATGGCTTCATCGAGTATCTTCCTCAGAAGACTCGTGAGAATGCAGTCGAAGGAGCACCTTCTTCCTTCTGCCGTGTTCCTCTCAATGATAAGGCAAAAGAGATTATCGAGCGCAATATGGACAAGCGCAGTGGTCGCCTTTTTCCATATCGAAACAAGAACATGTATGCTTATGGCATCAAGATGCTGCTTCTTCTCTGTGAAATTGACCGCATGGTGACAGCCAGAGACCCAGACACAAAGGAGTTTACACGATACCCATTGTACATGGTTGCTACAAGCCATACGGCAAGAAAGACCTTCATTGCCAACATCTACAAGAAGGTGAAAGACCCTGAATTGATATGCTCAATGACAGGTCACATGCCAGGTTCCAAGTCCTTCCGTCGCTATCGCCATATTGATGACGATTGCAAGTGGGATGCACTTGAAGATATTGAGTAAGCATAATCGACTAACCATCTAAAGACAAGCAAGATGAAAGTAACAGCATTTATCCGTCAGAAGCAGGTTGCCAAGAACAACACTACTGACAAGAGCACCATATTCTTCCGTATTCGTGATGGCAAACTCGACATCAAGGTTGCCAGCGAACTCTCTATCAATGCCAATCACTGGAGTGATGACCGCCAAGGCTACAAGCTTCGTGTGAACACTGTCTCTGATGCAGTCAAGCGTGAACTCGACCGCAAGGTCAGGGAAATCACCGACCTTATCAATGACAAGTATCACAAGGGAGTTGATGGCAAGTGGTTGAAGCATCTCATTCAGTTGTATCACCATCCCAACATGATTTACTCTGAGGATGGCATCGATACCCGACTGACCAACCAGATTACAGAGTACTATAACCATCGAAAGGTGGCTAACTGTACCATCTATACCTCGCATACCATCATCAAGAAGATTAAGCACTTCGAGCTTTACATGCAGAATGTCAAGCGTCGCAAAGGCTATGTCATGTATGCAGAAGCCATTACCGAGGAAGACCTTTATCTTTTCAAGGAGTACCTTCTTGACGAGTATATCATCTTCCAAGACCATCCTGAGATCTTTGAAGACCTGAAGGAGTGGCAGAAGCCAAGGGCAGAAATGTCTGAAAATGGTGCGTATGACATTCTTCACCGCCTTCGTACTGTCATGAAGTGGGTTGACTTCAACGGCATTCCAACGACAAAGCCGTTCAGCCGATTCGAGTTGAAGGCTCCAACGTATGGCACTCCATGGTATCTGACTCTTGAAGAAAGAGACAGAATCTGGAACCTTGATTTGTCTGCCGAGAAGAACCAGTTGAAGTTCCATCGTGACATCTTCATCTTCCAGTGCTGTGTTGGTTGCCGTATGGGTGATATTGGCAGATTCACCAAGGATAACATCGTCAATGGTGCTTTGGAGTACATCCCACATAAGACTGCCGAGAGCTCAGGCAGACTTGTGAGAGTTCCGCTGAACCAGAAGGCTCGTGAAATCCTTGACAGGTATAGTTGGCGCAAGACCACGCTTCTCCCTTATTTCGAGGATTGGGAGTACAACGATGACATCAAGAAACTCTGTACCATGGCAGATGTGACTCGCATCGTTTCGGTACTCGACCCTAAGACTCGCACCGAGGTGAAGAGACCACTCAATGAGATTGCAAGCAGCCACATGGCTCGACGCACCTTCATCGGCAACATGTACAAGAAGGTCAAGGATCCAGACCTTATTGGCTCGATGTCAGGTCATGTCGAAGGCTCCAAGGCTTTCGCCAGATACCGCACCATCGATGATGACATGAAGCGTGAACTCGTTGACATGATCAACTGACACACCTGCTCTGCCACACTTGCTCTGATGTACTAACGTTCTGTCTGGCAGATGTCCCTATACCGCATCTGCCAACAGAACACATGTCAAACCTTTTAATACTGCAAATCAAAGAAGAAGCATATTCAATGAATACCCCCACCTCCTGACCAATGGATTGGTCATCAGGTACCGAGAGAATCAACCGCTTTTATCACTGATATACTTACTATGTCACAGAAGCATTTTACTCATGAGGTCTTCCTCACTCATGCAGTGAGTCTTGACCTACTGGATTACCTCTGTCCAGTTCACAAGAAAGAGGTGTTGAGAGTCGATGCTTTCCGCGACCTTCTCAACAAGACCTGCCAGCAGCCTACAGGTGCAATGACCAAGGAGGGTACTCCACTGGACGTTACCCCTGGGCAACTGGTAACGTCGGTTTCCGAACTCGCACGAGTGTGGGACTGGCACAGGGATAAGGTTCGTGACTTCCTCAATGGACTTGCCGAACGTGATGTTCTCACGATCGACATGCACAAGAAGTTCATGGTTCTTTCATTCCCTTATCTGGCAGACCGTATCTCAGCCTATGCTCCAAAGGCTGATGACAAGGTATCTGCCGACCCTAAACCTTCGCATAATGGAGCAAGCGAAGATAAGGGGCAGAAGAAGGAAGGCTCACCTGTCACTCAGAATGTGGCTACTGCAACCGAGGGTGCTACAACCAAGGAGGCAAAGGCTGGCAGTCAGAATGATGGTGAGAAGAGAGAAGGAGTCAACGCTGATACTGCCAGACGTGGCGGTTACATGCAGGAAGACCTCTTCTCTGGTGTTGATAACGCTGGCACTCAGCAAGTGCCAGTTAATACTAACCAAATGAAGACTGAATAATGGATTTATACTCAATGATTCAGGCTGGTGGTCGCATGAATTTCACGGTCACTGGCGAGGATCTTGTCCAGTTCGCAGAGACCCTTATCGAGAAGACTATCGCTATGCGAGATGCCGAATTGGCAATGGCTCCAAAGGACGAGACCTATTTGACGACTGACGAGGTCATTGCGAAATTCCATGTCTGCAAGACCACCTTGTGGACTTGGGAGAAGAATGGCTATCTGATTCCTTCACGCTGGGGCAAGCGTAAGACGTATGCCTTATCGGAACTCCATGCGCTCATGAAGGACAAGAAGAAGCGTCTGCCGAATCTTGCTGCTCAGGAGAACAAGTTGGCAGATACGCTTGGAAAGGAGGTGCAGGGCTGACAGGTATCTCTGATTATGGGCATAGGCAGCAGTTGTACGCTGTCATAGTCTATCCTCAGAGCCTTGCAGGAACAACAGAATGGTGATGTCCTTTGGCAGACACACCATGCCTTACCCTTTTCCCTTTTGTCAATGCTGGATTTATGACCAGTTTCACCTCTTGATCCTCATTCAAGGCACAAGCAGTGAACCAGGCTTTCCGGCACAGACACACCCAAGGATGAAGGGATGCCCAAGCGACACATACTATATTATATGTAGTAAGAGTCGCCCAGGCATTGATTCGAGACCATCCTTCTACTCGGACATTACGCAGCAGACAGAGGTCAGCGAGGTATCTCTGATCACAGTCCGCTATCATGCGTAAAATCCGTTTCTTGTAGCTTTGTCGAGGTCGTAAGACCATGGCTCTGCCGATGGCTCACCACCTGTCCTGCAGCCTGTCTATTCATCTATTGCAAACATCTTCGATGCCTACGGCTATAACCTTGGTTTTACCTACGTTAAGTCTTGTATCTGACACGATCCAGCAGAGCTGAAACGATGTCCGTCAGACGTAACGACCGCTTTGCGGTAAGGGGTTTTACGGGGTTGGGGAGCAAGTGTATGTTTTCTATGCCCAGAAAACAACCATCCCTTCGGTCGGGAGCATCAAGATGCTGGCACATAAATGTGAAGGAGGCTATTATGAATAATACCCAAGAACCCCAAACCCCTGACTCTTCTCGTAAACATAAGGGAGGTCGTCCACCCTTAGCAGAGGAACAGAAGCGAACCGTATGCAAGAAGGCTTACTTCACTATTGAAGAGGCTAAATGCGTCGAACTCGCTGCTGATGAAAACAGGATGTCTGACTCCGAGTACATGAACCAGATGACTATGAACGGCTATGTCAAGGCTCCTATAGATCCTGACTTCGCCAAGGACTTCAGGGCTGCTGCTAACATGGCTGGAAATCTCAACCAGTTGGCATACCAAGCCAACAAGGCAGGTTTCAGCAGTGTGGCAAAGGATATGCTTGATTTGCGTTCAAGGCTTCATGGTGTACTCGATATAATCTACCGCTGGATATGATGCCCAAGATAAGTAACGGTTCTACCTTCGGGGGAATCGTCAATTATGCAAACGACATCAAGGACAAGGGCACAACAATTCTTGCTTCTCGCGGAGTTGATCTTCGGAGCAACTACACCATAGCAAAGTCTTTCAAGATTCAGGCTATGATGAACCAAAGGGTGCAGAATTGTGTCGGACACTTTGCTCTTTCATTTCCTCCTGAAGACGCACATCGTTGCACTGACGGATTCATGCGTAAGTTGGCAATGGAGTATATGAAGAAGATGGGCATCACTGATACCCAGTTTGTCATCTTCCGACACCATGACCACGACCATGACCATGTGCATGTTGTCTATAACCGAGTCAACGATTTCGGCAAGACTATATCTGACGGATGTGATGTAGAAAGGGCAATCGCCATTTGTCAGGCGATGACCCGACACTATGGTCTTCACTGGAGCGATGGCAAGATGAAGGTCAACCGTGACCGACTCAAAGGCAAGGCAGTTGTCAAGTATGCCATCTTTGATGCAGCACAGAAAGCATTGCCTGGCAGTCGTACATGGCAGGATTTCATCGATCGTATGAAGGAGCAAGGCATTCAGGTCAAGGTCGCACCTCGTGAAGGTGGCAAAGGCATGGGAGTTGTCTTCACCAAAGGCAATGTCTCAATGAGTGGTTATCAGGTTGACCGACGCAGTTTGACTTTCTACATGTTGAACCAGCAGTTGTACAACATCAACGCTCTGTTGCCTAAAGACCAGTGGTTGCCTGATGAACCAATGATTCATGAGGTCAAGTTTGACGATATGGATTCCGATGTCCGTCTGCCGAAAGTCTCCTTTGGCAAGGAAGACGAGTATGTCGAAGACAGTAGCGTGAATATCTATGATGATAATAACGATTCTGCCTTTTTCGATACCGACGCCGCTGCCGAACTTGCTTCCAACGTGGCTGCTGCAGCTGTCGAGCTTGCCGTTGGTCCGACTGTGGTTCCGACCTCAGGAGGTGGCGGTGGTGGCAGTTCCAGTGGCTGGGGCGATGACGATGATGATGACGAGAAGAAGAAAAGGAATAGACCTAAGTTCCACCGTTAATACATTTAGTTTATGCCGAATAATACTACAAAACCCAAGCTTAAACCTGCAAGGATGATAACCAAGGAGAAGGTTCAGGAAGTGAAAGACAAGATGGCTGATATTTCATCCACAGTTGTCTCTTCACAGACTGTGTCTGCACATCCCGCTGAATCTTCTGAGCAGGTCGAGGATGCTGATGTCATTGTTCCTGTCAGTCAGCCAGATTCTGAATCTGTTGATGTGACGGAGAATCCGCCTATTGATGGCGAGTTTACAGACAAAATGCTCAAAGATATTGACGTACATGACTTCTGTTTCATCTTGGAAACGATGTACAACTATACAGCTGATCACAGAGAAGAAGCGAAGCGCAAGGCACGTGAAGAGAACATCCGTAAGCGTGAAGCATCTGGTGAGGTTGTGTGGACAACCGAAAATGCTGTGATAAAGTGTTCCGAGTACATGAACACTATTAGCAGCGATTTCAACTTGTACCGCGAACAGAAGAATGCTGTTGCCAAGGAACAGGAACAGACATTGAAGACAGTCGCTCAGCAAGCAGAGACCGCCAAACGTCTGGAGACTGTTATCGGCAGGATTGAGGACGTACAAGGTGTCAAGGCTCCTAAGCGACCTCCATTCCCTTCGTGGGCATGTCTGGCTTACTTGTTCTGGCACTGGCCTATGTATGGTTTTGCTTACCTCTGGCAGTCGAAGTACTTCCGCAGATTCTGCTTCCTCATCGCATTCCTTGTGATGGTGTTGGAGTTCTGCATGATTGTACTTCTGTCATACGACAACAAGGATCTGCATCATGACCGTGCCAAGTATGTCACTGTCAGAAACTGGTCACTTGTCGAAGGTGATACGGCTACCATCAACAAGTTTGACTATGTGGATTTTATCTACAGCGATGTCAAATACCACAAGGACGATATTGACGCACTGCAAGAGACGATTCGCAAGAAGTACGACATCATGATGGAAAAGAAGCAGAAACAGCAGAACCAGAAGAGACGCAAGTGATATGCTTGCCACAAATCTCTATTAAAATTGGCGCACCATCCGTAGTGGGTGATGCGCCTTTTACTATAGCAGTCTTCTCAATTACTTCTTTTGCTTATTATAATCGTCCTTTGTCATGATGCCTTTTACTGCTTCTTCAGGGCTTGTTGCTTCTTTGGTAAAAATCCAGTGAACAATGGCTTGTGAACCATATACGGAAGTGTAGGCTTGTAGAAAAGTCCATCCCTTATCAGATAAATAGTTACCTGCATCAACCATACTGTTGAAGGGGATTTCCTCCCCCTTTTCGTCAACAAGTTTTTGTTTGCTTTTCAAGCCACCCCATGCAGAATATACAGGGTTATTACCAAAATCAAAAACTATTTTTAATCCAGATGTTAATTCTTTCTCAACACCTTTGACTTCGCAATAGTATCGCTTTGTCTGAGCGGAAACACTAACCGCTATCATAATGAATAATGATACAAATAATGATCTTATAATAATTATCTTTTGATTTTACTTGATGGATATTTTTTTCTAAGTTGCTGAATGAGAACTTCCATGTCACCCAGATATTCTTTCAGTTGTATAATTTGAAAGGCAGTCCAAACATCGTTAGTTGGCAATGTATTTGTTGAAGGTCTTGATATGCGACTCACTTTTCCATCCCAAATCTTAAAGGAGAACACCTCATTCTTTTTAGATTTGTCATTGAAAAACATTGCTTGGTAGCTACCATCCAAGTCAACAGCGACTTTCTTGTTGGATAGTTTTGTGAGCAGTTCTTCTTCTGTAAGTCCCTTGAAGTAATCAAATACCTCGTCAGCAACTACTTTTGAAACATCTTTTCTTTTCAGATCTCTAAGATATACCTCACGTTTGTAGAACTCTTGATAATACTCAGGAATAGACTCTTCATAGATAGTGTCGTTTTTCTCTGCTTTATAATGTACTATCATAAATTGAGAATCATTGATGACATAGTATCGTGAATAAACAATGCCATCACGTTTGTCGGTTGAGATGTGCAATGTGTCTTCTTGTGCATAGGTGATTACTGCTGCCATACACAGAAATAAAGTAAACAATATCTTCTTCATGATGAATCACTTAAATAGTTAAACACTGTTCTTTATTAACGACCCTATCCCTGAATAGCTTCATATTAGTGAAGTTGCGAGATATGTTCTGAACCAATTCAAGATAATTATCCGAACCATCATCCCATTTGTGATAAAATGGCTTAATTGAAACGCAGTTCTCATGTTCAAATACCGTATTAAGCAAAGTTCTATCAGAGTTGCCACAGGAATGTCCCATTATATACACTTGAAATGGAGCACTTTGTATAAACTCCAACATTTCACGATACCGTCTGGTTTCAAGGTACTTGACTGACTTTACATTTCGAAGGAGTTCATTATCATTCTTGTCAAGTATGTCCTGGTATGATTTATCCAGTTCATCGCCATAACCAAAAATGATGTTTGCAGGTTTACAGAGTTCGCCATGTATATAGTTGTGAGTAAGGTTAAAATTACCATACATTCGTGCTGTACCTGTATAATTGAAGCTGAGCAGCATTATATGTTCAGGAATCAATTTGTTACGCTCTTCGATGTTGTAGCAAACTTCTTCAATGTCCTTTATGTCAAGACCTATACTGTCAACAGCCTTCTTTTTCCCTTCTGTAGAAAAATCAGCAGGATTGAAGAAATCAATTATTGAATCATGTATGTCTTTACGACATCGTATATCTTCAATTGTGCCAAGGTATTCGACGAGTTTATCTTGAAGATATTTCAATTGGATATTCAAATCTGAGACTGTAAAATCGCAATCGTGATTACTAATACATTGTTTGAGCAGTTGATAATAGTCATTCTCTATATCAACCCATCCTTTCGTTTCGATAGATTGCAAGATTCTTTCAAAGAAAGGTGAGTAAGTAACGGCAAAGTCATCAGAGTTCTCTTTAATAGCACCAATGATTTCAGATGGTGCATACTTCCAATTGCCATTTAATGGATCTCGAAGGGAATGGGTAAAGAAGAAATTGAACCAATTTGAACACTCCTGAGTGTTGGTTATCTTCAACTCACATAGGCAGTCTTTTGAAACGGATGTGTTCTCTGTCAAAAGCGCAGACAATCTCTGCTCCCAATACCAGTTAATGTAGTCCACATAACTGGTTTTGAGACCATGAGACATGTCAAAACCATTACCTATGATAACAAGTCGATTCATTCTTCTCCAATCATATATATTTGAACATTAAGAATGGTTTCACGATTCTTCTTGTAATCGTCATCCCAAACAATTTTCAATTTTAAAAATTCTGTATAGCCACAACAGAGGGAAACTCTTTATTCTACACTCGTAGTTGCATTTATTAAATCATATGGTCCCCATACGTCGTGAAAGAAGATTAAACCTTCCAATTTTTCTTTATCAAGAATTTCAACTCTGACATTCTTTGCATCGGCAGGTCCTGCATTGACAATCCTGACGGTAGCATTAGCATTGTGTGTATAAGCATTACACTTAATTTCGGCTTGTTTCTTCTTGTCTTGCTCTTCTTTAAGTTGCTTGATCTGTAATTTTTTCAAATTCCTATCATGTGCAACATAGACAAAGATGGCGCCTAAGAATCCGGCAACAGGTACTATGTATTGCCAATTCTCTTTAATCCAATCTATGACAACAATCCAATTCATTTATTTGATTTTGATATACTTACTTCCTTTGAAAGCTTTCTTTAATTGTTCTTTGATATAGGCTGCTGCATCTTGCTCTATCTCTGCCTTGACATCATCTAAGGCTTCTTGGTTGAACTCTTTAAGCTCTTCTATGCCACCAAAGTACTCTCTATTGCAGAAAGTACATTTGATGTAAGATTTATCGTCGTTAGATTCAAATTGATCTTCACATCCACAAGTGGCACAGCGAAGTCGAACTTCGTAACTATCTTTCAGTTTACTCATATCAAACGGATTTTTCCTGTTAGCAGTTGCTGCATCATACCTTGTTTCAAAGACTCATATTTTGCTTTCTTGATTTCTATTGCTTCAATTTCTTTGTCCATAGACTTTAGAACTTCTGCAATAGCCTTTTGCTCCATGAATGAAGTAGGCATCTTTATCTTTGCATTGTTGAATGCTGACTTAGACATATTATACCTTGTAACACCTTGAGCAAGAACAGTCATAAGTTTCCTACCTTCATTACTTCTAAAATAGTATGCAAGATACTCAGGAACTACGTTTTCATCACTCAATCTATATCCAAAACAGAAACTGTTGAGATAAAGATACTCCTGTTCGGTATCGAGCATAGCACATATACCAACTTCTTCAGGAGTTTCTGATGAAGTATTGAAGAAGAGATCTCCTTTGTGACAACTATTTTGTCTTTCTCCTTCTCTTACTACAACATCTTCGAACAATTCGGCTTTCAAAATTGGATTGTTCAAGACATTTAGGAACGTGATATACTTTGCGTTTCCAGTTCCAAAATCTTCTTTTGTCTTTCCAGTTAAACCACTAAACGTACAGCCGATTCTTCCTAATTGTTTCTCGACCCAAGAATCAGTAAAGCCTTTGAGACGTTTTTTACCTGTAAGGAGTTGCTGCATGGTGCCTTGCTTGATATTCTTCTTTTTCTCAATCAATTTATCGAGGGAAGAAATCAAATTGTCAATGCTGGTGAGAGCGGATGCTATACTTGATTGCTCTTCTTTATGCTTTGGCAATCCAATTTTGTATTCAAGAAAATCGGAAGGCGCAATTCTTTTCTGACTATTAGATGTGCCTTTAGACATTCCTACAAAATCAGCTGTCACTTTATTTGTATTTACAAAATATTTCAAGCAGCATAAGTCTATTTTGTCAGAAACATAAGGCAAAAATTCCATTGAGCAAATTGAATCATCAGGACAAGTCTCAATATACCATATTCGTCTTTGTCTGACATTCAATTTGTTGTAAAGTAAAACAGGTGACTTAATACATGTTCGACCGCTCTGCATAGTTATCCCTTCCTTGACTTCTGGAATGCAACCATTGTCAAATGAAGGCATACTATATTCTACGAAATGCTTTTGAGGAAACATTTGAGGATTTAGGCTTCCCCTGAGAAGAGACCCTTTGTCCTCTAATTTAACAACTTCCCAATCTTCGGGGATAATTCCTATCTCAGTATCTTTGAATCTTGTTTCTTTCATACGTTCAATGATTTAGAGAGAGAATCCCATTTCTTTTAGATAGTCATTGACTTCATTCTCGAAGGTAACAACATTCTGAGCTAATGTTGGCATTGTATCTTCATATCGTTCAGCAAGTGCTGTAACATCGGTTGAAATACAGTGAGTAACAGACTGCATTAGAGCTTCACAACCACCTACGACATTTGCAAGCCACTTTCGATTAACCACAAGTATCTTGATTTCTTCCTCGGTAAGAGAGGCATATTTGGCAACAACGGCATCTGTCAAGTCACTACGCTTCTTTTTCAAGTCTTTGTTTAGAGCATCCTTCTTGTCAGAAAGAGCAAGCCATTGTTTCAAAATTTTCACATCATTATCACTTGTACCTTCGTTTTTGGCATTCTTGATAGCCTTTTTTACATCGGCAGGCTTTACATTTACTTCCTTATCTTCACCTTCGTCTTCGTCTTCATCGCCAAAGGTGAATACTTCGGTGTATTGTTCTACGAGTTCATCCATTTCAGACTGCTTGCCATCAATCTGAGACAGCAAGTCACTAATTGCACTTGTCTCTGCCGTGAAATACTCTGACAGCACGATATTGACAGGAAGAAGGTCGCATACGATTTCATCATACATACAAGCTGATTCCTTCACCTTTGTGGTGTTGGTCTTCTTGTCTGTTGTTTCCTTACGTTTTACAGCCTTGACCTCAGGATATGTCCAGCCATCGTTGGAAACCATATAGCAGTCATCCTGCATAGTTTCTGCCCAGTAGTTGAGAAGCACATCGTATGTCTCGTAGGCATCAACAAGCCCACTGTGTCCCATCGCCTTGTTGAGCAAAGACTCAGACCATTCTGCAATCAAGTCCTTCGGACGTGAACCCTGACTAACGGCAAGCATCTTAGGCTTTATCTCTTCCCTCCATTCATTCAGAACAGCAGAGAATGCTTCTCCCTGGCTCTTGTATGAAGGATCATTATCAATAGTATTGCTAATTTCTTCTTTTGAAGGCTTCAATGAATAGTACCCATTATTGCCATCATTGAAGAGAGAAACCTTTAACGAAGGACATGCTTTCCAATAAGAGCCCATCTTGTCAATGTCAAGTTCTGGTAGTCCTCCATGCAGATGTGCCTCAATATCATGCTGAATCTCTGTATCTTCAGGTTGAATGTAACGAGGAATGTTCAGGTTGTAGTCATTCTTTTCGCTCTCAATCTCACTCCATTCGGCCATACGACAGAAGTGAGGGATAGGCAGTTGTGCCTCCCACGCATCGACAATACGCTTGATGTCCTGCTCACGAAGTCGATTCTTTGCTCCGTCCTTCATAAAGCCATCCTTTGCATCTATGAAGAAGATACCTTTACGGCTATCCTTATCCTTCTTGTCTATGATAATGATAGATGCAGGAATACCAGTACCAAAGAAGATGTTTGCAGGAAGTCCTATGATTCCTTTTATATAACGCTTCTTGATAATCTCCTTACGGATGTCATACTCAGCATTACCACGGAAAAGAACACCATGAGGCAAGATACAAGCACCACGACCTTCATCAGCCTTCATGGAAGTGATAAGGTGCATCAGGAAAGCATAGTCACCACACTTGGCTGGTGGAAGTAGTTTACTTGTCCAACGATTATATTGGTCATTCTCCAGTCCAGAAGAAAGCCAGTTCTTCATTGAGAATGGTGGATTAGCCACACAAACATCAAACGTACTGAGCATACCTGCCGACTTAAACTGAGGATCACCAAGTGTATCACCAACCTTTATCTCCGCATTACTGATACCATGCAAGAGCATGTTGAGTTTTGCAAGAGCCGCAGTACTGCTATCCTTTTCCTGACCACAGATAGATACTCGATGATTGCTTGCTTCTGCTAATGCGCGAAGCAAAAGTGAACCAGAACCACAGGTAGGGTCATAGATTGACTGCTCAGCACGGTCAAGTTCATCAATACGAAGAACCTTTGCCATAACACGGCTAACCTCGGCAGGTGTATAGAATTGTCCTTTGCTCTTACCGCTTTCAGCAGCAAAATTCTTCATCAGATATTCGTAGGCATCGCCCAGAAGGTCATCATCAGCAGCACGGTTGTGAGAGAAGTCAAGGGCATCATTCTCAAATACAGCGATAAGTCTGGAGAGAGTATCGACCATTGTACGCCCACTTCCTAATTTGGTAGGATCATTGAAATTAGGGAGTGCAAGGTCACCAATCTGACGAGCATTTAACTCCTTGATTGCTTCCAACTTCTGATTCATCTTCTCGCCAATCTTATCATCCTGCTTCAGTGAAACAAAGTCCTTGAAGTAGCATCCTTCAGGCACACGCAGACGGAAGCCTGGCTGTCCTGCCTTGTCAGATAGATATTTAACGAAAAGAACAATCAGCACATAGTCCTTGTACTGACTGGCATCCATAGAGCCACGCAGTGCATTGCATGACTCCCAGAGTGCGCTATATAGTTGTGATTTCTTGATTGCCATTTTGTGGTAAGTTTATGAATCTTGATTATGAGTTTTGTGAAGCGAGACGATAGATTTCATAGATGTCCTGCTCGCTCATGTCAGGGAACATCGCTTGAAGGTCATCACGGAGATCCCAACTTGCATTGCTGTCTGGATCCTGCCAGTTTCGACCTGCATTCTTGTGGATAAACTCGTCAACCTTTTTGATTAAATCAATAGTTGCGTCCTTATCCTCAGGAGCGTGCCATGCTGCACGGTTATTCCAAAGTGCTTTGCTTCGCTTATTGGTAAGTCCATCAGGTGCATCATTGCCATGTTTGATAGACTTGATATGCTCAATAAGGGCAGAAACCTTCTCCTTTGCAGTTGCATTGTTCTTCTTCAACTTGTCAAGCAGTGCCTGTAGTTTCTCGCTGAATGCCTTCTGCTCTTCTTCATCCCCGCTGTTCCAGTCAGTATTTACACGACGAGCCTTACCTTCAATGGCTTCTGCTGCACCATTGGCATTTCCACCTGCTGCATCAATAGCCTTCTTTGTTGCTTCCTCTGTATCAGTTGAATCGTTGATAAGGTCAAGGAAAGAGAAATCGGCAGTTGAAGGTATGAATGTTTCTGCATCCTCTGCACGGATGTGCTGGTCAAGCAATTGGCGCATATCTGGATCAAGTGTACGAGGGTCGAAGTCATCACCAGACTTCTGACGTACCTTGCGTTGAATGGTTCCTGCCTCACGAGAAAGAGACGCAAAACGCTCAATCTGTTCTGGAGTGAAATCAGTCTTGCTGAAATAGTCAGACATATTATTATATGCAGTAACCATTCCACCTGTAATACTATACATGATGTTACGACGAGCCTGAGCAGGATCTTCGCCATCATATTCAGTGATATAGTATTCGGCAAGAGCCTCCAACTCAGTCAATCCTTTGGTTTCCCAGATTCCCTTCAGACCTTCATAGGCTTGGTTTGCTGCAAGAAGTTTCTCCTTGCACTTATTGACAGCACTGTCAAGCAATCCCTCTATGTCAACATCATCAAGTCCTTCGAAGCCTGAACCATCGTTAAACTTGGTGACTACATCCTCAATATTGTTGAAGAGATTCTTGAAATCAATGATACGACCAAATTCTTTGTGAGTCTTGACAATGACATTTCCGTTTTCATCCTTAATGTCTTCGCCAAGACGATTCACACGGCAAACAGCTTGGAAAAGAGTATGGTCTTTTATTTCGCTATCAATGTAGAGTATTGTTGCGCATGGAGCGTCAAATCCTGTAAGCAGTTTGTTGACCACAATCAGGAGCTTCATCTGAGCAGGACGCTTAATAAAGACATTTTTAGCCCAGGCTTCATATTCCTCGGCATTCTTTACTCCAGCATCCTTAAATGACTGCTTAGCCCAGTCATATTTATATTTTTTCTCGGTTGTCTTGTTGTTGTCTACTGAATCATTAGCAATGTCACTGTCCATTGGGTCATAGCTCGTAACCACAGAGCATCGCCCGGCAAGTCCATTACGAGTAAAGAACTCATAATAGCGATAAGCCTGATAGATGGAACCTGCAACAAACATAGCATTACACCAGTCATGTTTGAGCAGTCCGTAGTTAATATCATCGAGAACGCTGAATCCGATACGTTCTATTCTTTCTTTTGTCGAATAGATGCGCTCCATAGTAGCCCATCGCTCTTCAATCATCAACTGTTGTTCTGGAGTTAGTTCACGACCTGCCGTAAGGGCAGCAAGTTTCTGGTCAACCTTCTCCTTGCTGGTAATCTGCTGTTCTACATTGCGATATTCATATTGAAGGTCAAGGATAACCTTATCTTCAACGGCTTGCTTATGGAGATACTTATGGATGTAAGAGCCAAAAGTGCGCTCTGACATATTCTTGATGCGGTTGAGTGCATCGCCCTTGTCTTTCTTCAAAAGAGGAGTGCCAGTGAAACCTATCAGCATGATTTCCTTGCCCATGATAGCACGCATGGCTTCATGCAATCGACCACTTTGGGTACGGTGACACTCATCAACAAAGACAAAGATGTTTTCACCCTTTACGCTGAAATTATTGCCGTACTTCTGAGAAATGATAGCTTCAAGTTCTTTCAGGTATTCATCAAGACTTACCTTTGTGCCTGACTCATCCTTCTCTGCATCATCATCGTTTGAATGTGCGCCAAACTTGTGGATCAGAGAACAAATAAGCCACTCATTTCCTTGGTTGAGAGTTTCAAGGAGGTCACTACAAGAACCTGCTTGATGCAGTTTGTTGCCACCCTTGATGAATGTCCCGGCAAGCTGGATGTCAAGTTCTTTTCGGTCTGTAATGACAACGACACGTGGATTTTGGAAGTTTCTACGGATATAAGATGCCAACGCAACCATGGTCAAACTCTTACCAGAACCTTGTGAGTGCCAGATTACACCACTTTCCTTTTGAGGCATACGAGCAGCTGCTGCCTTAATTGCATAAACCTGATGAGGACGGAGTACCTTCTTGATGCCGCCATCATTCAATACGCCATAGCGGAAGAAGAACATGAAATTCTCCTTATTGAAGAACATATTGTAAGATTCCTTTTCGCTTAGGACTTCGCCAACCTTGTTGGAATCCTTCTTCCACTTACACCAGAAAGCAAGAGGTGTACCTATTGTACCATAGCGGAAATCAACACCGTCATTTGATGCAATCGTAAACTGTGTTGTCGTGAAGAATGAAGGAATAAAGTCACGCTCATTACTAAGGTGTTGCTTAATGCCTTCCTCATAATTTACAAGGCTTCGCTTCAATTCTATGACAGCGAGGGCGATACCATTCACATAGACAACAATGTCGGGACGCTTGTTCTTGCCGAGAAGCGGGTCAATATAACTTACTTCCTCTGCTATGGCAAAATGGTTGTTGTTAATGTTCTCAAAATCAAACAACATCACATCTTCATGAGTTGCCTCAGGAGAAGGCTGTGACTTGATGCCCATAATCAATGTGTCGTACAAGTCTGTGTTGCACTGCACAAGACTGCTCATCTTTGGATCTCCAAGTCTGGCTTTGCTTCTAAGCTGAGTCAAAACATCCTCAATTTGCATTTCTGTTCGACCTTGTTCCTTCAGGAATCTGCGAACTTCATCATCGAGGATAGGCGAGTTTGCCTTGCCCATATCATTGACGGTGGCACCTTTGGCATATTGCCAGTTGCCCAGATAATCATATCCGAGTTCTTGTTGAAAACGCTTGACTAGAATATTCTGATAGTCTCGTTCCCTTTGTTCTTGATAGTTTGCCATAGATTATAGGGGAAATTCGTTAAGTTGTTCTTTGATTTTTCGCCATCCTGGGAGGTATGTACTCAGAATGTTACGGAATTTATCCGTATGGTTTTGCTCTATGAGGTGAGTAAGTTCGTGTGCAACAACATACTCAATGCAGTTGAGAGGTTTCTTTGCCAACTGAAGGTTGAACATGATTTTTCCTGTTTCCTTGTGACATTTACCCCAACTTGACTGCATCTGTTGAATCGTCCATTCTGATGCTTTGACATCAAGTATATCTTCCCACTTAGCAACATATTGCTCAATGGTGGGAGTAAGTTGCTCTTTGTACCAGTTCCAGAGGACGTTTGCAATGTTCTCCTTAGTCGTGCGCTCATAAACATAGACGTTTATATAGTCACCTTGGAGTTCTACATGGAAGGTACATGTGTTGTCTCTGATAACCTTCAAACGGTATAATTCGCCTTTGTAGTAGTGCGCTTCGCCAGACACATATTCACGCTCATCTTGAACTGTATATGAAGTTACCTCTTTTCTCTTCTGAGCTATCCATACCCATTTTTTCAAGATAAAGAGTTTAATCTGCTCTTCCGAATAGCCTTCAGGTGCAGACACATGAACCCTGCCATCTGGTGGATAGACCGCCAAATGCAGGTTCTTTATTGGTTTGCGCTCAATTTCTATTTCGAGGTCATTTATTTTCATTGCTGTCCTCCTTCCTGAGATAGCAGATAAGGTTTGTATTCTCGAACAATCAACTCACGAAGATCTACTTCTAGCAAATCTGCAATTTTGAGAAGGCTGTTCAAATCTGGCTGCGATGAATTAGTACACCACTTCGATACTGTTGATGGAGTTACCCCCATCTGTTCAGAAAGCCATTTGCTGGTTTTCTTCTTCTCTACGAGTACGAGCTTTATGCGATTGATGTCTTCCATATCATTGATATATTACAAGTGCAAATATAGTGAAATATTTTCACTTTCTTTTAATTTTTGATACGAAAACACACATTTTTAACAATAATTATACTAAATTGG
>ENA-UEQN01001474-UEQN01001474.1-human-gut-metagenome-genome-assembly--contig:-NODE-1474-length-18711-cov-3.623484_pt1 | contig 18711 bp, 20 predicted proteins | sample MGYA00242940_ERZ507944 | MGnify/ENA primary metagenome ERZ507944 (study PRJEB26167, sample SAMN06115449) | human gut metagenome | host: Homo sapiens | place: China:Fujian | collected 2015-08-20... | reverse complement strand
GCGTCTTTGGGCAGGCGTGCGACCTGAACAGCGGAACGGGCAGGGCAGGCGCCTTCCGGGAAGAACTCAGCATAGACCGCGTTCATGGCGGCAAAGTCGTTCATGTCGGCGAGGAAGACGGTGGTCTTCACAACGTCCGCCATGGAGCCGCCGGCAGCCTCGATGATGGCCTTGCCGTTTGTGAGCGACTGCTTCGTCTGCGCGGAAACGTCCTCGGGCATGACGCCGGTCGCCGGGTCGATGGGCAGCTGGCCGGAGACAAAAACGAGGGAGCCTGCCTTGGTCGCCTGTGAATACGGGCCAATCGCGCCGGGCGCGTTGGTGGTAGCGATAACTTCTTTCATGATAAAATCCTCCTTGAATAAATTGATGATGCTCAGGCTTTTTTGGTTGCCTGCTCGAGTGCTGTTGCCAGCTGGTCGGGACAGGACGTGGGCTTGTAGCCGCAGCGGATACCGCGCAGGCGGGAGATGACCTCGTCGACGGGCATACCTTCAACGAGCCGGCCGATGCCCTGCAAGTTGCCGCTGCAGCCGCCGATATATTCTACGTTTCTGAGCTTGCCGTCCTCGATGTCAAATAAGATCCGGCTCGAGCATGTGCCCTTTGTCTGATATTCGTAATGCATGGTGTTGTTCCTTTCTATACGGTCAGGTCGCAAAATTCCGCGCCGACATATTTACAAAGTGTTTCCGGGTTCAAAAGCACCTGCGCCCCGCGCTGCCCGGCAGACACGCCAATCTCGTCATACAAAATCGCCGTTTCGTCGATGAATGTCGGGAAGTGCTTTTTCATGCCGATGGGGCTGCATCCACCGCGGATATAGCCTGTGAGCGGAAGAAGCTCCTTGACATGGATCAGCTCGACCTTTTTATCCCTCGCGGCCTTTGCGGCTTTTTTGAGGTCCAGCTCGCAGCAGACCGGAATGCAGAAGACAAGATAGCCCTGCTTTTCGCCCCGGGCGACGAGCGTCTTGAAAATCTGCTCCGGCGGCGCACCGATCCCTTCGGCGGCATGAAGACCGCTGAGATCGTTCTCGTCATACGCGTATTCGCGCGCCTCATACGGAAGTTTTGCCGCGTCCAATAGCCGCATCACATTTGTTTTGTTCATACTTTCGCCTCCAACCGGCGGAAATTCCGCGGGTTTTCGCCCGCGCGCCACCTATTATACCCGATTGTGCGCAAACTTGCAAGACGCATGTAAATTTGCTATAATACCAGCCGATAAGAAGAAAGGGGAGAGCGCAATGTCAATTGAAAAGGTAAGGGCGTATTTTGCGCAGTTTGGAATGGAGAAGCGCATTCTGGAATTTGACGTGTCGAGCGCGACTGTGGAGCTCGCGGCGCAGGCGGTCGGCGTGGAGGGAAAGCAAATCGCAAAGACGCTCTCGTTTTTGCTGGGCGATGCGTGCATCCTGATCGTTGCGGCGGGCGACGCGCGCGTGGATAATAAGAAATACAAAGAGCACTTCGGGCTGAAAGCGAAGATGCTCGCGCACGACGATGTGCCGGAATACATCGGCCATGCGGTGGGCGGCGTGTGCCCGTTTGCCGTGAAGGATGGCGTGAAGGTCTACTTAGATGAATCGCTCAAGCGCTTTGAAACCGTGTTCCCGGCAGCTGGGAGCGCGAACAGCGCCATTGAGCTGACGATCCCGGAACTGGAAAAATACTCGAAATTCGACGGCTGGGTCGACGTGTGCAAGGACTGGAGAACCGACGCAGAGGGATAAAGCGGGCCGCTTCCGGGCATACTGCTTCCAAAAACCTTTGGAGGCGGGCACATGGAAGAATCGAAACGCGAAAACAAGCAGGAGTCTACGCAGGAGCTTCTGGAGCTCGGCGCGAGCACCACAAAATCGAGCAAGGGGAACATCTATACGCTCACGATCATCGGCCAGATCGAAGGCCACCAGACGCTTCCCGAGACGGTGAAGACAACAAAGTACGAGCACGTGATCCCGCTGCTGGCGGCGGTCGAGGAGTCGGAAGACATCGACGGGCTTCTGCTGCTACTCAATACCGTCGGCGGCGACATTGAAGCGGGGCTCGCGATTGCGGAGCTGATTGCGGGGATGAAAAAGCCGACGGTGTCTCTTGTATTGGGCGGTGGGCATTCGATCGGGATTCCGCTGGCCGTCTCCGCCAAGCGCGCGATCATCGCGCCGAGAGCCAGTATGACCGTGCACCCTGTGCGTATGACGGGGTTAGTTGTCGGCGCGCCGCAGACGTATCACTATTTTGACCAGATCCAGGATCATATCGTTGACTTCGTGACCGAAAATTCCCGCATCTCCCGCGAGGACTTTGAGCGCTATATGATGGCGACCGGGAATATGGCGACGGATGTGGGAACGGTCCTCTATGGCGCGGAGGCGGTCAAGTCCGGGCTTATGGACGAGCTTGGGACGCTGTCTGACGCGCTCAGCTATCTTCACCGGCAGATCGCGCGCGGAAAAAAGCGCCGCGGGGAGTCAAACGGCTAAAAAGTCTGGAATTATTCTCTGGGTTGTGATAATATAAATCAGTATGAGATTTTTACGCGGCCTTGGCCGCCTCAACCTTGGAGGATTGTCTATGACCTATTGGAATGCCGTTTTGCTGGGGCTGGTGCAGGGCGTGGCGGAGTTTCTGCCGATCTCGAGCTCCGGCCATCTGGCAGTGCTGCAAAACTTCCTCGCCATCGGCGACATGGAAAACCACATGCTCTTTGACGTGCTGCTGCACTTAGGGACGCTGGCGGCGGTCATTCTCGCGTTCTGGAAGGATGTACGTGAGGTTGTGACGGAGTTCGCGCGCATGCTCCACATCCGCAGAACCCCGCGAGGATTGAGGCCCAACCGGCGCGAGCGGAGGCTCATCAGCTTTCTTATCATCGCGACGCTTCCGCTCATCCCGGCGGTGTTTTTATCGAATGTGGTGGAGTCTCTCTACCAGAACACGTTTTTCATTGGCTTCGCGTTTATCCTGACGGGCTTTCTGCTCTTTGCCGCCGACCGCATGGGACACGGCAACAAGGACGAACGGAGCTCGACTACGGCGGACGCGCTGGTGGTAGGTCTGGCACAGACGGTCGCGGTGGTACCGGGGCTGTCGCGCTCCGGGACGACGATCAGCTTTGGCATGCTGCGCGGCTTTGAGCGGAGCTTTGCCGTGAAATTTTCGTTCCTGCTCTCCATTCCGGCGGTGCTCGGCGCGAATCTGGTGTCGCTGATTAAAGTATTTTCGACGGGCGTGGAGTGGAGCTATGTGCCGATGTATCTGGTCGGCGTGGCCTGCGCATTTGTGTCGGGCTACTTTGCCATCTATTTTCTGCGGCTGGTCGTCCAACGCGGAAAATTCGGCGGCTTTTGCTATTATTGCTGGGGCGCGGGGCTTGTGACGCTGCTGCTGTCCCTGATTTCCTGAAAGGACGGAGCCTCATGGCGGAAAAGCAAACAAAAAAACGTGCCTCCGGCGGCAAATCAACCGGAAAAACCTCCAGCAGCCGGAAAAGCACGTCAAAGGGCTCGAAGTCCGGCGCGAAGACCCAAACGCCCATCCGGCGCGAGGTCGGTGCGGGCGTGTGTCTGGTGCTGGCGCTGTGTACGGTGCTGGGCTGCCTTGGCATCAAAGGCGCATTATTGTCGCTGCTGATCGGGCTTTTCAAGGGGCTCATCGGCTCGGGACTTTACATACTGCCGTTTTCGTTCGTGATGGGTTTTCTGATTTTGCTGCTGCATGACGGAAGACCCGTCGCGCTGCGTGTAACATGCAGCTTTTTATTGGCCGTGACCATCGGCGCGCTGGTGCAGCTGGTGGGCGGACAGGAGGGAGCCGAGTGGTCGCTTGACATGATTGCGGAGCTCTGGGACGGCGGTCTGGACGGCAGCTGCGCGGGCGTTGTGTCCGGGCTTCTGGCGCAGACGCTCGAGCTCATCATCAGCCGCATCGGCGCGGTGATCGTGCTGCTGGCGGCGCTGGCACTCGAGCTTATTACGAGCCTTAACATGACGGTCAGCGGGATTATTACCGCGATCAAGAACCGCCCCAGAATCGAATATGACGAGCCGAAGCGCGAGCATCCCGACCCCGCCGAGCGGATCGTGAACCACGTGGCGCAGAAGCACATTGACCACGTTGAGCAGCAGATGGAACGCCGCCGTGCGAAGGCTTCGGAGTTTGACCTTCCCGTGGACGAGCCGCCGCTTCCCGTGCAGGAGCGGAAGGAAAAGTCGGAGAAAAAGCCGATGCGGCCGGACGTTTTTGTCGAGGAAAGCCGCAAGCAGCAGCGGCAGGAGGCAGGCCGGGAAGCATCCGATGGGCCGGACATTCTGGCCGTGAGACCCGAGCATCCTGCGCAGGCAGAGGTTCCGGAGCAGGAGGAGCTTCCCAAGAAGCTGCCGCCTTTGAATCTGGACGAGCTGCGCCGGGAAGAACCGCCGCTTGTCGTGCCGAACCGGACGCGCGTGGAAGAGACGGCTGATCCGCAGGAGGAAGCACCGGAGAAGCCGGTCTTCACACCGCACCCGGCAGCGCCCGCCCCCATTTCTCCTGCGCCCGAGGCTGCGTTTTTATCGGCGGCCAGCGCGGCAAATAAGCCCCTTCCAAAGCCGGAGGCGGCTGTCGCCGCGATCGAGGAAGAGCTTGCGCCGTTAGAGTCGGCAGCGGACGATAAAATCAAAAAGAACGACGTGCGCCTTGAAGCTGCGGCCATTGCGCAGGAAATCGCGAGCGCGCCGGAGCCTCCCGCGTATCAGTACCCGCCGGTATCTTTATTGAAGCAGGGCTCCGGCGCGGCGCACGATGGAACCGAGGAAATGCGCCAGAACGCCGAACGGCTCAGCGATACGCTCAAATCCTTCGGCATTGAGGCGACGATCATCAACGTCACGCGAGGTCCTTCTGTCACGCGGTATGAGCTCGAGCTCAGCCGGGGTGTAAAGCTCTCGAAGGTGACGAATCTCGCGGACGATATTGCTTTGGCGCTTGGCGCGTCGGGCGTCCGCATCGCGGCGATTCCCGAGAAAATTTCTGTGGTCGGTATTGAAGTACCGAACCGCGTCGTCTCGACGGTACTTGCGCGCGACGTGATCGACTCGCCGGAGTTTGAAAAGAGCAAATCGAAGGTCTCCTTCGCCGTCGGCAAGGACATCGGCGGCAACCGCATCATCGGCGACATCGGAAGACTGCCGCACCTGCTCATCGCCGGTACGACCGGCTCCGGTAAGTCGGTGTGTATGAACTCGCTCATCATTTCGCTTCTCTATAAGGCGAAGCCCGAAGAGGTCAAGCTCATCATGGTCGACCCCAAAATGGTTGAGCTCGGCATTTATAACGGCATTCCGCACCTGCTCATCCCTGTCGTGACCGACCCCAAGAAGGCGGCGGGCGCGCTTCAGTGGGCAGTGACGGAGATGATGCGTCGGTACCGTCTGATGGCGGACGCGGGCGTGCGCGATCTGGCGTCTTACAATAAAGAGGCAAGCTCGAGCGGCGAATTTGAGACGATGCCGCAGATCGTGGTCGTGATCGACGAGCTGGCGGACCTGATGCTGGTTGCGGCCAAGGAGGTCGAAGAGTCCATTTGCCGTGTGGCGCAGATGGGCCGTGCGGCGGGCATGCATCTGGTCATCGCGACGCAGAGACCTTCTGCCGACGTGATCACTGGTCTTATGAAGGCGAATATCCCGTCTCGTATTGCGTTCGCGGTTGCCTCCGCGATGGAGTCGCGTATCATTCTCGATACGGCGGGCGCAGAGAAGCTGGTCGGCAAGGGCGACATGCTCTATGCACCGTTGGGGCAGGGAAAGCCCAAGCGTGTGCAGGGCTGCTTCATCACCGACGACGAGGTGCAGGAGGTTGTGACCTTCATCAAGCGCTCGAACACGGCGGAATATTCCGACGAGGTCATGGCCGAAATCGACAAGAAGGCCGCCGAGAGCGGAAAGGGCAGCAAGGACACGTCTGCATCGAATGTATCGGTCGACAGCGCCGACGACGGCGGAGACGAAATGCTCCCGGCTGCGGTGGACGTGATCCTGGAGACGGGGCAGGCTTCTGTATCCATGCTCCAGCGCAGGCTGAAGCTCGGTTACGCGAGAGCCGCACGCATCATGGACGAGATGGAAGAACGCGGCATTGTCGGCCACTTCGAGGGCTCGAAGCCCCGGCAGCTGCTCGTTACCAAGGAGCAGTGGCAGGCCATGCAGTCCGGCCAGCAGATGCAGATCCCGGAGGCGGACTACGACCCGCCCGTCGAAGAGGAGATCCCGTAATACTGAAATTCCGCGAATTTTCGCGTAATTTACCCATTGTGTTTGGAAAACGCATCAAACACAAATAGGTCGCTTCGATCAGAATCAGGCGGTTGGCTGAGGCTGAGCGATGCGACCGAAAAAAATGAGGCATTGCATCCGGACGAAGGTGCCGGAGCGAGAGCTGGAGGTACGTATGAAAAACAAAAAACACACATCCGTTGTCCGCCTGACGTCGCTGGCGCTGCTTGCTGCGCTGGTGGTCGTCCTGCAAACCGTCGCGACCGGTATCAAAATCGGCCCCGTGCCGATTTCCCTGACGCTGGTTCCCATCGTCGTGGGTGCGATCCTCTTTGGACCGGGCGCAGGCGCGTTCCTTGGCGGTGTATTCGGCGTTGTCTGCCTGATCGCGGGCATTGCCGGAACCGACCAGTTTACGAACCTGCTGTGGGTGGCGAGCCCCTTCTGGCTGACGCTTGTCTGCGTCGGAAAGGCCGTGCTCTGCGGCTGGGTCGCGGGACTCGTCTATAAGGCGCTTTCCAAAAACCAGACGCTCGGCTGCATCGTGGCTGCCATCTGCGCGCCGATCGTGAATACGGGCGTTTTTGCCGTCGGTATGTTCACGGCCTTCCGCTCCATTTTGCAGGACTTTGCGGGCGGAACGGATATCGTCTATTATTTCTTCGTGGCGTTTATCGGCGTGAACTTCCTCGTGGAGCTCGGCGTGAACGCGGTTCTGAGCGCGGCCATCGCGCGGATCGTGAAGGCCGTCCAGAGATCGCACGGAGAGGAAAATTCGTAATTGGCAGAAAGAGGAGCGGAGCTTTCCGCTTCCCGTCTGTGCAAAGCATGGAGAATACATATGAGCAAACAAAAATTTCGCACCGCCGTCTTCGATCTGGACGGGACGCTGCTGGACACCCTGTATGATCTCGCCGCGTGCGCGGACAAGGCGCTCTCTCACTGCGGCTTGCCGGGGCATACGATGGAAGAGTACCGGACGTATATCGGAAACGGCATTCCGAAGCTCGTTGCAAGAGCCGTCCCGCCCGGAACGAGCGAGGAGGATATCCAACGGGTTCTAAAATTTTATCTTGGCTATTACCCCGAGCACTGCGCCGAGCACACGCGGTTTTTCCCGGGCGTAGAAAAAACCATCCGGACGCTTCACGAGCGCGGCTATTTGCTCGCGGTACTGTCGAATAAGACAGAAGCAACAACGAAAAAAATCATCGACCGCTATTTCCCGGATGCGCCGTTTCGCGTTGTCTGGGGCAACAACGGCGTAAGGCCGCTTAAGCCCGCGACGGATGCAGGATACTTGCTTCTGAGCGAGCTCGGCTGCGGGCCGGAGGAGGTCTTCTACGTCGGAGACCTGGGGCTACCGTCCGGCGGAGGTGCTGAAACATTGCGGCGCAGACGCGCTGTTTTCGTCCATGGAAGAGATTCTTCCATATCTTCCGTAGGGAGTTTTCAGAGACACCCGAAGAAACACAAAAGTTGAAAGGGGAATGTATCATGCGCGAAGTAAAAAACCACATCGAGACCAATTGCGTTCAGGCGGGCTATACCCCGGGGTCGGGCGAGCCGCGCCAGATTCCGATCATCCAGTCGACCACGTTCAAATACGACACCTGCGAGGCCATGGGACAGCTCTTTGACCTCGAGGCTGAGGGGTATTTCTACTCGCGCCTGCAAAACCCGACCTGCGACATGGTGGCAGCGAAGATCTGCGCGCTCGAGGGCGGAACGGCGGCAATGCTGACGGCTTCCGGGCAGGCGGCAAACTTTTTTGCGCTGTTCAACATCGCCTCGAACGGCGACCACATTGTCGCCTCGTCCAGCATCTACGGCGGCACGTTCAACCTCATTTCCGTCACGATGGCGAAAATGGGCGTGGAGGCGACGTTTGTTGCGCCGGACTGCTCGGAAGAGGAACTCGAAGCGGCGTTCCGCCCAAACACGAAGGCCGTCTTCGGCGAGACGATCGCAAACCCGGCGCTCACGGTTCTGGACATCGAGCGCTTCGCGCAGGCTGCGCACCGGCACGGCGTGCCGCTCATCGTCGACAACACATTTGCGACGCCTATCAACTGCCGCCCGATCGAGTGGGGCGCGGACATTGTGACGCATTCGACGACCAAGTACATGGACGGCCATGCGGCGGCGCTCGGCGGCGCGATCGTCGACGGCGGGAAGTTCGACTGGATGGCGCATGCAGACAAATTCCCCGGACTCTGCACCCCGGACGAGAGCTACCACGGCGTAACGTATGCCGAGAAGTTCGGAAATGCGGGCGCGTTCATCACGAAATGCACTGCGCAGCTGATGCGGGACTTTGGCTCGATGCAGTCGCCGCAGAGCGCATTCTACTTGAATCTGGGACTCGAGAGCCTGCATGTGCGCATGCCGCGCCACTGCGAAAACGCGCAGGCGGTGGCAGAGTACCTTTCAAAGCACCCGAAGGTCGAAACGGTCCACTACTGCGGTCTTCCGACCGACCCCTACTATAAAACCGCGCAGAAGTATCTGCCGAACGGTTCGTGCGGCGTTGTGTGCTTTGAGCTAAGAGGCGGACGCGAAGCGGCGGGCGCATTCATGCGGGAGTTAAAGCTTGCCGCGATCGAGACACATGTGGCCGACGCGAGGACGTGCTGCCTGAGCCCGGCTTCCACAACGCACCGGCAGATGACCGACGAGCAGCTGAAGGCCGCCGGTGTTCCGGCGGGACTCATTCGGCTCTCGTGCGGGTTAGAGAACAAGGAAGATCTGATTTCCGATATCGCGAACGCACTGGAGGCTATCCCAAATGCCGATTAAAATTCCCAATCAGCTCCCCGCGACCCAGACGCTCCGGCAGGAAAACATCTTCGTGATGACCGAAACGCGCGCCATCAAGCAGGACATCCGTCCGCTGCGCATTCTGCTTCTGAACCTGATGCCGACGAAGGTCGACACGGAGACGCAGTTTGCCCGCGTGCTCGGAAACACTCCGCTGCAGATTGAGCTCGAGCTCGTCGCGCCGCGGAGCCATGTATCGAAAAATACCTCGCAGGAGCACATGCTGGCGTTTTACAAGACGTTTGACAAGGTGAAAGACCAGAATTTTGACGGCCTCATCATCACCGGCGCGCCGGTGGAGCAGCTGCCGTTTGAAGAGGTCGACTACTGGCCTGAACTGTGCCGGATCATGGAGTGGTCCAAGACGCATGTCCATTCAACGCTTCACATCTGCTGGGGCGCGCAGGCGGGACTGTATTACCACTACGGCGTTCCCAAGCGGCCGCTTCCCGAGAAGCTTTTCGGTGTGTTCCGGCACACGGTGGAGGAGCCGAACTTCATGCTTTTCCGCGGCTTTGATGACGAGTTCTGGGTGCCGCATTCGAGAAACACGACGATTCTGCGCGAGGACATCGAAAAGGTGCCGGAGCTCAAGATCCTCTCGTGCTCGGAAACCGCAGGCGTATACGCCGTCAAAACGCAAGACGGCCGGCAGGTCTTTCTGATGGGGCATGCGGAGTATGACCGCGACACGCTCAAGCGGGAATATCTGCGCGATGTGGCGGCCAATGTGCCGATTCACGTGCCGGAGCACTATTTCCCGGGCGATGACCCGGAGAAAACGCCGCTTGTCACATGGCGCTCGTGCGCGCACCTGCTCTACGGCAACTGGCTCAACTACTTTGTCTACCAGACCGTGCCGTACGATATCACGCGCATCCAGTCCGGCGAGCGAACGGAAGAATAAACGAAATCCCGGCGATTGCAGCTTGTGCCGCAGTCGCCGGGATATTTTGTGTTCAGAAAAGGAACGTGTAGACAACGGCAAAAACGAGCGTCGGAAGCAGGTTCGCGACCTTGATCGTTTTGCCCCAGATGAGGTTCACACCCACACAGAAGATCATGACGGAGCCCGTAAAAGACAAACTCGCGATTGCCGCGTCGGTCATCACGGGCGCGATCACGCGCGAGAGAAGCGTCACGCTGCCCTGCAAAATCGCGACGGGAATCGCCGAGAAGATGCAGCCCTTTCCCATGGAGGCCGTCATGATGAGAATGATCACCGCATCGAGCGCCGCTTTCGCGCAAAGAAGGGAAGCGTCTCCGAGGAGCCCGTCTTGAATCGAGCCGACGATTGCCATCGCGCCGATGCAGACCGTGAGTGAGGCGTGGATGAAGCCGGAGAGAAAGCCGGAATCGGATTCGTTGTGCGTCTTTTTACGGAGCCACGCGCCGAAGCGCTCAAATGCACCTTCGATATTTAAAAGTTCTCCCACGAGGCCGCCCAGCACGAAGCAGATGATGAGCATCATGCTGCCGCTTGTTATAAGCGCGCCGTCTGTAATTTTCAGCATCTGCGACATCGCGCCGCCGATGCCGATAAAGAGTACACAGACGCTGCTGGCCTTTAAGAGCGTGTCTTCCATGCTTTTTGTCAGCAGATTTTTGAACAGCAGTCCCAGAAGGCCGCCCGCAACGATTGCAGCTGTGTTGATGATGGTTCCAAGTCCCGGCATAACGTAACCCCTTTGCGTTTTTACGCGCATCGTCATACCGCGAAGCAGCCTGTAAATCAAGACAAAAATCGCGCGCCCCGCAAAATCGCAGAGCGCGCGTCAGCTTATAAATGGTCTGTTTGCGTGTTTCCGTGCCGGTCTGCATGGGCGCAGATGGCGCGGTAGCTCTGCTCGCTCAGATCGTGCTCCATTTTGCACGCGTCCGTTTCGGCGGTGATCTCGTCCACGCCGAGGTTCACGAGAAATTTTGTGAGCGTTTTGTGCCGGTCGAGCATGCTTGCGGCGATCTGCATGCCGGAATCGGTGAGCGTGATGAGGCCGTCCTTGTCCATGGTGATGTAGCCGTTTTCCTTGAGACGCTTGGTGGTGTAGGTGACGCTTGGCTTCGTCACGCCGAGAAATTCGGCAATATCGATCGAGCGGATGTAGCCGTGCTTTTTCTGCATCATCAGCATCGCTTCGAGATAGTCTTCTGCTGCGCGCAGAATTTTCATAGGGGATACCAACTTTCTATAGAGATAACTATAGGTTAGCACACTTTAACCAAAAATGCAAGAGACGAGGAAAAACTGTTTGTAAATTTTCGTCAAACTTTCAGAAGAGGGCAGGGATATATGCGTACGTTGTGAAATTTGGCCTTAGAAAAAAGAATGAAAATGGCAATATTAAAAATGCCAGATATCTGCTATGATATGACTAGCCGAAAGAATACACCCTGGAGGGGAGGAGGATACATGCAGCAAACAGCTTCCCACAACAGGCAGAAAAAGCTTGCCGTCATCAACGACTTCTGCGGCTTCGGGCGGTGCTCGATTGCGGTGGCGCTGCCGATCATCTCGGCGATGCACATTCAGTGCTGTCCGCTGCCGACGGCAATTTTCTCCGACCACACGGGTTTTGAGAGCTTCTTCTGCGAGGACTTTACCGAGCATATGCCGGCCTATGCGGGCGAATGGGAAAAGCTCGGATTACACTTTGACGGCATTGCCACGGGCTTTCTCGGCTCGGCGCGGCAGATCGACATCGTCAAAGACTTTCTCGCGCGGTTCAAAGGGGAACATACGAAGGTTCTGGTCGACCCTGTGATGGGCGACTACGGAAAGCTCTATCCGACGTACACGCCGGAGCTTGCCGGAAGGATGCACGAGCTTCTGCGCTTTGCGGATCTTCTGACCCCAAATCTCACCGAGGCCTGCATTCTGGCAAATACCCCATATCGCGAGGATTTTACCGAGCAGGAGCTGACGGCGCTCTGTGAAAGACTCTCAGAGTCAGGGCCGCAGGAGATCGTGATTTCCGGTATCCATCTGGGAGACGATCTTGGAAACTTCGTCTATTCGCAGGGGGAAACGGCGATGCTCTGCGCGCACCGCGTGGGCGGTTACCGCTCCGGCACGGGCGATGTGTTCGGTGCGATTCTGGCGGCGGACCTCGTAAACGGCGTGCCGCTGGAGGCGTCTGTCCGCAAAGCAGCGGATTTTATCACGAAAACCATTTTGTACACCCAGAAGCTCGGCGTTCCGGACACAGACGGCATCTGCTTCGAGGAATATCTGTGGGAACTGGGACAAACGACAAAGGAAGTGGCAACATGAAAAACAAAACGACAAGAAGGATCTGCCTGACGGCTCTGATGGCCGCGATCATCTACGTCTTTACGGCGTATATCCACGTGCCGAGCCACACGGGCTACACGCATGTGGGAGACGGCTTTTTATACCTCGCGGCAAGCCTGCTTCCGGCTCCCTACGCGGCGGCGGCCGGCGCGATCGGCGCGGGTCTGGCGGACCTGCTCTCGGGCTACAGCATCTGGGCGCCCGGCACCATCATCATTAAAGCGCTCACGGCGTTCTGCTTTACCAACAAGCTGGACAAGCTCGTAAACAAGCGCAATGTTCTTGGCATTGTCCTTGCGCTTGTCCTCTGTGTCGGCGGATATTATCTCTATGAAGCGATCATTACCGGGAACTTCGCCGCGCCCGCGCTCGGCATTCCAGGGTATCTGACACAGGTCGCGTTGAGCAGTGTCGTATATCTGGCGCTCGGAGCGGCGCTTGACCGCGCGGGACTCAAAAAGAAATTGGGGGAAATCTAATATGACAGATCAGAAGGGCATGACCATTACCTACAAGGCCAAAAACGGGATCTACGTGAACATGACGAACCGCTGTCCCTGCGCGTGTACGTTCTGCCTGCGGCAGAATGCGCCGGGGGTCTACGGCTCCGACCCGCTGTGGCTCGAGCGCGAGCCGACGGTGGAGGAGGTCGAGGCGTCTCTTTCCAAGTGGGACTTAAACAGCATGGACGAGGTCGTCTTCTGCGGCTACGGCGAGCCTGCCGAGCGGCTGAAGGACCTTTTGGAAGTTGCTGCGTGGCTCAAGAAGAATTACACCGTGAAGACCCGCATCAATACGAACGGCCTGGCGGACCTCATCTGGGGTGAGCCGACCGCGCCGTGGCTGGAAGGGAAAATCGACGCGGTCTCCATCAGCCTCAACGCCATCGATGCGGAGGAATATCTCCGGCTCACGCGTTCGAAGTTCGGCATCGGCTCGTATGACGCGATGCTCAAGTACACGCACGAGTGCACAAAATACGTGCCGACCGTCATGATGACCGTCGTCGATCAGGTCACAACGCCGGAGGAACAGGAATCAGCGCGGAAAATCTGCGAGAAGCTGGGCGCGACCCTTCGCGTCCGACCCTTCGAGAGCTGAGCAATTACGGAGGAACAGCCAAAACCGTTCGTAGGGGTCGATGCCCACATCGACCTGGCGATATTACCCGTTTTTACGAAAATCCAATGCGAATTCGTAACTTCCCAATGGGGCGATGTGGGCATCGCCCCCTACGCAAGATCGGGAAATTTCAGAGTTCTTCCCGGAATGTTCATAGGGGCGTCCGCCCATATGGGATACCAGCGAATTTAATACGGATTTGTAAGAACGGCACTTTGTAGGCACAGCCGGAAGGGTAAGGAAAGCGGGCAGACACGGAGGGCGTCTGCCCGCTTTTCTGATCAGCGCCGATTGACTGCTGAGAAGAAGGCGAAGTTATGAATTGCCGAGGGAGAAGGAAAAGCGCATCGCGAGGTTCCGGAACAGTTCCTGCATGACCTGCTCGGAAAGACCGCGAATATCGAGCGTTCGGATATGCGCGAGGATCTCCCGCTGCTCATCGGGCGGAACGGAGTAGGCGCTCAGGCTCATCGTGAGAAAACGGGAGAGCTTTCGCTCGAGCGTAAAATAGAGGTCGCAAGAGCGCGCCATATACGCGCGGATGATGCCGCTTGAACCGATCTCCAGCTCATAGAAATCACTCTCGGTACACGCCGGGAGGTACGAGTGGAACGTCTGGTAGAGCCGGATGGCCATGTGGCGGTAGATGTATTCCGCGCTTTGCGGCTGGCGATAGGCCTCGAGGTACATTTCGCGCACATTTTCGTTGAGCTCGGTCAGCGTGAGCTGGATGCTCGTCTCGAGCGCGTAAATGAAAACGGGCGGGAAATTCTGCTCGGTGTATTTTAAGGCGATGTTGAACTGGTTGTCGAACATAAAGCGGACGAGCTCAATGAACACGCCGTCTTTTGTGTGGAAGATATTCTGAAACGTACTGGCCGAGACGTTGGCGGCTTTCAAAATTTCGGAGACGGTTGTGCGTTTGTAGCCCTTTTCCAGAAATAGCCGGACGCAGGCGCTGAGAATCCGCTGCTTCGCGGCGAGGCTTGCTGCGGTAATCGCCACGGCGGACCCCCTCTTTCAATTCATGCTTGGTATATATGCCAAGCATAGCATAAAAACGATAAAAACGCAAGTGAAAACCTTTCATCGGGTCATTAAAAAATGAGACATATGAAAAGCCGTGCGGCATATATAATATGATATATGTTCGGCATAAAAAAGTGTGTGTTTTTTGCGGTTTTTCCGAAAACTTGCGCCGGGGGGAATTGACGAAGCCCACACAAAACCACTATACTATTTTCGAAAGCAAACGCGGCCGGATGCGGCATCGGGTAAGCCCGCCGGAGCGTTTGTCTGGAAAAACGTTTTGCTGTGACGATTTTCCAGATACTGCAAAGCGTGAGACACTTTGTACGGCTTTTTGCAGCTGGCAGGAGCAGAGCTCCTGTGTTCCGGGCGAGCAGTTCCTTCTATCCATAGGGCGCCGACTTGCGCGCCGCGCCGTCCGGAACTTTTTCATCCCTTCCTCCGCTTCTGCCAGCCGCCCTATCTGAAAAACCATATGTACTCCCCCACACCGCAGGCCAGCGTTAGCGCTGGCCTGCGGTATTTTTCGGCCCTTCCGAATGAACTCCGAAACTTTGGCACAATGCGCTAAAAAACTGACAAAATTTTCGTCAGCCAAACAAAATTTTTGTATTGCTTCACGAAAAATGAACACGTATACTATAGGTGAGGCCGGAACAACGGACAGCGATTGTCACTTTTCCCTTTTCGGACAAGGACGCTCTCCACCGCGGACGCGGCTCCGGCCATCAAACAAAAGGAGATTTTTCAATGAAGGGCAAGAAATCCAACGCATCGGTTTCTGTAGACAACATCTACAAGTTAGATGGCAGAGTTCCGGTCGCAAAGGCCATTCCGTTTGGCTTACAGCACGTGCTGGCGATGTTCGTCGCGAACGTCACGCCGGTCATGCTGATTGCAAGCGTCGCGGTCTACAACGGCGTAGCGTTCACCGCCATCGATACGGCGCTTCTCATCCAGGCGGCCATGTTAGTCGCTGGCATCGGCACGCTTATCCAGCTCTATCCCATCTGGCGCATCGGCTCCAGGCTTCCTGTCGTGATGGGCCTGAGCTTTACGTTTTTGTCTGCGATGATGACGCTCGCGGCCAGAGACTACGGCCTCATGATCGGCGCAGTGCTTGTCGGCGGCTGCATCGAGGGCCTTCTGGGCATGACGGCAAAATACTGGCGGCGCTTTGTGAGCCCGATCGTCTCGGCATGCGTTGTGACGACGATCGGCTTCAGCCTGCTTTCTACCGGCATCTCGTCCTTCGCGAGCTCTTCCGTGTACCCCACCGGCGCGTGGCAGAACCTTCTTGTCGCGGTCATTACGCTGGCGGCGTGCCTCATTTACAATTCTCTTGCCAAGGGCTTCTGGAAGCAGCTTTACGTGCTGTTTGGCCTGATTGTGGGCTATATTGTGTCCTTGTTCTTCGGCATGGTCGACTTTGCGTCCATGAAAAATACCGTCCAGGAGCTCGGTATCATCGCCCTTCCCAAGCTCTTTGCCTATACGCCGAAGTTTGAAATCGGCGCGATTGTCTCCGTGACGCTTGTCTTCCTTGTCTCGGCGGCGGAAACTATCGGCGACACCTCCGCGGTCTGCACGGGCGGCCTTGGCCGGGAGATCACCGAAAAAGAGGTCTCCGGCTCTCTTGGCTGCGACGGCTTTATTTCCGCAATCTCCGGCGGCGTGTTCGGCTGCCCTCCCATTACCTCGTTCAGCCAGAACGTGGGTCTGGTTGCGATGACGAAGGTCGTCAACCGCTTTACGATCATGTTTGGCGCCCTGACGCTCATCCTTGCCGGCCTCTTCCCGCCGGTCGGCGCGTTCTTCTCGACGCTTCCCGACTGTGTGCTCGGCGGCTGCACGGTCATCATGTTTGGCGCGATCATCGTCTCGGGCGTCACGATGCTCGGCGAGTGCGGCTTTGACCAGAGAAACACGATCATCGCGGCCACCTCCTTTGCCATCGGTATCGGCGTGACGCAGGTTCCGGAATTCTTCTCCGGCATGCCGCAGATCGTGAGTGATATCTTCGCAAACAACCCCGTCGCGGGCGTGTTCGTTGTGGCGATGATCCTGTCCCTGACCCTTCCCAAGAAGGTCAAGGCCGAGGACGTCGGCGCGCTGACGGAGGAAACAATGGATACCTCTGAGGTGGAAAAATAAGGAACAAGAAACGCAGGTGCGGCGAAAAACCGTACCTGCGTTCCTATTTTTTCTCAATCAGTCTGCATCCTGCAAGGCTGCCTCATAGAGGGCGTTTCGGGGAAGGCCCGTCTGCTTGGCAACGAGCTTCACGGCGTCCTTTTTGGAGAGGCCTTTTTCCAGTTCTGCGCGCACGAGCCTCGCGCCCGCCTCAATGGAGAGTTCCTCGCTGGGTACTTCCTGCGCGCCCTCGACCACGACGACAAACTCGCCTCTGGGCGGGTTTTCCGTGTACCGGGCGACTGCTTCGCCAAGCGTTGTACGGACGACCTCCTCGTGGAGCTTTGTCAGCTCCCGGCAGAGGCTCACGCGCCGGTCCTCGCCAAAATTAGCGGCCATGTCCTTGAGTGTCGCGAGGAGCTTGTGGGGCGCTTCGTAAAAGATCATCGTCCGGCGCTCGTTTTTAAGACCCGACAGGTGCTCCTGCCGGCTTTTTTTGTTGATGGACAAAAAGCCCTCGAAGCAGAATCTTCCCGTGGGAAGGCCGGAGATGGAAAGCGCCGTCACGAGCGCGCACGGACCCGGAATTGCGCAGACCGTCAGCCCGGCCTCGGCGCACAGACGCACCAAATCCTCTCCGGGGTCGGAGATGGCGGGGGAGCCCGCGTCCGAGACGAGGACGCATATTTCGCCCTCCTGAATCCGACGGACGATCTTCGGGCCGCTTTCGAGCTTGTTGTGCTCATAGTAGCTTACGAGCGGCTTTTTGATTTCCAGAAAGTTCAGAAGCTTTAAGGTCACGCGCGTGTCCTCGGCGGCGATGAAGTCGGCCTCCTCAAAGGTTTTGCGGCAGCGCGCGGAAATATCGGAAAGGTTCCCGATGGGCGTCGGGACAAGATAGAGCATTCCAGCCATGTCAGGTCTCCTCGTGATAGAGTCGTTTATAGTCGGCGGTTTTTTCGCCGGTCTCAGAATAAAATAGAAGGTCGTTTGCGAGCGTCAGCCCGGGCTTTGCACCGAGCCTTGCTTCGATCAGAACGAGGCTGACGTTCGCGCCCGGATGGTGGCGGACAAATTGCAGGCGCTTAGGCTCCAGCCGGTTTTCCCGCAGCGTGACCAGCAAATCCGTCAGCCGCTCGGGCTTGTGCACCAGAAAAAAGCTTCCGCCGAACCGCAGGCACCACGCCGCGCAGGCGCACAGGCACGAGAGCGTGCAGCAGAGCTCGCTTCTGGCGATGGCAAGCGGCGCATCGTCCGCGATAGCCCCGCTTTTGAGCGGGTAATAGGGCGGATTGGAAATCACCGCGTCAAAGCCGTTTGCGGGCAGCAGCGTCCGGTACTCCCGCAGGTCGCCATGCAGAACGGAAAGGCCGCTGAGATTGTTTTGTGCAGCGTTTTCCATGGCGCAGCGGGCAGCGTCTTTCTGAATTTCCACGCCCGTGATAGAAAGCGTTTCATCGCGCGCCAGCAGCAAAAGTCCCAGCGCCCCGCTGCCGCAGCCAAGATCGCATACACGCGCGCTGTGCTTTACGCGGGCAAAATCCGCCAGCGCCATTGTATCCGTGCTGAGCGAAAACTGCGCGGCCGGAATCCGCATCCGGTATTTCCCGCAAATCAGCTCCTCCATCCGCGCCTCCCAAAAAACGTTTCCTCTATCATACAATGCCAGAGGAAAAAGCACAACCCCAAAATCTAAGCCGACCCAAGCCTCGCAGAGTTTCGTCGTCTGCAGTCAGCGTGCAATCCCCATCTGGAAAGAGCCCCCCGCTCTTTCCGGGCAACAAACAAAGCGCCCGTGCTGAGCACGGGCGCTTTGTTTGTTGCAATTATTCCTGAGTGATCGCGTCGTTCGGGCACTCAGCTGCGCAGGTTCCGCACTCTACGCACTGATCAGCGTCGATGACGTACTTGCCGTCGCCTTCGGAAATGATGCCGAGGGGACATGCGTCAGCGCAGGTACCGCAATTGACACAAGCGTCGCCAATAACATAAGCCATAGTATTGCACCTCCATATTTTTATGCGCTCTCATCATAACACATTTTTCTGAAAATGCA
>ENA-UEQN01001462-UEQN01001462.1-human-gut-metagenome-genome-assembly--contig:-NODE-1462-length-18808-cov-24.849234_pt1 | contig 18808 bp, 16 predicted proteins | sample MGYA00242940_ERZ507944 | MGnify/ENA primary metagenome ERZ507944 (study PRJEB26167, sample SAMN06115449) | human gut metagenome | host: Homo sapiens | place: China:Fujian | collected 2015-08-20... | reverse complement strand
TCTTGGTATAAGTGTACCGTTCCCTCCGGGCAAAGTCAAGGTCAAAATCCTTGGATTTCATACAATTTTAATAGTGTTTTTTTGTTTCTTCATCCAGATTTGTTCAGGCAGACAGTTTCTGCGCGCGGGGCCGCTTTCGCTTTTGTGCGCTGAAGCGTATGTTTCGGTTTTTCAGCCGGTCAGGCTGCCCCACAGCAGGCTGAAAGCGGTGCCAAAGTCCATACGGGGCGCGTCGGCGGCCGCTTTCACCTCGTATTCGCCCAGCAGAGTCTCGCCGTGGTACACCTGCACGGTGCCCACCGTCTGGCCCTTTTCCACCGGGGCTTCCAGCTGCTGGGGCAGGCAGGCCTGCGCGGTCAGCGCCGCCGTGCCCTCCCGGGGCAGCAGAACGGTCTGCGGCAGAGCGGAATAATCCAGCGGCACGCTGTCCTCTGCACTGCCCTTTACCTTTAATTGTAAGGGCTGGACCTCCGGTGCCGGCAGCGGGGCGGCCTGCCAGCCCCCGAAGCCATAGTCCAGCAGGGCGGCGGCGGCTTCAAACCGGTCCTTGCTGGAGGGTGCCCCCAGGATCACCGCCACCAGCCGCAGGCCGTCGCGGGCGGCACTGGCGCTGATGCACACCCCAGCCCCGCCGGTGGTGCCGGTCTTGAGGCCGGTGATGCCGTTGTAGCGGTGCAGCAGTTTGTTGGTGTTCACCAGCTGGGTGGCCCCGCCCCGCAGGGTATCGGTCCAGATGCCGGTATAGTGCAGCACCTCCGGGCAGGTGTTCAAGATCTGGCAGCTCATCACCGCCACGTCCCGGGCGGTGGAAAGGTGCCCTTCGGTATCCAGCCCGCAGGCGTTGTGGAAGGTGGTGTGCTCCATGCCCAGCTCGGCGGCCCGGGCATTCATGCGCTCCACAAAGGCCGGCTCACTGCCGCCCACCAGCTCCGCCACTGCCACGGCGGCGTCATTGGCCGAGGACACGCAGATGGCCTTGATCATCTCATCCAGCGTGAACTGTTCTCCGGGTTCCAGCCAGATCTGACTGCCGCCCATATGGTAGGCGTGCTCGCTCACCGGCACCGTTGTTTCCAGTGTGAGCTGCCCGTTGTGGATGGCTTCAAAGGTCAGCAGCAGGGTCATCACCTTGGTGATGGAAGCAATGGGCACCTGCTCATCGGCGTTTTTTTCGTACAGCACCGTACCGGTGTCCTGATCCACCAGAATGGCCGCCCGGCAGTTCAGACTCAGCTGCGGCTGCGCCGCAGCGTCCACCACCGGGACATCTTCCACCGCCGCCGGGGCCGCTGTGGGCAGTTCCGCCTGCACCGCAACGCCCCGGCCCTCTGCCGTGCCGAAGGCCAGCGCAAACAGCCAGAAGCACAGGACCCCCGCGCACAGCAATGCCAGATTTCTCCGTTCCATTCCGGTCCCCTCCCCGCACGATCTCGTCTGCTGCAATGTATGCGGCAGACTGCCTGCAAATGCCCCGTTGTAAAATCCCGTTTTTGTGCGCTGGAACGTGCTGCCGGGCAAAATCCGCTCTTGCACTGTGGGGCCGCTCTGTTATATAATGAATAATACTGCAATTTTCTGAACTCACTTTTGTCGAAAGGATAATCCCTCATGCGAGTTTGTTTTTATACACTGGGCTGCAAGGTCAACCTGAACGAGACCGGCGCCCTGGAGCAGATGTTCCGTTCCAACGGCTTTACCATCGTGCAGGAAGGCGAACCGGCGGACGTATTCGTGGTGAACAGCTGCACCGTGACCAACTTTGGCGATCAGAAGAGCCGCAAGTGGCTGCGCCGTGCCAAGCGCGAGAATCCCGGTGCTGTGACTGTGCTCACCGGCTGCTATCCGCAGGCCTTCCCGGAGGAGGCTGCGCAGTTCCTGGAGGCCGACCTGGTGTGCGGCAACGGCGACCGCAAGGCCATTCTGGACAATGTGCTCAAGCTGCTGGACGGCCATGAGCGCATCGTGGCTATCACCCCGCACCAGCGCGGCGAGCAGTTCGAGGAACTGCCGGTGGAGCGGTTCGAGACCCACACCCGCGCCTTCATCAAGGTGGAGGACGGCTGCAACCGGCAGTGCGCCTACTGCGTTATCCCCCGTGCCCGCGGCCCGGTGCGCAGCCGCGCCGAAAGCAGCATTCTGGCCGAGCTGCGCCAGCTGGCCGCCGCCGGTTACCGGGAAGTGGTGCTCAGTGCCATTTCCCTGCCCAGCTACGGGCTGGACACCGGCACCAATCTGGTGGAGCTTGTGGAGAAATGTGCTCAGGTGGAGGGCATCGAGCGCCTCCGTCTGGGCAGCCTGGACCCGGACATGCTCACCCCGGAGTTCATCACCCGGCTGGCCGCTGTGGACAAGCTGTGCCCCCAGTTCCATCTGAGCCTGCAGAGCGGCTGCACCGCCACTTTGCGCCGGATGCGCCGCGTTTACAGTGCCGAACAGTATGCGCAGGTGGTGGACCAGATCCGCGCCGCCTACGGCAGCCGCCCGGTGAGCTTTACCACCGACTGCATCTGCGGCTTCCCCGGCGAGACGCCCGAGGATTTTGCCGAGAGCTGCGACTTCCTGAAGAAGATCGGCTTTTTGAAGGTGCATGTGTTCCCCTACTCCCGCCGCAGCGGCACCCCGGCCTACGACTTCCCGGATCAGGTGCACGAGCGCGAAAAGCAGGCGCGCAGCCGTGAAATGAACGCCCTTGCCGAGCAGGTGCGCTGCGAGGTGCTGGCCGCCCACGAGGGCACCGAGGATGACGTGCTGCTGGAAACGCCGCTGTCCGGCACCCTGTTCACCGGCTACACCCGGCTGTACATCCCGGTGGTGGTGTCCGCCCCCGGCCGCAAGAGCGGCGAGATCGTGCATGTGCGGCTGGGTCCGTACGACGGCGAACGGGTGCGTGCAACACTTTGCTGAAATTTTAAAGTGAAATTTGTTTACTTTTATCCATTTGCGATTTCCTTAACGAATTTTGCGGTTTTCTCTTTTCATGAGCGAAGCTTTATGCTAAAATGAGGATGGAATATCCGGGGCGTGGCACCGTTTGCAGCGGTGCCGTACCAAACGTTCCCGTGGGATGCCGTGTGCTCCGGGCCGTCCGGAGACAGGGCAAACGATGCATTTTTGTTGTTCACTGCAGAGCAAGGAGAGATTGGAATGAGTTTTCGAGGAATCAATACCACGGTCATCCAGATCCGCCGCCAGGTGTTCACCGAGGTGGCCCGGATGGCATATGCCAACGTCAAGGGTGAAAAGGCAAACCACCTGATGCGCAAGATCCCTTACACCATCATCCCCGGCGAGGAAGGCAAGTTGCGCAAGGACATCTTCCTGGAGCGCGCCATCGTTGAGGAGCGCGTCCGTCTGGCCATGGGCCTGCCCACCCGCCGCATGGACGAGCACAACAGCGTCGTCTCCGGTCTGGAGGACGCTTCCATTGCCGATAAGTATTATGATCCCCCGCTGGTGAACGTGATCAAGTTCGCCTGCAACCGCTGCCCGGAAAAGCTGGTCAAGGTGTCCGACCTGTGCCAGGGCTGCCTGGCACACCCCTGTATGGAAGTGTGCCCCAAGAAGGCCATCACCTGGGAGAGCGGCCGTTCCACCATTGATCAGGAAAAGTGCATCAAGTGCGGCCGCTGCGTCGGCGTGTGCCCCTACAATGCCATCGTCAAGACCGAGCGTCCCTGCGCCGCAGCCTGCGGCATGGGTGCCATCCACTCCGATGAGCTGGGCCGTGCCGAGATCGACTACAGCAAGTGCGTGTCCTGCGGCCAGTGCCTGGTCAACTGCCCCTTCGGTGCCATCGCCGACAAGGGCCAGATCTATCAGCTGATCCAGGGCTTCAACCGCGGCGACCACATCTACGCGCTGGTGGCTCCCGCTTTCGTCAACCAGTTCCCGGGTCTGGCTTCCACCGGCAAGCTCAAGGCTGCCCTGAAGGCCATCGGCTTCTGCGACGTGGTGGAGGTGGCCATCGGTGCCGACCTGTGCACCGTGGACGAGGCCCACGACTTCCTGAAGGAAGTGCCCGAGAAGCTGAACTTCATGGCAACTTCCTGCTGCCCGGCCTGGAGCATGATGGCCAAGACCGCATTCCCGGATCTGGCCAAGAACATCTCCATGACCATGACCCCCATGGTGTTCACTGCCCGCATGATGAAGCAGGCCGACCCGGAAGCCCGTATGTGCTTCATCGGACCCTGCGCCGCCAAGAAGCTGGAGGCCTCCCGCCGCACCGTGCGTTCCGACGTGGACTTCGTGCTGACCTTTGAGGAGCTGGCCGGCATCATTGAGGCCAAGGACCTGGATCTGGCTTCGCTGGAAGTGGACCCCGCCGAGCAGGATCTGATCCACGCTTCCGCTGCAGGCCGCGGCTTTGCCCAGTCCGGCGGCGTGGCCAAGGCCGTTGCCGACAAGATCAAGGAGTGGCACCCCGACATGGATGTGAAGATCGCATCCGCACAGGGTCTGGCCGAATGCAAGAAGCTGCTGATGCTGGCCAAGGCCGGCAAGTACAACGGCTATCTGCTGGAGGGCATGGGCTGCCCCGGCGGCTGCATCGGCGGTGCCGGCACCATTGCTGACCCGGCCCGTACTGCCGTCCAGCTGAACAAGTACGTCAAGGAAGCTCCCTTCACCGACCCCGAGCAGAGCGCCTTCATGAGCAACATCCATGTGCTGAAGGATGACCCCGACTTTGAGCTGTAAGCTGCTTCTCGTCTGAGCATTTCTGCCGTCTCCCGTTTCCGGGAGGCGGCTTTTTTGTGGGATGCGCTCCGCTTCTTCGTGAATGTGCAATATTTTTGTGAAGCATTCACAGCCCGCATTGACAATTCTGCCGAAGTCTGCTATATTTGCGGTGATAAACCATGTGATTCTGTCATTGCCGCTTCCTGCGGCAGGAAAGGCTGATATTTTATGACAACTTCTCTCAAGCGTGCCGGTACGGTCCTGCTCTCGGTGCTGCTGCTGTGCACTCTGGCGCTGAGCGCCGGGGCTGCCTCCAAGCTCCGGGTGGGCGTCAAGTTCTGGAAAACCGGCTCCGACAAGGAGTCCATGGCCAATTCCGGCATCGACACCAGCCGGGAGGCTTCCCTCACCCGCCAGTCCAACGGCACCTACACCCTGACCCTGCCCATCCAGCAGGTGTCCAAGATGGGCGTCACCGGCTACCTGACCGGCCTGACCATCGGCGATGTGACCTACAACGGCACCGTGACCGGCGATGTGACCAAGGACACCGGCGTGCTCACCATCAAGAACCTGCCCGCCTCGGTGCTGACCGGCAGCGATGTGAACAAGGCCCTCACCGTGACCTGCAACATCCAGATGGACCTGAGCCTGCTGGGCGAGATCAACACTTCCGCCCGGATGTGCATCTGGAATAAGTAAGGTTTCCCCGCATATGCACAACGCCGTTCCCGCAGTGGGAACGGCGTTGTTTTTGGTTCAGCTGTCCATGTGCTTTTCCACAAAGTCGCCGACCATGCGGTCCAGCTGCAGCACAGCGTTCTCTGCGCCCTTCATCACCTTGCGGGTGGTACGGCGCAGCTGCCGCTGGTTCTGGGTGGCCGCCATTACGCCCACGGCCCCCAGTGCCGCCCCGGCCGCCATGCCCAGCAGCATACCGGACGCTCCCTGATTTGCCTGCTGTTTCATTGCAAACACTCCTTTCCCTGCCCGCTGTGCGGGCCCTTGGCGGTAGTATTTCCTGTAAAGAATCCACTATACGCTTTTTTTGTACAGAAAGTTGTGGTATACTGTAGCATGGTGTTTCAGGCAGTTCTGCCTTTTGGCAGCATTCTGCCTGCATTGGACCCGTACAAAGTAAGGAGGTTCCTTATTTGATAAAACCTGTTGAACCCAAAAAGATCCTCTGCATCCATGATCTGTCCGGCGTGGGCCGCTGCAGTCTGGCGGTGATCCTGCCGGTTCTGTCGGTCATGGGGCTGCAGCCTGTGGCTCTGCCCACGGTGGTGCTTTCCACCCATACCGGCGGGCTGGGCACCCCGGCCCGTCTGGACGGCTGTGCCTACGGCGAGGCCGCTCTGGAGCATTATCATGCACTGGGCCTGGATTTTGACTGCATTTATACCGGCTACCTGGGCGGCGAAGCGCAGGTGGCACTGGCCGAAAAAGCCTTTGCTCTGTGGCCGTCGGCCCACAAGGTGGTGGACCCCGTGATGGGCGACAACGGCAAGGCCTATGCCACCGTGACCCCGGAACTCATCAGCCGCATCCGGCAGCTGTGCCGGTCGGCCAATCTGATCCTGCCCAACTACACCGAGGCGCAGCTTTTGCTGCAGCGTCATCCCGTGGATGATCCGCTGGATGACGCAGCCGCCCAGGCACTGGCCGACGAGCTGACGGCTCTGGCCCCCAGTGCCGTGGTCACCGGCCTGCCGCTGGGCAAGTACATCGGCTGCGCCGGCAGCGGCTCCGACCGCTTTGTGGTCAAAAAGCTGCACATCGACCGCAGCTTCCCCGGCACGGGCGACCTGTACGGTGCGGTGCTCATCGGCTCCCTGATCCAGGGCAACGCCCTGAGCGCCGCCGCCGACAACGCCGCCGAGTTCGTGTCGCTGGCCATCCAGAACACCCCCGCCGGGCAGGACACCCGCTTCGGTGTCTGGTTCGAGCCGCTGCTGCCCCGCCTGTGCCCGCCCCGGGACTTTTAACGGAGGACCGCAGATGAGTGAAAAACCAACTTTGAACATCGTTCTGGTGGAGCCGCGCATCCCTCAGAACACCGGCAACGTGGCCCGTACCTGCGCCTGCACCGCCTGCCGTCTGCATCTGGTGGGGCCCATGGGCTTTGCCATCGACGACAAAAAACTCAAGCACGCCGGGCTGGACTACTGGCATTATCTGGACATCAGCTACTATGACGGGCTGGATGACTTCTTTGCAAAGAACAACGGCCCATACTACTACTTCACCACCAAGGCACCCCAGCGCTACACCGATGTGGCCTACCCGGACGGGGCTTACCTCGTGTTCGGGCGAGAGGACGCCGGCCTGCCGGAAGCCCTGCTGGCCGCCAATCAGGAACACTGCATCCGCATGCCCATGCGGGACACCTGCCGCAGCCTGAACCTGTCCAACAGCGTGGCCGTGGGCGTGTACGAGGTGCTGCGCCAGTGGGATTTCCCGGAGCTTCTGGACCACGGACATTTACGAGACTACGAATGGAAATGAGGTTACTATGAGCAAGATCGCGATCCTGACCGATTCCTCCTGCGACATCCCGCAGGAGATGGCCGAGAAATACGGCATCGACATCATGAGTTTCCACATCCTGCTGGACGATGTGGATTATGTGGAGCGGGAGAGCTGCACCAACACCGAGTTCTACGACAAGATGCGTCTGGCCAAGGGGGTGCCCTCCACCGCCGCCATCACGCCCATCCAGTTCTGTGAAAAATACTGCCAGTATGTGGACGAAGGCTATACCGATGTGATCCATGTGCCCATCAACAAGTCCGGCAGTTCCACCTACAACAACGCCCTGATGGCACAGGGCATGCTGCGGGAAGAGCGCCCGGAGCACCATATGAAGATCCACCTGCTGGATCCTCACACCTATTCTATGGTGTTCGGCTGGTATCTGTGCGAGATGGCCCGGAAGCTGCAGAACGGGGCCGAGATCAGCCATGTGATCCAGGAGTTTGAAAAGCAGATGAACTGCATGGAGATCATCCTGGGACCCTACAGCCTGAAGCAGATGAAAAAGAGCGGCCGCATCTCCGCTGCGGCTGCCGTCATGGGCGAGCTGATGGGCGTGCGCCCCATCATTACCCTGATCGACGGCAAGACCAAGGTGGAGAGCAAGGTGCGCGGCGACGACAAGGTCGTGCCCGCTATGATCGAGCTGTGCAAAAAGCGCGCCGACGGCGTGGAGAACTTCGACTATATGATCGGCCACACCAACATCAAGCAGGCCGAGGACCTGGAAAAGGCCTGCCGCAAGGCCTTTGGCAAGGCTCCGCTGGTGGTGTTTGAGCTGGGCGGCGTGGTGTCGGCCAACACCGGCCCCGACACGGTGGCTCTGGTGTACACCGGCCACCCCAGAGGGTAACATTTCAATGCCATTGCATGATGCAATGGCATTTTTTGTTGCATTTCGTGCCAATTTATGCTATACTCCCCTTTGCTGTGCTTTTTTGCGCAGCTCCTTTAGAGCAACTTAGGATTTTAGGCTCCCCGGTGCGTCTCGAACCGCGCTGGGCCAAACCCACAGGGGCTGGCGGTCCTGTGCGGTCAAAATCTTTCCGCTGGAGTATTATCATGAATCAGAATTCTTCTGTCCGTAAACTGGCACGCTGCGGCGTGGTGGCTGCCATCTATGTGGTGCTGTGCCTGGCACTGCAGCCCTTCTCCTATGGGGCTGTGCAGGTGCGCGTGGCCGAGGCCCTGTGCCTGCTGCCCGTGTTCGGTGTCGAGTACATTGCCGGTGTGGTGCTGGGCTGCTTTTTGGCAAACCTGCTGGGCTCCACCATCGTGGACGTGATCTTTGGCACTCTGGCCACCCTGCTGGCCTGCCTGGTCACCTACCGGCTGCGGAACATCCGCTTCAAGGGCCTGGCCCTGGCTGCCAGCCTGCCCCCAGTGCTGTTCAACGCCGTGATCATCGGCATCGAGATCGCCGTCATGTTCCCGGACCCCTCTTCCAGCGCCCCGATCTGGCTGGCCTGCATCACCAACGGCATCTCCGTTGGCATCGGCGAGCTGATCAGCTGCACCGTTCTGGGCGTGCTGCTGGTGAAGATCATTGAAAGCAACACCGCTCTGAGCCAGATTTTTGGGGCGGAATAAGCGGCTTTGCCGCAGGAGGGCCCCATGCAGCCAAATGGTATGATTTTCTGGGACTGGAACGGCACCCTGATGGACGATGTGGATTTTACCCACGGGTGCCTGAACTGGATGCTGGAAAGCCACGGCTACCCGCAGCGGTACGATCTGGCTCAGTACCGGGAGCTGTTCCGCTTCCCCATTGAGGACTACTACCGCCTTGCCGGGTTTGACTTTTCCCGGCACCCCTACCCCATGCTGGCAGAGCACTTTATGGCGCACTACAATGCCGGGGTGGACGCCTGCCCGGTGATGGCCCACGCCGTGGACACCCTCACCGAGCTGGCCCGCCGCGGCTGGAAACAGGCTGTACTTTCCGCCTCCCGCCGGGACTACCTGATCGAGCAGGTAGCCGCGCGGGGTCTGCAGGGCTTTTTTACCGAGTTGCTCGGCCTTGCAGACATCTACGGCGTGAGCAAGGTGCAGCTTGGCACCGACTATCTGCGCCGCACCGGCATCGACCCGGCCCACTGCGTGATGATCGGCGACACCCAGCATGATGCCGAAGTGGCCGCCGCCATTGGCGCCAAGTGTGTGCTGTACACCGGCGGGCACCAGTCCCGCGCGCTGCTGGAAGCTGCCTGCCCCCATGTCATCGACGACCTGGCCCTGCTGCCGGATCTGCTGGAGAGCTTATAATGCAAAACCGACCACCTGTGATGGCTGCATCACGGGTGGTTTTTGCGTTTATGAACGCCCCGGCAGCATCTTTTTACAGAAAGTTCATGCAAAAAGCGGCTAAACTAGCCTTGCAGATTTGACGCCCCTGCTGCTTTGGTGTATCATATAGATTGTATTGATGTGCCTTTCCGGACGTGTGTGCGTCCTGATTCTATTGTATGAGGTGTAACGAATGTCCCTTGTTGAAAAACTCTTTGGCAGCTTCTCCGACCGGGAGCTGAAAAAGGTCAATCCCATTGTCAAGCAGGTGCTGGCACTGGAGCCCAAGTATGCGGCCCTTTCGGACGCAGAGCTGCAGGCCCAGACTCCCGCTTTCAAGCAGCAGCTGGCCGACGGCAAAACGCTGGACGACATCCTGCCCGACGCCTTTGCCGTGTGCCGCGAAGCCGCCTGGCGTGTGCTGGGCATGAAGCATTTCCCGGTGCAGATCACCGGCGGCATTGCCCTGCACCGCGGCGACATCGCCGAGATGCAGACCGGCGAAGGCAAAACGCTGGTGGCCACCCTGCCCGCCTACCTCAACGCCCTGACCGGCGAGGGCGTGCATGTGGTGACCGTGAACGACTACCTGGCCAAGCGCGACAGTGAGTGGATGGGCAAACTGTACCGTTGGCTGGGCCTGAGCGTGGGCCTGATCGCACAGGGCATGGACGGCGACGCCCGCCGTGCCGCCTATGCCGCCGACATCACCTACGGCACCAACAACGAGTTCGGCTTTGACTACCTGCGCGACAACATGGTGACCTACAAGGCCAACATGGTGCAGCGCGGCCACGCCTTTGCCATCGTCGATGAGGTGGACTCCATCCTGATCGACGAGGCCCGTACCCCGCTGATCATCTCCGGCAAGGGCGAGGACTCCTCCAGCCTGTACACCCAGGTGGACCGCTTTGCCCGCACTCTGCGCAAGAGCGTGGTGGTGGAGCTGGAAGATAAAGTCTCCACCGACGAGCAGGCCGACGGCGATTACGTTGTGGACGAAAAACACAAGACCTGCACCCTGACGGCCAGCGGCATCAAGAAGGCCGAGGCCTACTTCCACATCGAGAACCTGGCCGCCGCCGAGAACATGACCCTGGCCCACCACATCGACCAGGCCATCAAGGCCTACGGTGTCATGCAGAAGGACATCGACTATGTGGTGAAGAACGGCGAGGTCATCATCGTGGACGAGTTCACCGGCCGCCTGATGATCGGCCGCCGCTACAACGAGGGTCTGCATCAGGCCATTGAGGCCAAGGAGGGCGTGAAGATCGCCGCCGAGAGCAAGACGCTGGCCACCATCACCTTCCAGAACTACTTCCGCATGTACAAAAAGCTGTCCGGCATGACCGGTACGGCCAAGACCGAGGCCACCGAGTTCACCGAGATCTACGGCCTGAACATCGTCACCGTGCCCACCAACCGCCCCAAGCAGCGCATCGACTATCCGGACGCCATCTATAAGACGGTGAACGGCAAATACCGCGCCGTCATCGAGCAGGTGCTGGAGTGCCACAAGAACGGCCAGCCCGTGCTGGTAGGCACCGTGAGCGTGGAAAAGAGCGAGACGCTGGCAAAGATGCTGCAGAAGCACACCCGCGACTTCAACGTGCTGAACGCCAAGAACCACGAGCGCGAAGCCGAGATCGTGGCACAGGCCGGCAAGAAGGGTGCCATTACCATCGCCACCAACATGGCAGGCCGTGGTACCGATATCATGCTGGGCGGCAATGTGGAGTTCATGGCCAAGGCCCAGATGCGCAAAGAGCACTTCTGCGAGAACCTGCTCAGCCCCGAAAAGCCCCAGGACGCCGAGCCCGCTGCCGTGGAGATGCTGCTGGCAGAGGCCAACGGCCACGGTGACACCGAGGACGCCAACATCCTGGCCGCCCGCAAGCGGTTCGAGGAGCTGTACGCCCAGTACAAGCCCGCCGTGGAGGCCGAGGCCGAGGAAGTGCGCGCCGCCGGCGGCCTGTTCATCATCGGCACCGAGCGCCACGAGAGCCGCCGCATCGACAACCAGCTGCGCGGCCGTGCCGGCCGTCAGGGCGACCCCGGCGCTTCCCGCTTCTACCTGAGCCTGGAGGACGACCTGATGCGTCTGTTCGGCGGCGACCGCGTTTCCAGCCTGATGGACACCCTCAAGCTGGACGAGGACACCCCCATCGAGAACCGCATGATCACCAACACGCTGGAAAGCGCCCAGAAGAAGCTGGAAGGCCGCAACTTCGAGATCCGCAAGAACGTGCTGAAGTACGACGACGTGATGAACCAGCAGCGTGAGATCATCTACGGCCAGCGCCGCAAGGTGCTGGATGGCGAGGATATCAGCGCCGAGATGCACAACATGCTGCGGGAGAACATCGACTCCAGCTGCAGTCAGTTCCTGGCCGGTGACGTGAAGGATGACTGGGACTTTGGTGCCCTGCGCCGCCACTATCAGGGCTGGCTGACCACGGACGCCGACTTCCGCTACACCGTGGCCGACTTTGACAACATCTCCCGCGAGGGCATTGCCGACATGCTGTACAACCGCGGCATGCAGATCCTGCAGGCCAAAGAGGTGCGCTACGGTGCACCCCTGATGCGGGAACTGGAGCGCATCTGCCTGCTCAAGTGCGTGGACCGCCAGTGGATGGACCACATCGACAACATGGACCAGCTGCGGCAGGGCATCGCCCTGCGCGGCTACGGCCAGAAGGACCCCGTGGTGGAATACCGCATCGAGGGCTTTGACATGTTCGACCAGATGGTGGACTCCATCCGTGAGGACAGCGTGAAGATGCTGCTGACCATCGAGATCCGGCAGGCCGGTGCCGCCCCCAAGCGGGAGCAAGTTGCCAAGCCCACCGGTGAGGGCTTTGTGCCCGGCAACGGTGCCCCCGGCGTAAAGGGTGCCCCCAAGGGCCAGCCCGTGCGGGTGATCAAGATCGGCCGCAACGATCCCTGCCCCTGCGGCAGCGGCCTGAAGTGGAAAAAGTGCACCTGCGCCAAGTTCCATCCGGAAGGCCTGCCCACCGACGCAAACGAAGATTAAGCTGAAAAGCCTCCCGGCTCCTGTCTTTGGCAGGGGTCTGGGAGACTTTTGATAAAATGAAAGGGAGCTGATTTGGAATGATCACACCGGAAAAGCTGTTGGAAGCTGCAAAGCAGCTGGAACCCCAGCTGCAGGAATGGCGGCGCACCCTGCACCGTCACCCGGAAGTTGGGTTCGACCTGCCCCAGACCAAGGCACTGGTCAAGAAAGCCCTGACCGAAATGGGCTACGCCCCGCAGGACTGCGGCAAGTGCGGCGTGCTTGCGCTGGCGGGCGGCAAAAAGCCCGGCAAGGTGATCCTGCTGCGCGGCGACATGGACGCTCTGCCCCTGCAGGAGGAGTCCGGCGAGGAATTCGCCTCTGAGCTGCCCGGCAAGATGCACGGCTGCGGCCACGATATGCACACCGCCATGATGCTGGGTGCCGCCAAGCTGCTCAAGGAGCATGAGGACGAGATCGAGGGCACCGTCAAGCTGGAGTTCCAGCCCGCCGAGGAGATCTTCCAGGGCTCGCTGGACATGCTGAAAAACGGCCTGCTGGAGGCCCCCAAGGTGGACGCTGCGGTCATGTTCCATGTGCTGGCCGGGATGCCCCTGCCCGCCGGTATGGTGCTGGTGCCGGGCGGCGGCATCACCATGGCCAGCTGCGAGCAATACCACATCGTGGTGCACGGCAAGGGCGGTCACGGCTCCATGCCCAACGCCTGCATCGACCCCATCACCGCAGCGGCCCACATCCACATTGCCCTGCAGGAGATCAACAGCCGCGAGCTGGACCCTGCCGGTTTTGGCGTGTTCACCACCGGTCGGTTCGAGGCCGGCAAGGCGTCCAACGTCATCCCGGACAGTGCCGATATGTGGGGCACCATCCGCACCATCGACCCGGAACAGAAGATCAGTGCCCAGATCCACCAGCGCATGACCGAGATCGCCCAGGGTGTGGCCACGGCCTACCGCTGCACCGCTGAGGTCACCTTCAGCGATTACTGCCCCTGCATGGTGGTGGACAAGCCCCTGGCTCAGAACGCCCTGACCTATATGACCGAGCTGCTGGGCAAAGGTGCCATGGACATGACCCTCCTCACCGGCGGCAAACCCGGCGGCGGCAGCGAGGACTTTGCCTTTGTGAGCCACGAAGTGCCCACCGTGAGCATGTTCCTCTCCGCCGGCAACGCCAAGGAGGGCTATCTCTACGGCCAGCACCACCCCAAGGTGCGCTTTGACGACAGCGTCCTGTACGAGGGCTCTGCCGCCTACACCTATATGGCCCTGCGCTGGCTGGCAGATCACAACGGATAATTTTCCTCTGGAACAGCAGGACCCCGGAAGGCATCTGCCCTCCGGGGTCTTGTTCGTTTCAGATCAGTTTTGCGCCGGAGTGCGGCAGACGGTCGGCGTGCAGGGTCTCCCGCAGCAGCTGCGGCAGGGCGGTCAGGTCACCGCCGGTGAACCACCAGCCCGCCGCCAGCGCGGCCAGGGCCAGCGCCACCAGCAGCAACAGCACCCGGCGCAGCCAGCGGCGCTTCTTTTTGGGCGGAGCTGGGCGGACCTCCGCCTGCGCTGCAGGCGGGGCAGACACAGCTTCCGGCACCGGGTCGCGGTAGTGCTGCCAGCTCGTGCCGGGGACCTGCGGCAGACCGCAGGCTGCCCGGCGGATCATGTCCAGCAGCCAAAGGCCCGGCCCATCCTCCCGGTACACGGTGCGCAGCCAGCAGCCCTTGCGGGTGCCCAGCAGCAGCAGAAATTTCCCGTCCTGCTCCCAGCACCCAGCGGACAGCTCTGCCCCCACAAGGTGCTGTGCCGCCTGTACCCGGGCCAATACGGCGGCAGCGTCCTGCCTGCGGGCAGCCCGGCGGGCGATCTGTGCCCCCACCTTGGGGTCGGCATAGCTCTGGGTGCCAAAGTCGAACACCTTTTCGGCCCCGGGCACGGCTTCCAGCCGGGCTTCCACCAGCGCGCCGGCGGCAGCATCCGCGCACACCAGCAGCCGACGGCGGTGCTCCAGCGCCTGCACCACGGCGGCGGCAAGGTTCGTGTCCCCTTCTCCGTACAAGTCAGTCGCAAAGCAGCCGTGCAGACTGCGGCGGGCCTTATCCAGCCCGGCGGCCGTCTCGCTCTGCAGCGCGATCAGAGTCTCCGCGCCCCGGCTGCGGCATTGGGCGGTCACACACCACTCCGGCGGGAAAGCAGACGCCGCCTGCTGTACCCCCAGCGCCGATGCCCCGAACAGCCGGAGCACGCAGCGGACCGATTCGTTTTGTTCACAGCTCAAGTTCTTCACCCCCGCGGTCCGCAGGGGACCGTATTATTCTGCAAGAAAGGCGGCGTTCAGGGCCTCCAGCGCGGCTGCATCGCGGCAGTCGGCGGCGGCCAGCGGCTTTGTGGCGGCAGGCACCTTGTCCTGCGCCAGCCGCAGGGCCAGCACCAGTGCTTCCTGCGCGGCGCGGGCACGGATGAGCGCCCGGTCCGGCCGGGAAACGAACAGCTTTTCCACATACACGGTATCACCGCGGGCAGCACCCAGATACACGGTACCCACCGGCCGCACGGCATCGCCGCCGGTCGGCCCGGCCACACCGGTGACACTGATGCCGATGTCGGCCCCGGCAGCCTGCGCCGCGCCCAGCGCCATCTGTGCCGCCACCGGAGCGGATACCACGTTGTACTGCTCGATCACGGCAGGGTCCACCCCCACCAGCTTTGCCTTGGCCTGCTCCCAGTAGGTCACGAAGCCGTAGCCGAACACCTCGCTTGCACCGGACACGTTGGTGATGCGCTGGGCAATCATGCCGCCCGTGCAGCTCTCTGCTGTGGCAAGGGTCAGCCCCTTGCGCTGCAGGGTGTGCACCACCGTTTCTTCCAGCCCGGCCACATCCTCATCATACACCGCATCGCCCAGCAGATCATAGAACTTTTTGGCATAGGCGCGGCACATTGTTTCGGCTTCCGTGTCGGTCTTGGCCCGGGCGGTGATGCGGATCTCGCATTCGCCGGTCTTGCAGTAGATGGCAGCGGTGGGGTTTGCATTTTCCAGCAGATCCCGCACCTGATATTCCAGGTTGCTCTCGCCGCCCAGCACCCGCAACGTCAGACTGTGCAGGGCGCAGTTCTGCCGCGCCAGCAGCAGCGGGCGCACTTTCTCCTGCCACATGGCCTTCATCTCGTGGGGCACACCGGGCATCAGCACGGCGCAGCGGCCGTCCTGCTCAAACCAGGCACCCGGCGCGGTACCATGGCGGTTCACCACCTTATGGCCCTTTACCGGCACCATGGCCTGCTTGCGGTTGTTGGGGGTGACCGTGCGGCCGGTGCGGGTAAAGTAGGCCACGATCTTGTCCCACTCTTCCGCGTCAAAGGCCAGGGTGTCGCCGTAGCAGGAGGCCACGGTCTCCTTGGTCAGGTCGTCCGCCGTGGGCCCCAGCCCGCCGGTGAACACCAGCAGGTCGCAGCGTTGCTTGGCCTCGTTGACAAAATCCGCCAGGCGGCTGTGGTTGTCACCGATGGTGCTCTCTCGCTGGACCGTGATGCCCAGCGCGGCCAGCTCCCGGCTGAGGTACTGGGCATTGGTGTTGAGAATGTTGCCGAGCAGCAGCTCGGTGCCGACACTGATGATCTCTGCAGTCATGGACAAATCAACCCTCGAATTCTACCTGATCGGTGATGCGAATGCGGATGCGCTCGGCGTTCTCGGCGGCCTCGGCTTCCAGTGCGGCAAGGCCCGGCATGGCGGCTTCGGCTTCCAGGATCTCTTCCAGCTCCGGGCGGATCTTCGGGTGCGGAGGGGTAAAGATGGTGCAGCAGTCCTCATAGGGCAGGATGCTGGTCTCAAAGGTATTGATGTGCCGGGCCGTCTCCACGATCTCGGTCTTGTCCATGCCGATGAGCGGGCGCAGGATGGGCAGGTCCTGTGCGGCGTCGGTGCACTGCAGGGCCTTGACGGTCTGGCTGGCCACCTGAGCCAGGCTCTCGCCGGTGACCAGTGCTTCGCAGCCCTGCCGCTTTGCGATGACGTTGGCAATGCGCATCATGCTGCGGCGCATGAGCACCGTGAACAGCACATCGGGGGCGTTATCCCGGATGTATTCCTGCGGTTTGGTGTAGGGCACCACAAACAGGTTGGAACTGCCGGTATAGATGCTGGTGAGCTGGGCCAGAGCCTTAACTTTGAGTTTTGCACGCTCCGAAGTATACGGAGGGGACGCAAAATGAATGTGGTCCAGGGCCAGACCGCGCTTTGCCATGCGGTAAGCTGCCACCGGACTGTCGATGCCGCCGGATAGCATATTCAGGGCGCGGCCGCTGGTGCCCACGGGCAGACCACCCTCACCCGGTACTTTCGGGCCGTGAATATACGCACCGTAATCACGGATCTCCACGATGACCTTGAACTGCGGGTTGTGCACGTCCACCTTGAGGTAGTTGTGCTTGCCCAGCAGGTAGGCGCCCAGCTCCCGCATCAGCTCCGGGCTGGTCATGGGGTAGCTCTTGTCAGAACGGCGGGCCTCCACCTTGAAGGTGCGGATGCCGTGCAGGCTGGCACCGAGGTACTCCTCGGCGGTCTGGCAGATGGTGTCAAAGTCCTTGTCGCAGACCACGGCGCGGCTGAGGGACGCCAGACCGAACACCTTGCTCACCCGGTCGAAAGCCAGGTCCATGTCCACGTCCTCTTCCTCCGGCTCCATGTAGAAGGTGGACTGGGTGCAGTACACCTTGAACTTGCCCACGGTCTTGAGCCGGTAGCGCAGGATCTTCATCATGGCCGACTCGAACTGGTTGCGGTTGAGGCCTTTCAGGGACATTTCGCCCTGATAGCCCAGAATGATCTCATGCATAAATGTTGTATCTCCTGATTATTTTTTGATTCTCTGCAGGTGCTTCATGCCGTCCTCGAAGCGGTTCAAAAAGGCATCCACATCCTCCAGGGTGTTGTCGGCGCAGAAGGACACCCGGATGGCGGTGTCGATGGCCAGTGGGTCCCGGCCCATAGCCGCCAGCGTGTGGCTGGGCTGGCCCCGGCCGCAGGCACTGGCCGAGGAAACGTAGATCTGCGCTTCGGCCAGGAATGCCAGCATCGTTTCGCTCTTGATGCAGTTTTCACTGAAGTTCAGCACCTCCGGCACGGCATCCGCCGGGCTGTTGAGCACCACTTCCGGGAAGGCCGCCAGCCCGTCCCGCAGGCGCTGGTTCAGCGCCCGCATGGCGGTGTCGCGGCTCTTCATGGTTTTGGCAAGGCGGGCGGCCGCGGCGGCAAGACCCATGGCGTAAGGCAGGTTCTCGGTGCCGGGGCGCAGCCCGCGCTCCTGCTCGCCGCCCAGATACGGCGGCTGGAACGCCTGCACCAGCCGGTCGGACAGGTACAGCGCACCGATGCCCTTGGGCGCGTGGATCTTATGGCCGCTCACCGCCAGAGTGTCGATGTTGTCCAGCTTGATGGGCACCCGCATCCAGGCCTGCACGGCGTCCACATGCACGATGGTGCGGCTGTTGCGGCGCTTGACCTCGGCCGCCAGACGCTCCACATCGTTCCGGGTACCCACCTCGTTGTTCACCATCATGCAGGCCACGAGGATGGTGTTTTTGCCCACATGCTCCAGCATCTCGTTGATGTCCAGCGTGCCGTCGGCGCGGGGCTTTACCACGGTCACGTTGTAGCCGCGCTTTGCCAGATCTTCCAGCGGGCGCTGGACGCTGGGGTGCTCGAAGCCGGACACCACGATGTCCTTGCCAAAGGTACGGGTGCGGGCGGCCCCCAGCAGGGCCAGATTGTTGCTCTCGCTGCCGCAGGAGGTAAAATACAGCTCCTTTGCCTTGCAGCCCAGGGTCCGGGCCACGGCAGCGCGGGCGGCGTTGAGGGCTTCCTCGCTACGGGCACCGGGGCCGTACAGGCTGGAGGGGTTGGCCCAGTGCTCCCGCATGGCCTTGTCGATGACGTCTGCCACCTCCGGTGCCACGATGGTGGTGGCGGCATTGTCCAGATAATGCAATTCAGGATTTTGCAGCATAAAGGGATTCCTGCTTTCTGTTTTCATAATAATCCAGTTTAATTATAGCACAGAAAGCTGTAGAACGCAAAATATTCGCGTTTGCGAGCGCAGCGCAGCAATGAAAGCCCCAGTGGGGCTTTTAAGCGACAGAACGGTCCTGCGTCAGCAGGATGGAGGGGCCCCGCCCCGACAAGTTCCGCGTTTGCGAGCGCAGCGCAGCAAGGAAAGCCCCAGTGGGGCTTTCAAGCGACAGAACGGTCTTGCGCAGCAAGATGGAGGGGCCT
>ENA-UEQN01001447-UEQN01001447.1-human-gut-metagenome-genome-assembly--contig:-NODE-1447-length-18913-cov-13.799798_pt1 | contig 18913 bp, 25 predicted proteins | sample MGYA00242940_ERZ507944 | MGnify/ENA primary metagenome ERZ507944 (study PRJEB26167, sample SAMN06115449) | human gut metagenome | host: Homo sapiens | place: China:Fujian | collected 2015-08-20... | reverse complement strand
TCCGTGTAGCGGGTCGGATCGTCCACGGCAATGAATCCCTGATTAATCCGTTTGGAGAATGGTGCCGCCAGCAGTGTAGTCACCCCATACTCCCGAAAAAAGGCTGCTTCATCTGGATAGACTTTCTCTAATCTCTGCAAGTCAGAAATCACGACCGGTTTATTGGCCCGAAGTGCTTTCCTCCATCTCGGGAACTTCTCCATGGGCAGGCATTGGAGCATATCTCTCTGCGCCGACACACCATCTTTGCACCATTCATAGGTAATAACGCCGATTCCAAGATCCCAGTCAGCTTCCACCACAGAGGCTCTTGATGCGCCATAAAACTCAGCCGCACCCTTCAGAAGGCCACTGATGATAGCGTCTGAATCCTCGGTGTTTCGCAGACTGGCCTCCAATACGCTCATTCCAAGATGGAACGCACAGCATTCAACAAGCGGTGTGGTTTCCTGCATGATTTCGCTGCTCATGAATATGCCCCCTTTGATTTGTAAAAAAAATACAGAGACCGTCCAATGTAACTCGGGCAGCCTCTGCTGTGAGCCGCACAGTATGGCTGAGCGGTTATGTACTATACTATTGTCTTGATGAATGCAGCAAGCGCCTCGCGCTGATCCTCCTTGAGAGCCGCAACACTATCATCTAATTCACTCTTGGCGTTAGGTGAATTTGCCGTATCGTTCTCCGTAAAGAACTGCGCCAGTGTGATTCCGCAAGCGTCACAAATCGCATTTACCGTTGGCAGGGACGGTTGGTTATTTCTCTTGAAGATATTGCTGATCGTTGTCTGTGACAGCTTGGACTCTGCGCTAACCGATAAATTGTCCATCCACGCTCATCCATTAACTGTCGAATCCGCTGTTGTGCATTGAACATTGGTACCACCTACTATGCTATTAGTATACACCTCATTTGATTGGCTTTATAGAAATCATCGGTATGGTATATGGTAATCAAATGATATGTACCCGTTATGCTGCCATAGATAGGGGCGCGGAGAAAGTTATTGGAATTTTATGAATGGAATCCCACTGATGCTTCTCAAAAAAACAAGCAAGGAATCCAAACAATCAGGACTTCCTTGCTTGTGAAGATAAATGGATCAGAAAAAAACGGCTATGCGATAGCAAATCAATTGTTGCGTAGAGAGCCGAAAATCCCTCGTACACATTTTATGATTATGAATTTGGTCTTCTTGTGGGTCTTCTCCAGCAATGATGACTCTGTATCTTTCTCACAATTTTAGCAGACCATACGGCCTTCTGGAACTGGGCAGCCGCAACATACGCAAGTGTCTACTTGCCGTATATAGCGTACTTTGATTTTCGTAATGCATCATCTCCGGTTTTCGATCTTTCCTGCGCTAATACATAATCCTTTTTGGCTATATAAATCCATCGGGATTTTTCTGCTGCCAGTTCCATGCGTCACGGCACATGTCACTCAAAGTTCTTGTGGCTTGCCAGCCAAGCAACACTTTTGCCTTTTCTGCCGAGGCGAAGCAGACCGGGATATCTCCCGCCCGGCGGCCAACGATTTGAAAGGGGATATGAACCCCAGTGGCACTTTCAAATACGGAGATCAACTCAAGGACGCTATGTCCCCTGCCTGTTCCCAGATTGATTACCTACACGCCCTTGTGCGAAGTGCAGAACGGAAGTGCTGCTGTGTGGCCAGTGGCAATGTCCATGATGTGAATATAATCCCGGATACATGTACCATCTGGCGTATCATAATCAGCGCCAAAAATCGATAGTTGCTTTCGCTTTCCCATAGCAACCTGAGTGATATACGGCATTAAGTTATTGGGTGTGCCGTTGGGTGCCTCTCCAATAAGGCCGCCGGGATGTGCTCCCACCGGATTGAAATAGCGAAAGATGACCGCCGAAAAATCTGGAACTGCCGCGGCATAATCTGTAATGATTTCTACCACCTTAGTCAGAAACTCTTCAAGTAAGTATGGCTCGAATTTAATACTCTTTTGTGGGTTATTGATAGCGGTTCTTGTAATACTTCTTATAGTAGCTACCATCCTTTTTCTTGATGTTGTTGCGGACTACTCCGAGAATTTTGCTTCCGCTTTTCCTCAGTTGCTCTATGACCTCGATGGCCTGTCGGTAGCGGACTTGATTGTCAGAAATAACAAGGATTGTTCCATCGCATTTGGCTGCTACGACGGCAGCGTCAATGACGCTGCCAAGCGGGGGGACATCGATTAGCACATAGTCGCATGTTGCCAGCGAATACGAAAATGACTTTATCAAGGCCATGATCGGACGCTCGGCAAAGGTGGCGGAAAACGGGCGCATCCGCAAGCAGCGGGAACTGGACGCTCTGACCGCCCGTGACCGGGAGCTGGATATGCTCTTTGAACGGCTCTATGAGGACAATGTGTCCGGCAAGATCGACGATGCCCGGTTTGCCAAAATGTCCAAACGCTATGAACAGGAGCAGGGCGAAAACGCCAAGAAGATCAAGGCGCTGCGGCTGGAACGGAAAAAGGACGAGAGCAAGCGCATGGACATTGACGATTTTCTTGAAACGGTACGGCGATACACAGACGCAACCACCATTACAAAGCGCATGGTTGCGGAGCTAATCGACCACATTGAGGTGTACCACGCTGAAAAGCAGGACGGCGTTACCAACCAGCGCGTCGTTATTCACTACAACTGCATCGGCGCTTTCGATGTGCCGGATCGCCGGAAGATCCCGGAGGCCGACATTATCATGGAAACGAGAAAAGGCGTAGCACTCAGCTACGCCCCGGAACAGGTTGCGGTATAGGAGGTACGACACGATGAAAGCCTATTTCTATTGCCGCGTCGCTCACGATGATAGCTTTTCTTTGGAACGGCAGGCCGAGGAGCTTCGCCGCTATGCGGAACAAGCCGGGTACACCATCGTTGGTGTTGCCGCCGAGCATGGCTCTGGAATGACCCTTGACCGTCCGGCTCTGCAAGAAGTGATGGAGGCCGTTCTTGCCGGAAAGGTGGATATGGTGCTGATAAGCAGCCTTGACCGTATAGGACGGGATTGGGGCATGACAAAGCAGTACATCGCCCTGCTGACCGAGCATAAGGTCAAGCTGCTGTGTCTGCGGGAACGGGTGAGCATCGACAGCTCCAACTTTTCACCATTTTCTACATAAAAAAGCAGAGTGTCCATTACAGGATACTCAGATCCTATAAGGACACTCTGCATGGTCGGAGTGCGGGGATTTGAACCCCGGGCCTCTTGGTCCCGAACCAAGCGCGCTACCAACTGCGCTACACCCCGTCAGCCCGTCTATTATACGTTTTTTCGGTCCGAATGTCAAGATGCATTTTGCAGTGCGGGTACACATTTTTGCAGTGCGGGTACACTGTTTTCCGGTGTGGGTATGCATTATTTGACAAAAACCCGAAAAAAATTCGACCCTCCCCATATGTAGGTTTGTCAAACATATTGGACAGCGAACTCATTAGGCGAGAGCCAGCGGAGGGGTCTCATGGGCAAGTTGTTGGCGCGGCGGTTATGGACGGCAAGCTGCTTGGCAAAGTCGTTGAGTGAATAGAACGAATGGCAGGAATAGAAGCGTTTCTGATCCTCACGATGGCTGCGCTCCACCTTGCCGTTGTGGCGCGGCGTGTGGGGCCGGATCAGCTTGTGACGGATGCCCAGCTCGGCGGCAGTTTTCTCGAACAGTGTGGGCAGATCGCGCTTGCTGTTGGAGAAACGGTTGGTGAACTCGAAGCCGTTGTCCGTCTGGACACACTCCACTTCTATGCCTCTGCGGGCGTACCACGCTCGCAGCCTGCGCAGGAAGTCCGCCGAGGAATAGGTGGACTGCTCCGGATAGGCGGCGAGGAAGCGCAGGCGCGTGAACTCGTCGATGGCGGTGTACTGGAACAGCCGAAGCTCCGGATCCGCGATGCACTTGCGCGGCACGACCTTCACATCTACCTGCACGCGCTCTCCGGGACGGGTCATCTGCTCGTAAGGCTTGGGTTTGTATGTATTTTTCGGCTTTTCGGCAGGAAACAACCCCATTTTACGCATGACACGGAACAGACTCTCCGGGCAACGGGTGTAGCCGCGCTTCCGCAGACGGTGCCACAGCTCGATCATGCCCAGCGACGGATTGCGGCGGCGCATATCGCGGATGAGCTTTAGCTCGGCCTCCGTGTGCTGGTTGGGGTGGCTGTGAGGCCGTCTGGACTGGCAGGCCAGGGACGCCACACTCCCGTCCCAGCGCTGCTTCCAGAAGTAGATGTACGACCGGCTTTTGTTGTATTTCCGGCTGGCGCGGCTGACGCCGTACTTTTCTGCGTACTTCATTAGGGATTGTCTGTAAGCCATGTCCTGTGTTATACTCTTACTCATGAGGAATATGGTCTCCTTTCGGAAAGTTTTGTGTGGTAGTTTAACTTTAACACATGAGGCCCTATTCCTCATACCCTTTTTATTCAATTGTCCAAGATGTATTGTAGTCCTACATACCTTTTTTTGAACATTTTGCCCCCGGTGCTTTCAAAACCGCGTCAGATGTGGTAAAATAACGTTTCAAGCGCTTTGAAAGGGGGCGGCGGCATGTTCAACCGGGCCTATGTGGAGATCACCGACGTGTGCAACCTGGCCTGCTCCTTCTGCCCGGGTACCCGCCGCCCGGCGGGGTATATGCGGCCGGAGGACTTCCGGCTGCTGGCGGAAAAGCTCCGGGGCCACACGGCGTATCTGTACCTCCATGTGATGGGGGAGCCGCTGCTGCACCCGCAGCTGGAGGAGATCCTGGCCATCGCCCGGCAGCTGGACTTCCGGGTGTGCATCACCACCAATGGGACGCTGCTGCCCCGGCGGGGCCATGCGTTGGTCGGAGTCCACAAGGTCAGCGTGTCCCTGCACAGCTTCGAGGGAAACGACCGGGCGGAGGGGCTGGAGGCGTATCTTTCCGGGGTGTGGGACTTCTGCCGCCGGGCGGCAGGGGAGGGCACCCTGTGCGCCCTGCGCCTGTGGAACATCGGGGGACGGGACCGCCGCAACGGCGAGGTGCTGGACTTCCTGAACCGCCGGCTGGGCGGGGACGTGCTGCTTCTACCCACGGACCGCCGGGGAAACCGGCGGCTGGCGGAGCATATTTTCCTGGAACAGGCGGAAAAATTTGATTGGCCGGACCCGGAGGCCCCGGAAAGCGGCACGGAGTTCTGCCACGGCCTGCGCCAGCAGCTGGCGGTGCTGTGGGACGGGACGGTGGTGCCCTGCTGCCTGGACGGAGACGGCCGCATGGCCCTGGGGAACCTGTATACAAGCTCGGTGGAGGAAATTCTGGCCTCTCCCCGGGCGGCGGCCATCCGGGAGGGATTTTCCCGGCGGCAGCCGTCGGAGGAGCTGTGCCGCCGGTGCGGCTACGCCGCGAGGTTTTAGCCTATGGATGAGATGGAAAATCGACTGGCCCGGCTGCCCGGGGCCCTGCTTCCCTGGTACCGGGAGAACCGCCGGGTGCTGCCCTGGCGGGAGGAGGTGTCCGCCTACCGGACCTGGGTGTCGGAGATCATGCTGCAGCAGACCCGGGTGGCGGCGGTGATCCCCTATTTTCAGCGGTTTATGGCGGCCTATCCCACGGTGGAGGACCTGGCCGCCTGCGACGAGGGGGAGCTGATGCGGCTGTGGGCCGGATTGGGATACTACAGCCGGGCCAGGAACCTGCGCCGGGCGGCCCAAGTGATCGCGGAGGAGTACGGCGGGGCGTTCCCCCGGACGTATCAGCAGCTGATGGCGCTGCCGGGGGTAGGGGACTACACCGCCGGGGCCATCCTGTCCATCGCCTTCGGGGAGCCTGTCCCGGCGGTGGACGGCAATGTGCTGCGGGTGGCCGCCCGGGTGGGCGGCTGTGAGCTGGACATTCTGGACTCCAAAAACCGGCGGCAGTTCCGCCGCCGGATGGAGGCCGTCATGCCCCGGCAGGAGCCGGGGGCCTTCAACCAGGCGCTGATGGACCTGGGGGCCGGGATCTGCCTGCCCGGCGGCGGGCCCCTGTGCGATACCTGCCCGGCGGCGGACTTCTGCGCCGCCCGGGAACAGGGGCGGCAGCGGGAGCTGCCGGTGCGGGCCCCCAAAAAGGAAAAACGCCTGGAGGAAAAGACGGTGTTCCTGCTGCTGGGACCGGAGGGCACGGCCCTGCGGCAGCGGCCGGACACGGGACTGCTGGCGGGCCTGTGGGAATATCCCCATGTGCCCGGCCGGCTGACGGAGGAGCAGGCAGCCCGGCAGCTGCGGCAGTGGGGGCTGACGCCCCGGGCCTGGCTGCGGCAGCTGGACGCCCGGCATATTTTCACCCACATCCGCTGGGAGATGACCGGATACCTGGTGCAGGTGGAGGGCCTGGGTCCGGCGGACTGGCTCTGGGCCGACGAGGCCCGGCGGCAGCGGCTGGCGATCCCCTCCGCCTTTGACCAATTCACGCGGGCCTTGCCCGCAGAAGGAGACTGACGATGGCGCAGCTTTATTTCAAATTCGGGGCCATGGGCTCCAGCAAAACCGCCAACGCCCTGATGGCGCGGTTTAACTATGAGGAGCGGGGCCAGGAGACCCTGATGGTGAAGCCCCGGCTGGACACCCGGGACGGGGACCACATGGTCTCATCCCGCATCGGCCTGACCCACCCCTGCATCTATTTTGACGAAATGCGGGCTATGGCCGACCAGGAATTGCAGAAATACGCCTGCATCATCATCGACGAGGCCCAGTTCCTCACCAAGGACGAGGTATTTTACCTGGTGCACCTGGTGGACGACTGCGGCATCCCGGTGCTGTGCTACGGGCTGAAGGTGGACTTCCGGGGCCAGCTGTTCGAGGGCAGCTATTATCTGCTGGCCATGGCCGACAAGCTGGAGGAGGTCAAGACCATCTGCTGGTGCGGCAAGAAGGCCGCCTTCAACGCCCGGTTCGACAGCCGGGGCCGGGTGGTGAAGGAGGGCGAGCAGGTGGTGCTGGGAGCCAACGACCGGTATACCAGCCTGTGCCGCCGCCACTGGATGGCCGGGGACCTGGGGCCGGACTTCCACATCCGCCGGACATGAGGTGCACGCTTTGCCCCCGTATGTGCGGCGCGGAGCGCACGGAGACCAGAGGGGAGGGCTTCTGCCGGATGCCGGCGGGGCCGGTGGTGGCCCGGGCAGGGCTTCATATGTGGGAGGAGCCGGTGATCAGCGGCACCCGAGGCAGCGGCACGGTTTTCTTCTCCGGCTGCACCCTGGGCTGCGTGTTCTGCCAGAATCACGAAATTTCCGCCCAGGGCGTGGGAAAGCCCGTGACGGTGGAGCGCTTGGGGGAGATATTCCGGGAGCTGATCCGCCAGGGGGCCCACAACATCAACCTGGTGACCCCGGGGCACTTCGCCCCCTGGGTGGCTCAGGCCCTGGAGCCGCCCCTGCCGGTGCCGGTGGTGTGCAACACCGGCGGCTATGAGCGGGTGGAGACCCTGCGCCTGCTGGAGGGGAAGGTTCAGGTGTATCTGCCGGACATGAAGTACGCCCTGGAGGAGCCTGCCCGGCAGCTGTCCGGCGCAGGGGACTATCCCGCCGCGGCCCGGGCCGCCATCCGGGAGATGTTCCGCCAGGTGGGGCCCTGGGAAATACGGGAGGGCCTCCTGGTCCGGGGGGTGCTGATCCGGCACCTGGTGCTGCCGGGACAATTGGAGAACACCCGCCGGGTCATCGACTGGGTGGCGGAGACCTTCCGCCCCGGGGAGGTGCTGTTTTCCCTGATGAGCCAGTATACCCCCCAGCCCGGGGCCGCAGGCCCCCTGGCCCGGCACGTCACCCGGGCGGAGTATCGGGCGGCGGTGCGGTATATGGAAAACTGCGGCATCTGGGACGGCTTCACCCAGGAGCGCACCTCCGCCCGGGAGGAATACACCCCGGCCTTTGACCTGACCGGCGTGTAACCGCCCTGCGATTGCCGAAGAATAAATTATTTTTCGAATCCGGAAAAAAAGTACTTGCTTTTTCCGCAAGCAGACATTATAATAGACATTACTAAATAGGGTAATGGAGGGTTATGTTACCATGAAAAAGATTCTTGCTGTTCTGACGGTTATTGTGATGCTGGGCTGCATGCTCTCCGTCACTGCCTTTGCCGACGGCGGCTACGTCCCCAGCCCCAAGCACGACGATGAGCCCGGCACCACCCCCACCTCCCCCCAGACCGGCTACGACCTGGGCATCGGCAGCGTGGTGATGGCCATTGCCGTCAGCGGCGGTGTGGCTTACGTCTGCACCAAAAAGGCCCGCACCCGGGCATAACGAAGTCCATCCAATAACGAGGAGCCCCATAAATGCTGAGCCGTTTATGGGGCCTTTTTCCCGTTCTGAACAAAGGAGAAATGTCCTATGAAGCGTCCTGTGCGCATCCTGCTGACGATGGTGGCCGTTATTGCGGTGATCGTGTGTATTTTCTGCATCCTGTTTATCGTCCAGTATGTCCGGGGTAAGTCTGTCAGCGATAAGCTGGGCAGCGGCGTCCGCTCCGGCCAGGTGGTGGAGCCCCTGGACCCCCAGGACGACGGCAAATATATGGCCATCAATGTGGACTTTGACAGCCTCCACGACGTCAATCCGGAAATCTACGCCTGGATCGAGGTGCCCGGCACCAACATCAACTACGCCGTGGTCCAGAGCGCAGCAGACGACCTGTTTTACGACGATCATGGGGTGGATCGGTCCTATTACTCCGGCGGCAGCATTTTTTCCCAGCGGTACAACACCACCACCTTCCAGGACCCGGTGACGGTGCTGTATGGCCACAACCGCCAGTCCCAGACCATGTTTGCCCAGGTGAACAACTTTGCCGATGCGGCGTTTTTCGCCAAAAACCAGAAGATCTTCGTTTACACCCCGGACAAGGTGTATGAATACACCATCTTCGCCGCCTATCCCCACTCCAGCGAGCATCTGCTGCTGTGCCACGACTTCACGGACCCCCAGCAGTTCGCCGACTACTTCGCCTCCCTGGGGGAGGCCATCAACGCCAACTACCGCCGGGAGCTGTTTCCCCAGGCCGGGGACAAGGTGCTGACCCTGTCCACCTGCTACCGGCAGAACCGTATGCAGCGCTTCCTGGTCCAGGGCGTGCTGACGGAGACCTATGATGTTATCAAATAAGGAGACCCCTATGGAACAGGAAAAGCAGGAAGCCCCGGTGCAGGGGAAGAAAAAGCGCCTGTCCACGCCGCTGCTGATTTTCATCATCCTCATGGCGGTGACGGCGGTGCTGTGCGCCATTGTGGCGGGCATCTGGCTCCACGGGCGCAGCAGTCTGCGGAACGGAGGCTCGGCCCCCACCGTTACCCCCGGCGGCACGGAGCAGCTGGACAGCTACACCGTCCTCCACGACGGCAAATACTACCGCTATAAGGACCATATGGTGAATCTGCTGCTGATCGGCGTGGATTCCGACGATAAGCCTGCCGCGCCCCTGCCCTATGGCAGCGACAACCAGGCGGACGTGATCCTGGTGGCGGCCCTGGACACCGACGCCAACCGGATGACACTGATCTCCGTGTCCCGGGACACCATGTGCGATATTGCGGTGCTGGACCAGAACGGTCAGGTATCCGGCGCGGCCCACACCCAGCTGGCCCTGTCCTACTCCAACGGAGACGGCCTGTATGAGAGCTGCCGCCTGTGCCAGGAGGCGGTGTCCCAGCTGTTTTACGGCTTGCAGTTCGATGGCTGCGCCGCCTTTTACATGGGCGGCATCGGGCGGCTCAACGACGCCGTGGGCGGCGTCACCGTCAGTGTGCTGGACGACTATCCCTTCACCAACGTTCCCGGGGGCTGGAACATGTACCCCGGGCAGAATGTGACCCTGACCGGCCAGCAGGCCCGGCTGTACATCCAGTGCCGCCGGGGCGACGCCACCGGCAATGAGGATCGCATGCAGCGCCAGAAGCAGTATATGCTGGCCCTGATCGGCCAGGCCAAGGCCCGGGTGGCCGCCAGCCCCGCCAGCGTCCTGCCGCTGTACAACGCCGTCAGCGACTATGTGCTGACGGACCTGGACCTGGGCAAGCTGACGTATCTGGCCACCCAGGCCGCCGGGATGAGCTTCTCCGGCGACATGCTGCGGGTCACCGGCCAGGCCGCCCTGGGCGACGGCAACCGGGTGGAGCTGACGGTGGACCAGGAGGCCCTGTACGACCTGATCCTGGACGTGTTTTACGACGAAATCCCCGCCCCGGCCCAGACCGGCGAATGACCAACAACCCCTGCGGCGCAGCCGCAGGGGTTTCGCGCGCTATTGGGCGGCCTCCGCCGGGAACTGACGGCCGGTGTGGTCGATGGTGTAATTCTCCCAATAGATCAGCTGCCCGATGGGCACCACGGTATAGCCCTCCTGAATCATATACTCCAGCACCGAGGGCAGGGCCTCCGGCGTGTGCAGGGCGGCGTTGTGGAACAGCACGATGGACCCCGGGGCCAGCTTATCCCGCACCCGCTTGCAGATGGTGCCTGCGTCATAGTCCTTCCAGTCCAGGCTGTCCACGTCCCACTGGATGGGCTCCATGCCCATGGAGCGGATGGCGGAGATCACATGGTCGTCATACTCGCCGTAGGGGCAGCGGATCAGGGTGGGGGTCACGCCGGTGGCGGCGGCGATGCGCCGGTTGCTGGCGGTGACGTCCTCCACGATCTGCTGGGCGGTGAGGGCGTTGTAGTGGTCGTGGTGGTTGGAGTGGCTCATGACCTCGTGGCCTGCGTCGTGCAGGGCCTTCACCGACTCCGGGTACTTCTCCGCCCAGTCCCCCACGCAGAAGAAGGTGGCCTTCACGTTGTACCGGGCCAGGATGTCGATGAGGGCCTGGGTGTCCTCGTTGCCCCAGGCGGCGTCGAAGCTGACGGAGCACATCTTCTGCTCCCGCTCCACGCTGTAGATCGGCAGCTGCCGCTGCACGGCGGAGGCAGGCGTCCCGGCGGGATAGCTCACCGCCCAGAAGATGGCCCCCGCCAGCACCAGGGCCCCCACAGCCGCCACCGCCCGCCGCCGCAGCAGAAATACCCGCACTCTCCCGTTTCTCATGGCCATCCCGTCCTTTTCAGAGTTTGTAACAGCATATGCCGGGCCCGGGAGGGGTATGACCACACTCTGCGGAATGACCATAACCCGGGCGGTAATTTTTTGCAGAATTGTCAAATTTCCTGTTGCAAAAAGGCGGAGAAGGGATGTGTTCATCGACGGCGCTGAAGAAGCTACGATTGGACAGTATGCCAACTACGGTCCCAACAACGAGGTCTATCTGGCACAAGGTCAGGCCATCTCCTTCAAGGTGCCGGAAAATGACAAGATTGCCAGCATCCAGATCGGCGCCAAGACTCCCAATGGCGCGGCTACGATGGTTGTGGAGGGCAAGGTAAGTACCACTACTAGGCTCGAACAGCAGCTTAACACCGCCACGGAGATGTACTATAACATTACCGAACAGGCGAAGGACGGTCAGCTGGTGACTATCAGCAACACCGGTAATGGCATCCTGTCCCTGACCAACCTGAAGATCACCTATAAGACCAGCGGGCAAACGGTGACGCTGAGTGACCTGACGGCTGAAGAGCAGGCCAACGCCGTTGCCATGGTCCAGGCCCTGTTTGCGGCTCCGGTGGAGACCGTTCAGCCTGAGCGCTTTGATGCAAGCTGGGGCGGCAGCGTCCGGGCCGGCCGGAAGGCTAAGGCCAGTGAGGACGTGGACGCCATCACCGTGGACGGCGTGACCGTCAGCAGCTATACCACCCGCACCGAGCGCACCGGCTGGGGCTGGTGGTCCCCCAAGGTCACCTACCGCGTATTTACCTACACCGCCACCGCTCCTGCCCAGACCACGGACTACGCAGTCTGCGCAGTGAATGCGGAAGGTACTGCCAGTGAGCCCATCACCGCCACCCTGACGGTGCGGCCCGCCACCTGGTGGAACTGGTGGTTCTGAGAAAGGAGCAATCGAAACAATGAAATCCTATGTGACCCCGATGCTGAGCTTCGAGAGCTTCGAGTTGACTAGCAACACGGCCAGTGCTTGCGGAAAACCAACTCGCACGCCGACAAACCGCACATGCGGCGTGACCGTCCCGGGAGTTGGTAACGTCTTTTTTGATGGAGTGGCTGGTTGTGACTACCCGGGAGCGGACGGCGACTACAGTGTTTGCTATGATGTCCCGCTGGACTCTACCAGACTCTTCAACTCCTGACCCAATCTAATACGCCGGAAGAGCCCTGCCCCCATGGGGCAGGGCTCAGGCTGTCGAGAAACCCGGCTGCCGCTTAGTGCGCAGCCGGGTTTCTCGACAGCCTGCAGCGGGAGGGACGCATTGCGTCCCTCCCGCTGTTTTATATAACAAATTAGTCCTCGAAATCCGCGTTCCGCTGGCGGACCGCTTCCAGCCGGGTATGAACGGCAAATAGCCCTGCGCAGAAAACCCCAATGCCCAGAAGAATTCTCATGGCGCCGCAGCATTTATGCGGCTTCAGCTCACAGCAGTCCTGCTTGATTCGTTTTATATTTGTAACCTCCATTTATGATTGATGTTCCTGGTTCCACAGCCGCCGACAAACTCGCCATCGTTCTGGAAGTCGATGCAGTACAGCTCCTTGCCGCCGGTGACGCCGCGGATTTCACGGACCTGGTCCTTCATATAGGTCCGCTGCTCCGGTGTCAGCAGGAGGGAGGTGTCGGCGTTCAGTCCCACGGGCATGTAGTGGAAGTACCACGCAAAGACGCAGCCCTTGGAAATGAGCAGGTCCAGGAACTCGTCGCTGGTGACCACCTTATAGTTCCTGCTGGTGTAGCAGATGGAGACGCCGAAGGGAATGCGGTGGCTGCGCAGCAGGTCCATGGCGTCCAGCGCCTTCTGGAAGTGCCCGCGTCCGCGGCGGCCATCATTGGCCTCCTCAAAGCCCTCTACGCTGATGGACACGAAGAAGTTGCCCACCCGCAGCATCTCCTGACAGAACTCCTCGTCAATGAGGGTGCCGTTGGTGAAGGCGTGGAACGCCATGTCCCGGTGCTTTTCGCACAGGCGGATGATGTCCTTTTTCCGCAGCAGTGGCTCGCCGCCGGTGAAGAGGCAGGCGTGGGTACCCAGGGCCTTGGCCTCGGTGAGCACCCGGTCCATTTCCTCGAAGGTCAGGCTCTGCTTGTGGCCATATTCCGCCGCCCAGCAGCCGGTGCAGTGCATATGCAGGCGGAGGTGGGATCCATCAGAATCAGCCACGGCACGTTGATATCGTACTTGGCTGCGTTCTCCTGCGCCGTCTTATAGCCCCGGAAGCCGCCCTCGTAGGCCGCGTTGGTCAGGAAGGTCTTGAGAATATAGGGGTCGTTCTCCCGGATCAGCCGCTGGGTGTAGTGGGCCCACTTGCCGTCGGGGATGGTCTCAAAGGCCTTGCGCTCCGCCGCATGAGAAATTTTATCGGTGATTCCCATAGATCATTTTCCTTTCTGTTATTGAATCGTTTTTACGTTTTTGCCGGAATCTGTGAATGTGCCGCCGCGCGATAGGAGGATACGCCTGGGATGGTCTCCCCGTCGATCTGGGGCGGGGCGGGGCGGTCAAATTCCACCGTGATGTTCTGCCCGGTCAGCACCTCCACCACATGGATATGCCGGATATGCTCACCCTTGAAAATGGACGGGAATACCGTCAGGGCCTTCAGCGGTAATAACCGCCGATGTCGGCGAGGAAATCGTTGCCGCTGCCGGTGGCAAAGTAGTAGATGCCGCAGTCGGTCCGGAGCGGGATGGTGTCGTTGATGAAGCGGTTCAGCGTTCCGTCTCCTCCGGCGATCACAACCCGGTCATCGTCCCGGAGGGAACGAAAGAAGGCTCCGTAATCATCGATTTCCGTGATATCGCGGAACAGCAGCCTGTCGTCAGGCAGCAGTGCGTTCAGCCGATACGCGGCCTCCTGGCCGCGTCCGCTCCCCGCGTGGGGATTGTATAGAATGTGATAGGTCAGCATAGGCTTGCCTCTTTCTTCGGATAAATGCTCCGGCAGGTGGGGGCCATCGGGTGTGGGTGATGAAAATGCGGCGTTTACCAATCGTAGTTTTATAAGTTTAACGGAATCTGAACGCGAATACCATGGCGAAAGCGGCCGCTTCCTCCGAATTTCAGAACAGTCGGCTCAATGCGCAAATTTGCGCAGTTTTCCTTTTTTGCGCAAAAAAGCTGCCCCTTTCGGGGCAGCCCTTGCGGGAGGTTCCGTTTATTCGGCGTCCTGAACGGCGCTGTGCAGAAAGTTCTCAAACAGCGTATCCAGTCGGTCCCGGGAAAGAGAATCAAACACATGATAGATGGTTTTGGAGTGGGCCCGGCATTCGCGCAGAATGTTCTTCGTAACCGGCTTCCACTCGATGGGCTCTCCCACCGGAACAAGGGCGTCCACCTGTTTTTGAAACCAGTCGTCCAGCAGGGCATAGATGTCCTGATAGTGATAGTAAAACGTATTGGGGCTGCCCTCCGCACGTTTGACCAGAGCAGACACGGTGATCTTGTCGAAGGGCATTTCGGCAAGCATTTCCTGAAAGGTGGTCATGATCAGCTTCTTGGTGTATAAGGCCACGATATCCCCCCTGAGCGAAATAGGTGAAAATCCTTCTTCCGCATTTTACAACAAAAAACGGACATATCGCAAGCACGCCTTTTGCGCCGCCGGAGCGCTCCGGCATGCATCCGTTTTGCGTGGTGAACACACCGGGAGGAAATCCTCCGGCGGCGATAAGGCATAAACGAAAACAGCACCTGATTTCGTAAGAAATCAGGTGCTGTTTGGTGGAGACTGCTGGACTCGAACCAGTGACCTCCTGCGTGTGAAGATATGATGAGCGCCGGAAAGCGTTGCGGCACAACGCTTTCCGGCGCTTTTGCATACTTTCGGCTCGGTGGGGCATCCATTGTGTCCGCCTGTATCCACCTGCTTTTTTTCGTGTTTGGGTCAAGCCCTGCAACGGCGCAGAAATGACCCCGCTGTAACCAAAGAATAGGCGTGCCGCCTGTCAACTCCCTTCAAAACAGTCAAATCCTGTGGTCGCGCACCCATTGGAGAAGCGCTTCATAGTCCATTGTGCCGGAGGCGACGGATAATCCGGCCTCCACAACCTCCTCGTTGGTACACTCCACGTGTATCCCGTTCACTTCCAGAAACGTCAGCATAACGTACATGCCGATGCGCTTGTTGCCGTCCACAAAAGCGTGGTTGGAGATGAGCGTATAGCCGAGCCGTGCGCCCTTTTCCTCCTTGGTCGGATAGAACTCCTGCCCGCCGAAGCCGGCAAAGGCGTTCTCCAATGCGGAATCCAACAGGGTTTCATCCCGGACACCAATGCTGCCGCCTGTTTCCTCGGCGATGAGCCTGTGGAGGAGCAACACCTTATCTTTCGAAAACTTGATCATTTCGCCAGCTCCATAAATGCGGGCTTGTACTTTTTCAGGATGCGCGCCGCCACAACGTCGATCTTCTCATCATCGGTCATATCGATCATAGGGGACACATCCAGATCCACCAGCATATATTTGGGTTTGTTGTTTTTGAAAATCACGGCCTGCCCGTTTTTCTCGGCAATGCGCGTAACACGCGAGAAGTTCTGATTCGCTTCGGTGACCGAAACGATTGTCTTTGTATCAATGGTCATCGTGAACACCTCCTATGCTTATTATACCCAGCCATGAGCAAAACTCCAAAAGAGTAGTAATTGCAATGGTTCCCGGTCATGGCTGAAACCGAAAATCACTCATATGGTATAGAAAGCGGAGCCCCTTTTTGGTAAAATTGACTTGAGAGAAAACCAACCAGAAAGGGGCTGGCCGCTATCTACCGACAGGAAATCATTCAGGATGTGACGCTGTTCACATCCCAAAGCGCCGCCATGTTTTATGACAAGCTTTTCAGCAGCTTGGACTTCACGCTGCCCAGAGCGGCAACCGGGCGGCGCGGATTTCCGAAGGAAGCCATGGTCTGTGCTTTTATCGTTATGAAATGCGAGGGTTTCTCACAGATCACAGATTTGATGGATTATCTGGACAACAACCGACTCATTGCCCATTACTGCGGCTTCAATATTATGGAGCCGCTGCCGTCCTACTGGACGTATGACCGTTTCCTACGGCAGTTGGGCAACGGTGCGTTGAAAGCGGTCATGACCGGCCTGGTGCGGCAACTGTACGAATTGGGGATCGTGGACGCATCCTTCATCGGTCTGGATTCCACGCCCGTCATGGCAAACACCAAGCAGAACAATCCAAAATCCTTTGCAAAAAACAAGTTCTCCAAGGAGAACCACCCCAAAAGCGACCCGGACTGTGCCCTCGGCGTTCACTCTGCCTCCAACCAGCACAATGAGCGGCGGTATGAGTTCTACTGGGGGTACAAGAGCCATGTGCTGGTGGACTGTATCTCCGGGCTGCCGCTCTACGAGCTGACCACACCGGGCAATGTCGCCGATTCCTCCGTCGCCGCTGAGATCCTCGCAGCTGCGAATCAGACGGTTTCTTTGAAGGAATGCGCCTTCCTTGCCGACAAGGGCTATGACGTGAAAAACATCTACAATACGGTAAAAACAGTCTATGAGGGCGAGGCATTTATCCCCCTCAATCCACGCGGCACGAAAGCCTCTGAAGCGATTTCTGTCGGTAATCCAATCTGCGCGGCCGGGCTGGCTATGCACAAGGACGGCAAAACCACCGACAATGGGCGTACCCGCCAGAAATACTGCTGCCCGTTCCGCCAGTCCAAGACCGGTGTTTGCCCCTGCAACCACAAAAACTGGAACAACGGCAAGAAAAACCGGGGCTGCACGAAATATAAGACCATTCCAAACGATTACAGACTTTCCATTGACCGCAGCTGCCTCTATTTTAAACGGACTTACGCCCTGCGGACGGAGTGTGAGCGTTACAATTCCCGCTTCAAATCCACAGGTCAGGAACGGCTGTGGGTGCGCAACGGCGCAAGCGCGGCGAACCTCAACACACTGGCTCATATCTCCGCTCTGGCGGTTGCGCTGGCCGCCGTTTTGTCCGGCTCTCACTCCTACCACGCATCCAAATCATTCCGGCGAGGTGCTTAAAGCGCCCCCTCATACGGCTTTTTTCGCTCGGTTTTCCTCCGGGCCTGGTTTTATGCGCTTTTTCTCTTGGTCGGGTAATCCCCGCTTTTTCGCTCTCTTCGCCCTTTTGTTTTAGGACTTGTTTTGCTCATCCCTATATTATACCCGCATATAGGTAAAAATCAACCTATAACTTACACATTGTTTGGCTCTCGTATGTAGGACTACAATACATCTTGGACAATTGAATAAAAAGGGTATGAGGAATAGGGCCTCATGTGTTAAAGTTAAGCTACCACACAAAACTTTCCGAAAGGAGACCATATTCCTCATGAGTAAGAGTATAACACAGGACATGGCCTACAGGCAATCCCTAATGAAGTACGCAGAAAAGTACGGCGTCAGCCGCGCCAGCCGGAAATACAACAAAAGCCGGTCGTACATCTACTTCTGGAAGCAGCGCTGGGACGGGAGTGTGGCGTCCCTGGCCTGCCAGTCCAGACGGCCTCACAGCCACCCCAACCAGCACACGGAGGCCGAGCTAAAGCTCATCCGCGATATGCGCCGCCGCAATCCGTCGCTGGGCATGATCGAGCTGTGGCACCGTCTGCGGAAGCGCGGCTACACCCGCTGTCCGGAGAGCTTGTTCCGCGTTATGCGCAAAATGGGGCTGTTTCCGGCCGAAAAGCCCAAAAATCCGTACAAACCGAAGCCTTACGAGCAGATGACCTATCCCGGCCAGCGCGTGCAGGTGGATGTCAAGGTCGTTCCCCGCCGCTGTATCGCAGATCCGGGGCTTCGTCTGTTCCAGTACACCGCCATCGACGAGTTCACGAGGCTGCGTTTCCTGGCGGCCTACCCGGAGCAGTCCACCTATTCCTCGGCGGACTTCCTGCGCAGGCTGCGGGCGTGGTACGCCCGCAGAGGCATAGAAGTGGAGTGTGTCCAGACGGACAACGGCTTCGAGTTCACCAACCGTTTCTCCAACAGCAAGCGCGATCTGCCCACACTGTTCGAGAAAACTGCCGCCGAGCTGGGCATCCGTCACAAGCTGATCCGGCCCTACACGCCGCGCCAACAACTTGCCCATGAGACCCCTCCGCTGGCTCTCGCCTAATGAGTTCGCTGTCCAATATGTTTGACAAACCTACATAACTTACACATTGTTTGGCTCTCGTAACTGACCGCAGAATGCGGCTATTTCACGCCCCCGCGAGGGGGGCGACGCCAGCGGGCAGATGCTGCAAGGACGGGACAGGCAATTTCAATCCACGCCCCCCGCGAGGGGGGCGACGGTATGTGTCATACGGGCCCCGCCCCAGACACAGATTTCAATCCACGCCCCCCGCGAGGGGGGCGACATTGATTTCGACGCCATCAAGAAGGGCACCATGGACATTTCAATCCACGCCCCCCGCGAGGGGGGCGACTCGCCGGAGATATAGCCGCCCTTGTAGTAGCCCGTATTTCAATCCACGCCCCCCGCGAGGGGGGCGACAACGCCGCCCGAAGAACTTCAGAAGAAGTACATCATTTCAATCCACGCCCCCCGCGAGGGGGGCGACGCCCGGGATTAGGCCCCTGCGCCATAGCATTGCGGATTTCAATCCACGCCCCCCGCGAGGGGGGCGACGCTATCCGGGCCGCCCGGCAGGAGGCGCAGGCAATTTCAATCCACGCCCCCCGCGAGGGGGGCGACAACACAAGGCCACCTATAAGGCAGTGACCTCCTCCAATTTCAATCCACGCCCCCCGCGAGGGGGGCGACCTGACGGTGAAACGTAGCGTCGCGAATCGTAATGGAGTAGATCCCACGGCCCCCCCGAGCGGGGAGACACGGCTG
>ENA-UEQN01001439-UEQN01001439.1-human-gut-metagenome-genome-assembly--contig:-NODE-1439-length-18987-cov-3.588472_pt1 | contig 18987 bp, 13 predicted proteins | sample MGYA00242940_ERZ507944 | MGnify/ENA primary metagenome ERZ507944 (study PRJEB26167, sample SAMN06115449) | human gut metagenome | host: Homo sapiens | place: China:Fujian | collected 2015-08-20... | reverse complement strand
GGCGGTTCCCTGTCCGTCTGCGGCCTTTGGCAGACGGCTCCGATCGCAGAACAGAACAGTCAGCTCGCCTGTGGGGGAGTTGGCTGTTTGCGTTTTTTCGCGCAGGACGCCGTTTCGCTTGATTGTGACAGAAAAGCCCGGTATCATGAGAACGCGCCGTAGGATGGTGGTACGATATGAATAAACAGCTTGCCGCATTCCTGCGGCAATTCGAAAGCACCGGCAGCCCCGAGGCCGACCGGTATCTCGGCTGTCACGCCGTGGACGAAGGCTTCGTCTTCCGCGTCTGGGCGCCGCACGCACAGGCCGTCAGCGTGACCGGCGATTTCAACTTCTGGAACGAAGAAGATCTTCCGATGCACCGTCTCGGCAGCAGCGGCGTCTGGGAGGCCGTGTCGAAATTCGCAAAGCGCGGCAGCGCCTATAAATACTGCGTCACCGGCGCAAATGGTTCTAAAGTCTACAAGGCCGACCCCTATGCCAATCGCGCCATGCCGCTGCCCGAGACGTCGAGCGTGGTCGATCCGCCGGAAAAGTTCCGCTGGACCGACGCGGCCTACCGCCGCAACAAGCTCAAGCAGACAAGCCTCCAGCGCCCGGTCAACATCTACGAGGTCCACGCCGGCTCGTGGAAGCGGCACGACGACGGCAGTTACCTCAGCTATGAGGAGCTGGCGGCGGAGCTGATCCCCTATGTGAAGGACATGGGCTATACGCACATCGAATTCATGCCGCTGATGGAATATCCCTACGATCCGTCGTGGGGCTATCAGGTGACGGGTTACTACGCACCGACGCACCGCTACGGCTCGCCGGAGCAGCTTCGAATGTTGGTCGACGCCTGCCACGCTGCAAACATCGGTGTGATCCTCGACTGGGTGCCCGCCCACTTCCCGAAGGACAGCTACGGACTCTACGAGTTCGACGGCACGTGCTGCTACGAGCTGAGCGACCCCGCGATGCGCGAGCATCCGGACTGGGGCACGCGGATCTACGATTACGCGAAGCCGGAGGTTCGCTCGTTCCTCATTTCAAATGTCTGTTACTGGCTGCGCGAGTTCCACATCGACGGCATCCGCGTGGACGCGGTGGCCTCGATGCTGTATCTCGACTACAACCGCCCGAACTATAAGCCAAACCGCCTCGGCGGCCGCGAGAATCTGGAGGCCATCGCCTTCCTGCGGCAGCTCAACGAAGATGCATTCCAGGCCGACCCGACGGTCATGATGATCGCCGAGGAGTCCACGGCCTTTCCGATGATCACGCGGCCGGGCTACGACGGCGGCCTCGGCTTCCTCTACAAGTGGAACATGGGCTGGATGAACGACATGCTGAAATATATGTCGCTCGACCCGCTCTACCGCAAGGGCAGCCACAACGCTCTGACGTTCGCGATGACCTACGCCTACAGCGAGAATTTCATCCTGCCTCTCAGCCATGACGAGGTCGTACACGGAAAATGCTCACTCGTCAACAAGATGCCCGGCAATTACGACGATAAATTCAACAACCTGCGCGTCTTTTACGCCTATCAGATGGCCCATCCGGGCAAAAAGCTGAACTTCATGGGCAACGAGTTCGCGCAGTTCATCGAATGGAACTTCACGCAGGGCCTTGACTGGCTCCTGCTGGACTACGACCACCACCGCCAGATGCGCGAATACGTCCGCATGCTGCACCAGTTCTATCTCAAGCACCCGGCCATGTGGGAAAACGACTCGGACTGGAACGGCTTCCAGTGGATGAGCTGCGACGACCGCGACTGCTCGGTTGTGGCGTTCCGCCGCATCAGCCGGAGCGGCCGCGAGGTGATCGCGGTGTTCAACTTCTGCCCGGTGCTGCGCGAGGATTACCCTCTGCCGCTGCCGAAGGCGGGCTGGTACGAGCCGGTGATGAACTCGGACGACAGCACGTGGGGCGGCTACGGCTTCGAGCCCATGACCGTCCATGCCCAGCGCGGCAAGGAGGGCGGCCATTGGGGCCAGTTCCGCATCCCGCCGATGAGCGCAGTCTATTACCTGCACCGGAGGACGAATCCGCAACGCGAGACAGAGAAATAATTCAGAGTGGCATATATCTTGTAAATCAACGAGACAGGAGGAATCCAGAATGCACTTTCAAAAGAAACGGTGTGTCGCAATGCTGCTGGCCGGAGGCCAAGGCAGCCGTCTGATGGTTCTGACGGAGAACACGGCGAAGCCCGCCGTGCCGTTCGGCGGCAAATACCGCATCATTGATTTCCCGCTTTCCAACTGCGTCAACTCCAAGATCGATACCGTCGGCATCCTGACCCAGTATCAGCCGCTGGAGCTGAACGAGTACATCGGCAACGGCCAGCCGTGGGGCCTGAACAGCTCGCACGGCGGCGTACAGGTCCTGCCGCCCTACGCCAAGAGTAAAAACTCCGAATGGTACAAGGGCACGGCCAACGCCATCTATCAGAACATTGGCTTCATCGATCGCTATGAGCCGGACAACGTGCTGATCCTCTCCGGCGACCATATCTACAAGATGGACTACGCGGCGATGCTCGCCTTCCACGACCAGAAAGGCTCCGACTGCACAATCGCCGTGCGCGATGTGCCGCTCGAGGAGGCCAGCCGCTTCGGCATCATGAACACGCGCGAAGACGGCTCGATCTACGAATTTGAAGAAAAGCCGAAGCACCCGAAGTCGACCAACGCCTCCATGGGCATCTACGTCTTCAAGTGGAGCGTGCTGAAAAAGTTCCTCGAGGCCGACGAGGCCGACCCGAAGAGTGAGAACGACTTCGGCAAGAACATCATCCCCGCCCTGCTCGAGGCCGGGCATAAGCTCTACGCCTACGAGTTCGCGGGCTATTGGAAGGACGTCGGCACGATCAACAGCCTCTGGGAGGCGAACATGGATCTGCTCGGCAAACACCCGGCGTTCGACCTTTCCGGCGGGAAGAAAATTTATGCCAGAAACACGGCCAAGCCCGCAACCTTCATCGCCAAATCGGCGGAGCTGCACGAGTGCTTCGTCTCCGAGGGCTGCGAGATCTACGGCATGGTGAACCATTCCATCATCTCCACCGGCTGCTCCATCGGCAAGGGCGCGGAGGTCACCGACAGCGTCATCATGCCGGACGTCATGATCGAAAACGGCGCGGTTGTCCGCAATGCGATCATCGCCGAGGGCTGCCATGTGAAGGCGGGCGCGCGGATCGGTGAATTTGCCGCAGACGGCGAACGGCGAATCAGCGTCGTCGGCAAGGACAAGCAGATCGCAGAGGGCGCCGTCATCGCCGCCGGCGCGATCGTCTAAAGGCCGCGGAAAAGGAGGAATTTGAAATGAGCACAATGGGCATCATTTTTTCCAATATCTACGACAATAACATGGGCGAGCTGACCGCGATGCGCACCTCGGCCTCCATCCCGTTCGGGAGCCGCTACCGCCAGGTGGACTTCGTGCTCTCCAACATGGCAAACTCCGGCATCAAAAGCATCGGCATCATCACAAAGTATAACTATCAGTCGCTGATGGATCACCTCGGCAACTGCGAGGAATGGGACCTCAAGCTCGGCGACGGCGTGCGCTTCCTGCCGCCCTATGCCACGGGCCACACCGGGGCCTACCACGGCAAGCTCGAGGCCCTGCAAACGGCCATGCCGGTGCTCGAGCGCAGCGATGCGGACTATGTCGTCCTCTCGGATACGACGGTGCTCTGCGCGATCAATTTCCGCCTCGTTGTGGAAGAGCATATCCGCTCCGGCTGCGACATCACGGTCATCGCCAAGGCGGGCATCGCCAACGGCGAAAAGATCCAGCACGCCGCTTTCAAGCTCAGCGCAGACGGCGAGATCGAGGATATGGCCGTCGATTACCGCGCGCCGGAGGATTACCTCGTCGGCATGAGCATGTTCGTCATCGCGCGCGAAAAGCTCATCGAGATCATCCGCGAGAGCGTCCCGCGCGGCAAATACCATCTCGAGCGTGACTATCTGCTGCCGCAGTACAACGAGGGCAAGCTGAAGATTCACGTCTATCCGTTCCACAACGTCGTCATGTTCAACGACAGCACCGTAGAATATTATAAAAACAGCATGCGTCTGCTCGACGAAGACGTCCGCCACGGTCTCTACCGCAGCGAAGTCCCGATCTACACAAAGGTGCGCGACGCCGTGCCGACGCTCTACGGCGAAAACGGCCGCACGCCGAACTGCCTGGTGGCCGACGGCTGCCATCTGTTCGGCTGCGCGGAAAACTCGATCATCTTCCGCGAGGTCGAGATCGAAGAGGGCGCCGAGGTGCGCGACTGCGTGGTCATGCAGGGTGCGAAGATCGGCGCGGGCGCGAACATCCAGTATGCCATCCTCGACAAGAATGTCGCCGTCCGGCCCGGGACGCGCAAAGGGGCGATCGTATGAAAATAGCATTTCTCGCATCCGAGTGCGCGCCGTACCTGAAGACCGGCGGCCTCGGCGACGTGGTACAGGCGCTGCCGGAGGCTCTGAGCAAGCTGCCGAAAGTGGAGGTCAGCGTCTTTCTCCCCTACTACAGCCGCATCAAATATTCCGGCCAGTGGAAAACAGACTTTCTCGGCTACTTCGATGTACAGCTGGCCTGGCGGCGCGAATACGTCGGCATTTTCCGTCTGAAGACGCGCAAGAAGAAACTCCAGGTCTACTTCCTCGACAACGAGCAGTATTTCAACCGCCCCTCGGCCTACGGCTACCCCGACGACGGCGAGCGGTTCGCCTACTTCTCCCGCGCCTGTCTGGAGTCTCTGCGCTATCTCGGCATGCAGCCGGACATCGTCCACTGCCACGACTGGCAGACAGCCCTCGTGCCGATGCTGCTGAACATGCAGTACCGCGGCGACTTCCCGAACATGCGGAGCATCCTCACCATCCACAACATCGAATATCAGGGCAAATGCGGCCTCGACTTTAACCGCGACGTGCTCGGCGCGCCGCCGCAGTGCGACGAAATTCTCCGCTTCGACGACTGCCAGAACTTCCTCAAGGCCGGCATCGTCATGGCTGACCGCGTGGGCACCGTCTCGAAGACCTACGCCGAAGAGCTGCGTTACCCCTACTACGCGCACGGACTGTCCGAGATTCTTGCCTCGCGCGGCGAGGCGTTCTCCGGCATCGTCAACGGCATCAATATGGCGCTGTTCGACCCGGAAAAGAACCCGAATCTGGCCGAGCATTACAGCATAAAGACCATGCGCGAGGGTAAGACCGCTAACAAGCTGGCGCTCCAGCAAAGGCTCGGCCTGCCCGAGGACAAGGACACGGCGCTGCTCGTCATGGTGACGCGCCTCGCCGGGCACAAGGGCATCGACCTGCTCTGCTACATTGCCGAGCGGCTGTTGCAGCGGCGCGTGCAGCTGGCCGTGCTGGGCACGGGCGAGGAAAAGTATGAATGGTTCCTCTCCGGCCTGCAATACCGCTTCCCGCAGCAGGTTGCGGCGCATCTGGTGTTCGACGCCGATCTGGCTGATCTGGCCTACGCGGCGGCGGATCTCTACCTCATGCCCTCCAAGGCAGAGCCGTGCGGCCTCTCCCAGCTCATCGCCATGCGCTACGGTACCGTGCCGGTCGTGAACGCGACGGGCGGCCTGCGCGATACCGTCACGCCCTACGACCCGACAACGGGCGCAGGCCGCGGCTTTACGTTCCAGAGCTATAACGCCGACGACTTCCTCGCCTCCATCGACCGGGCGCTCGCCCTCTACTATGACGCGCCGGAGCAGTTTGCCGCCCTCGCCCAGCAGGATATGCTGGTCGATTCGAGCTGGACGCTCCCGGCCAGGGAATATATGCAGCTCTATCAGTCCGTCTGCGGAGGCTGACCGGACGCGGATCAGAGCGGAATAAGAGTAAACAATGCGAATTTTATATAACAGTAAATTATCCCAATTCAAATCCCCCTTCGGGACGCTTCGCCCCGGCGAGACGTGCACGATGCACATCCAGATCCCCCGCTCGTGCCAGACCGTCCATGTCGAGGTGCGCCTCCTGCGTGAAGACGGCAAGCCGTATCTGAACGTTCCCATGGCCAAGACCGCCGCAACGGAGCTGTATGAGACGTGGACGGCAGCCTTCGCGCTGGACGACCCCGACCTCTATTTCTATTTCTTCCAGATCACCACAAAGAATGAATCATTCCGCCTGCTCAAGCAGGGCGACGACACAAATATGGAGGACGGCGACTGGTGGCAGATCAGCGTCATCGCGGAGGAATTTGCCGTGCCGTCCGCGCTCGAGGGCGCGGTCATGTACCAGATCTTCCCCGACCGCTTTGCAAAATCCGGTCAGGCCGACCTGCACGACAAGCTCCAGCCCTACTGGATTCACAGCAACACGCACGACATCCCCGTCTGGCAGCCGAACGAACGCGGTGAGGTCACAAATAACGACTTTTTCGGCGGCAATTTCGCCGGCATGTGCGAAAAGCTGGATTATCTGCATGATCTCGGCGTCGAGGTGCTCTACCTCAACCCGATCTTCATGGCCTGGTCGACGCACCGGTACGACACGTATGACTATGCCCGCATCGACCCGATGCTCGGCACAGAGGACGATTTCCGGCACTTCTGCAACGAGGCGCACGAGCGCGGCATGAAGGTCATTCTGGACGGCGTGTTCTCCCACGTCGGCGACCGCAGCCCCTATTTCCAGAGTGCGATTTCTGACCCGAATTCGCCCTACCGCAGCTGGTTCCAGTTCCAGCACTATCCCGACCGCTATACCAGCTGGTGGGGTATCACGACGCTCCCTTGCGTGAACAAGATGGACCCCGCGTTCCTCGACTATCTCATCGACGGGCCGTACTCCATCGCCGCGCGCTGGCTGATGGCGGGCGCGGACGGCTGGCGGCTGGACGTGGTAGACGAGCTGCCGGACGAATTCGTGCTCCGGCTGCGCCGCCGCATCCGGCAGGTCAAGCCCAGCGCCATTCTGATCGGCGAGGTCTGGGAGGACGCATCGAACAAGATCGCCTACGACCGCCGCCGGCGCTATTTTGTCGACAACGAGCTGGACGGCGTGATGAATTATCCGCTGCAAAAGGCCATCCTCCGCTATGTCCGCCGCGAAAACGACGGCGCGGAGTTTGGCCAGCAGGTGATGACACTCGCGGAAAACTACCCGCCCCACGTCCTGAACGCCTGTATGAACCTGCTCTCCACGCACGACACACCCCGTGCGATCAACGCGCTTCTCGATCCGCACGACGGCAGCCGCGACGATCTCGCCCGGCGCCATTTCTCGCCGGATCAGATCATCTGGGGCAAGGAGCTTCTGCGCACAGCGGCGTTTCTGCAATTCACGCTCCCCGGCGCGCCCTGCATCTACTATGGCGACGAGGCCGGGATGACCGGCTATCGCGACCCTTTCAACCGCGGCTTCTATCCGTGGGGCGAGGAGGACACGAATCTGCAAGCCTTCTACCGTGCGCTGGCGCGGCTCAAGCGTGAAAATCCCGCGCTGAAAACCGGCCGCGTCGAGTTCATCACGGCGTCGAATGGCCGCGTGCAGTTTCTGCGCCAGAGCGCGGGGCAGACCGCCATGGTCTTCTGCAACGCCTCGCGGGAGCCTTGGCGCGTCCAGTACGCGGGCAAGCTGCTCTTCGGCGGCAAGCTGCAAGCCTATACGCCCGAGGCCGTCACGCTCGGTGAAAACGGTTTCTGCGTGATGGTATGAGCGCGAAGGAATACGTATGACCGAGTGGGAAAAGCTGCAAACCGGGCAGCTCTACAACGATTTCGACCGCGGCCTGTTCAAGCGCCGCATCGTGGCCAAGCGCCTGTTCCGCGCGTACAACCGGACGGATGACGATGAGCAGACGGAACGCCGCGCGCTGATGGAGCAGCTGTTTGGCTCCGTGGGCAAGAATGTCTGGATCGAGCCGGATTTCCGCTGTGAGTTCGGCAAAAACATCACAATTGAGGACAACGTCTACATCAACTTCGGCTGCGTCATTCTCGACTGCGCCGCTGTGACCATCGGCGCAGACAGCCTCCTTGGGCCGAACATCGGGCTCTATGCCGTCAACCATGCCACCGACGCTGAGGCCCGCATCCACGGTGCCTGCTGGAGCAGCCCGATCCATATTGGCAGGCGCGTCTGGCTCGGCGGAGATGTGAAGGTGCTCGCGGGCGTCACAATCGGCGACGACACCATCATCGGCGCTGGCAGCGTGGTCACGAAGGATATCCCCTCCGGCGTGATCGCCGCAGGCAACCCGTGCCGCGTCCTGCGTGTGATCGGTGCCGGCGAGCGCACCGAGCGCGAACGCCAGGAACTGGAATACCGCAAATAAACAGCAGCAGCCCCGGCAGCATCCGCTGCCGGGGCTGCTGTTTCGTTTTCCCTGCTCCGCCGCATGCTAATCCCCGCCGCAGCGGACGCAACCCTAAATCACAAGAAGAACTTCCGCTGAAGCGACTCGCGCAGCGGCTTACAGATGGCAATGACAATGAGCATCAGCCCCAAAATCACGCCCGCCGCCAGCGGATAGAACGACCAGAAGAACGTCTCATGCAGTTGGAACGTCAGATTGATCAAAAACTCGATCAGCACAGCCAGCCCGCCCGCGAGGATGAACGCCCCGCCATAGATGTAGAGCCATCCGCCGTGCAGATACCGCGTCAGCACAACGACCGCCGTGACCAGCAGCCCGATCGCGCCCGTGACCGGGAAGGCAAACGACAAAAACCAGTGCCCGCCGGTGGCAAAGTCGATGTAGAGCAGATAGAGGCCAATGGCCGCAAAGTCGACCGGGACGAAGATGACCGGGTTCGGATGGCGGAACCAGAGCGGCAGGACGATCATGACATAGAGCAGCCCGATCGCGCCCGCCGCGTAGCCCGACCAGACGATCGTCCCGTTGATGCGCCAGTCGCAGAGCAGGGAGAGGATCGCGGGCAAAAGCGCCACGACCGTCAGCACAAACAGGATGCCGGAGCGGTTGACGTCCTCCCGCCGGATACGGCGATCCGCCGGATAGGGCGGCTCGGTCAGATTGCGCGGCAGATCCGGGTGAAACACCGGCGTTCCGCAGAGCGGACAGCGTTTTTCGCTGTCGGCCAGCTCCACGCCGCATTTGATACAATACATAATTTCTGCTTCCTTTCTCACCGGCGCTGGTTGCTCTCCGCCTTCACGGGGAGACCCAGCCGGTGCAGTACGCGGTAAAAATGAGATTCCAGCTCCGGCTCACGCACGTTGCGGATAAAATTGACGTTCATCGTCCCGTTCCACGAGACGACACCGCAGTTATAGTGCGCCTTCGCCGGGACGCCGATGATAAAGTCCATCCGCTCGACATACGGGGCCATCGCCTCCGGCAGCTCCACGCGCCCGAGATTGGACAGGCACAGGCAGGATTTGATCTCGCCCACCATGTCGAACACCACGCGCATCGCCGCATTCTTGATGAACAGCGGCATCACCCGCAGCACGGGCGAACGCTCGCTTGCGACGTTGGTCGCGATCTTCGCGCCCATCATCCGCGGGTCGTTCTCCAGCCCCATCCGGTAGTGAACCACGCGGCAGATCTCGTCGAACGTGTAATCGCCGAGCCGCGGATCGATCTCCGGCGTGACATAGGAGGCGAAGTTCCGCAGCGTCCGGCTGGGGAACATCTGCCGCAGATTGACCGGCAGCAGCACCTTCACCGGCTTGCGGTGCCGCCTGCGGGGCGTCTGCTCCGCCTGAAGCTCGCAGATGGCCTTCATCATCGCCGCCGCGAGCAGCTCCGTCACGCTGACGTGGTGCTCCTTCGCGCACTTGCGCACAGCGTCCACCGGCACCATCAGCGTCGTCAGATTCAAAAATCCATCCGGCTCTAACGTACCGGAGAGCTGATAGGCCGTGGACTCTTTGCGGCTCGCGTGGACGTTGCCCGCATAGCGCAAAAAGCTGTCCTCCATCTCCTCCTCGCTCGGGTCCTCCAGCCGGCCCAGCACGCCGTGCTCCGCCGGGATGGAAATGCCGTACCGCTGGCAGAGATATTCCGCCACGAGCGTTTTCAGGAAGATCATCCCGCCCGTGCCGTCGGTGACCGCGTGGAAGAACTCGACCGCGATGCGTTCATGATAGACCAGCACGCGAAACGCGCACTTTCGCACATCGTCGAACGGGACGTGGACGAGCGGATAGCTCCGGTCCTCCTCAATGGGCGGTGCCTTCGGGATCTGTTCAAGATAGTACCAGAACGCACCGCGCCGCAGCCGCACCGCAATCGACGGGAATCGCCGCACCGTCACATCCAGCGCCGCCGCGAGGATCTTCGTGTCGACCGGCTCATTCAGCGTAGCGGAGAGGCGGAAATAGTTCGTCCATCCGCGCCGCTTGGCCGCCGGGTAAATTTTTGCCGCATTGTCGAGCCGCATCCAGCGGAGCTTTTTCGCCGGGGACAGCACCCGCGTCAAAAATGTGTTGATCGTATCGAAGTCCGACATGTTTTCGCTCAGATAATAGAGCACGTAGGCGTGCCACCGCTCCGGCGCAATGACCATCTGACTGTCGCACCCGGCCTTTTGCAGCGCGGCATGCAGCCGCCGCGTGTCATCGAGCATGACCTCATCCCCGCCCACAAAGAGCAGCGACGGCGGAAAGCCGCGCAGATCGCCGAACAGCGGCGAGCAGTACGGAATCGCGGGATCGTCAGCGTAGCATTTTGCGTAGAAGTCGAGCAGCTCCTTCGTCATCGAGGGGTCGACGTCACGGTTCGTGACATAGCTCTCCCCGCTCTGCGTCAGGTCGCTCCACGGCGAAATGGCGATCAGGCCGCACGGCAGCGGCAGCTTCTCCGCCCGCAGCCGCAGGCAGAGCGCGTAAATCAGTCCGCCGCCCGCGCTCTCGCCGCAGAGCAAAATCTGCCGGGCCGGATAGCCCTTTTTCAGCAGATACCGGTACGCCTCCAGCGCGTCGTCCAGCGCGGCGGGATAGCGGTGCTCCGGCGCGAGGCGGTATGCCGCGCAGAACACGCGCACGCCGCACTCGTCGGCCAGCGTCGCGGCGAAGCCCTTCGCATACTCCAGACTGCCGCAAGTATAGCCGCCGCCGTGCAGATAGAGGATGACCCCCTGCCGCCGCTCGTCCTTCGGCATGAGCCACGCGCCCTGAAACGCGCCAAAATCGTGCTCCCGCTCGAACACGTCGCGCCGGTGGATGGCCTCCATGATCTCGCCGAGCTTGTCCTGCCCCTTGCGCGTGGCCTCAAGCGAGAGATTTGCCGCGATGGGCTTCATAATATGCAGTTGTGCGCGAACCAGCTTCGCCGGAAGACCCATAACCAAAATTCCTTTCGTGTTTCTGAAATATTTATTATACCCGCTTCGCGCCGGTTTGTAAACCGCCGCGCGCCCGTATATGAAAACTTTGCCTTGCTATTCGGAAATGAATATTTGCTTTTGCCGGCAGAATGTCGTACAATATCTTCGGACAAACTGCCCGAAAATTATGATAATGCTCTCAGGAGGCGCTTCCCCATGCAAAATATCCTTGAATCCATGATGCTGCTGTGCTTCGGCTTTTCGTGGCCGATCTCCGTCGTCAACAACTACCGCTCCCGCACGACGCGCGGCATGAGCCTCCCGTTCATCCTGCTCATCATCTTCGGCTACATCTGCGGCATCACCGCGAAGCTGATCTCCCATAACATCACCTATGTGCTGGCCGTGTATATTTTCAATCTGCTGGCCGTCAGCACGAACCTGCTCGTCTACTTCCGCAACAAGAAGCTGGACAACGCGCACAACGCGACCTCCCATAAATCCGAGTCCGCCAAACCCGCCTACGAGCAAAAGCCCTGACCACACACCCCTTCCCCGCCGCAGCGGCCAAAGGCTCCCTTGTGTAAAGGGAGCTGTCAGCGAAGCTGACTGAGGGATTGTCTGGCGGGCATTGCCCGCCCCTACAAATCCTATCGCATTCCCGTCAATGAACGTAGGGGCAACCATTGGTCGCCCGCTTTTTTGCGCCCCCATTGTACACATGCAAACGCCTCCCCACGGTTTCCCGTGGGGAGGCGCTCACTATCTTGAGATACTGAGGAATTCAGTTGAAGAAATTGAACGGGAAGCCGCCCTGGCCGTAGGAATAGCCATACTGCTGGCCATCCTGCTGCTGTTGCTGGCTGTTATCCTGCGAAGACTGGGTGCTGTCCGTCTGCGGCAGCGCGTCCTGCGTCTTTTCGCCAACGGTCAGCGTCAGCTCCATCTCCTTGCCCTGCCGATAGACCGACAGCGTCAGCTCATCGCCGATGGCCGCGCTCTTCACGGTGTTGACCAGATCGGTGCTGCCGGTGATGGCCGTGCCGTTGACGGCGGTGATGATGTCATTGACCTGCAAGCCGGACTGCTCCGCTGGGCTGTCCGCCACGACCTCGGCGACCGCCGCGCCCTGCGGCAGACCGAGCTGCTGGCTCTCGCTGCTGACGTTCGTCACGCTGACACCAACATACGGTTTGACAATGTAGCCGTTTTCAATGATGCTCTCCACGATGCTGCGCACGTCATCGATCGGGATGGCGAAGCCGATGTTATCAATCGAGGCGGTGCCGCTCGAGCTGGAGCTGGAGCCGTATTTCGCGTTCGTGATGCCGACAACCTCGCCGTACATGTTAAACAGCGCGCCGCCGGAGTTGCCGGAGTTGATGGCCGCGTCGGTCTGGATCAGGCTCATGCGCAGGCCGTTCGAGAACGTGACCTCACGGTTCAGCGCGCTGACCATGCCGGCTGTCAGCGAAAACGTCAGCTCGCCGAGCGGGTTGCCGATGGCGACGACCTGATCGCCGACATGCAGATCATCCGAGCTGCCAAGCACGACGGGCTGTAACCCTGTCGCGTCGATCTTCAGCACGGCGATGTCGTTATTCTCATCATACCCGATGAGCTTCGCGTCATAGCTGCTGCCGTCGTAGAGCGAGACGGTGATGGAGTTCGAATCCTCGACGACATGATAGTTCGTCAGGATATAGCCGTCCGCCGTCAGGATGAAGCCGGAGCCCGCCGCGGCGGACTGCGTCTGATAGCCCCAGTAGTTCGTGGTGATGGAGGTCGTGATGCCGACGGTCGAGTTGACGTTCTCGGCGTAGACCTCCGCGGCGGTCAGCTCGCGGCTGGTGTCGACGTGCGCCACGGTCAGCGCCTCGGTCTCACGCTGGCCCTCGAAGAGGGTCGTGCCGGTGCTGGATGAAGCTTCCGGCTGCGCTGCTGTTTCCGTCTGGGCTGTGGTCTGCCGCGAACCGGTCAGCAGTGAAGCGCCCACACCGGACGCGCCGCCCACCAATGCACAGGCCAGCAGCAATGCCACGACCTTGCCTGCGCCGCCGCGCTTTTTCTGCGGATGCTGCTCCGGCTGATGCACCGGAGGCTCCGGACTGAAGTTGTAAGAGTAACTCTGCTGATTTTCCACGGGACGATGTTCATTTTCATATTCGTACATATTGAAGACTCCTTTCGGATGTGTGTTTCCATTGTGGCTTGAAACGGATTCGTGTTTCAATTTCTGATAACAGTGTACCTCAGAATCCTGAAAGGATGCTGAAATTTTCCGAGAACGTTTTGTGAACACTTTGTGATATAGATGTGAAGGGTTGACTTTTGCCTGCATTGTCCGGTATTATAAAGTGTCGAACCATCGATACTATGATTATAAATTAGGGCACACAAGGGGCTTTTTATGAAACGAATCAAAATGATTGTGTTATTGTGCGCGGCGCTCTGCACGCTGACCGCCTGTGGCGCGCAGCAGGAGCAGACCGTCGCCGGAACCTGTACGCTGTCCATCTCCTGCCAGACGCTGGCCGACGCGCCCGAAAAATGCAAGGCGGACAAGCAGGAGCTGATCCCGGCGGACGGCTGGATTCTGCCGGAGGAGACGTTGGAATTCTACGAGGGCGAGAGCGTCTTCGACGTGCTCCTGCGGGAGACGAAAAATCACAAAATTCACATGGAATACAGCGAAACGCCGCTCTATCAGGCCGCCTATATCGAGGGCATCGGCAATCTCTACGAGTTTGACGCGGGCGAAACGTCCGGCTGGATGTACAGCGTGAACGGCTGGTTCCCGAACTATGGTTGCAGCAAATACGCCGTCGCGGACGGCGACGTGATCGCGTGGGTCTACACCTGCGACCTTGGGCAGGACGTCGGCGGCGCGGATGCTGCGGGTGCGCAGCAATGAAAAACAGGGACGCGTTTTCGGCGTTTCATCCGGCGGTGCTCTGCGGCTATTATGCGCTGGTTCTGGTGTTTTCCATGTTTCTGACGCACCCGCTCTGTCTGGCGGCCTCGCTGCTGGGCGCGCTCAGCTATGCGGCAAAGCTGCGCGGCGGGCGGGCGGTGCTGCACTCTCTTGCCTGGATGGCGCCGGTCTGGCTGCTGGCCGCAGCGGTGAACACGCTCTTCAACCACGAGGGCGCGACGATCCTGACCTATTTTTCGTCCGGCAACCCGCTGACGCTGGAATCCATGCTCTATGGCCTGTCCGCGGGCGGGATGCTTGCGGCGGTGCTGCTCTGGTTCACAACGTATCAGGCCGTAATGACGTCGGACAAATTTGTCTATCTCTTTGGCCGCGCGATCCCCGCGCTGAGTCTGGTGCTGTCGATGACGCTGCGCTTTGTGCCAAAGTTCCGCGCGCAGCTGCGCGCGGTGCAGCAGGCGCGCCAGTTCGCGGGCAATTCCGAAAAACCCGGCCCAATCCAGAGAGCCCGGACTTCTGTGGAAAATTTCTCGATTTTAGTGACGTGGAGCCTGGAAAATGCCGTAGAAACGGCGGATTCCATGCGCGCGCGCGGTTACGGCCTGCCGGGCCGGACGGCGTTTTCGATTTTCCGCTTTGAAACGCGCGACGCACAGCTGCTGGCATGGCTGCTGGCCTGCGGCGGACTTGTGATTTTTGGCTGGGCCGCAGGTACGCTCGCGTGGCGCTATTATCCGACGGTGCGCGGCGGCTTCACCGGCCTGACCGCGCTCTGCGCGGCGGCGGAGCTGGCGCTCGCGCTGACGCCGTGGGCCATAGATGCTTGGGAGGCAAGGAAATGGAATTCCTGAACATCGACAATTTCAGCTTTGCCTACCCCGGACAGGAACAGGCGGCGCTGCGCGGCGTCTCGCTGACGGTGGAGCGCGGCGAGTTTCTTGTGCTCTGCGGGCCGTCCGGCTGCGGGAAGAGCACGCTGCTGCGGCAGCTCAAGCCCGCCATCGCGCCGCACGGCGAACGGCTGGGACAAATTTTGCTGGACGGACAGCCGCTGGAAAGCCTTTCTCAGGCGGACAGCAGCCGGAGGATCGGCTTCGTGCAGCAGAATGTCGACAACCAGCTTGTGACCGACAAGGTCTGGCACGAGCTGGCATTCGGGCTGGAAAGCCTCGGCTATGAGACGCCGGTCATCCGGCGGCGCGTGGCCGAGATGGCCTCGTTCTTCGGCATTGAAGACTGGTTTTACCGGGACGTCGCGTCCCTCTCCGGCGGGCAGAAGCAGATGCTGAATCTGGCGTCCGTGATGGTCATGCAGCCGGATCTTCTGATCCTCGACGAGCCGACGAGCCAGCTGGACCCAATCGCGGCGTCGGAATTTCTGTCCGTTTTGGGAAAGATCAACCGCGAACTGGGGACAACGGTGCTGCTCTGCGAGCACCGCCTGGAGGAGGCGTTCGCGCTCTGCTCCCGCGCGGCGGTGCTCGATCATGGGACATTGCTCTGCGCCGGGAAACCGGCGGAGATTGGAGAAACGCTGCGCACCTCCGGCCACGACATGTTCCTCGCAATGCCGGCGGCGATGCGCGTCTGGGGCGCGGTCGATTCCGGCGCGGCCTGCCCGGTGTCTGTAAGCGAAGGACCGAACTGGCTGGAAGCGTATGCTGCATCACACCCGCTCCGCCCGCTCCCGCCCGAGCAGGCAGCCCCCGTGTCGCCGCAGACGGCGATCTCTGGAAAGGAACTCTGGTTCCGCTACGCACAGGACGGCGCGGACGTGGTGCGCGGCCTGACGCTGACGGTGCAGCGCGGCGAATTTCTGGCGCTGCTCGGCGGCAACGGCACCGGCAAGAGTACGACGCTGAAGCTGCTGGCCGGAGCCTTACAGCCCCAGCGCGGGAAGATCGCGCGAACAGGGCGCGCGGCGCTCCTCCCACAGGACCCGCAGACGCTGCTCTCGAAAAAGACGGTGCGCGAGGAGCTGCTGGAGTCCGGGAATCCGAAGCTGGCGGGCGAGCTGACCGCGCGGTGCGGCCTGACGGCGCTGCTGGAGCGCCACCCCTATGACATTTCCGGCGGCGAACAGCAGCGGCTGGCGCTGGCAAAGGTGCTTTTGCGCCAGCCAGATATTCTGCTGCTCGACGAGCCGACGAAGGGGCTGGATGCAGCAAGTAAAGAAGAGATCGCCGCGATCCTGCATCAGGTGCGGGCACAAGGCGTGACAATTCTTCTGGTGAGCCACGACATCGAGTTCTGCGCAAAGCACGCGACGCGCTGTGCGCTGCTGTTCGACGGCGCCATCGTGGCAGAGGATGCGCCGCGCGCGTTTTTCGCCGGGAGCAGCTTCTATACGACGGCGGCGAACCGAATGGCGCGCGGGCTGCTGCCGGAGGCGGTGACGGTCGAAGACCTCATCGCGGCCTGCGGCGGAGCGATTCCCCCTGAGATGGAGCCGAAAGACTGGGACGGCGCTCCGCTGGACGCTGTGGAGGCGCAGGCCAGGCCGAAGCGTCCGCTCTGGAAACGCATCACGGCGGGCCTTTCGCTGCTGGGCGCGGTCGGGCTGGCGATTTCCAGTCTTGGAAACAGCAGCCTCAGCGAGTTGGTCACGGCGGAAGGACTCGGCGCGGGCGCGCCGGGGATGCTCGGACGGTACGCCGGAATGTTGGCGCTGCTGGTGCTGTTCGCAGCCCTGACCTACCGCAAAGCGCCGGAGCGGAAGCACGCGCTGACAAAGCCGCCGAAAAAACGCCTTTCAAAGCGGACGCTCTGGACGGCTGTGGCAGTGTTCTTGCTGATCCCGGCGACGCTGCTGCTCGGCTTTCAGGTCTGGCAGGTGAAAAACTATTATGTACTGGCGGTGGCGGTGCTGCTGGAGGCGATGATCCCGTTTTTCCTGATTTTTGAGGGGCGGAAGCCGCAGGCGCGGGAGCTTGTGGTAATCGCGGTGCTGTGCGCGCTGAACATCGCAGGCCGCGCGGCGCTGTTCATGCTGCCGGAGTTCAAGCCGGTCGTGGCGCTGACGATTCTGGCGGGCGTGTCGTTCGGGGCGGAGAGCGGATTTCTCGTCGGAGCGATGACGATGCTGTGCTCGAACATGCTGTTCGGGCAGGGACCGTGGACGCCGTGGCAGATGTTTGCGATGGGACTCATTGGTTTCCTCGGCGGCGTCTGCTTCCACAACGGGCCGCTGCGGCAGTCCCGGCTGTCGCTCGCGATCTTCGGCGCGGTCTGCTCCGTGGTGATCTACGGCGGGATCATGAACCCGTCGACGGCGCTCATCTGGGCGCGGACGCTCGACTGGAAAGTTTTGCTAAGCTATTATCTCACGGGCATCCCGTGGGATCTGGTGCGCGGCGCAGCGACGGCGCTGTTTTTGTGGTTCGGCGCGGAACCGATGCTGGAAAAGCTGGAACGAATCCAGATCAAATACGGTCTGATGGAACACCGCGAGAACGCGGAGAGGTGACGAATGGACGAAGAACGGAACTTTACAATCGAGCCGGAGGACGAACCCCCGGCGCAATCGGAATATACGCAGCCGGACTATATCCCGGAATGGACGCAGCCCACGCAGCCGGAGGAACCGGAGGAACCAAAGAAGAAGCGGCGGACGTGGCTGAAGATTACGGCGCTGCTGCTGGCGCTGGCCATTGTGGCAAGCCTCGGGCGAGCGCTGCTGCGCAGCGCGATCAACGGGCTTGCAGCGCATAACGCCAGCGGCGATTCAGCGCAGCCGGCAGCGGATGCGAGCGGGGCGGCCAGTGCACCGGAATCAGCCGGCGAACCCTATCAGAGGGAGCTGACACCGCTCCCGGAGACGCTTCCGACCTACGACAGCGGCAAGACGCTGACCGCGCAGGAGGTCTACGGCATCAACGTAGACGCGGTGTGCGGCATTGCAACCGAGGTGACGACAAACGTGTTTGGGCAGACGGCGTCGACCGCGGTTGTGGGCAGCGGATTCGTGCTGACGGAAGACGGCTACGTCGTGACGAACAACCACGTCGTAGAGGGCACGGACAATGTATCTGTCAAGCTGCACGACGGGAGCACGTATCCGGCGGAGGTCGTCGGCGGCGATTCGCTGAGCGATGTGGCGCTGCTGAAGATTGAGGCGGAGGGACTCTCGCACGTGGCGGTCGGCGATTCGGACGCCATCGCCGTCGGCGAGGGGTGCATCGCCATCGGCAATCCGCTCGGCGAGCTGACGTTCACGATGACGGGTGGCTATGTCAGCGCGCTGCCGCGCGAAATCAACATCAGCGGCAAACCCATCAGCATGTTCCAGACCGACGCGGCCATCAACGCGGGCAACTCCGGAGGGCCGCTGTTCGACATGGCGGGCAACGTGATCGGCATCACGAGCGCGAAAATTTCCGGCATCACAGGCTCCGGCGCAAGCATCGAGGGCGTGGGCTTTGCCATCCCGATCAACGAGGCGCTGCGCGTCGTCTACGACTTGCAGGAATACGGCTATGTGCGCGGGCGGGCATTCCTCGGCGTGACGGTCAAGGAGCTGGACGCCGCGACGGCGGACACCTATGGGCTGCCCGTCGGGCCGATCGTGCAGAGCGTGGTCGCGGACAGCTGCGCGGACAAGGCCGGGATCGCCGTGAAGGACATCATTCTGGCCTTCAACGGAAGAAACGTCAAAACCTACACGCAGCTGATGTCGGCGCTGAACAAGTGCAGCGCGGGCGACGAGGTGACGCTCCACATCTACCGCGCGGGCGCGGAGCTGGATGTGACGCTGACGCTCGACGAGCGGCCGGAGGAGCAGACCGTGCGGAAGGCGGAG
>ENA-UEQN01001423-UEQN01001423.1-human-gut-metagenome-genome-assembly--contig:-NODE-1423-length-19105-cov-16.143263_pt1 | contig 19105 bp, 19 predicted proteins | sample MGYA00242940_ERZ507944 | MGnify/ENA primary metagenome ERZ507944 (study PRJEB26167, sample SAMN06115449) | human gut metagenome | host: Homo sapiens | place: China:Fujian | collected 2015-08-20... | reverse complement strand
TCCCTGCGTAATATTCTGGATCTGCTCCCGCCGAAGGATTATGAGCTGATCTACGAGCTTTACTTCAAAAACCGCTCTGAAAAAGAATACGCACAGATGCTTGGGGTCTCTCAGCAGGCCATTCATGTGCGGAAAAAGCGCATCCTGAAAAAAATTAAAAATAATTTGGATGAGCAGGGTTGTTAAGATGCCAGTTTTCTCCCGTATACATGCGAGAAGAAAAGAATCTTCTTGTGAACATCGAAAACTGGATATCCGGTGACGAATAACGTCAGCTGACGGTCCCCCGGCGAGGGGGAACAGCGATGCGGCGGATGCGCGAAGACCACCTGCATCGGAATTACTCCGATGTCAATGAACGGCCAATAAGGTGCAGAGCGAAACTCATTCAGCCAAAAGCGGGCATGGCAGCCCGTCTCGCAATGATCCCGTCAGCCTATAATGGTACATCCTGTCCAGCCACAGCCACAAGCAATGGGGGCAGCTCGGAGAGATCCTCGGAGGGGTTAGATTCCCGATGGGCGCTGCCAGGCGCCGGTTCGTTCAACCGCCCGACGGTCCGGGAAGTAGTGTCGAATAGGACTGAGCAAAAGAACTTTAAAAAATATAATGAGGGCCGCTCCATATCCGGGTATAGCAATATGCTTCCAACCAAGACAGGAGCGGCCCTCTGTTTTTATTTCTGAGCTAAAAGATGTGTTTTCAACAGCACATTCTCTAAGGCTCTATGATCTTCATGTAACTGCCACCAGCAGGGCTTCAGAAAGCAGAGAACATTCTCTGCCCATCTGTAGTCATCCGGCTGCAGCGTTCCCATTATGACACCGCGCTGAAACGCGGCGTTTCGTTTCCGCACAGACACTTCCACACCGGCCTGCGCCAAATGCGCGTTCAAAAAACCGCAAATGACAGCCGCTTCTTCCGTTGTATAAAGCATAGTTCTCATCCCTTTCCACAAACAGGCACCATTGTAACATGATGGCCCTATTTTTGAAATCGGCTGTTTCCACAAGAATCCAGCCGAAAGTTTTATACAAACGCTTGTTCGATTTATGGTGCTGTGCTAAGATCCCATAACGAAAACTCCCAAACCCATTTGTAAAAGTGGGCTTGGGAGTTTTCATTATCATTCAAATCAAATCACAAAAGGAGGAATCCGAATGAATCCAAACGCAGATTATCTCGGCATCGTCACCATGCTTCGCAGCCTGCGGGAGCAGGGTCTCGTCAGCGGCAGCGAAGCCAAAAAATCGCCGCGCGGCTGAGGGTACAGCTTGGCGCGGACATTATTATTTCTCTTTGATTTCTTCGCTTTTAGGATAGCTATTGCGGATGTTTTATGGTATTGTGTGTTGCTGACGAAGGAGGTGGCAAAGGAATGAACAACCGTGAAAAAAGCATCGGCTCTCTTGCGCTGAAGTCCGCACCGCGTCGTATCATCATCCCTGCCGCCGATCAGGACCACGCGCGCCCCCTCCGGGTAGCGGCATACGCCCGCGTCAGCTCGGACTCCAGTGACCAGCTCCACTCCTACGCCGCCCAAACCGCTTACTTCGCAAAGCTCATCAGCAGCGATCCGAATTGGACGTTTGTAGACGTCTATGCAGACAAAGGCATCACCGGCACCTCCACTGAAAAGCGGGAGGACTTCCAACGGATGATGGAAGATTGCCGCAGTGGAAAAATCGACCGCATCCTCGTTAAATCCATCTCCCGCTTCGCCCGGAACACCAAGGAAAGTCTGGCGGCTGTACGGGAACTGAAGTCTCTCGACATCAGCGTCTACTTTGAGGAGCAAAACATTGACACCGCGCAGGTGTCCGGCGAAGTTCTTATTGCCATGTTCGCGGCACTGGCCCAGCGGGAGAGTGAGGCTATCTCCGAACGGGTGCGGTGGAGCTACAAAGTCCGAATGAGCAAAGGGAGATTTTCCACCTGCAAAGCGCCCTATGGCTATCGGCTCGTTAAAGATCATTTGGAGATTCAAGAGGATGAAGCGTCAATCATCCGACATATCTTCGACCGTTACCTTGCAGGTGTCAGTATGGAGAATATTGCAAAGGAAATCACGGCGCTGGGCTGTCCAACGCGGGACGGCACTCAATATTGGCAGTTGACCTCCATCCAGTACATACTGCAAAACGAAAAATACGCCGGAGATTCTCTGTCTCAAAAGAAATATACCACACGCAGCTTTCCTCGGCAGCAAAAAATCAACCACGGCGAACGAAAACAGTATCTTGTGATAGATTCTCATCCCGCAATCATCAGTAGAGAGATTTTTCAAAAGGTGCAGGAACTTCTGACACAGAGAAGTGCCGCGATTCATCCACGGTCAGATGTCCCCCACGCTTTTGCGCGTAAAGTCGTGTGCGGTCACTGCGGCACACTCTGCAAAAGGAAAAATTGTGGTGGCTCTGTAAATTGGGCGTGTCGCAGACACGACAAGTCTATCACCGCCTGCCCCAATACGCAGGTTCCAGAGGAACAGATGAAAAACGCATTCCTCCATGTATATTACAATCTTAAACATTATGGAACGAGCATTCTCACCCAACTCATCTCTGACCTCTACGCCGCCAGAACCGGCAGTCTCCTCTGGAGCGAAAACATCGTGGAGATCAACAAACAAATATCGGATATCGCCAGTCAGGAACGACTTCTGACCCAGCTCAAGCAGCAGGGAGTGGTCGATCCTGACATTTTTATATCCCGCAGCAATCAGCTTGCGGAACGCCGCCGGGAACTGAAGCTCCAAAAAGAACGCATCCTGCGGTCTGAGGAGGACCACACCATTCAGCAAACACAGGATCTGCTGGATGTCCTCGAAAGCGGACCGGACTGGCTGGATGACTTCGATGAGCAGCTATTCAGCGATATGGTCGAGAAAATCGTGGTCGTGGACAATGAAACACTGCGCTTCCGGCTTCTCAACGGGTTGGAGGTCACAGAAAAAATAGAAAGGACGCAAAGATAATGGGAAATCGAAAACAGCCATTTGGCTACAAGATGGAGTTTGGCGAGATCGTGCCGCAGCCGCAGGAGGCAGAAACGATACGGAGCATCTACCTGCAATACCTTGCCGGAGCTTCCTTCAAGCAGCTTACCGAGCAGCTTCAGGCGGAGGATGTTCCCTACGATGTGGACAAGCCTTGGAACAAAAATATGGTAGCACGGATTTTAGAGGATGACCGATACATTGGTGAGAAGTATTTTCCCGCGCTCATCCCGACGGAGCAATTCCACGCTGCCCAGGAACGCAGAAAAGAGATGCGCCCTGAGTATAAGCAGACACCTGCGCAAAAGGAGCTGCGCAAGCTGTGCGGCGGCATCGTACCCGACAGCGTAGCACGAAGAGTCCTCAAGATACTGAATCAGGTGGTCGATGATCCGCAGCTCATTAAGATAGAATCATCCGGTGTTCCCACCACGGAAGACATCAGGCAACGCCGGCTGGAACTGGACAAGCTGCTGCAGACACCTCCTGTGGATGAAGAAATCGCGCGCCAAAAGGCAATGGAGTTGGCGGTACTGACCCTTGTGAGCGTAGAGATGGAGGAATACGAAGCCCACCGGCTCCGCAGCATCTTCGGGAAGCAGGCAAAGATGCGGGAACTGGACGCAAACCTCCTGCGGCAGAGTGTCCGGAAAATCACTTATGGCAGTAAGACGGTCAAGGTCCTGCTGAAAAATAATCAAGTCTTAGAGGAGTGTGATGATGCATGACGCAGACCCGCCCTGAACCGAAGGTCATTATCATCCCTGCAAAGGAGGAATCGCCGCAGGATCAGGAAAAGAAGAAAAATCTTCGGGTAGCCGCATACTGCCGAGTGTCCACGAAAAAGGACGAGCAGCTTGGCAGCTACGAAAACCAGAAAGCATACTACACGGAAAAGATCATGGCAAATCCCAACTGGACGATGGCGGATATCTTTGCGGATGAGGGTATCACCGGTACCTCCGCCTGCAAGCGCAAGGATTTCCTGCGCATGATTCGCCATTGCAGGCAGGGCAAAATCGACATGATCCTTGCCAAATCCGTCTCCCGCTTCGCCCGTAATACCGTGGACACGCTGAACTATACCCGCGAACTGCGCGGCATGGGCATCCCGGTCATCTTTGAGGAGCAGAATATCAACTCCATCTACCCGGAAAGCGAGTTCCTGATCACTATCCACGGTGCCTTCGCACAGTCCGAAAGTGAGGGCATCTCCTCCCGTGTTAAGTGGGGCAAGCATCAGGCGATGCGGACGGGAAAGGCGAATATCCAGTATAAGACCCTGCTGGGCTATGAAAAGAACCCTGACGGTGAGATGGTGGTGAATGCGGAGCAGGCGGAAACGGTCCGAAGAATTTATGAGATGTACTTATCCGGCCAGACGCTGCGCAGCATCAAGGAAGCCTTGGAATCCGGCGGCTTCAAGAATTCGGCAGGAACAATGGAATGGACAACTTCTAATCTGCGGACGATCCTCTCTGACGAAAAATACTGCGGTGATGTCCTGCTCCAGAAAACATTCATTCAGGATTGTATCAGTAAAAAGGTTATCAAAAATACCGGACAGCTTCCCATGTATCTGATTCAGAACCACCATGAAGCCATTATCCCACGGGACCGATTCGATGCCGTGCAGGTGGAATTGGCACGGCGCAAAACATTGACAAGCAGCACGAAAAGGAGCGCTCCGACCGGCATGAGCCGTTACAGCGGCAAATACGCACTCAGCGGTCTGCTGTTCTGCGGCGAGTGCGGTACGGCGTACCGCAGAGTGGTGTGGACACAGCACGGTGAGAAACGAGCCGTGTGGCGCTGCAGCAGCCGCTTGGACTATGGAAAGAAATACTGCAAAGAATCTCCGACGCTGGACGAATCGCCGCTTCAGCAGGCGGTGCTGGCAGCCATCAATGCATCCATGTCAGGGTGCAAGGTTCTGGCAGATCAGCTTGTAGATGCGATGGAGCAGGAATTGGCGCCGATTCCCGGTGAGAGCATGAGCCTTGGAGATATCGACCGAGCGGTCACAGAGTTGGGCAAGCAATTCGATTCGCTTCTGGCGGAAGCGGCCAATGGCGACGCGGACGAATACGCCGAGCGCTTCCGTGCTATCTCCACCACGATGGAAGAACTAAAGCGCCGAAAAACAGCTATCCTCAGTATCCGCCAGGAGCAGGAGCAGATCAGCCGCCGCATCCATGCGGCAGCCTCGGCAATGACCGCGGCGACTGTGGGAATCACAGAGTGGGACGACGGTGTAGTCTATCAGATGCTGGAAAAGGTCACCGTCCTGACGGGTAACCGCATCAAGGTCACTTTCCGCAACGGCGTAGAAATCGAACAGACCGTAGACCAACCTAAGAGGAGGAAATTCATATGATTTATGTAACTGGCGATTGCCACGGAAACTTCCGGCGTTTCCAATCGGATTGTTTCCCGGAGCAAGCTAACATGACGAAGGATGACACGGTCATCATCACCGGAGACTGCGGCGGCGTGTGGTTTGGCGACAGCCGCGACGATGAAACGCTGGACTGGCTGGAACGCCTGCCCTTCACGCTGGTATTCGTCTGCGGCAATCATGAAAACTATGACGCGCTGGCGAGATACCCCGTAGCGGAGTGGCGCGGCGGCAAGGTGCATCGCGTTCGACCTCATGTGCTACACCTGATGCGCGGCCAGATCTTCGAGCTGGAGGGTTACCGCTTCTTCACCATGGGCGGCGCAAAAAGCCACGACATCGAGGATGGGATTCTGGAGCCGGATGCCCCGGATTTTGAGCGAAGGCTCATGACGCTCCAGCGCAAGCCCAGAGCGAGGTACCGCATCAACCATATCTCGTGGTGGGCGCAGGAACTGCCCTCAGATGAGGAATATGATGAAGCGCGGCAAAGCCTTGACGCGGTCGACTGGCAGGTGGACTACATCATCACCCACTGCGCTCCCACCAGCATCGCCCTCATGGGAAGCCGCCACAACGAGGCGGATCGGCTCACGGACTTCCTGCAAGAGGTACGGGAAAGAGCAAAATACCACTACTGGCTGTTCGGCCATTATCATGACAACAAAGCCATTGACGAAAAGCACATCCTGCTGTGGGAGCAGATCGTGCGGATCATCTGAAGCAGGTCAAAACAGAGGAAAACACGGTGACACCGCCGTGCTTTTCTCTGCTTTGAGCGTTGATCAGGCGCGCCGCGCCGGAAAGGAGAAAGCCCATGAACATTCGCAAACCCGCAGATTACGTCACCATGTTCACCACACTGGACACGCTTATGGCGGCGCAGCTCCCGCAGATGGAATTGTACTGCGAGATTGGCCGAGTGGTCAGCGGCAGAGCAGAGAAAGGAGCGGCTGTCGCGGCGTCGGAATACCTGCAAGCGGCCTATCCCACAGCCGAGGGCTTCTCTCCCCGCAATCTGCGCCGTATGCGGGCGTTTTACGCGGCCTATGAGGAATCCCCCGAAATCATGCGCTTGGCGATGCACCTCGGCTGGACGCAGAATGTGGCGATTTTGGAGGGATGCGGCAGTAACGAGGAACGGGCGTGGTACATCCGCGCCACACTGCGTTTTGGATGGAAGAAAGCAAAACTTCTGGCCGCCATAGAATCTCAGGCGTGGCTGCATTCTTCTCTCGACGAACAGGCGGTTTTCTGCTATACTGGTGAAAATGAAGTAACGCGGGAGAGCGAGAGCGATGAAGAAGATACTCTTTGTGTGTCATGGAAATATCTGCCGCAGCCCCATGGCCGAGTTCGTGATGAAGGACTTGGTGAAGAAAGCGGGACTGGCACCGCAATTTCATATCGAATCGGCGGCCACCAGCCGGGAGGAGATCGGCAACCCGGTCTATTCTCCGGCGCGGCGCAAGCTGGCGGAGCATGGGATCTCCTGCGACGGCCACGCGGCGCGGCAGCTTACCAATGCCGACTACGAAAAATACGATCTCCTGATCGGTATGGACAGTGCGAACCTGCGGAATATGCACCGCATCTGCGGCGGCGACTTTGCCGGCAAGCTGCACCTCCTGATGGACTACACCGACCGCCCCGGCGATGTTGCCGACCCGTGGTATACCGGCGATTTCGAGGCGACGTGGCAGGATGTGCTGGCGGGATGTCAGGGGTTGCTGCGTGAAATAACCGGCCATCATCATACGAGGGAATGAACACGAAAAAAACAGAAAAGCCATTCGTAACAGTACAGTCGATTTCCTCGTTTTCACTAAGGATGCCGGTGACGACAGTATTGAAGTCCGTGTGCAGGATGGCGAGGTCTGGCTGACTCAGGATGGGATCGCACAGCTTTTTGATGTAGACCGAAGCGTAGTGACCAAGCACCTCAAGAACATCTTTCAGGATGGGGAGCTGGCAGAAAAAGAAACTCGTGCAAAATTTACACAAGTTGCTGACAACGGAAAAACCTATCAATATCATTCAGGACAAAAATTATCAGAGTGACTTCGACCGATTGATGGCGGAAACGGCTGAAACAAAATATCCGAATTGAAGCCACTTGCCAAAACGACCCTAGACGAACTCAAATCGTCGATGGTCACATCAGAATGGCTGTCCTGTGTGTTATACAGGACAGTCATTTTGTCATCATAGAGGTAAATCCTGTTGACAAAAGTATCCACCAGTGCCTGCCGATATTTAAGGTCATTGACATCGCCTTTACGGAACTGGTTCAGGAAGAACCGCACTTCATTGACCGTGGGCGTAGGGTGGGAGGAAGTCTCCACAAGAATCTGCTGTTCCAGCTCGCTGCGTTCCCGTTTCTTCTGGGAGATACGCTCCGCAATCACATCAACAATTTGACCGCTTTCAAGGGCCTTAAAGAGATTTTCTGTGGCCCGCTCGTTTTCTTTTAGGAGCTTTTTGAGCCGCTTGAGGTTATCTGTGTCTTTCTCCTGTTCGCAGAGCCGCACAACTTCTTTGGCGATTCGGTCAATATTTTCCTTGGTCAGCAGTTTTCTGGTTTCCTTGATTACCAAATCCTCAATATATGCTTTGCTGACAGTCTTTTTATGGCAGGACTTGTCCCGGCGGTTGGTCACACACTGGTAGTAGTGATATTTGGTTCCAGTTTTGCTGGTTCCGCTAATGCCTGTCATAGCAGCCTGACAATGCCCGCAGAATAGTTTGGTGCTCAATATGTAATTTTCAAAAGCCTTTGCTCGCGCAGGGGCTTTTTTCTTTTTGTCCATCATATCCTGCACCTCATAAAACAAGTCATCGCTGATGATACGGGGCAATCCGTCCGGGGTTTCTGTGCCTCTGTAAGTGTAAACTCCAATATACCGCTTGTTGCGGAGAATGCGATTGAGGCTGTTTTTGTTGAACTCGTTGCCGTAGGAGGTTTTGATATGATTTGCATTGAGGTATCGGATAATATCAGCCATAGACTGGCCGCTGGCGTACATCTCAAAAATTTTCTGCACAACGGGAGCGGTGTCCCAGTCAATCTGAATATGTTTCTCGCTGTCTACACGAAAGCCCAACGCTAGATTTCCGCCTGTGGAAAGGCATTTTTCGGCGTTGATGTCCATGCCACGCCGTATTTTCTGTGAGAGTTCGACGCTATAATACTCTGCCATTCCCTCCAGCACGGCCTCCATCAGAACACCAGAGGCATCATCGGAGATATTCTCACGGGCTGACAGTACACGAATACCGTTCTTTTTGAGCTTGGCTTTGTAGGTGGCGCTGTCGTAGCGGTTGCGGGCAAAACGGTCAAGTTGATAGACCAATACGGCTTGAAAGAGCTTTTTGTCCCCGTCCGCAATCATACGCAGAAATTCAGGACGGTGATCGGTTGTGCCGGAAATGGCACGGTCAATGTATTCGCCTACAACGGTATAGCCGTTGCGCCGTGCGTACTCATAGCACTCTTTCAGTTGGCCCTCAATGCTCTGTTCCGTTTGGCGGTCAGAAGAGTAGCGGGCATAGATTACGACATTCATGGTTGTTCTTCTCCTACAAGTTCTGAGTCATGTACACCAGATAGTTTCTGTTGTTCGACAGCCTTATCTTTTAGATGCATAAGGTCGTGTTGTACGCTCACGAAAGTAGCTTGGGCAAATACTTCGCGCAAAGTTACTTTCCGGCTTACCTTTCCGCTTGGAAGATACTCAACAGTACCTATGCCGCACAAGTCATCTTCTTTTCCAGGAAAATATACCTTCCCAATAAGATAGTCATACAAATTCTCAAATAATTGAGATTCAGGCAGATTCTCTAAAAGAAAATTCAGTGCATAAAGTTGCTTTTCTGCTTCTGAATCTTCTACTTGGCGTCTATTGATATCTTTTAGGTTTTGAAGCGCACGGTCAGATAGGCCTGTCACTTCATGAATTTTCTCGTCAGTTGGAACTCTACATTCACTTTTCCCTAGTAAATAGTCTACAGATACCCCCAAGCAGTCGGCCACTTGTTTAAGCCCTACAATCTTTGGTTCTCTCAGTTTGAATGATTTCTTTTTTGCGATGCCAAACCAGTCAGAAATGAGAGATGAAGATAAACCGCTTTGTTGTGCTAACTCTTGCTGATTCATAGATTTTTCTTGCAGTAATTCATTTACTCTAGTAACCCATACATTCATCTGAATATTTTGATCAGTAGAATAGTCCTTGAAATATTTGCTCATAAAACATAACTCCTCCCAATTCGACTTTGAGAACTGCGGGACCTTCAATCTACGCAAAATCCGACTTGCTGAGAAAAGCCCAAAAGCTCAATCGGTTGTGATACTATAATCCCGGAAAGACGATTTAATATTTTTAATCGTTATTTCAGGATTATCATAACTGATACTCTTTGAAAAGTAAAGTGTTATTTTGGGCGGTGAAATCAGGTGGCACAAGAGCAATTCCAAATCAGTCAGGCACAGAGCAGGAAGTTTGCCCGCGCCATCTATGCGGATATCTCTGCCTATGTCAAATCACACCAAGAAGAGTATCTGGAATTTTTGAGGCAGGAGGAAATAAAAAATGACAGGAAAGATTAAGGTACACATAGATCCAAAGGGCTATGATGAAAAGCCCTCCGGCAAGGAGATAGGGGGAATCAAAAGCAGACTGCAAAAAGGCACCAGCCCTTCCCTTGTTACGCTGGAAGAACTGGTGCAGAAAATCAGAACAGGCCATTCCATCAGCCCCGGAATCATGGAGGGAATGAGCGCAAAGGACTGGAAGGAACAGCAACTGTTTATGGTCGATATTGATAACGAGGAAGATAGGCCTATACTCCGTATTAAGGACGCCAGAGCTATTTGCCGTGATAATGGACTGCCTCTCGCATTTTGTTATCAGACTTTTAGTTACACAAAGGAACACCCCAAATTCCGACTTGCTTTTGTGATGGACAAGCCCATCAAGGACGCTGGTATGCGAGAGCATATCATGGAAACTTTGGTGAATTTATTTCCGCAAAGTGACAAGAGCTGTGTAAACGCTGACCGTATTTTCCACGGCACGAATAAAAGCGCAAAACTCCTCAACGAGAATGGCCGTATTTCGTGGGAGAACATCGAGGCTGTCTCTTTCCCCACCCGCCCGGAAGAACACCGTAGCGGCCATTCTAGCCACACGGAAATGCGTTCAGATTCCGAACTGAATGAACTGGTGCAGAACTTTGATTTATTCGGGTATTTGAAAGAGCGCAACGGCGGATTTCGCCGCACGAGCAAGGGAGTAGTATTTCATAACTGTGAAATTTGCAAACACCATGATAACTTGATGTATGTGGAGGAAACAAATACATTTTGTTGTCGCTCTGAGAACAGAGGCGGCAGTATCATTGACTATTTGAAATACACGGAGGGCCTTACCACCGCACAGGCTATTGATAAATTGAAGAATGAGCTGTGTGAACCCATGTGGAAAGCACCTATTCCCTTTGAGGAAGTTAAACTGCCGTCTTTCCCGGTGGACGCACTTCCCGCTCCATTATGCGACTGGGTGAAGACTGTTGCAGAGAATACGGAAACGCCTGTTGATATGGCGGCTGTTTCAACGCTGGCGGCGCTTTCCTGTGCGGTGCAGGGGAAGTTCAAAATAGCCCCCAAGCGTAGTTACAGTGAACCGCTCAACCTGTATATTCTCATCATAGCAAAGTCTGGAGAAAGAAAAAGTGCAATTGTTCACAAAATGGCTGATCCTATTTACCAATATGAAAAATCAGAAAACAGAAGGCGCAAGGAACAGGCGGAAATTGACTTGGCAAATTTAAGTAGTTGGAAGAAACAGATTGACGCCTTGGAGCGGGACGGAAAAATTGAAGAGGCAACAAAGCTCAGAACAAAATATCGAAACCTGGAAGACAAGAGGGTGAAGCCCCTCCGTCTCATTGCAGATGATGTCACTCCAGAGGCATTGACTTCTTTGCTCTCCGAAAATAAAGGGATACTTACCATTATCTCCACGGAAGGTGGCCTATTTGATACACTTGCAGGGCGATACTCTAATGTGGTATCAATTGATACCATGCTAAAGGCGTACAGCGGTGACCGCATTCGTGTGGATAGAAAGGGGCGGGAAAGTGAAATCGTCAATGACCCGGCATTGACGATGCTGCTCTCTGCACAAGACAATGTATTGGAAGGTCTGATGCGGAATGATGTATTCAAATCCAGAGGGCTAAATGCCAGAATCCTTTATTGCAGGCCAAAGTCTAAAGTTGGGACCAGACATTTTGACACGCCAGAACTGTCCGAAGAATTGGAGCGAGAATATCATGAGCTTATGCACACCCTGCTAAAAATTCCTTACCCGGAGGGCGGAATGCCAAAGGAAATCAGGCTTTCTCCAAAGGCGTATAAAAGGGTCATTTCGCTCTTTGATTGGCTTGAGCCTCAGTTAGTCGATAATCTTGAATACATGAGCGATTGGGGAGCAAAATTCATTGGAAATACTCTGCGCATAGCAGGGCTTCTCCATTGTGCAATCCATAAAGGACAATCGGCTGAAATAGCAGTTTCATTAGACACTATGAACCGGGCAATCGAAATCGGAAAGTATTTCATGGCACATGCGTTATGCGCTTACTCGATTATGGGGGCAGACAGGACCTTGCGAGGTGCGAAGCAAATTCTGAAACGCCTGCGGAATCAAGATAAAAGAGAATTGAGCAAATATGATTTGTTCCGCCTTTGCCGGGGAGAGTTTGCCAAAGCTGATGATGCAAAGCCTTCTATTGATCTGTTAGTTGAATATGGGTATCTGGCTGAGCGTACCTGCTCCGCTTCAACAGGCGGAAGGCCTCGTGGAAGCAGATACCTGTTGAATCCACTGTTTTTCGATAAATGAACGAGGGTGCGGTAAAAAGGCTATAAAGAGGATAAAGGTTTTTAGACTTTATACCCTTTATACCGCAAAAAAGAAATAGCGGCTATGTCACTGCAATCGTGGCATGGCCGCTACTCTTTATCCTCTTTTTGATCTGACAGATTATCAAGCGCGTATTCGCAGCATTGGCACACTAGATTGTTCAAAGAAACCTTTTGGGCTTGTGCTACTACATTTAACCGCTCAACCAACTCTGCCGGCATTCGAAATGTCTTGTTGACCATTTCAGGTTTGCTGACCTTGAACATAGCCTCACCTCTTGACACAAGTATAGATGAAAAACCACGTGTTAAATACACGCTATTTTTACACTTATATTTTTATGTGTAATCTATTGCGATGCGCCAAAAGATGCTTTATCATGTGGGTATGAATTCAAAAAAACAGAGAGAAGGACGGATACCATGAAATTTCAAGAGCTATTGGCTGGAAAGCAAATCAACTGGGACAGAGTAAAGCTGATTCGTCACAACCTTACCAAAGAGGAGATAGCCGCCAACTACGAGCGGGGGTATCTGGAATTGTATCAGTCAGTTCAAAACCATGCGTGGTTTCGGGACTGTGATATGGTCATCGGCTTTTTGGGGACGGAAGGCACGAATGGTGTTTTTCAGGGCTGTTATTGCGTTGGTGGTTCAAAGCCATATATCCGCACAAAATTCCCAGAAGACTTTGTACCAGATAGCGGCATGACTGAGGAGAAGTCTGTGGTATATGAACTGGTTAAGACGGACTTACTTGCTGATATGAAAGACCGTCTTGTAATTGACTGGGGCAAGGGAACGATCAATTTTTGTCAGAACGGAACGACAGAGAAGGAAGTGTTGGAGATTCGCCCTTCCGTGTCTGAAATCAGCTTTACCAGCTATGACAGGGTATTGCTGTCTTTTGAGACGCTCCACAAAATTGTTTACAACAAAGCAGCATACAAAGAGTGGGAGGAAAAGCTGTCTGCTGTGGCCGGGGTATATCTCATTACGGATACCAAGACGGGCAAGCACTATGTTGGCTCCGCCAGCGGTGAGCAGGGCGGCATCTGGGGCCGATGGAGTGAGTATGCCCGGACAAAACACGGCGGCAATAAGCGTCTTAAGGAGCTTATCGCCGCCGATGCTGACTATTGTAATAATTTCCAGTATTCCATTTTGGAGGTGTTCCCCATCAAAAGGGATAGGTACGAAGTATTGGAGTATGAGCAGTTGTATAAGAAAAAACTGTGGTCGATTCAGTTTGGACTAAATGACAACTAAAATCATACGAACTAAAGCTCGATTTTTACCGAATATTGTGATATGATTAGAAAAATTAGAGAGAAAGATGTGAAAGCATGTACAGAACTCAATTATATTCAGGGCATAAAGAAATTATCGCATCTGGTACTGCTATTTCGTTTAATAGTGAACCAATTGTCATTAAACTTTTTAATGGCGATCAGCAGGTGGTTGTAATACAGTTTTCTTTTACAACCGATAATGACGATAAGAAACAGCGTATGGAGACATCTATCGCTGATGGCATATTAACATTTACACTTATTAATTTTGATAATCCATTTGGAACTGGTACAACTAAGCCTATAAATTTTGCGAGATATGATTCAAAGACACTATATATTCACTTTAGAACAACTTCTTTACGAGATTCGGATAGAACATTGTACTATTCAATATATGCTGAGGAGGCTGGGTGTGATGGCAACTAAGAGTTTCGCCGTGTTGAATCCTCAGCTTGAAATGACAAAACAGACCACTATCCATACTAATCTAAAACAAGAGATAGTATGCACTACCAAAGATAAAATGAAGCTGACACTTCAAGAATATCGTGATGCTGTTGAAGCAAGGCAAAAAGTTGCAACATGGGGAGGTATAACCTTGAGTTTGCTTCTTGCGCTAGTCACATCATCGCCGAAAGATGCATTTGGTTTAACGGCAGAAGTTTGGAATGCCATTTTTATCGTAGTTTTTTTCTTTGGGGCAGTGTCCACTGTGATTTCTTTTGTAAAGCTCGCTTCTACGCACAAGAAACGAGATATTGATGTTGTGTGTCAAGAAATAATGTGTGGAGGTGTTGATTCCGAAGAGATAAACTGATTCAGTTTTTCTCGGAATATGGGAGCAAAAATGTACAAAAAATACCTCCCGCAAAGCACCATAAGTTCTTATTTGGCCCGCCCAGGTCCACCAAATTAGACAAAAGCTGTGTATAACTTATGTTATACACAGCTTTTGCTCTTTTAACAGGGCAAACACACAAATTTGGCCTGCAAACTGTGCAAAATAACGGCACGGGAGAAAATGAAATAATCTATATTCCTATGTTTTATCTCTTGAATGGGGTAACACATGGGAATTTTTGCTTTTAGGAGGAATAAAGCATGAGAATACCATATGGTTTTGAGTTGATCAGCGGCGGGACACTTGAAGTCAACAAGGATGAAGCAAATATCGTATCAATGATTTTTGATTTCTATATGGCAGGAGCAAGCTTGGGAAAAGTGGTGGATATGCTTCATTCAAAACAGATATCTTCTCCAACCGGAAAGTTGAAATGGACCCGCGCTACGGTAGATCACCTTCTTTCTAATGGCAAATATGTGGCTGTTGTCGGGTTGGAGAAATTCTTGGATGTGCAATTTGAGAAGGCTGCTCGCTGTAATATTGACTACGACAAGGATGGGGCACCGAGGAAAGATACGCGTTATGTGTCTCCTGCTGTGGTTCAGATTTAATTTGTCTTTTACAACTCTGAAAGTTATGCTACAATGACCTTGCGAGGTGATTGTGTGGCAAAGAAACTGAATCTGGTAGATATGTACGGAATTGGAGTTATGCTGGAATACCTTGTAGCTGAAGACAACCTTACCTGCGAGGAACGAGATCGAGTCATATTGCGAATTGCGCGGGAAAACGATATTGCCGAATATATGCTTTCGAATCTTGCCGGTTATGGAAGAAGTAAGCAAGAGGTGTTGAAACGGGCAGAGCGGAGGAAAAACTCGGAATTACAGGGCAAAAAGCAAGATGAGAGCTATATCTCTCTGACCGAGATTGCCCGAGCTCACAGCGAGGATGCTCCAGGATATGTGATACAGAGTTGGCTGAGAAATGGAAATACTTTAGCATTCTTAAACCTCTGGGAACAGGAGAACAATCCGAATTATAGTGAGGTCGGTTATGCAGAACTTTCGAAGAGAAAGAAGAATGCCTCATTTACGTTGACACCAAAGTTATGGATTGACCAAACAAAGGCAATCGGCATCGTTTCCAAGCAGGGAAAAAACGGAGGAACGTTTGCCCATCCGATGATCGCCTGCGAGTTTGCCTCGTGGATTGCCCCGGAATTCAAGATGCAATTACTAAGGTTGTCGCTGGATAAAACAAAATTGCGATGAGCAAATATCGGGCTGGGTTGCAGTTTCATATCGAATTTGCAGGAGAATGTTGAAAGAATTTATTGCAAAATGGATGGAAAAATAAACTGGTTGTTCATAGAACAGAAATCAAGGTTTAGCGGAGTCTCGAACGAGATAAATTCATCAGCCTGACTGATTCGCTAAAGCCAAGGATAACGATAAAACTTGATACATTATGGTTGATTTAGGCGGCACACTTATAAAATAAGTGGTCTATATATGATTGGTGGCAGATAGATGGGAGGACTATATTATGCCAACAACAATTGATAGCATGACAGGAGTAGAAATATGTATTGTGTTAATCCAGCCCATGTGTTGGCTCACCTTCCCAATGCACGGAAAGAATTAGATAATTGGATGGCAAGTATAGGATGAGCAAATAACAAAAAGGTTCAATTAGATGTCAAAAATCGTTGAATTCAGCGGATTGGCAGCTTCTTATTACATTATGTCGAGGATAAACCCCACGAGAACACAGAAGAAGGTGAAGTTGAGGTGAAAATAAATGGCCCAGAGTGATAAAATCCAACTGTTCGAGGACAAACGCATCCGCACCGCATGGGACGCGGAAAAGGAAGAATGGTATTTTTCCGTTGTCGACGTTGTCGCGGTTTTGACGGATCAGCCAGATGCCCGTCATGCCAGCACATATTGGGCGGTTTTAAAGAAGCGGCTGAATAACGAGGGCGCAGGCCAACTGCTTACAAATTGTAAGCAGTTGAAAATGACCGCTTCGGATGGCAAAAAGCGATTGACCGATGTGGCCGATACCGAGCAACTTCTCCGCATCATCCAGTCCATCCCGTCACCCAAAGCGGAGCCGTTCAAACTCTGGCTGGCGCAAGTAGGGCGGGATCGCATTGAGGAAACCATCGATCCGGAGCTGACCATCGAGCGGGCACTGGAAACCTATCTCAAGAAGGGCTATACCCGCGAGTGGATCAACCAACGGTTGCAGGCCATTCAAGTCCGCAAGGAACTGACGGATGAGTGGGATGCCCGCGGTGTTCAGAAAGGCGTGGAGTATGCTATCCTCACGGACGAGATTTCCCGCGCATGGTCGGGGATGTCTACCCGCCAGTACAAAAACCTGAAAGGCTTGAAAAAGGAAAACCTTCGGGACAACATGACAACGCTGGAGTTGGTGTTGAATATGCTGGCGGAAGCAACAACCACACAGTTCTCAAAAGATCGCAAGCCGACAACTTTCCAAGAAAATCTGGCAGTTGCCAAAGCTGGCGGTCAGGTCGCCGGACGGACAAGAAAAGACATTGAGTCACAGTCAAATATGCCGGTTATCTCCCCAAAGAATGCAGTACAACTCAATCAAGTAATAACTGATTTGCTGGAGAAAACGACTTCGGATATACCTAAAAAAATGGACGATAAGTAAACTTGGCCGTTCTTTGCAGCACATAGATATTTTCAAATGGCAAAAGAAAAATATCCGAATTGAAGCCGCCTGCCAAAAGAAATGGACATGACTTTTCGTCATGTCCATTTCTTTTGGCGGTAGAGCTTTTTCACACATCCCCCATCCTCGCGAAAGAGCGGTCCCGGGTGTCATATCCGGGACCGCTGTTGTTTAAAGCTGATTTTACACGTTGAAGCGGAAGTAGATCATGTCGCCGTCCTGCACCACATACTCCTTGCCTTCGCTGCGGAGCTGGCCCTTCTCCTTGGCGGCGTTGACACCGCCGTACTTGATCATATCATCATAGGCAATGACCTCCGCCCGGATGAAGCCCCGCTCGATGTCAGTGTGGATTTTACCGGCGGCCTGAGGGGCCTTGGTGCCCTTTTTGATGGTCCAGGCGCGGCACTCATCCTTGCCGTAGGTCAGGAAAGAGATAAGGCCCAGCAGGGAGTAGCTGCACTTGATGAGCCGATCCAGACCGGATTCCGCAATGCCCAGCTCGTCCAGGAACATCTGGCGGTCCTCACCCTCCAGCTCAGCGATGTCCTGCTCCAGCTTGGCACAGATGGGCAGCACCTCGCTGCCCTCCGCTTCTGCCAGCGCACGGACCTTCTTCAGATACTCGTTGCCCTCCTGATTGGCAAAGCCGTCCTCGTCCATGTTGGCGGCGTAGATGATGGGCTTGAGGGTCAGCAGGTCGGAGGTGGAGATCAGGGCCTTGTCATCATCGGAGCAGTCAAAGGTCCGGGCAGACTTGCCGCCGTCCAGATGCTCCGCCAGGGCCTTGAATACATCCACCTCATGAAGGAACTTCTTGTCGCCCTTGGCGGCCTTCTGGGCTTTGTCAACACGGCGCTGGACCATGTCCAGATCCGCCATGATCAGCTCCATGTCGATGGCCTCAATATCCCCCACGGGGTCCACGGGCACGTTGGTGCCGGCGTCCGCCACCACGTGCATAATGTTTTCGTCGTCAAAGCAACGGACCACATGGACAATGGCATCGGTCTCGCGAATATTGGCCAAGAACTTGTTGCCAAGGCCCGCGCCCTGACTGGCGCCCTTCACCAGACCGGCAATGTCCACGAACTCGATGACCGCCGGGGTCTTTTTGTCCGGCTCATAGATCTCTGCCAGCTTGTCCAGCCGTGCATCCGGCACTGCTACCATGCCCACGTTGGGGTCAATGGTGCAGAAGGGGTAATTGGCACTCTCGGCACCGGCGTTGGTGATGGCGTTGAACAGGGTGGACTTGCCAACATTCGGCAGTCCCACGATACCTAATTTCATAAAGCAAATTCTCCTTTTGCTGTTGTTTGGCGTTTTCTAATAGCACATTTTATCATCCTATTGGGAAAAGCGCAAGTAGGGCGGGGGGAAAAGACTGCTGCTGATGACGTTGAAACGGCAGCTATATCATCGGGGACAGCCAACCGGTAAGGCTTTGCAGCGCTGCGTTGGAACGCGCCGCCTACGGCTGCCGACCTTATGGAACATGACCGGCGAAACAGTCTGGTTGGCGTAAAGCTCAATAAAGGTGCAAAGGGCATGACAAAACCCTGTAACCGTTCGGGTAATGTTCATAAGGACACAAGTTGACACCATATCTTGCAAGGAGGCGGACAGCGGTTGCTGTCCGCTTTCTTGCGTTTTTTCTCTGTTTTTTATTATGCGGGAAGCTCGAATACCTCGCTTAGGGGCGGCGCAATGTGCGGCTGCGCCTCGCCCTGCTCCATCGCACTGTCCACTGTGCCGATGTCGCGGTACACGATGCGGATGCTCTGGTGGGAACTGCGGGAGTATTTTTCCGTCCGCTCGCCTACCTCGATCCGCTGGATGAACAGCCGCAGCAGCTCCGGCGTCAGCTCGTCGATGGCGGTATACTGCTTCGCCTTCTCAACGAACGTGTTCACGTTGGCGGAGGCGG
>ENA-UEQN01001420-UEQN01001420.1-human-gut-metagenome-genome-assembly--contig:-NODE-1420-length-19128-cov-3.728098_pt1 | contig 19128 bp, 20 predicted proteins | sample MGYA00242940_ERZ507944 | MGnify/ENA primary metagenome ERZ507944 (study PRJEB26167, sample SAMN06115449) | human gut metagenome | host: Homo sapiens | place: China:Fujian | collected 2015-08-20... | reverse complement strand
TCCTTTCCGACATAGAAAAAACGCCCCTGTGCCATCAGCATGACAAGAGCGTTAATTCGGTCGTTTATTTCTGTTTTTAAGGCATTCTCTACACGGATCCAGCCCAGGCCGTTTCGCCTTAAACTGCTTCGGATTCCTGCAATCAATGTCTGCTCTGCACTGTCGGCATACACGGTTGTAATGTACCCATACCGGCTAATGATCTTCCGGCAAAAGTTGCAGAACATTGTACCTAGTTGCTCCGGATCGATCTCGATCTGGTTGCCCTGCTCATCTTTACAAGCAATCCGCTCCGATGCCAGTGCAATAACCGTACTATATCCTCTCGTGATCGCAGTCGCTGTGAATGCATGACCAGAGCCGGAACCACCAAAGTCAATGCCCAAGATGATCTCCATCAGATCTGTTGGCTTTTTATCCAGGCTAAATGCAAATTGCTTTGTACTGGTATCATCTGCAAAACGCCTGTAAATTAGACCACTGGCAACTACGCGCATTCCTTTGATGTCACGCATATACCAGATACTGTTCGGGTCATATTGAGCCTCAATCTTGCGTTTTCGCTCGTCGCCTTGCCGATATCTTCCGGGGTAAGTCCGCGCAGCTGCGCGATTTTTGCTGCGACAAAGGGCACGAGCGACGGGTCGTTGCGCCGGCCGCGGTAGGGCTCGGGCGCCATATACGGGCAGTCGGTCTCGATCAGGATCCGATCCAACGGGATGTGCTCCGCGACCTCGACGGCCTTGCGCGCATTTTTGAATGTTACAACGCCGGTAAAGCCGATGTACCAGCCGCGCTTTATGAGCTCCTTTGCCAGTTCCAAGCTGCCCGAGTAACAGTGGAACACACCTCTTACGGCCGGGAATTCATCCACAATATGAAGGCCGTCCTCGTGCGCCTCGCGCTCATGGACAACAACCGGCAATGAAAGCTCCTGCGCCAGCGCCATCTGCATCCGGAACGCCTGTTTCTGCACCTCGCGCGGCACATCCTCATAATGATAGTCGAGGCCGATTTCCCCGATCGCCTTCACGCGGGGATGTTTGCACAGCTCCCGGTACACCGCAATGCGAGCCTCGTCCACATGGTCCGCATCGTCCGGATGGCTGCCGACCGCCGCCCAGACCCACGGGTAGGTTTCCGCCAGACGCACGGAGTTTTCAGACGACGGCAGATCGCAGCCGATGTTCATCATCGCCGTTACGCCGCTATGCTTCATGCGCGCAAGAATTTCTTCAAAGTCCTTCTGGAACCGTTCGTCGTCCAGATGCGCGTGGGAATCAAAATACATGTCATTCTCCTTTTTCGTGCTGCGACAGCCAGATGAGCAGCACCGCAATATCGCTCGGCGACACGCCCGAGATCCTGCCAGCCTGCCCGATGGAAAGGGGGCGAATTTCGTCCAGCTTCTGCCGCGCCTCAACGCGGAGCCCTGTGATCGACAGATAGTCGATCTGCTTGGGAAGCAGGCGGCTTTCCTCTCGCGCAAGCTCCGCGACCTGCCGCTGCTGGCGCTCGATATAGCCCGCATATTTCATCTGAATCTCCACGGCCTCGCGCACCGCATGAGAAAGCGCTGGGCGCTCGGGGTCAAACGGTGCAAGATCCTCATAGCCGATCTGCGGCCGCCTCAAAAGATCAGAGAGCCTTGCAGAGCCCTTGACGGGAGCGGTATCATGCGCGGTAAGCATTGCATTGAGCGCTTCGCTCTCGGAAACGCCGGTTGCCTCCAGCCGCTTTTTCTCGCGCTCGACCGTCCGGTATTTTTCCAGGACCGCCTCGTATTGCGCATCCGAAATCAGACCGATCCGGTGGCCGATGGGGCAAAGGCGCTGGTCTGCATTGTCCTGTCGGTGCAAAAGCCGGTACTCCGAGCGCGAGGTCATGATCCGGTACGGCTCGTTCGTGCCCTTGGTGACGAGGTCGTCGATCAGCGTCCCGATATAGCCGTCCATGCGCTTTAAGATCATCGGCTCTTCGCCCTTGATTTTGAGCGCCGCATTCACGCCCGCGACGAAGCCCTGCACCGCCGCCTCCTCATAGCCCGAAGAGCCGTTAAACTGCCCCGCGCCGTATAGCCCGGGAACTTTTTTACTCTCCAGCGTCGGAAGAAGCTCCGTCGGGTCGATGCAGTCGTATTCAATCGCGTACGCCGGACGCATGATCTCCGCGTGCTCGAGTCCCGCGATTGTGTGTACCATCGCGATCTGCACATCCTCGGGAAGACTCGAGGAAAGCCCCTGAATGTAGAGTTCGTCCGTCCCGAGTCCGCAGGGCTCCACAAAGAGCTGATGGCGCGTTTTTTCCGGGAAACGGTCGATTTTCGTCTCGATCGACGGGCAGTACCGCGGGCCGACGGATTCGATCATGCCGTTAAAAAGCGGCGAGCGCGCAAAATTTTCCCGGATGATCCGGTGCGTTTCCTCGTTCGTATAGGTGAGGTAACACACAGCCTGATTTTTGACCTCGCCCGTTGTGGAAAAGGAAAACGGCTCCGGGCGCTCATCTCCCGGCTGAAGCTCCATCTTGGAGACGTCCACCGAACGGCGGTTCACGCGCGGCGGCGTGCCGGTTTTAAAGCGCCGCATGCGAAGGCCGAAGGCTTTGAGACAGTCCGTGAGCAAAATGCCCGCCTGCATGCCGTCAGGGCCGGATGCATACGCGCAGTCGCCCGTGATGACCCGCGCGTCTAAATATGTGCCCGAAGCGATCACGACGGCCTTCACGTCATACACCGCGCCGAGCCTTGTCGTGACAGAGGAAACGTGCCCGTCCGTCAGGCCAATGGAAACCACCATCGCCTGCTTGAGGTCTAAATTTTCCTGCCGCTCGAGCGTATGCTTCATATCCTCCTGATATTTCCGCCGATCGGCCTGCGCGCGCAGCGAGTGTACCGCCGGGCCCTTTCCAAGATTCAGCATCCGGTACTGGATACAGCAGCGGTCCGCCGCTTTGGCCATTTCGCCGCCCAGCGCGTCGAGCTCACGCACCAGGTGCCCCTTTCCCGTGCCGCCGATGGCGGGATTGCAGGGCATATTGCCGACCGCGTCGAGGTTGATCGTGAAGACGACAGTAGAAAGGCCCATCCGCGCGCAGGCAAGCCCCGCTTCAATTCCCGCGTGTCCCGCGCCGATGACGGCCACATCGTAGCTCCCGGCCGCGTAATTCATATGCATCGCCTCCGTTTCATGTAAGGTATTATTTTAGCAAGGGAAGGCCGTTTTTGCAAGGATGCGCGCCGGTTTCCGCAGAAAAAAAGCCGGACTCCCCCGGTTCTCGCTCTTTCGCGCCCGCCTTCGTGTAAAATAGGCCAAAAGGAGGCGAGGCGATGCAAACGTTTGACGCACTTTTGCGGCAGGCGATGTCAGGATTCTTGGCAAGCAACCTGACGCTCACGGAGGAGGCCGCCGGGAAAGCCTCGCAGGACGCTTCCGTGCAGCTGCTGCGGAAAATCTGCGCGCTCGCGCTCGACCCGTCCATCGAAGACGCGCAGGCGCTGGAGAACGTGCGCGCGCTTTGCACGCAAGCGCAGCTTTTCTTCCGCGAACAGGGCATGTAGGCAAGGCCAATCCGAATATTTTTTCCGCCCGACCCGTTTCGACGGACTTTCTCCTTCCCCCACGCTATACTGAGCGTACAGCTTATCCAATGCGAGCGCACTTCATATCCCGGACGGCACGCGCCGTCAATCCCACAACCCTGCCCCCGACCAACTCGTCGGGGGATTTTTTTATCCGCTCTAAAGGATCTCAGAAATTTCTCAAATTTGCGTAGGGGGCGATGCCCACGAATATTCCGGAAGGCATGCAAAATTTCATTTAATACCGCAAACATCTGCGCAGGCGCTTTTCGGCGCGCTGGATGGTGCGGCAGACGGTCGATTTGCACACGCCAAACTCCCGCGCCAGCTCCGGCATGGTCTTTCTGTCGACGTAATAGCCGAGCACAGCTCTTTTCTGCTTTTCCGTCAGCTCGTTTTCAATCACGCGGTGCATGCGGGCAATCTGCTGCTGGCGCGTGAGCCGCGGGCCCTGATAGTCCTCATATCCGATAGCTTTCATTGCGGTAATATCCCCTTTCATAATAGTGCGCGGTGAGCGCGGCCAGCTCGTTCGTCTGCCGCAGCATCTGCGACAGCGCGGCCATGCGCCGGTCCAGCCAGAACAGCTCCTGCCGGTCTTCCGCCGTCTTTTTCTGCCGCCGCAGCTCGGACAGCCGGACGCGCAGCAGCTGCGCGCTTTTTTCATACTGCGCCGATAGCTCCAGAAGCGTCATGCCATCCACTCCGGAAGCATGGCCGTGCGCTGGCGGCTGAGAAAATACGACTTTGCATATTCCGGCAGGCACTCCGGGCAAAGCAGCCGGTCGTCCATCTCGTAATACAGCTGCCCCAGATAAATTTCCCCGCCGCACAGGCCGCAATAAGCGAAGACGGCCGCCTGCTGCCGGTCCTTTGATCTGCGCGAGGCTCTTTGTTTTTGCATCATAGGGATATTCCTCCTTGTAAATTCGTTTGTCGAAATACCAATTATTTACAGTCAAAGCATACTACGCCGCTCCTCTGTTGTCAAGCTTATTTTTACATTTTCTGTAAAAATAAATCGACATCTGACGAACCTGCCCGCGCGTATTGACGAACGGCCCAGTTTCAGGTATGATGATACCAGCACCGTACCATACGGCGCGACGGCTGAAAAAGGTGTGTGCAGCCAAAAACAAAAAGCCTCCCACTGCCGGGCGTTTGCCGGGATGAACCTCTGGGCGGCTTTTGATCGAAGACAAGGAGAACCAATGGACGATACGGCCATGATGCGTGAGGCGCTGAAGCTTGCGCAGGAAGCAGCGGATGACGGCGAGGTGCCGGTCGGCTGCGTTGTCGCGATGGAAGACGGCCGGATCGTCGGCCGCGGGCGAAACCGCCGGGAGAAGGGAAAGTCTGCCCTTGCCCACGCGGAGCTCGAGGCCATTGGCGAGGCTTGCCGGACGCTTGGCGGCTGGCGGCTGTGGCAGTGTACGCTTTACGTGACGCTCGAGCCCTGCTGCATGTGCGCGGGAGCCATTACCGGCGCGCAGATTCCGCGCGTGGTCTATGGCGCGGCGGACTCTAAAATGGGTGCGGGCGGCTCGCTCGTGAATCTTCTTTGTCTTCCGGGATGTTTCCGTCCCGATGTTACAACCGGCGTTCTCGAAGAGGAGTGCCGGGCGCTTTTGCAGACCTTTTTCCGCTCGCTTCGCGAAAGAAAGAAACAGCAACTACGCGAACCAACGAGAGGTGAGGACTTTGAATTATAAAATTACCGCCGATTCGACCTGTGATTTAAGTCTTGATCAATTGCAGCAATACAGCATCGGCCTGAGCCCGCTCTATGTCCAGCTGGGCGAAAAAACGTACCGCGACGGCGTGGACATTTTCCCGGACGATATCTATGCGCACGTAGCAAATGGCGGAGATCTGGCCACAACGGCGGCTGTCAATTTAGCGGATTACGTGCGCCTGTTTTCCGATCTGTCCCGGAAATACGACTTTGTCATCCACATCTGCATTTCCTCCGATTTTTCCTGCTGCTATCAGAACGCGAGCCTCGCGGCGGCGGAGTATCCGAACGTCTACGTTGTAGACTCTCGCAATCTCTCAACCGGGCACGGGCTGGTCGTTCTGGAGGCCGAACGCTGCGCGCGGGAGGGCATGGAGCCGCAGGAAATCGTAAGCTATTTGCAGGTGCTCACCGAGCAGGTGGACGCGAGCTTCATTTTAAGCCGCTTAGAATACATGAAAAAAGGCGGCAGGTGCTCGTCCGTTGCCGTTCTGGGCGCGAATTTACTAAGACTCCGCCCGGCCATTGAAGTAACGGACGGCAAGATGCACGTCTGCAAAAAATATCGCGGCACATTTGAGGCCTGCGTCAAGGCATACATTGCCGACCGCCTGCAAGGGAAAGAAGACCTGAACCTGCGCCGCGTCTTCATCACGCACTCCGGCGTTCCAGAGGAAATCATCGAGACGGCGAAGGAAGCCGTCCGGCAATATCAGAACTTTGAGGAAATCTGCGTCACGCGCGCCGGGTGCACCGTCTCGAGCCACTGCGGCCCCGGCACGATCGGCGTTTTGTTCCTTCATGAAGGGTAAACTATGAAAGAAACACTCCGGCGTCTGCTCCCAAAACAGAATATTACGCTCACAGACGGCCAGCTTGATACGCTTGAGCGCTTCGGACAGGCGCTTCTGGAAAAAAATCAAGTCATGAACCTGACGGCCATTACAGCGCCCGATAAGGTCGCGGAGCTCCATTTTTACGACTGCCTCGCGCTTTTGAACGCGGCGGACTTTCGGGGCAAGCGTGTCATTGATATCGGCTGCGGCGCGGGCTTTCCGGGCGTTCCCTTAAAAATCGCGGAGCCGTCGATGGACCTGACGCTTCTCGATTCTCTCGGCAAGCGCATGGACTGGCTGCGGGAGATTCTGCCGGAGCTACACGTGGAGGCCAACGTCGTGACGGCAAGGGCGGAGGAATACGTGGTCTCCTGCCGCGAGGGCTTTGACATTGCCGTCTCACGAGCCGTCGCGCGGCTGAACATTCTCGCGGAGCTCTGCCTGCCATATGTGAAGGTTGGCGGCGTTTTCCTCGCGATGAAGGGGCAGCTTGCCGATGTGGAGCTCGAGGAGGCAAAAAAGGGAATCGCCCTTTTAGGCGGCAAAGTCGAGCGCGTGTTTGAATACGAGGTATCAAGCGCCGTCCATCGTGCCGTCGTCATCCGCAAGGAAACGGCCACGCCGCCAAAATATCCCCGTCCGTTTGCGAAAATCAAAAAGAGTCCGTTATAAGAAAAAAGCGCTCCAAGCCAGATCGACTTGGAGCGCGTTGCCGTCTTCCCGAAAAGAGAAAACCGGCGCTGATCCTTATGTAATTGTGCGGTGTGCTTACTTCTTCAGGTCATCGCCGCGGAGATATTTGCCGAGGGGCTTCTGCAAAATCGCGATAACAACAAGCACCATAGCAAGGCTGAGCAGCAGGAAGCTGCCGTTATAGAGCGCGGAATAGATCCACGGAGAGGTCATCGTCATACCGAAGAACTCATCGGGCATATACTCGGCCCAGAGCGTCGCGCCGGTAACATAGTGGACGAGGAAGCGCAGGAACGTACCGAGGAGCGAACCCCAGTAGATGCCGTTCTTCTTGCCCTTGAACAGGCCCGCAAAGCCCATCACAGCAAAAGCCAGCAGATAGTCGCCGATGATCGACTGCCAGCCTGCGGCGTAGGCAACGTCGAGAAACAGCTGCAGAAGGCCGAACGCGAACGAGACAAGCAGGCCCGGGCCAAAGCCCCAGCGGACACAGAACAGGAAAATCGGGAGCATCGAAAGCGTCACCGAGCCGCCGTTCGGCAGCTCCCAGAGCTTCAGATAGCCCAGCACCTGCGCCAGAGCCAGCAGAAGCGCGCCCTCGCACAGGCAGCGGAGCGTCATTTTGCGTTTTGTCATGGAAAAACACCTCAGAAAATAGAAATACCGCCTACAACCGGATGTGGTGTAGAGCGGCAGAACAAATATGTCCGAAACAGCTTCCTACGCCGGCATTACCCGGATCAGGTTAAGGGACAAGCGCGATGCGCAATCTCAGCCGGTTTCCCAGCGCCCCTGTGTTCGATTGTATGCGGTTCGTCCTTATTATAGGGAAAGCACTCCGTTTCGTCAAGCCCCGATTCCCGAAAATTTTTCCGCCGGAAATATTTCCTGTGCCCTCTTGCAAACGCGCGAAAAATCAGTATGATAGTATCTACTGACCTCAAATATTTGCGATTTGCGCCGAAAGGAGAATTTTCATGAAGCGCACGCTGTTCCATCAGAGCTCCATGACCGAAGGCCCCGTTTTGCAGGGGATGCTGGCGTTCTTCCTGCCGATCATGCTGGGAACGCTTCTCCAGCAGCTCTACTCCGCGGTCGATGCGGTCGTGCTCGGCCAGTTCGTCGGCAAAACCGCGCTCGCGGCAGTCGGCGGGTCGGACATTGTGCTCATTAACCTCATTGTGAATTTCTTTGTCGGCCTGTCGTCCGGCGCTTCCGTTGTCATCTCGCAGCACGCGGGCGCGCAGGAGCACGAGCAGGTGAGCCGGGCCGTGCATACGGCAATTTTTCTGGCCGTCGTGGTGGGCGCGCTCACAACGCTGCTTGGCACAACCGTCGCGCCCTTGCTTCTTCCCGCGCTCAATACGCCGGAAGATACGCTGCAATACTCGAAGGACTACCTCGTCTGGTACTTTGCGGGCATGATCCCCTCCATGATTTACAACATGGGAAGCGGCATTCTCCGCGCGCTGGGAGACTCGAAGAGGCCCCTTCTGTTTCTCGTCGTCTGCACGATCGTGAACACCATTCTGGACCTGCTCTTTGCCGCTGTTTTCAAGATGGAGGTCGCGGGCGCGGCGATTGCGACGAGCCTGTCCCAGATCATCTGCGCGTGGCTCGTCCTTCACACGCTCCGGCGTGCAAACGGAGACTATCATCTCGAGTTCCGAAAAATCCGGCCGGACGCGTGGCTCCTCAAGCGCATGCTCGTCATCGGCCTTCCCGCCGGCATTTCCAGCATGCTCTATAACATCACAAACGTCTATGTCCAGAAAGCCATCAACATGCTCGGCACCGACACCGTCGCGGCCTGGTCGGTCTTCTGGAAGTTGGACGGCATTTTCTGGCCGATCAACAACGCCATCGGCATTGCCGTCATGACCTTCGCAGGGCAAAATTACGGTGCGCGCAAAAAAGACCGGATCTTTGAAACCATGCGCGTGGGGTTTCTGCTGCACTTCGCGATGTGCGCGCTCATTGGCGGCGGGATCTTCCTGACGCGCGACTGGACGATCCGCCTGTTTAATTCCGACCCGGCGGTCGTCGAGCAGGGGCGCGTGATCATCGGCTACCTTGCCCCGTGCTATATCCTGTTCTCGGCGACGGAGGTTCTGTCGTCTATGATGCGGGGCGTGGGCAACGCCGTGAAGCCAACCATTATCACGCTCTTCGGCGCGTGCGTGCTGCGACTGATTTTGCTGTTCACGATGACCTTCCCGCACCTGAGCAATCTCACCATTGCCCTCTGCTACCCCATCACGTGGACCGCCGCGTCTGCCATGTTCCTCATCTACTACAAATTCGGCCACTGGCTCCCCGCGTATCCTCAAAAGCGCGTGGAGATCGGCTGACGAAAAACCGCGGAGCTGCAAAATTGCAGCTCCGCGGTTATTCTTGCGTCTCGTCAGGCAGCACCGTCAGCTCGTGCCCGCGCTCGCGGCAAACGTCCTTTACGGTTCGGATGATCTCCCGCCTTACCGCATGCGAATAATCCCGGAAGATCAGCGCGCCGTCACAGGGCGTGTACTCGATCGTCAGCCTGCAGGGAAGCTCGCGCAGCGCCTGCACCTCAGAAAGCGTATGATAAACGGGCGGCGCAGATTCCAGCACATACGTCCGGTTGTCGCACGAAAAGACGTATCCCTTTTCCAGAAACGCGGCAAAAAGCGTCCGGTCGAAGCCCTCACTGACGGAAAAGAGCTCTTTCCAGCCGCCCGCCATCCGCTGCAGATCGTCCATTCCGGCGATCTCCCGCGCGTAATACATGGGAAAGGTCGTATGGTAGATGATCTCGCGCTTCTTTTTCTCCTGCCGCTCGTCCTTCCAGAACAGATCCTCCATCCAGGTTACAGCATACCGCCCTGTGCAGAGCCTCTCCACGATCTCGCAGCACTCGCTGTTGTAATCTCCTTCACAGGAAAACCAAAGCTCCTTCTCGCCGTCCTCTGTCCCTTCCGAAAGCGCCAGCAGCGGCACATAACGCGCGTCCTTCGAAAACATCCACTTCAAAAATTCCAGAAAGCCCATGCTATGCCCCCTCCGGCTCATCCAAGCTTTTCCCGTGCGCGGTCATGATCTCCCGGATGGTTTTTATCACGCACTGCTTCGTTTCCTCGTCCGGCAGCGTCATATCCAGCCAGTCCTCGTCAATGTCATAGTAAATGGAAAACAGCCCCGGCTGCTGCACGGCGGCCTTGACTTTCTCGTAGGTCATCTCCTCCGGCGGGTCTTTGAGCGCGAAGAGCGTCAGCGTACAGACCCACGGGATTCCCAGCTCTTCGCCGTCATCGCTGTACATCTCCTCGAGCATTGCCCGGTCGATCCCCGCGCCGACGCCAATGAGCTCCTTCCAGCCGTCGGTCAGACGCGTGTGTGTTTTGCTGTCAAGCAAATGCTCCTGCCCATAGCGCATCGGAAACGTCTCGCAATAGGTGATTTCCGTTCTTCGCCGTTCTTCCCGCTTTTCGATGCAGCTCCACTGTTCGACCTGCGTTACGCAGAGTCTTCCCGCCATCAACCGCTCCATGACCTCCAGCCAAAATGCATAATTGCGCTGTCCGCGCTCCCAACGCAGAAGGCTCAGCATATCTGCGCCGTCTTTCTGATAGACGTCAATGTGATAGTCCTCATGCGGCGGCTCCTCGCGCGTCGGAAACAGCCACTCCAATAGTAGTCCTAAAAGTCCCATGCTGCACCTCCTTGCATCTTTTTTCCAGCATACGCGAAACAGCCAAAAATTTCAAGCCGTTTTTCCTGCAAAAAAGCAGGACTGCGTGTGCAGCCCCGCTTTTTTGTCTTATTCCGCGTCTTCCTGCGCCGGAGGGTCGGCGAGCACCGTTTTTCCCGTGTAGCTGTGATAGATCTCCTTGGCCAACGCCTGCGCCTGCGTGCCGTCAAAATACATCCAGTTCACAAGGATGTTCTTCTCCTCGTCCAGCGAAATATACTTTTCCAGCATCACGTGCTTCGGGTCGATCGAGCCATTAAGCAGCCCGCTTTCAAGCGACACCATGATATCCGTCGAAACCTGTACGGGCTCGCTGCCAACCGCCGCGCATTTCAATACGCCGCTGGTGGAATAGGTGTCTCCGATGCTCTGCATCTGCTCGAAGAAGAAAACGGTCTTTCCGTCGGAAGACAGGCTATAGCAGCTGTAATAGAGGCCCCAGATCCCCAGCGTATACGCCTCCGAGGACAGCTTTTCCGCCTCCCCCTGCGCCACGGAATAGCGGTACAGCGATGCGCTTTTTTCCTTCTCCTCGAAGTTTTTCACGTAGTAGACCGTCTCGCCGTCCGCCGCAATATCGAAATCAACCACCTCGCCCGCAAGCTTCACCGCGTCTGTTGCCTGCGCGCCGTCAATGTCCGCCAGATACAGATCCTTGTCCGTCGTCAGATAGCAGATTTTCCCGTTTGCGATCTGGAACGCCCGGATATCGGAGACAATTTTCTCGCGGTCGCCGTCAAGGGTAATAAAATACGCGCTGCTGCTGTCGCTCGCCTTGACCAGCGCATAGAGCCCATCCGCGTCGCCGGTGCTTTCATCCAGCCGTCCGTCTTTTGTATAGAGCGCAGCGCTGGAAAGCGTCCCGCCCAGCTTGGCCTTCACGACCTCGCCGCCAGACTTCTTGAACCAGAGGGTGCTAGCGCTCGTATTTCCAACGGCAAGAAGCGCCCCATCCGCCGAGAAGGCCGGGTAGGTGCTGCTATACGCCGAGTCCACCTCGCCAAGAAGGCTCCGGTCGCCGGTTTCATAGAGATAAACGGAGCTCTTCTTGTCCGTCTTGTTGACTTCCATCCAGATGGCCGTGCTGCCGTCGTCGGTGACAGCCTCCAACTCCACGCTCGCGCCGTCCTGCGTGCACTGCGATATTTTTTCCGGCTCCTGCGCATCCTCTTTGAGAAGATAAAGATTCTTCTCCGCGTCGACAAACAGCGTCGTCAGCGACGTTTCCGCCGTGATGGCCTCCGGATTCTGCCCCAGCCGGACCGGCTCGTCCGCGTCAAATAGCTGCCGGTAGAGATAGCCTTCCCCATCCAGATACAATACGCCGCTCGAGCGAACGGTCTGCACACTGGAAACCTCGGCCGCAAGCGTCTGCTTTTCCTCACCCGCCAGCGTGTAAAGTGTCCCGTCGCGCTCCAGAATCACCGCCGTTTTCCGGTCCTTCAGCAGCCACAGGGCCACAACGTCTCCCCTAATCTCCAGCATCGTCCCGTCCATGCGCGGCAGATATCCGGTTCCGTCGCTTCCGACCTTGCCTTCGATGACCGCGTAATGCGTTTCCAACTCCTGTTTTGCCGCGTCCAGCGTTTCCCGCGCGGCGAGCAGAACCGCCTGATTTTCCACCTGCCCCTGCTCCTCCTCCGGCAAAGCAGCAAAGGCAGCCTCCGCCTGCTCAATGGCACTTTCGCTGTCGAGCGTTACCGTGCCGAGCGCGCCAATCTGCGCCTCCAGCTCCAGAACCGCCGCGCTCTTTAACGCCGCAAAGCGCTCATGCGCCTCCTGCAAGATTGCGTAATTTTCCACCTGCTCCCGCTCCTGCGCGCTCAGTGCGTCATAGGCCGCCTGCGCCTGCTCGATAGCTGCCCGGCTGTCCGCCGTTACCTCTCCGATCGCATCAATAAGCGCCTCGGTTCTTTTGGCCGCTTCGCTCTTAAGCCCCGTATACGTCTCGCGCGCGGCAAGCAGCACATCGTAGTTTTTGACCTCCGCCTTCTGCTCCTCGGTCAGGGCCGCAAACGAAGCCTCCGCTTCTTCAATGGCCGCCGCGCTCTCCAGCGTCACGTCTCCGATTTGCCCGATCTGCGCCTCCACGCTCTTTGCCTCCGCACTTTTGCAGGCGCAGAGCATAAGTGCCAGCACCAGCGCCAGTGCTGCCGCCAGAATTCGCCTCATATGTCTCTCTCCTTCCTATAATTAGGCAGTATTCTTCCTATGATTATGCCAGTTCTCTTCCTGTTTGTCAAGCAAAACAGGAACTATAATTCCTACATAACCACCGCAGGAGGAAGAACCATGCTTCTTTTCGATACGCAGCAAATCGGCAACCGGCTGCTTGCCATACGCAAACAGCTCGGTCTGACGCAAAGCGAGGCCGCGGAGCTCTGCGGTCTGTCTGGTCGCGCCTACGCCGACATTGAGCGCGGCGAGGTCAACATGCGCATCCAGACCGTCCAGCGCATCTGCCGCGCGTTCCACATTACACCCGACAAAATTCTGACCGCCGAAAATGAGCCGCTCGCCGCCGACCAGGACGCGCTGTTTGCCCGCCTGCAAGGCTGCCGCCCAAAGGAGAAGGAAACGGCGCTTGCGCTGCTGGCCACATATTTGCAGTCGCTGGAGCCGGACTAAGCGCTATTTGAAATTGTGCATTCTGCCCATTTGCAAGTTTTTCTGATTTCGTGGTACACTAAAAGAAAAACTGCCCTCGGGCGGAAAGGAGCAAACCATGCACGAATATGAGCTTTTGATTGAAACCATCAACCCCTGCGGCGGCGAGGCGCACGCGAAGAAGGAATTCAAGGAAGTCTTCGCCGAGAGCCCAGAAAGCTACGTCGCCCAGAACGGCCGCTACCCGGTGATCGACTCCGGCAAAAACGCCGCGGGCGACAGCGTCATCACAACCGGCGACGGCAAGGGCATTCTCATCCGCTATACGTTTACCGAGTAATCCCAAACAGACGCAAAAAATCCGTTCCGGCCTACTTGCCGGAACGGATTTTTCTATGGAATGGGCTCATCCATGGATTGGTATTATTCCATATCTTCCTTCAGCTTTTCAAAAAAGCCTTTCTTTTTGGGCTGGGTATCCTCGCCGCCATTTTCCAGCTTCCGAAGCAGCTCCTTCTGCTCCTTCGTCAGCTTCGTCGGCGTTTCGACCACGACGGTCACAAACTGGTCGCCGCGCGTCTTGTAGCCCACGTACGGAATGCCCTTGCCGCGCAGACGGAAGGTTGTGCCGGTCTGCGTGCCCTCGGGGATATTATAGCGCACCTTGCCGTCTAACGTCGGCACCTCGATCGTCGCGCCGAGCGCCGCCTGTGTAAAGGAGATCGGCATCTGGCACAGGACGTTTGCCCCGTCTCTTGTAAAGAGCGGATGCTTGCGCACCGAAACAGTCACGAGCAAATCGCCGTTCGGGCCGCCGTTGGAGCCCACGTTGCCCTCTTCGCGCACACGGAACGACTGACCGTTGTCGATGCCCGCCGGGACGGACACCTTGAGCGTCTTCGTGTGGCGCACCTTGCCCTTGCCCTTGCAGGTCTGGCACGGGTCCTTGATGATCTTGCCTGCACCGCCGCACTTCGGACACGGCTGCTGCGACTGCATCGTCATACCCATGAAGTTCTGCTGCGTGCGCACCGTGCCGGTGCCGCGGCAATACGTACAGGTTTCCGGCTGCGCGCCGTCCTTGCAGCCCGAGCCGTGACAGGTCGGGCAGGACTCGATACGCGAATACGTGATCTGCTGCTCGCAGCCAAACGCCGCGTCCTCGAAACTGATCTCGATCTCCGCGACCACGTTCTGTCCCTTGCTGGGGCCGGTTCTGCGCGCGGAGGAGCTGCTTGCGCCGCCGCCGAAGAAGTCGCCGAAAATATCGCCCAGATCTCCAAAGCCGCTGAACCCGCCAAATCCGCCGAAGCCGGCGCCCGCGTTCGGATTGAAGTTCGGGTCGACACCCGCAAAGCCGTACTGATCGTAGCGCGCCTTTTTGTCCGCGTCGGACAGCACCTCGTAGGCCTCGTTGACCTCCTTGAATTTTTCCTCTGCCGATTTATCGCCCGGGTTCTGGTCGGGGTGGTACTTCATGGCAAGCTTACGGTAAGCTTTCTTGATCTCCGCATCGGATGCGTTTTTCTCGACGCCCAGAACCTCATAATAATCTCGTTTGTTTTGATCTGCCATATTCTTCACCTCTTACCGGGAACTTTTTCAATCGTTTTCTATCCGAATCGAAGCTCCCATGGTGTTCAGACAAGCCAAGCGGGGCGGATTGCTCCGCCCCAAGGCTGATTATCGGAACTTAGACCTCTTCGTAGTCCGCGTCGACCACGCCGTCGTCGCCGGGCTGATTTCCACCCTGTGCGCCCGCGCCGGGGTTCGCGCCTGCCGCGTTCGGGTCGCCCTGCGGAGCGGCGTTCTTGTAAAGCTTCTCAGAAACCGCGTAGAACGCCTTCTGCACTTCATCGGTCGCAGCCTTGATTGCGGCAACATCGGTACCCTTCTGGGCTTCCTTCAGCTTTTCAATGGCCGCGAGAACCGGCGCCTTGTCACTTTCGGTGACCTTGTCGCCCATCTCATTGAGCGTCTTTTCAGACTGATAGATGACCTGATCGGCCGCGTTGCGCGTGTCGACCTCGTCCTTACGGGCCTTATCCTCCGCCGCGTACTGCTCGGCTTCCTTGACGGCCTTGTCGATATCCTCCTTCGAAAGGTTCGAAGAAGCGGTGATGGTGATCTTCTGCTCTGCGCCGGTGCCAAGATCCTTCGCGGAGACGTTCACGATACCGTTGGCATCAATGTCGAACGTGACCTCGATCTGCGGCACGCCGCGAGGTGCCGGAGCAATGCCGGTCAGCTGGAACTTGCCGAGGGTCTTATTGTAAGCAGCCATCTCGCGCTCGCCCTGCAGAACGTGGACCTCAACAGAGGTCTGGTTGTCTGCCGCGGTCGAGAAGACCTGGCTCTTCTTGGTCGGGATGGTGGTGTTGCGCTCGATGAGCTTGGTGAACACGCCGCCCATCGTCTCAATGCCAAGCGACAGCGGGGTGACATCGAGCAGCAGCAGGCCCTTCACGTCGCCGCCGAGCACGCCGCCCTGAATCGCCGCGCCGACTGCCACGCACTCGTCGGGGTTGATGCCCTTGAAGCCTTCCTTGCCGGTGAGCTTCTTGACCTCTTCCTGTACCGCCGGAATACGGCTCGAGCCGCCAACCAGCAGGACCTTCGAGATATCGTTTGCGGTAAGACCCGCGTCCGCCATTGCCTGCTTCACGGGGCCGACAGTCGCTTCGACCAGATGCGCGGTCAGCTCATTGAACTTTGCACGCGTCAGCGTCACGTCCAGATGCTTCGGGCCCGTTGCGTCGGCCGTAATATACGGCAGGTTGATGTTCGAGGAAGTCACGCCGGACAGCTCGATCTTCGCCTTCTCGGCCGCTTCCTTCAGACGCTGCATCGCGACCTTGTCGTTCGAGAGGTCAATGCCCTCTGTCTTCTTGAATTCGTCCACGAGGTACTTCATGATGCACTCATCGAAGTCGTCGCCGCCCAAATGGGTGTTGCCGTTGGTGGCCAGAACCTCGATAACGCCGTCGCCGATGTCCAGAATGGAGACATCGAACGTGCCGCCGCCAAGGTCATACACCATGATCTTCTGCTCAGCTTCCTTATCAACGCCGTAAGCCAGCGCGGCCGCCGTCGGCTCGTTGATGATACGCTTGACCTCCAGGCCCGCGATCTTGCCCGCGTCCTTGGTCGCCTGACGCTGTGCGTCATTGAAATATGCCGGAACGGTGATGACAGCCTCGGAAACCGGGCCGCCCAGATAGCTTTCAGCGTCTGCCTTCAGCTTCTGCAGAATCATCGCGGAAATTTCCTGCGGGGTGTACTTCTTGCCGTCAATGTCGACCTTGTAGTCGGTGCCCATGTGACGCTTGATGGACGCGATGGTGCGCTCGTGGTTTGTGACCGCCTGACGCTTTGCGACCTGACCGACCATACGCTCGCCGGTCTTCGAGAACGCCACAACGGATGGGGTGGTGCGGTTGCCTTCCGCGTTTGCGATAACGACGGGCTCGCCGCCTTCCATAACTGCTACACAGCTGTTGGTTGTACCAAGATCGATACCAATAATTTTACTCATAATTGAAATCCTCCTGCATTTAGGTGAATGTTTTTACAAATTTATTTGGGATACTGCGAATTTATGTGAATGCTTCCAAACCGGAAGCGGGAACGCTAATTTGCGACCTTGACCATCGCGAAGCGAATGACCTTTTCGCCGACCAGAAATCCCTTCTGGAAAACCTCAGCGATCACATTCTCGCCCAAGCCTTCCTCTTCGACGTGCATCACGGCATTGTGCCGCGCGGGGTCAAACGCCTCTCCGATCTCGCCGAAGCTCGTCACGCCGAGCCCTTCCATGACCTTCACCAACTGGTTCATGGTCATTTCCACGCCCTTTTTGTACGCCTCATCGGCGGTTTCCTGCGCGAGCGCGCGCTCGAGATTGTCATAGACCGGAAGGAACTTGCCGACCGTCTCGGCCTTGATGACCGTGTACAGATCGTCCTTTTCCTTCTGGCTGCGCTTGCGGAAGTTATCGTATTCCGCCGCCAGACGAAGGTATCCGTCGTGCTCCTTTGCAAGCTGCTCTTTCACGGTATCGAGCTCGGATGGCTTTTCTTCCTTCTTTGCTTCCTCCGCCTTGGCCTCCTGCGCGTTCTCGGCGTTCTGCTTCGGCTCCTCGACGGGCAGCTCCTTTTCGGAAACCTGCTCGCTGACGGCCTCGTCCTTCGGCTGTTCGTTCTTATTCTTTGTTTCCTGGCTCATATCAAAATGCCTCCGGGGCTGTTATTTTTTCGGTTCTTCTGTGAGCTCTGGCTCATGGAGCGCCGGCTGCTGGGGCTTTGCGAACATCCGGCCCAGGTTCTCGGCGAAATAGCTGAGCCTTGCGGTAATCTTCGCGTAGTCCATTCTTGTGGGGCCAACGACGCCGATCATGCCCTGCATGCCGTCGCCGATGTCAAACTTCGTAATGACGACGCTGGAATCTTTCAGCTCCTTCGCCACGTTCTCGGGACCCACCAGAATCTGCGTCGTGCCGGACGAGAGCGTCGCGGGGAGATTCGAAATGACGTCTTCATCGAGGCTCGTCAGAACCTCCTGCGCCTTCTCCACATCGTGGTACTCCGGCTGGCCGAGAAGCTTCGCCTGCCCGGTCATGTAAACCTCGCTGTGGGTCTTTCTTAAAAGCTCCACCGTGTAGTCCACAATCACAGGAACCAGACTGGCCACGCCCGCCGCGCTCCTTGTGACCCTCGCGAGAAGCTCCGGCGTAATTTCGTCCGCCGTCAGCTCCGTGAGGCTCGCGTTGAGCACCGCGGAAAGAAGTCTCAAGTCCTCCTGCGACACATCGAGCGGCAGCCGGATGAGCTTATTTTGCACCTGATTGTCGCTTAACATGACAACTAAGATAAAGCTTCCTGCTTCTGCCAGAATCAGGTCGAACCGCTTAACGGTTCTCTCCGAGCTTCTGGCCGCGACGGCGTAGGCGGGAAGGTCGGTCATCTTGGAAACGAGCTTACCGACCTGGGAGATCATTTTGTCGACCTCCTGCATCTTGACCTCCATCGCCTGATTGATGGTCTTCGTTTCATCCATCGAAAGGCGGTAGCTCTGCATAAGCTCGTCGACATACAGCCGGTAGCCCGCCGCGCTCGGAACGCGCCCGGCCGACGTATGCGGCTGCTCGAGAAGTCCCATGCTCGTGAGGTCTGCCATCTCGTTGCGGATGGTTGCGGGCGAGAAGTCCATGCCCGGCATCTGGGAGATCGTCTTGGAGCCGACCGGCTCAGCCGTGCGGATGTAGCTGTCTACAATGGCCCGCAGAATCTGCTTTTTTCTGTCTGTCAGTTCCATGCTTCTTCCTCCCATCGATTTAGCACTCCTTATCCATGAGTGCTAAACGCAGTTTACCACCGCTTTCTTCGCTTGTCAATACCTTCTACTATAAATAATTTGTGAACAAATCAAGAAAGGATTTTTACTTTCTGCTGTCCGTGGCGCAGGCGCCAAAGTTCAACTGGCAGAGGCCTGCCAGCCCGGTAATTCGACCCCACGCTTCTTAGCTGCGCAAAGAAGCGCCGTGTCGAGCCGCCGGGAAGAAGTTGCTTTTTACGCTTGCGCGTAAATACAAAAGGGTTTCGACCCTTTTGAGATCCCGGGAGTTCCAGATTTGCAGTGCCAGACAAGTCGAGCACCTCCTACGTATTTTGGAAGCACTCTCTTTCTGGTATGCACGGTTTTATTGGTTTGTAAAATGTCTGACGATCTTCCTGCCGAGCAGCAAATTTGTGACACTTTATCCGCCGCAAGGTATTTTTGCTCTGCAAAAATCCTTGCGGGTGGGCTGCGATGGGGGACGGGGGTCCTCATCGCAGAGAACGCAGCCCCCCCGCGCAAAGAAATTTCCAGAGGAAATTTGCTTTGCGCCGAGTCGGGTCTGCCAAGTTTGTCGTACCCCTCGACTAGAGAGTACTCAAAAGTACGCAGGCAC
>ENA-UEQN01001413-UEQN01001413.1-human-gut-metagenome-genome-assembly--contig:-NODE-1413-length-19144-cov-3.179997_pt1 | contig 19144 bp, 10 predicted proteins | sample MGYA00242940_ERZ507944 | MGnify/ENA primary metagenome ERZ507944 (study PRJEB26167, sample SAMN06115449) | human gut metagenome | host: Homo sapiens | place: China:Fujian | collected 2015-08-20... | reverse complement strand
AACAGATCGCGCTGGCCAACCGCCAGTACGCCGGCGACAACGGCGGCTACTCCAGCCCGTACAGCGTCGGCTCGATGGGAGCCGGAACCTACTGGTGCGGCAAATATGTCTCCGGCGGTTACGACTACACCGACCGCGAAGGCTTCCTCGTACCGTACGCAGGCGGCAACGGCCGCGTTTTCGTCTGCCCGAACATCAAGGCGTATGAGAACGTCGATGTGAGCGACATCACGAAAATCCAGATCGGCGGCGGATACGGCTACAACGGCTACTGGCTCGGCGGATACGGCGTCGGAACCTCGAAACCGAAGATGCCGCAGCCGAAGCTGAGTTCGGTCAGGGATCCGTCGAAGGTCATCGCCTTCGGCGACAACGGCCGCGTGCTCTCCGGCGGCAGCATGGGCAGCGGCTTCAACCCGGCCTCGATCATGTATCCGCGCGTGCTCGGCTCGAACGGCGCCTCCTACGGCGACGACGGTTCGATCCACTTCCGCCACGCCCGCGCCGCGAACCTCGGCTGGGTCGACGGCCACGCCACGGTCGAAAACCTGAGCCACGGCTTCCTCGGCAGCTCCGAGACCCACAAAAGCCTGCTGATCGGCTTCTTCGGCACAAAAGACGAGGATTTCTATCGCACCGACGGCCTGCGGGAGTACAGGGAAGTACCGAAACAGTAACGGAGATCCGGCCATGAACAGCAAAGCGAAACTGATTCTCGGAGTCGTCCTCCTCGCCGCAGCGGTGGTCCTGCTCTGCCGGCACTTCTCCCCGACGGTGCCGGACGAGGCGCGGACCGTGGCGGTTGCGGCGGGCACCGAAAGCGCCGCGAAGGAGTTTGCGCAGAAACTCCGCGACATCGCTTCGCGCGACGACTCGAAGGAGTTCGGCGCCCTCTGCGCCCGGCGGTCCGACGTGAACATGCCGGACTACTACCGCTCGGTACAGTCGATGGATGCCGCGGCGGAATTTCTCAAAGCCGAAGCGAACAAGACCGATCCCGGCATCCTGAACGTCTATTTCCGGAACCCGGACGGCAGACGCTTTCACTACACGATCGACAGCAGGGGCGACGGCGGCCGGTTCCGCTTCCTGACCTGCTACATTTATAAAGAGTGATCCCATCATGACGCTTTTCATCTCCGCCGTACTGATTGCGGCGGCTTTTCAAAGTTTCTGCAAGCTCGCGCTTCTGCCGCGCCGCTGGGAATTCCTGACGGCCCTGCTGCTTATGCCGCTGCCCTTCTTCTTCGAAGGGCGGATCGCACGCACCAGTCTCGTCGGGATCGACACGGCCCTCTCCGGCGCGGAAACGCTCGAAAGCTGGTGTGCGCTCGTCGTCATCCAGGAGCTGTTTTCGCTGATGGCCGGATTCTCGCTTCTCGCGGAACACGAATCCGGCGAACGGGTCAAGCGGTGGAAATACGCGGTGTTTCTGCCGTCCGCACTGCTCCCGGCCGGCGTGTTCTATCTGCAGATGCGGCTTTTCAACGAATTTCCGAACTTCGAGTTCCGGACCATCACCGTCTGGCTTGCCGTTCTGCTGCCCGCGGCCGGAATCGCGGTGTCGGAGCTGACCCGGCTGCTGCGGCGCGACCGCGAAGCGCGGATTCTCTCCGTCCTGCACGTCGAATGGGTCCTGATCCTCGGCGCGATTTTCCTGCCGGTCGCGGCGAATGCGCGGCTGATTCCCGCCGCCGGGGACGAGAATCATTTCGACTCGCTGTGCGTATTCGGGCTGCTCGCTGTCCCGGTTTTTCTGAGTATGATTTTCTTTACGGTCTATTTAACATATAAAAGGAAGAAGTGCCATGTCCACCGTCACCCAAATTCTTAACTGGATCTCCAACAGCCTGCTCCTGCCGGTCATCGTGCTGCTGCTCGCGGCGATGGTCGCCTCGCTGGTCTCGCTGGGAGGATTCTTCTCGACCTATCTCGTGCTGCTCCAGCAGCGCCGGAAACGGAGCGAGCTCCTGAAAAAGATCCGCCGGTCGCCCGAACTCGATCCGGCGGACTTTGACGAAGGGAGCATCTTCGGCTGCCACCTCGCCGAACTCAATGCACTCGGCTGGGACGAGCTCGAATGCGAAAAACGGATCGCCGAAATCCGGCAGGGATACGAACGCGAACTCGAACGCGCCAAGTTCCTGACCAAAGTCGGCCCGATGCTCGGACTCATGGGCACACTGATCCCGATGGGCCCCGCGCTGGCCGGCCTCGCCTCGGGCAACATCGGCGAAATGGCCTACAACATGCAGATCGCTTTCGCCACCACCGTGGTCGGCTGTCTCGTCGCCGGAGTCGGGCTGCTGGTCTACTCCGTCAAGCGGCACTGGTATACGGAGGAGATTTCGAATCTCCAGTATGTCCTCGACCGCCATCTCGAAAGGGCCGCGAAATGAGAAAACGCCGCTATGACGATCTGTTTCAAGACGAGGACGAGGTCGATCCGCGTTCCAGCCTGATGAACCTCTTCGACGTGGCGATGGTGTTCGCCGTGGCGCTGATGGTCGCCTTCGCGATCCAGAGCCGCATGACCGAATTCCTGACCGCCGAGGACGCGACGTTCGTCAAGAACGCCGGCAAGCCGGATATGGAGATCATCATCAAGAAAGACAACAAAGTGACCCGCTACAAGTCCGAAAAAGCCGAAGGCACCGGCAAGGGACAGCGCGTCGGCATCGCCTACCGCCTCGAATCCGGCGAAATCATCTACGTTCCCGAAGGAGAAAACTGAAATGCGCAAACTGCCGCCCAAATACCTGATCGCCGCACTCATCATCGCCGCCGTCGCCGCGGCCGCCGGCCTCTATCACCGTTACGGCTCGAACACCCGGGTCGCCTTCGTGAACTACCCCGAATATCTGCTCGCGCCGCTGATGAATCAGGAGCTGAATCCGGCCATCGAAGCGACTCCGCTCAGGTGGACCGAAACCAGCGGCGAGGAGCTGAAGAATTATGACATGATCATCTTCTTCGGCATGGGGCTCAACTTCACGGAGAAGCAGCAGCAGCTCCTCGCCGCGCTGAAGAAGCCGCTCTACGTCACAGCTTCGACCCGCACCGAGACCGCGCTCAACACGCTGACCGGCAGACAGCGGGAGGAGATCGCCGCCTACCTCGGCAACGGCGGAAAGGAGAACTTCCGGCGCATGCTCGACTATATCCGCTACGAGGTCGACGGGAAACGGCTCCGCGCCGCGAGACCGCAGCCTCCGAAAAAGATCGAACGCCATCCGTTCTTCCATATCAGCGAGGACGACGCCTTCAAGACCTATCAGGAGTATCTGGCCTGGTACAAAAAGACCGGCCGCTACAAGGAGAATGCCGCGACCGTCTGCCTGCTCTCCGGCAACGGCGGCGGCGCGCTGGAAGAGCTGATCGGCGCGCTTGAGAAGAAAGGGCTCAACGTCGTCGCCGCCAACGGCATGTGGAACCTGCTCCCGATGTTCGAGGAGGTCAGGCCGGACCTGGTCGTCTACCAGCCGCACGGCCGTCTCGGCGAAAAGGCGGTTGAACTCCTGAAGAAATACAATGTCCCGCTCTTCTGCCCGATCAAGGTCAGCCAGCCGTACGGGGAGTACCTGCGCGACCAGCGCGGCATGACCGGCGGCATGCTGAGCCAGAGCGTCACCATGCCGGAACTCGACGGCGGAGCGGTCCCCTTCGTGCTCTCGGCGCTCTACCGCAACAACCGCGGGCTGCTCGAATTCCGCACGATTCCCGACCGTCTCGAGCGCTTCGCCGAACTGGTCAGAAAGACGACGGACCTGAAGCGCAAGCCGAATTCCGAAAAGAAGATCGCGATCATCTATTACGGCTCCATCGGCAAGGAGGCCGCCACCGGCGGGCTCGGCGTCTCGGAATCCATCCTCAACGTGCTCAAGCGTCTGCAGAAGGCCGGCTACACGACCGGCCCGCTCCCCGAAACGGCGGAACAGCTGAATGAGGAGATCGAAGCGAACAACGCCGCCTTCGGCACCAACGCGGGCAACAGCGCGGGCGAAAAAGCCGTGCCGCGCGTGCAGACCGTCACCATCACTCCCGGCGAATACCGCGCATGGGTCGAAAAGAGCATGCCCGCCGACCTCTACCGGACGGTGACGGAGCGTTACGGCGAATTCCCCGGCAGATCCTTCCGCACGCCGGAGGGCAATATGGCCATCGGCCGGATTCAGTTCGGCAACGTCATCCTGATGCCGCAGTCCCTCCCCGGCGAAGGGAGCGACGAGAACAAACTCGTCCACGGCGTCAAGATGGCCCCGCCGCACAACTATATCGCGACTTACCTCTACTTGCGCCACGGTTTCAAGGCGGACGCGATGATGCACTTCGGCACCCACGGCAGCCTCGAATTCACGCCGTGGAAGCAGGTTGCGCTGTCGAGTTACGACTGGCCGGACGTGCTGGTCGGCGAGATGCCGCACTACTATCTCTACATCATCAACAACGTCGGCGAAGCACAGATCGCCAAGCGCCGCAGCTACGCCACGATGGTCAGCCACCTGACCGCCCCCTTCATGCAGGCGGACGGCTACGGCGCGCTCACCCAGCTTCACGAAAAGCTGGAGAACTACGAAGCGGCGGAAAACGCCATGCTCAAGGCGGAGTACGCCGGGACGATCGTCGAAATCGCGACGAAGGAGCATTACGACCGCGACCTCAAGCTCTCGCCCGACTTCGCGGCGGGCAAGCTCAACGAAGAGGACCTCGGGAAGCTGCATAATTTCCTGCATGAAATCCAGGATTCGAAGGTCAACCGCGGACTGTATGTGATCGGCCGCCCCTATTCCGAGGACGAGGCGAACGAAACCGCCCGGCTGATGACCGTCGACGCCATCGCCGACGCCTTGTTCAAAGCCGATCTCGAAGCGGGCAAGGTGAAAGAGGAGCAGCGTGAAGACCTCCATTTCTTCACCGGGAACTATCTCTCCAAAGCGCACGCCCGGGCGAAGGAGGCGCTGGTCAACCCGGAAAAGTTCAAAAAGATGCAGGACGCTCCGGCACGCCCGCAGGGCCATCCGCAGGGAATGTCCGCTTCCTCCGACGATATGCGCAAGATGATGGAGTCCGGCAGGCTGCCCGACGGCCGCGCGGTTCCGCCGGAGATGGCCGCCGCGATGCAGCAGATGGCCGGTCAGATGAAGCAGCCGCGTCCCGCCGGCCCGCCGCGCGGGATGGGAATGCCGGGCCGCATGCAGCAGCGGGCGCCGAAACCGGAACCGGCTCCCGAGGAGATCACCTTCCGGGCCAAGGCGGACCTGCTCAAATCCACCGAAGCGGAATTGGCTTCCATCGTGAATGCGTTCAACGGCGGCTACCTCAGTCCCTCGCCCGGCGGAGACCCGGTGCTGAATCCCGACACCGTCCCGACCGGCAGGAACCTTTACGGCATCGACCCGGAGCGCACGCCGACCAGAGAGAGCTACGCCGTCGGCAGACAGCTCGCCGAAGCGCTGATCCAGGCCAAGCTCAAATCGACCGGCGAGTATCCGAAGAAGGTCGGCTTCTCGCTCTGGGGCGGCGAATTCATCCGGACCCAGGGAACGAACATCGGCGAAATCTTCTATCTGCTCGGCGTCGAACCGGTCTGGGATTCGCGCGGCCGGGTGCAGGATGTGAAGCTGATTCCGGCTTCGGAACTCAAGCGTCCGCGCATCGACGTCGTCATCCAGACCTCCGGCCAGTTCCGGGGAGCCGCGACCAGCCGCATGCGGCTCATCGACAAGGCGGTGCGCCTGGCCGCGACCGATCCGGACGGAGAATTCGGCAACTTCGTCCGCGAAGGCTCGCTTGAAATCATCAAGGCGCTGATCGCCGGCGGCATGTCCGCCGAACAGGCCAAGTCGCTCAGCAACGCCCGCCTTTTCGGCGGCGTCAACGGCAACTTCGGCACCGGCGTCACCGGCATGGTGCAGAACAGCGGCGGCTGGGAGGATACGAAGGGAATCGCCGAAACCTACCTGAACAACATGGGCGCGCTCTATACCGAAGACCACTGGGGCGAACATGTCGAGGGGGTGTTCAAGGCGGCGCTCGTCAACACCGATACGGTCGTGCAGTCCCGCTCCTCCAACAGCTGGGGGCCGCTGTCGCTCGACCACGTCTATGAATTCACCGGCGGGCTCAGCCTCGCGGCGCGGCACGTGACCGGAAAAGACCCCGGCGCCTACTTCAACGACCTGCGCACCCCCGGCCGCCCGAAAGTGCAGGAGGCCGGCGAAGCCGCCATGGTCGAGGCGCGCAGCACGGTGCTGAATCCGAAGTACATCAAAGAGATGATGAAGGAGGGCGCCGCCGGGACCGGCAGTTTCGTGGAGACCTTCCACAACAGCTTCGGCTGGGAGGTCATGAAGCCCGATATGCTTGAAGACCATCTCTGGCAGGAGTACAAGGAGGTCTACGTTGACGACAAGCTGAATCTCGAAATACGAAAATACTTCGAGGAGAACAATCCCGCGGCGCTTCAGGAGATGACCGCCGTCATGCTCGAAACCGTCCGCAAAGGATATTGGAAGGCCGACGCCGAAACCGTCCGCCAGATCGCCGAAACCCACGTCGAACTCATGAAGAAGTTCGACCTTCCGCCGACCCGCAACGAAAAGCTGCGTGAAATGATCAGGGAGCAGCTCAGGGACCCCGAACTGCGCAGGGAGTATGAGCGGCAGATCGCCAAAACTCTCGAGCGGCAGCGCCGGCTGGCCGAGGAACGGAAGAAAGCGGAAGAGGTCAGCGGCCGGAAGCTGAAGGAGCAGACCATCGAACAGCCGAAGCAGGACGAGGGCAGCAACCGTGCCGCGCTGCGCGTGATTCTCGGAATCATCATCGTCGCGCTGCTCGCCGTCATCCTCGGCCACCGGCGCCGGAAATCATCACTCTGACCCGGCCGGCGTCCTCCCTCCGGAGGGCGCCGATTCCGGAATCAGAAACGGAAATCCCGCTTGCCGTCGTGCAGTTCCCGCAGATGCTCGGCGGCGACGGCATGCACTTTGGGATTCGTGATATGGCCGAGCTCCCGCCTGATCACGGCCTCGCCTTTCTTCTTCGTGTCGTCCGAAGCGTAATCCTCGAGATACTCCTTCAGGGTCATCAGTGCGTTCGGCAGACAGCAGTTCGCGATCTGCCCGCTCTTCACGAGCGACATGAAACGGTCCCCGGTGCGCCCCTCCCGGTAGCAGGCGGTGCAGAAACTCGGGATGTAGCCGAGCCCGAGCAGCCAGTTCACGACTTCGTCGAGCGTGCGCGTGTCGCTGACATCGAACTGCGCGGAATTCTCCTCCTCGGTCTCTTCCTGCACATAGCCGCCGACGCTGGTGCGGGAGCCGCCCGAAATCTGCGACACGCCGAGCCGCAGCACACGCTCGCGCGCCGCCTGGGATTCGCGGGTCGAAATGATGATCCCGGTATACGGCACCGCGATGCGGAGCACCGCGACGATCTTCTCGAAGATATCGTCCGAAATCGCATTCGAAAACGCCCCGGCGTCGATGTCGTCCGCCGGGCGGATGCGCGGCACGCTGATCGTGTGCGGGCCGACTCCCTTCGCCGCTTCGAGGTGTTCGGCGTGCATCAGGAGCCCGACGAAATCGTAGCGGTAGAGGTTCAGCCCGAAAAGCACGCCGCAGCCGACATCGTCGATGCCGCCCTCCATCGCGCGGTCCATCGCCTCGGTATGGTAGGCGTAGTTGTGCTTCGGCCCGGTCGGGTGCAGTTCCTCGTACGCCTTTTTGTTGTAGGTCTCCTGAAACAGGATATACGTGCCGATCCCGGCGTCCTTGAGTTTGCGGTAGTTCTCGACCGTAGTCGCCGCGATATTCACGTTGACCCGCCGGATCGCACCGTTCTTATGCCTGATCGAGTAGATGGTCCTGATGCTCTCAAGCACATATTCGATCGGATTGTTGACCGGGTCCTCGCCGGTTTCGAGCGCAAGACGCTTATGGCCCATGTCCTGCAGCGCGATGACCTCGGCGCGGATTTCGTCCTGAGTCAGCTTCTTGCGCCGGATATGCTTGTTCTGGTGGTGGTACGGGCAGTAGGTGCAGCCGTTGATGCAGTAGTTCGACAGATAGAGCGGCGCGAACATGACGATGCGGTTGCCGTAGAATTTCTGCTTGATCTCCCGCGCCAGGGCGAAAATCTTCTCATTCAGGTCGGGCTGGTCGCACTCGAGCAGCAGCAGGGCGTCGCGGTGGTTCAGCCCTTTGCACTCCTTCGCCTTCTCGAGGACGGCTTCGATGAGTTCGCGGTTGCCGCGGTTCTCCCGCGCGAAGCGGATGGTCGCCTGGATTTCATCGTCATCGATGAACTCCTCGGCTTTGGGGGATTTCGGATCGTACATTTTCAAAGTTCTCCAGATGATTCCAGTTGGAATTATTTCTTCGAGTAAACCGTCTTGACGCTGATGCCGGGCAGCATGCCGAGCTTGCCGGAGAGCGAACTTGTGACGTTGGCGGGGGCATCCACCACGACACAGATGACGGCCACGTTCTGCTGCTTGTAGGGAATTCCCATGCGGCCGACCAGCCAGTCGCGGTACTCGTGCAGAATCCGGTTGATTTCCGCACTCATTTCCGTATCCTCGACGATCATGCTGACGATCGCAATCCGGCTCTCCGCATCCATAAAAAATCCTCCGTGCTTCCCGGGCCCAAAAGGGGGGAAACACGGAGGATATGCAAACCTTCCCTGCAAACCGACCGCCGAAACCTGCCTCTTCCGCCCGGGACGAACCCTCGCATTCAGAACGACACATTCAACCTTGCAATCCTCAACCGCAGGCTGCGCCTTTGGAATCGGAATTTTATTTTCGAATATGGCATGATTTCCGAAGTTTTCAAGAATGGTTCTCATTAAAGCGACAAAATTTCATTGACAAACAATAAAAAACGGATATTAACGTAAAAAATCCCTAAAAAAATTTCATTTTTTCCATAAAATCCAGTATAATTAATACGCGCTCACAGTCTCAATCACCGCAAGGCGGGATCACCTGCAGCACCAGAAAAGGGATACAGGGAAAATGAACGAATCGTCAGGAAGCGGCCCTCTGCCGTCCGAGCAGCTCATCTATCTTGAGTTCAACGGCGGCGACAATCTCTCCTACCGCGGCGAACTTCTTTCGCTCGACGGCATCAGCGTCGAAAGTTCCGGGCTCTCCGCCGGACGGATCGACCGTCTGGTCAAACGGCTGAATTCCGCATTCTCCGCGCGCGGAATCCGTTTCGTCACAAACCGCCCGGAGCTGGACGCCTATTCGACGATCCATGTCGGAAAAACGGATGCGTTCACTCCGTTCGGCAACTTCACCGGGCTCTCCGAAACCGTCGACACCGGCAACCGCAGCCGGAACGACAACGCGTTCGTGCTCCTCGACGGCACGAGCAGCGATGACGAGCTTTTCGACGCGATCGGCCACGAAACCGGCCACCTGGTCGGCGACGCCCACGCCGAGACGAACGGCACCCTCTTCGATTACGCCCTCGACAACTCCGAATACGACAACCAGACCGTCCTGAGCGGCGCGACGCTGACCATTCCGGACGGCGTGACCGGCCACGGCAACCGGGTCGAATCCGGCGGCACGATCGTCGTGGGAATCGGCGGCACTGCGCAGAACACCACACTCTCCGGCGGCTTCTTCGACAGCGAAACCGCCACTCAGAACGTCTCAGGAGGAACCGCATCGAACACGGTTGTCGGTTATCGCGGCTTTGAATACATCCAGTCCGGCGGAGTGGCCTCAGGCACTCTTGTGCAGAGCGGCGGCAGTCAATGCGCCGCCTCCGGCGGGACCGCATACGGCACCATCGTTTCCGGCGGATTTCTGTCCGCATACGGCGGAGCGATCTCAGGCGCCGTCATCCACGACGGCAGCGGCCAGATTTTCGGCACCGTACAAGATATGACGCTTCACAGCGGCTATGTCTGGTTCCGGACCGGCTGCATTGCGGACGGCGTTACCGTATCGGGCGGAAGAGTCGAAACCAGCAATGCCGAAATCCATAACCTGACCATCCACTCCGGCGGCACCGGAACCATCGGCGCCGGAACGCTGTACGACACGAAACTGCTCGGCGGCAACGTCAGCATCTTCCATGTCGAGCAGACCGATTTCCATCGGATGACCATCTCCGGCGGCACCGCGCTGATCGAGAGCCGGACCGCACTCCGCGACACGGTTCTTCAGGACGGTGTCCTCAATCTCCGCAATATCAGCGGCAGCGGCAACGGAGCGTTCGACACCATCGTCGAAGGCGGCAGCATGATGATGTCCTCGGGAGCCGTCGCCGCCGGGACGGTCCTCAGCGGCGGCAGCATGGTGCTGCTCGAAGGAGCGGTTGCCACCGGGACGATCCTGCGAGGCGGCAGCCAGATCCTCGCCGGGGCGGCGGAAAACGGAGCAGTCCTCTCCGGCGGCACGCAGTTCGTCTCAAGCGGGATCGCAGTATCCGACACCCGGCTCTCCGGCGGCACGCAGATCGTCTCCTCCGGCGGGAACGCGGTCAATACGGTCATCGACCATGGAGTGCAAGTCGTCAAGAGCGGCGGAATCGCTTCGAACACCACGCTCAACAACGGTTCCCTGAATATTCAGTCGGGCGGGCTTCTCCGGGACGGAAGCATCAGCAACCGTGCGCTTCTCTCGCTTGCGTCCGGAGCGGAGCTCGGCGGCGTAATCCGGGTCGCCGGCTTTCTGGCCGCCCACGGAGCCGTCACCGTGCAGTCGGGCGGCAGAATCGACCTCCTGCTGGAAGGCAGGAGCCCGGCGGCCTCTTCGATAATCAATTCGATCGGCAACATCACTGCCGCGACCTCCGGCGGGCTTCGCATCACCGTCACCGAAAGCATGATTGCGGCGGGCGGCTCCTTCCGGATCGCGGACGGCGCGGACGGCTATACCGGGCAGATCGACCTCTATCTCGGAACCCAGTCGCTGCAGTCATTCGTCTGGGACGAACGGCAATTGGGCGGCTACACCGCCGTGTTCCGGCATGCGGGTTCCGCGGGGTCCTCCTCGGTTTACCTGCTGAAAAACCAGAATTCGACGCTGGTCTTCACGCTGCGGGACAGCTTCAGCGATCTGGTCATCGGCAGCGGCGGAGACGCCACATATCTCTATGTGTATGATGGGGATACAGGTTCCGGAAATCAAACCGTGGAACGCGGAATATTCATCGTCTTTTCCGGCGGAAGCGTAACGGATACGGAAATCGCCAATGGCGGCATCATGCGTGTCGCCTCGGACGGCAGTGCAGGCAACACCCGCATTCTTTCCGGCGGTTATCAATATCTCCAAGGAATCGCAGACGGAACGGAAGTCGCCTCGGGCGGCATGTTCATGGCCGGTTCCGGCGCAGCCATGACCGGAGTCAATCTGGAAAACGGCGCAATATGGGGACTCGATTTCAACACGCAGATCGCCGGAACCAGCAACGGTTCCGCTTTCTCCTATGGAACGACATCGAGCAGTTTCAATCTGGTTCTGCGGGAGGAAAAATTCGTCCAGAGCGTCGGGGCGGGGCAGACAGCGGTCGGAACCCAGTTGCGGGGATTCAATACCACGCAATTGATCAGCTCCGGCGGGAGCGCCGTCGGCACAGTTGTCGGCAGCGGAGGAAGAATGCAGCTCGGGACCTATGGCTCCGCCACCTCGCCGCAGGCGACCGCGACCGATACCGTCATCGAATCCGGCGGCGTTATGACGGTCTACGGCAATTCAGTCCTGGCCGGGCGGACCGAGCTTGCCGGCAGCATGACCGTCACGGGGGCCGGCGTGACCGTCGCCGACGGCGGCGTCATCAGTATCGATCTGCGCAAGCAAACTCCGGAAGCCTACACCTATATGATAACGGGGCTCGGCTATATCACCGGGGGAAGTTATGAAATCCGGACCTCCTACAATCAGGCGGCGGGCGTCTACCGCTTGGCGGCCAGAACTCTGAATCAGGAAATTCCGGTCATGACGCTCAAGGCGCCCATCAACCGGGGCGGCGGGAGCGTCGCGCTGACCGACCGGATTCTATACATCGACTTCGACTACGGTTACGGCATCTGCAGCGATAAAAACCGGGATATGACGCTCAGTTTCGTCAAGACCGCCCAAAGCGGCCAGACCGTCGGAGCCGCGGTGCAGAACCGGTTCGACCAGATCATGGTCCAGTCCTCAGTCACGGCGACCGGTCTCACCGCCGAAGCGGGCGGCACGATCATGATGGGGGAACGCACCCGGCTCAACACGGTGTTCCTGACCGGCGGAACCATGCAGGTGCTCGGCGCCGTCACCATGACGGCCGGTGGAATCCTCTCCATCGACGTCTCCGGCTATGCCGCCGACACGGACACTGTCATGATCGACAACCTCGCGGCGATTGCCGGTGCGTCCCTGACGCTGGCCGCCGGAGCGACGCCCGCTTTCGGCTCTTACAAACTCGCCGGGAACGCGGCGGATTTCACCGGAACGGTCACGGCCGTCTCCTTCCTTTCGGGAAACTTCGTCTGGAACGGAACCGGGTACAATACGCTGGCCGATGCGGCCGGAAACTATTACGATCTCGCCCGCAATACCGCAGACGAACTCGTGCTGACGGTGTCGGCGGCATATGCGCCTCCGGCCGACTGGGGCTCCGCGACCATCGTTTCGCTGCTTTCCACCGGAGCGGACGTAAGTTCGCTGGCCGACCACGGCGGCTTTATCGCCGACGGCAACGTCAGCGTGGTCTGCGACGCCTCGTATGCCGGAAAGGTCCTGCACGGCGGCCCCGGAACCGGAGACTTCGCCGGAAACGTCTGGCTCGTCCTGAAACACGAGGCCGGAACCATGTTCGGAGGCGGCGACAACCGCGCCATGACCGGCACGGTCAATCTGACAGCCGAAGCCGGAACCCGCATCTACAATCTCTTCGGCGGCGGCGACAACGCCTCGACCGGAGCGGTAAACCTCGAATTCCGCGACGGGAACGCCAACTACCTGTACGGCGGCGGCCTCCGCGGCAATGTGAACGGCGACATCGGGATCGCCATGCGCTCCGGCAGCGTCTGGAAGCTCTTCGGCGGCGGCGCGGAGGGAGATGTGACCGGCAATATCTCGCTGGATCTCTCCGGCGGCGGCATCACCAGCGTCCTCTACGGCGGCGGCATCGGCAGCGTGACCGGCGACATCGTCCTGAACATCGGCAGCGGAGTCGATTTCTCCGCCCGGCCGAACATCTACGGCGGCACGCTGAACGGCTATACCGGAGCGCTGAACAGCACGAAGGGCGGACAGGCGGCCGTCACCGCCGCCGGAACCGGATCAACCGTCACCGGCAGCATCACGATGAACCTCACCGGCGCTTCGCTGCTCGGACTCGTACACGGCGGCAACTACAACTCGTCGGTCGCCGCGCTCGTCTCGCGGGTGACCAACGACATCACGATCAATGTGAGCGGCGCCACCCATCAGACCGGCCCGACCGGCTGGCTGTTCGGCGGCGGTTTCGCCAACGGCGCGGGGGCGCAGGATTATGTCGGCGGGACCTGCTCGGTCAACGTCTCCGGCGGCTCGGACCTCAACTATGTCCTCGGCGGCGGCCGCGCCGAAAAAGGCGGCACGGCCAACGCCGGCGGCGCGAACATCTCCATCTCCGGCGGGATTTTCCGCAAACGGCTGCACGGGGGCGGCTTCGCGAATTCGTCCGGCAGCACGGCGCAGGTGCTCGGCGACGTTTCGATCACGGTCGACACGTCGCAGGACCGGACGACCTTCCTCGACGCCGTCTATGCGGGGGGATACGCGCTCGACGGCGCAAACGCCGACGTCTCCGGCGGCGCCCGCGTCACCTTCACCGGCAGCGGCGCGAACCTGACCTTCGACGGCAATCTCTACGGCACCGGCCGCAGCAGCGGCGGAAACGCCTCCGCCGTCGTCGCGGGAATCAGCACGCTCGCCTTTACGGACTACACCGGCGACTTCAACGCCGCCGTCCGGAACTTCGACGCGATCGAGTTCAGCGGCGGCACGTCGGTAACGCTGACCAAGCGGGAAGCGGATGCGGCGGTCAACAGCTACACCTTCAACCTCTCCGGCCGGAATTCCTCGGAGCTGTCGACCGCCATGGTCTCCCGGCTGTCGGGCAACTGGAACTTCACGGGAGCCTCGGCCGCCCGCATCATCGACCTCGGAGACGGCGCCCTGTTCACCGGCAGCGGCAGCCTCCTCCTTGTGAATGCGACGCCGGAACTGCTGAATTTCGCGGACGACGGCGGCTTCACCCTCCGTTACGGCGCCGACTCCGACACCCTGTTCGCCGGGGCGGCGAGCTGGACCGCGTTCCGGGACCGCGAATGGAAACTCGGCATCGACAACGGGCAGCTCTCGCTGCACTGGCAGCCGGTAGACACCGAAGCCCCGCCGGCCGCGGCGGCTTACCTGTCCGAAAGCGAAGAACTGAAACGCAGCGGCGGTTCCCTCGCCGTTCTTCCGGCATAAGGAGACAACTCATCATGGACGACCGATTTTCGTATGAACCCCCGGAGCTCGAATCCTACATCGGCAGCGGCATCGCCTTCGGAACAGAGGGAGACTCCGGGCCGTACAATCCGGGCGGCGACGGCGACGACGGCGGAGGCGGAGGCGGAGAACCGGCGTAACAGACAAAACGGTTCCGCAGGCTGCCGCAGCCCGCGGAACCGTTTTCTGCGTCCTTGATCAATTCGAAGCGGCGGCGGGCTCCTTCTCCTTCTCTTTATCGCGGTTCCAGGAGCGGCGCGGCGGCGGCGCATACGGAGTCGCCTTGAGCCGCCAGTGGCCCGGGGTCAGGATCGCGTCAAGCTCGTTCAGCAGCTCGCGGGTCACGGTGATCTTGCTCTTCCGCGCCTCAATGAAGGTCACCGAGTCGTCCAGCCCGACCAGGCAGAGCACGACCATCGCGCGGCCCGGAATCCGGAAACACGCCTCGGAAACCCGCTTCAGAGCGTCCGGCCCGAGCTTGTCGGCATAAAGATGGATGTGCAGCTCCTCGGTCAGCTCGGCCGGAGCATCGGCCAGCGGCACGATCCTGTCCACGATGACACGCGGTTTTTCGGCTTCGTCGCGCTTGCTCACGGTCACGTTGGCCAGAATCGCCATGCCCGGAACCAGCTCGATCTCCTGCTGGGCGAGATCACTCAGCGCCCGCTCGTAAAGCATGCACTCGACCGACGAATCGAGATCCTCAAGCAGCATGATTCCGAACGGCTTGCCGCTCTTCTTGCTGAATTTGCTCGTAAAGCTGCCGACCATGCCGGCGATGCGGATCTGCGAATTGTCGGAGAGCTCGTCGATCCGGCGGATCGGGCAGCTTGAATAGGTCTTGACCAGCTCCGCATACGGGTCGAGCGGGTGACCGGTCACGTAGAAACCGAGCAGTTCCTTCTCGCTCTTGAGGATCTCTTCCTGATCGAATTCCGGGATATCCGGGATCGGCACCGAACACGCCTCGCTCGCATCCTCTTCCCCGAGCAGGTCGAACAGCGACCCCTGCCCGGCCGCCTTGTCCTTCGCGCGCCCGGCCGCGAAGGTCATCATCGGCTCGGCGATCGCGAGGATCTGGCTCCGCCGCAGCCCGAGCGTGTCGAGCGCCCCGGCCCGGGTCAGGTGTTCGAGCATGCGCGAATTCACGTCGGTTCCGCACCGCTCGCAGAAATCGAGGAAGCTTTCGAACCGGCCGTCGTTCCGGCGGCTCTCGATGATCTTCGACGCCGCGACCTCGCCGACCCCCTTGATCGCGCCGAGCCCGAAACGGATGCAGCCCGAGTCGACCGAAAAGCTGATGTCCGACGAATTCACGTCCGGAGGCAGCACCTTGATCCCCATCTCCTTGCAGGCGTTGATCAGGAATGCGATCTGGTCGGCCGACTCGAGCTCGCTCGTCAGCACCGCCGCCATGAATTCGACCGGATAATTCGCCTTCAGGTAGGCGGTCTGGTAGCAGACGAAGCCGTAAGCCGCCGAGTGCGATTTGTTGAAGCCGTAACCGGCGAACAACTTGATCTTCTCCCAGATCTGGTCGGCGAGCGCCTCGTCGATGTTGTTCGTCTCCTTGCATCCCTTGAAGAACTTCTCCTTCTGCTTGGCCAGCACATCGACCTTCTTCTTGCCGATGGCCCGTCGCAGGATATCCGCGCCGCCGAGCGTAAAACCGGCCAGCACCTGCACGACCTGCATGATCTGTTCCTGATAGAGCATGATGCCGTAAGTCTCCTTCAGGCAGTCCTCCATCAGCGGGTGGTCGTAAATGATCTGCGCCTCGCCCTTCTTGCGGGCGATGAAGTCCGGGATGAACTGCATCGGGCCCGGGCGGTAGATGGCCAGAAGCGCGATGATATGTTCGAGCGTCTCCACGCCGAACGAGCGGCAGAGATTCTGCATGCCGCCGGATTCCAGCTGGAACACCGCGACCGTGTCGCCGCGCTGGAGCATCTCGAAGGTCTTCGGGTCGTCGAGCGGAATCTTCATCATGTCGATGTCGATGCCGTGATTCTTCTTGATCATGTTCAGCGCGTTTTTGATGATGGTCAGCGTCCGCAGCCCGAGGAAGTCCATCTTCAGCAGCCCCTGCTCCTCGCACGGGTGGGCCGGGAACGGCACGACCATGCTGTCGGAGGCGCTGCGGGCCAGCGGAACGAGGTTGTCGAGCCGCTGGTCGCCGATGATGACGCCCGCGGCGTGGATGCCGGTCTGCCGGTTCAGCCCCTCAAGGACCTTCGCGAACTTGAACACCCGCGCGACGTCGGGATCGCTCTCGATCAGCGCGGCGAGCTCTTTCGACTGCTCGACCGCCTTGTCGAGCGTCATCTTCGGGTCCTCCGGAATCAGCTTGGTCAGCCGGTTGCCGAAATCGAAATCATGGCCGAGCACGCGGGCGACGTCCTTCACAACCGCCTTCGGCTTCAGCAGACCGTAGGTGCAGATCTGGGCGACGCTGTCGAAACCGTAGCGGCCGCGCACGTAGTCGATGACTTCGCCGCGCCGTTTTTCACAGAAGTCGATGTCGAAGTCCGGCGGACTCACGCGCTCGGGGTTCAGGAAACGTTCGAAGAAGAGGTTGAACCGGAGCGGATCGATGTCGGTGATCCGCGTCAGGTAGGCGACGAGCGAACCCGCGCCGGAGCCGCGCCCCGGACCGACCGGAATGTCCTCGTCCTTCGCATGGCGGATGAAGTCCGACACCACGAAGAAATAGCTGATAAACCCGGTCTTTTCGATGACGCCGAGCTCGTAATCCATGCGGTCGATGATCTGCTGCTGCTCGTCGGTCAGCTTGTCGAGCTTGCGCGGGTCGAAACCGTAACGGTACTCCATATTGTCGAAACAGACCTCGCGCAGGTCGTTGCGGTCCGCCAGGCGGCCGTCCGGCATGTAGAACTTCGGATAGTGGTTGACCTCCGGAACATAGTGGAACTTCATGCTGCAGCGCTCGGCGACGAGCCGGGTGTTCGTGACCGCCTCGGGAACTTCCCGGAACAGCTCCTTCATCTCCTGCTCGGTCTTGAAGTAGTAGTCGGGACCCGAAAATTTGAAATGCTTCTCGGCCAGGCGCGCTCCGGTCTGGATGCAGAGCATGATTTCATGCGCCTCGGCGTCCTCCTTGCGCATATAGTGAACGTCGTTGGTCGCGATCATCCGGAGATTGTTGCGGCGGGCGAGATCGATCAGGAACCGGTTGCAGCGCCGTTCCTCGTCCATATAGTGATCCATCAGCTCGATGAAGAAGTTGTCGCGGCCGAAGATGTCGAGATATTCGTGCAGCGCCTGTTCGGCCCGCTTCTCGTCGCCCTGCAGATAGTACTGCGAAATTTCGCTGCCGATGCAGGCGCTTGAGCAGATCAGCCCCTCGCGGTACTGCCTGAGCAGCTCCTTGTCGATCCTCGGCTTGTAATGGAAGCCGTCCTTGTTGGCGGCGGACATCATCTTGCAGAGGTTCCGGTAGCCCTGCTCGTTCTCGCTGAGCAGAATCAGGTGAAAGCCGCCGCGGTTGAACGGCTTGTTCGAATCGAAATCGCGCCGGTCGCCGGGGGCGACATACGCTTCGACGCCGACGATCGGGTTGATTCCCGCGCCGGAGAGGACCTGGTGGAACTCCTCGACGCCGCCCATATAGCCGTGGTCGGTGATGGCCATGGCCGTCATGTCGTTTTCCTTGGCGAGCTGGACCAGCCCCTTGACGGTGCAGGCGCCGTCGAGCAGACTGTAATGAGTGTGGAGGTGCAGGTGTACGAAATCCGAGGGCATTGAAAAACTCCTTTTCCTGAAAGCATAATCACATGCAGATATTATACTCTCTCGAAGCGCTTTTCTCAAGCTCCGACCCGTTTTTTTCAGGGAGAAAATCGGCTCCGGCCCGGCGGGAGCGGCACGGCTGCCGAGCCGTCAGACGATCAGGAACATGCCGAAATTGCGCAGGCAGCCGCTCTTGAAGATCCGGTGCCGGCAGAGAATCCGGCGGCGCTCCAGAAATCCCGCCTCGGGAAGCCGGGCGAAGTCCTCCAGCAACGCCAGCGTTTCCGGCGCGAGCCGGTCGTGAAAGCGGTCCCGGAACGCCCCCGCCTGGCGGCACTGCCGGAACAGGCGCTCCCTGATCTCCCTCACGCCCAGCGACAGCTTGCGGCAGAAATAGGCAGCCCCGTACCCGGAAGCGCCGAATACATTGCCGCCGTGCTGGCGGTAAAGCAGCGTCGGCTCCGACAGCGGTTCGATCTCCCCGAAGCAGGCGGCCGTCAGCATCAGCCAGTGATCGTGCATGAACGCCTCCGGCGGAACCGGCTGCGCCAGCTCCCGCAGCGGACGGTTGAACAGCATCGTGCAGCCGGACGCGGCATTCTGCAGCAGAAGCTCCCGCAGCTCCAGGCGCAGGGGATCGATGTGCTCGTGCCGGAAAAACGATCCGGAAACGTTTTCCAGCGTCTCATCGGCGACCAGCAGATCGGTGAACAGGAGCAGCGGAGTTCCGGCCGGCAGCTTCGCCGCCCGTTTTTCGAATGCGGCGCGGCTGTGCCCCACCTTGACCGGCAGCCACCGGTCGTCGTGGTCGCAGAACATGATCAGCTCCGCATCGGCAGCCGCCATAAGCGCCGCGAAGTTCTCTTTGGCCGAAGCCCGTCCGCCCGGCAGCAGGAAAATCCGGTC
>ENA-UEQN01001407-UEQN01001407.1-human-gut-metagenome-genome-assembly--contig:-NODE-1407-length-19182-cov-7.511384_pt1 | contig 19182 bp, 11 predicted proteins | sample MGYA00242940_ERZ507944 | MGnify/ENA primary metagenome ERZ507944 (study PRJEB26167, sample SAMN06115449) | human gut metagenome | host: Homo sapiens | place: China:Fujian | collected 2015-08-20... | reverse complement strand
AACACTTCACCAGCACATTTGGTATATAAAAATGAGCTATCTCCTTTTAACTTTGCGCGGAATTTTAAAAGGATATACAAATGGTTATGAGTTCAAAATGGATGAGACTAATAGGATTAGTCGGTTTTACGGCAGTATTGGTGTCTTGCAAACAAACACCTCAAGCTCCAATGAATGCCAATTATGCAACAATGAAAATAACAGTAAGTGACAAGAAATTCTCTACCTCTTATTCAGCCACGATCCGTGGACGGCAGGATATCGATATTTATCCACAGGTATCCGGAACTATCGAGCGCCTTTGCGTAACAGAAGGTGAGAAAGTCCGGAAAGGACAAATTCTTTTCGTCATAGACCAAGTACCCTACAAGGCAGCCTTGAATACGGCTATAGCCAACGTTAAATCAGCAAAGGCAGGCTTAGCCACGGCGGAATTAACCTACAACAGCAATAAAGAGCTATATGCCCAGAAAGTAGTATCAGAGTTCAGCCTAAAGACCTCCGAGAACAGTTATCTCACCGCACAAGCAGCTTTGGCACAAGCTGAGGCTCAAGAGACAAACGCCCGCAACAACCTCTCTTATACCGAAGTAAAAAGTCCGAGTGACGGAGTGGTAGGAGCGTTACCCTATCGGGTCGGAGCCTTAGTCAGCGCCAATATTCCACAGCCATTGACTACAGTATCCGACAACTCGAACATGTATGTGTATTTCTCTATGAATGAGAACCAGCTTTTATCCTTGACCCGTCAATATGGTTCCATGGATGACGCACTGAAGAACATGCCGGAAGTAGAACTTAGACTAAATGACAACTCCATCTACGAACATAAAGGAAAGATCGAGTCGATCAGCGGCGTGATCGATCGCCAGACCGGTACGGTAACCGTCCGTTCTGTCTTCCCAAACGAGGCACGCCTACTACATAGCGGAGCCTCTGGAGCGGTAATCATCCCCAGTACATATGAGAATTGTATCGTAATCCCACAGGAAGCGACAATACGTCTACAGGATAAAACAATGGTATATAAAGTAGTGGATGGCAAAGCAGTCTCATCCTTGATCACGGTAGCTGAATTGAACGATGGACGCGAGTATGTCGTATTAGACGGACTGAAAGCCGGTGAAGAAATCGTATCACAAGGAGCCGGATTGGTACGTGAGGGAACACAAGTTAAATAAAAAGAAATCAGTGCATTATGAAAGGGAATATATTTATCAAACGGCCTGTTATGGCTATATCCATTTCCATCCTGATCTTGGTAGTCGGGCTGATTTCGCTTTTCTCGTTACCTGTTGAGCAATATCCGAATATCGCTCCGCCAACAGTAAATGTATCAGCTACCTATACCGGCGCAGATGCCAACGCTGTGATGAACAGTGTCATCATGCCTTTGGAAGAAAGCATCAATGGTGTGGAAAATATGATGTACATCACTTCTACCGCTACAAACGCAGGGACTGCAACTATCGAGGTATTCTTCAAACAGGGAACTGATCCCGACATGGCAGCGGTTAATGTGCAGAACCGAGTCTCTAAGGCACAAGGCTTACTACCGGCCGAGGTAACCAAGATTGGTGTCTCCACTCAAAAACGCCAGACGAGTTTCTTACAGATCGACGCATTAGTCTGTGATGATGGTCGCTACGACCAAACATTCCTTGCCAACTACTTGGACATTAACATTATTCCACAAATCAAACGTATCGAAGGTGTGGGAGATGTGATGATGTTAGGTGATGCTTACAGTATGCGTATTTGGCTCAAGCCGGATCGTATGGCTCAATATGGATTGGTACCATCAGACGTAACTGCCGTACTAGGCGAACAGAACCTGGAAGCTCCAACAGGCCAATTAGGCGAGAACTCACAAAACGTATTCCAATACACGATGAAATACCGCGGACGCCTAAAAGATGTCAACGAATTTAAGGAGATCGTCATCCGATCACAAAATGATGGATCAGTCCTACGGCTAAAGGATATCGCAGATGTAGAGCTCGGAACTTTGACTTATGGATTCGATAATAAAATGGATGGTAAAGCAGCCGTAACCTTCTTGATTTTCCAGACCGCAGGCTCTAACGCTACCGCCGTGAACGAACAGATCACCAACTTGCTGAACGAACTTGAGCAGGATCTGCCGAAAGGAACTTCTTTCATGACTATGATGAGTTCCAATGACTTCCTCTTCGCCTCTATCTATAATGTGGTGGAGACCCTAATCGTCGCAATCATTCTCGTGATCTTAGTGGTTTACTTCTTCTTGCAGGATTTCAAGAGTACGTTAATTCCCTCTATCTCGATCATTGTCTCATTGGTCGGAACCTTCGCTTGCTTGGTTGCGGCAGGATTTAGTATCAACATCTTGACTCTTTTTGCGTTGGTATTGGCTATTGGTACGGTGGTGGATGATGCGATCGTCGTAGTAGAAGCGGTACAGGCGAAATTCGACGTCGGCTATAAGTCGCCCTATCAAGCGACTAAAGATGCCATGGGCGATGTTACCATGGCGATCATTTCTTGTACCTGCGTATTTATGGCAGTGTTCATCCCTGTAACTTTCATGGGAGGTACATCCGGAATTTTCTATACTCAGTTTGGTGTGACCATGGCAACTTCCGTTGGTATCTCCATGATCTCGGCTTTGACACTTTGCCCGGCGCTTTGCGCTATTATGATGCGTCCATCCGATGGCAACAAGAGTACCAAGAGTATCAACGGCCGTGTACGTGCCGCTTATAACGCCTCGTTCAACGCTGTGCTAGAAAAATATAAGAAAGGCGTGATGTTTTTCATCCACCATCGTTGGATGGTATGGGTATCATTAATCGCTACGCTTGTGCTGTTGGTCTGGATGATGATGACCACAAAAACCAGTTTGGTCCCTCAAGAAGACCAAGGTGCGATCATGGTAAACATGTCCATCGCTCCGGGTAGCACGCTAGAAGAAAACAAGCTAATAATGGCCAAAATAGAAAAAATCCTGGAAAGTACGCCAGAGATCGAGCATTATGCCCGCATTGCCGGTTATGGGCTTATCTCCGGACAAGGAGCCTCTTACGGTTCGGTTATCATCCGACTGAAAGACTGGGATGAGCGTAAGGGAAAAGAGCACACCGCCGATGCGGTGATTGCCCGGCTCAACGCACAATTCCATCAAATCAAGGAAGCACAGATCTTTAGTTTCCAAACTAGTATGATCCCGGGTTACGGCATGGGTAACTCCATTGAGTTGAACATGCAGGACAAGACCGGAGGCGATAAGACGATTTTCTATAACTCAGTATTACAATTCCTCGGAGCCTTGAACCAACGCCCGGAAATAGCGATGGCCTATAGCTCTTACGCCATGAACTTCCCGCAGATCTCTGTAGATGTAGATGCCGCCAAATGTAAACGAGCCGGTATCTCGCCCGCTTCCGTATTGGATGTTCTCGGTAGCTATTGCGGTGGTGCCTATATTTCCAACTATAACCAATTCGGTAAAGTGTATCGCGTGATGTTGCAAGCCTCTCCTGAATATCGTCTCGATGAGCAAGCATTAGACAATATGTTCGTACGCAACGGGACGGAGATGGCTCCTATCAGTCAGTTCGTCACTCTTAAGAGGATTATGGGATCAGAAGTGGAGAACCGCTTCAACCTATTCAGTGCCATTACCGTAAACGTGAACCCAGCTCCGGGTTACTCAACGGGAGAGGTGCAGCAAGTAATCAAAGAAGTAGCCAACCAGAGCCTACCTGCCGGTTATGGCTACGAATATGGAGGTATATCGCGTGAAGAGGCAGCATCCGGAGGTACACAGACTATATTCATCTATGCGATCTGTATCCTGTTGATTTTCTTGATTCTCGCATGCCTATACGAAAGTTTCCTAATCCCGTTCGCTGTCATCTTTTCCGTACCTTTCGGATTGATGGGGTCATTCCTCTTCGCTAAGTTATTCGGATTGGAAAACAATATCTATCTACAAACCGGTGTAATTATGTTAATCGGCCTATTGGCAAAAACCGCCATTTTGATTACGGAATATGCCATCGAACGCCGTCGGAAGGGCATGGGTATTATCGAATCAGCCTACTCCGCCGCCCAAGTACGTCTGCGTCCTATCTTGATGACCGTATTGACGATGATCTTCGGTATGCTTCCGTTGATGTTTGCGAGTGGAGCCGGCGCCAACGGTAACTCCTCGTTGGGTACTGGTGTAGTCGGCGGTATGGCTATCGGTACATTGGCCTTGCTTTTCGTTGTACCAGTATTCTACATCGCTTTCGAGTTCTTACAAGAGAAGATCCGCAAGCCGATGGAAGTAGAGGCAGACCTACAGGTATTGCAAGAGCAAGAAAAGAGCGCAAACGAACGCGAGAATCATAAATAAATCGGGAGAATCCCATTAATTACAATTATAGAAAAAGAATGAAACGACATATCATCACACTAGCTGTATCATGCGTTATGTTAAACAGCTGTGGTATATATACAAAATACAAACCGGCTTCTGAGGTTTCCGCAGATCTGTACGGCTCAGAGGCCACCGCTCAAACGGATACTGTATCCTTGGGAGACATGAGCTGGCGGGAGGTCTTCACCGACCCGCAGCTCCAAACACTCATTGAGCATGGCCTAGCAAACAACACAGACTATCGTTCCGCACAACTCCGTGTAGAGGAGGCTGAAGCAGCTTTACTGTCAGCCAAGCTAGCTTTCCTGCCTGCCTTCGCTTTCGCTCCTCAAGGAGCGGTGAGCAGTTTCGACTCCCATAAGGCTACACAGACTTATTCGATTCCGATAACAGCCAGTTGGGAACTGGATATATTTGGTAAAATGCGCAATGCCAAAAAGCAGGCGCAAGCTCTTTACGCACAAAGTCAAGATTATCGGCAAGCGGTACGTACACAGCTAATCGCCGGAATAGCTAATACTTATTATTCCCTGCTTATGCTGGATGCTCAGTTGAAGATCTCAGAGCAAACCGCTTCCTCCTGGAAAGAGACGGTCAATTCCACCCGTGCCTTAATGAATGCAGGCATAGTAAACGAAACAGCTGTTTCCCAAATGGAAGCTACGTACTACAGCATCTGTACATCCATCCTCGACCTGAAAGAACAAATCAATCAGGTAGAGAACAGCCTTGTATTGTTACTGGCTGATACACCTCATACCATACAAAGAGGTGAATTGGAAAACCAGCAACTGCCGAAACATTTCTCAGTAGGCATACCCGTCTATTTATTATCAAACCGCCCTGATGTAAGGGCAGCGGAACATGCTCTGGAAAGTGCATTTTACGCCACTAATCAAGCCCGTTCCGCTTTTTATCCCTCTATTACCCTAAGTGGTTCGGCCGGCTGGACTAACTCGGCAGGTGCAGTCATCACCAATCCGGGTAAGTTTCTGGCCTCGGCAGTAGGCTCACTCACCCAGCCACTTTTTGCCAGAGGACAACTTCTAGGACAACTGAAAATCACCAAAGCGCAACAAGAAGAGGCCCGGTTGAGTTTTGAGCAAGCTTTACTGAACGCAGGAACCGAGGTTAACGATGCTTTGGTGCAATATCATACAGCACGTGACAAGGCTGTGTACTTTGAAAAACAGATAGAGTCTCTCGAAAGAGCCTATAAAAGTACCTCCCTACTTATGCAGCACGGAACGACAACCTATCTAGAAGTACTCACAGCACAACAAGGATTATTAAATGCCCAACTAACCCAAGTGGCTAATCGTTTCACGGAAATCCAAGGGGTTATTAACCTCTATCAAGCCTTAGGCGGAGGACGTGAATAGGCCATTCGTTTTATTCATATTTGAAATAACCTATAGGATTGCCCAGAAAGTGATTTTAGGGCAATCCGCCTTTCTTAGCACGCTCTCACTTTCACCTAATATATAATTTCATGACTTTAGTAGACTTGTTCCGTCTTATACCATGCTTATAGTCGTATCGTATTCAAGAATTAACAAATAAATCGTATATTTACGGTCATAAAAATCTTCTCGGACAATTGATACAAACATTTAAAATACAAGAAAGATGAAAAAACTTTTTACCTATGTAATCATGCTTTACGCCAGCCTATCCGTTTCCGTGGCGCAACAGATCCAGTATCCGGAGCCGGTGTTAAACCCGGAGAGTTGTACGAGTATCATGGTCGGGAAAAAAGCCTCGGCGGATGGTTCCGTGATGACCAGCCACACCTGCGATAGCAATTACCGCACTTGGATGGATATCGTACCTTCCGCCTCGTACGATCACGATACGACAACCACAGTCTATACCGGACGTATGCATACCGAATACGCCGAGGGAACCCGGGGGATGATCGCAAAAGGAACGCTACCCGAAGCGCGGTCTACGTATCAATTCCTCAACACGGCCTATCCTTGCCTGAACGAGAAGCAACTAGGCATCGGGGAAACAACGATCACCGGCCGGAAAGCCCTTGTCAACAAGAAAGGTATGTTCATGATCGAGGAACTTCAGCGAATCGCCTTGCAACGTTGCACGACCGCCCGTGACGCGATCCGCTTAATGGGCGAGTTGATCGAGAAATACGGATATGGCGACTGGGGCGAGTGCCTTACGATAGCGGATCCGAAAGAGGTATGGCATTTCGAGGTCTTCGGCGAGGGTCCGGATAAGATCGGTGGCGTATGGGCGGCGATCCGCATCCCCGACGATCATGTGGGCGTATCGGCCAATATCCCCCGTATCTCCAAGGTAGATCCGAGCGACAAGGAGAATTGCATGGCTTCCGCCAACGTATTCGAGGTAGCCAAGCACATGGGCTTCTGGGACGGGAAGAAACCGTTCCGCTTCTGGGAGGCCTATGGCGGCGGGAACTATTCGGGAGAATTGAAATCCTTCAGCATCCGCGAGTTTTTCATTTTGAATAAGCTGGCGCCATCCTTGCATCTTTCTTATGATGCCGAGGAACTTCCGATCAGCGTAAAACCGGAAAAACCGGTTGACGTGACCGACGTGATGGCCCTTCTCTCCGAGACGTATGAGGGGACGGAATATGATATGACGAAGAACCTGAAAGTCGCCGTCAAGAAAAAAGACAGCAACGAGACAGATACCATTATCAGCCCGGTAGCGAATCCGTGGATGACTACGGATATGGTAAACATGTTAAACGGACTCAGACCGGATGCCGTGAAACGCTACCGCCTTGTAGCCGTGCCGCAATGCTCCTACTCTACCGTGATCCAATTGCGTGACTGGCTGCCCGACGCGGTAGGCGGCGTGGTTTGGATGGCCTATGATAATCCCGGACAAAGCCCCCGCATCCCCATCTTCTGTGGGACGAAAGATCTCCCGGCTTGCTTCAAGGTTTGCGGACAACACCGTTACCGGGAAGATGCCGCCGTATGGGCTTTCCGTCGTGCCAACAAACTCGCTACCGTACGTTGGGGAGCGACTAAAGATCGTATGAAAGCATCTATCGCCCATTTTACGGAGAAAGGGCAGACAGAACTTCCTTTCGTAGAGAGCCGTTACAAAGAGATTCTTACCCAACAAGGTGAGGAGGCCGCAAAAGAATACCTAACCGGATATACCGCCGATTTCGCCGGAGCCACGATGCTACGCTGGAGAGAAATGGGAGACTCATTCTGGACCCAATTCGAAAGAGGCTTCTAATCACCACATCCGATAGTAAAGACGAGGCACGCCCCGTCTCTACAATAATAATATAAACTTAAATTCATATACAATGAGAACATTCATTCTATCATGCGCCTTAGCGTTAGGCTCCTTGAGCACATTCGCTCAAGGCTACCAATTTACGGATGTAGTAAAGGTACCCGCCACGCCAGTCAAGAATCAAGCATCCACGGGAACCTGCTGGTGTTTCGCCACGACCTCTTTCATGGAGTCCGAATTACTCCGTATGGGAAAAGGGACGTACGATCTCTCCGAGATGTTTATCGTCCGCCAGAAATACATGAACCAGTTGCAGGATAATTATGTCCGCCAAGGTAGAGGTAATATCGGTCAAGGAAGTCTCTCCCACACCTTCATGAACGCTTTCAACCAAGTAGGTATCGTTCCTGAAGAGGTGTACTCGGGTATCAACTACGATTCCGACCGGCACAATCATGCCGAGATGGTAAAATACATCAAGGCGATCGCAACGACCGCCGTGGATATGAAAAAACGGAGCCCGGAATATTACAAACTAATCGATAACCTATTCGATACCTACCTAGGCAAGCTTCCGGAGAAATTCACCTATCAAGGCAAGGAATATACCCCGAAGACATTCGCCGCCTCCCTAGGGTTGAATATGGACAATTATATCGAGCTGACAAGCTTCACGCATCATCCGTATTACCAGAAATTCGAGGTAGAGGTTCCCGATAACTGGGAGCATGCGCAAATGTATAACCTACCATTGAATGAAATGATGGAAGTAGCGGATTATGCGTTGAATAACGGTTACACGGTATGCTGGGATGGCGACGTGAGCGAGAAAGGCTTCTCTTTCAAGAATGGCGTGGCGATCAACCCGGAGGTAAAGAAGGTGGAAGATTACTCGACTACCGACCGTGCCCGCTTCGAGAAAATGGACGAGAAGGAACGTCTGGAGGAAGTCTACAAATTCGAGAAACCTTTCCCGGAAGTAAACGTCACCCCGCAGGTCCGTCAAGAAGGCTTCGAGGCGTTCGTCACGACCGATGACCATTTGATGCACCTTACCGGCATCGCCAAGGATCAAAACGGCACGAAATATTATATCACGAAGAACTCTTGGGGAACCGAACGTAATACATTCGGCGGTTACCTCAACATGTCAGATAGCTTTGTCCGTGCCAAGACGATTTACATCATGGTGCATAAGGACGCAATACCGAAAGCAATCAAGTCTAAATTAGGCATTTAGTACAATGCCCATCGTAAGGCGCTTACAATAGGCATTCAAAGCACCTTACGATGGGCATTATAAGCTCCTTAGAATGGGCATCCGCGGAAATCACGGATGCCCATCTCTTTTTTCTCTCATCGAACCAGTTTCAACTCCTCAATCAACCTCGGGCATTTACCCCATTTATCGATCATGAAAAGGACATAGCGGATATCTACGCCGATGCAACGTTGCAAATCCGGTTCAAAAGCGATATCACCACTCATCGCCTCCCAGTTACCGTCGAAAGCAAGTCCAATCAAACGGGCGTTCTTATCGAATACCGGGCTACCGGAATTACCACCCGTGATATCATTGTTCGAGAGGAAGCACAGCTGCAATTCCCCTTTTTCATTTGCGTAAGGTCCGAAATCACGGCTACGAACCAGATCCAGTATCTCCGGTTGTACCCAGAACTCATCGCTCGTCGGGTCCTCTTTCTCTAGGATACCTTTATCCGTTGAGTAATAATTGTACCATGCGGCATCATAAGGACGATACCCTCCGATAGAACCATAGCTCAAACGCATCGTGAAATTAGCGTCGGAAGACAAGGCTTTCTCCGGATACATCTCCTTCAAGCCCGCGAAATACAAACGTTCTCCCTTAGCGATATCATACTCCGCATCACCCATCAACTGCTGTAACTGGAAGATAGACACCAATACGGACAAGCTCAGTTCCGCCGCCGGATCTTTTCTCAATTTCTCATATTGCTTCGGATTTCTCAACATCTCGGCGATCTTGTCGTACGACAATAAGGAAGTCTTCTTAAATACATCCGCCGCATATTTCTCATAATTTCCTTTATACTTCTTATCAACGCTCGTATAAATATCCGGCAAGAACTCCGGAGATACACGTTCTTTCGCGATCTTCATCATCGCGGCCAGTACCTTCTGATCCAAAGACGGCTCGTAATCCTTGAAGAACGGTTGGATACGATCCTCTAAAAAGACAGTAATCTCTTCCGGGGTAGCTCCTTCAATATCCACCGATTGCACCATACGGGCCAAACGAATAATCTCCGCTCCACTAGAAAACGCCTCATTCAAATAGGTCAAAGCCTCTCTATATTTATTGGTCGAGGTATATCCTTTTTCCAGCAAATTCAAGACCTCGCCATATTTAGCGCCCCGGGCCTGATCTTTCGCTACCCAATCAGCGAAGGCCGTCTCCTCCGCACGTTTACGTTCGATCACGTTTAGATTCGCCAATCCTTTATTCATACCGATCGAGTTCTTCCAATAATTGGAGCTTCCCGCATACTTAGAGGCATATTTGATACGTACGGCGTCGCTAGCCAACATCGCCTCTTTCCAGATGCCCTGCTTGATGCCACGCACCTCGATACGGGGCTTATTACTATTCTCGATACGCTGTTGCACGCCCCAAGAGCACAAATAACGATCCGTGCTTCCCGGAAAACCGATTGTCATGGCATAATCTTTATCTTGATAGCCTTGCATAGACACCTCCGCTACATATCTCGGGGTATAAGGCTTATTATCCGCATTGTATTCCGCCGGTTTATTATCCGCGTTGGCGTACACACGGAATACGGAAAAATCACCGGTATGCCGAGGCCACATCCAGTTATCCGTATCGCCACCGAACTTACCGATAGAGCTAGGCGGAGCGAAAACCATACGCACGTCACGATAAACATCGTACACTACCAAGAAATATTTATTATTGCTATAGAAAGGAACAACATCAGCCGCTAGGAACTCATTATTTCCCACGGAATCACAAATCACACGACCGATAGAATCAGCCGCCGACAAACGCTGGAACTCATCCTCGATACCGGAGATCTGGCTGTTGATACGATCGCTCACGTCTACGGTCTCTTTCAGGTAACGTACCGTCAAGCCTGGAACCGGAAGTTCTTCCTGTTTACTTTGAGAGACAAAACCATCTTTCAGATAGTCGTGCTCCACACTACTCAACTGCTGGATGGCTCCGAAACCACAATGGTGATTCGTGAAGATCAATCCCTCGTTAGAGACCGTAATACCGGTACATCCCCCACCGAAGATTACCACGGCGTTCGCCACGCAAGGATCCGTCTCACTATACAACTGATCATAGGATGGGGTAAAACCCAACTCGGCCATTCTCGCCAAATTCTGCTTATTTAATTCCTTCAGCACCCACATGCCCTCATCGGCATATAACTGGCCGGAAGCGGCTAAAAGCAACAAAGCCGCCCACACTCTTTTCATCAACTTCATTCTACTCTGATTAGTCTAAATTATTCGATTAGTAATTTAATATTTTTCATTTCCACACGAGCCGACAGCCATTCCTTGATCTTCTTACGTTCCGCATCTTTAATGATCGTCTTACTTTTCAGATAAACCAGCATAACCGTATCCGGCTTCGCCGTCTCCGTATTCACGATATACGTATTCGAGCAAGAAGCCTCGACTACATAGGGGAAAAGAACCTTCATCTCCGGGATCAACTCGGATGTCAAACGCCTATAACTCTGATATTTGTCAACCTGTCGTTTTAACGAATCTATCTGGATGGTCTGCGCACGTAGCACCTCCTCGCTATTCTTATATAAATCCTGCATCAAGAGGCTTTTCAACTCATTGATATCCGTGGCCTCTTGTCCGAAGCCTTGTTGCACGACTAAATGCACATCTTTCAATCCATACTTAGGCAATTTAGCCCGGGCGTTAGCGATCATCTCATCCGGTACCGTCTGGCCGATCAAGACTACTTTCACCTCCTTTTTCTCGCTCGTATCCGTAACGACCTTATTCAAGATTTGCGTATTCGGGAAAGTCAACTCCTCCGATACGAAGTTACGTACCCGATCATTGAAATAACTACTCCGGATCAAGTTATAACTCAAGAAAAGGCTCGGCACGATCGTGAAAAAAACAATGATACCCACGTAACGAGTCACGATCTTTTCCCGTTGTTTATCCAAGAAAACTTTCTTCGGATATTTCAACAAACGAACGACAACAAACGTAGCCAAACTGATAAAAACCGTATTGATAAAATACAGATAAAAAGCACCGAAAAAGTAATACAAATTGCCACTCGCCAACCCGAATCCAGCCGTACAAAGCGGAGGCATCAAAGCCGTAGCGATAGCTACACCCGGAATCACGTTACCCTTACTCTTTGTCGAGCTCGCCACGATTCCGGCCAGACCGCCGAAGAAAGCGATCAATACATCGTATACCGTAGGTTGCGTACGGGCAAGCAACTCGCTTTGCGCCTCGCTGATCGGTGAGATCAAGAAATATAAGGTGGAGGTAATCACGCTAAAAATAGTAGCGGTAGCGAAATTACGGAACGAACGCTTGATCAACTCGAAATCGGAGATTCCCAATCCCAAGCCGAATCCCATGATCGGTCCCATCAACGGCGAGATCAGCATGGCGCCGATAATCACGGCCGTAGAGTTCGTATTCAATCCGAGAGAGGCCACAAATGTAGCGAAAATAAGTACCCATAAATTTGTCCCCTTAAATTCGACTCCCTTCTTAATAGATTCTATCGTGTCCAGTTCATCCTCTTTGTCCTGCCTGACGTCGAAATTACGGACAAAAAAATCCATAATCTGTTTATGTAGCAATCCTTTTTCCATGCGGTATTAATCTTGTCCCATATTTATGCAAAGATATTTCAATTGTTTGTTTTTCTAACTATTTAATAGCTTTTTTATGGTGAGATTACGTATATTTGCATTTGTAATACAATAAACACAACAAGAGATTCTATTTGTATGAAACGATATCTAATACATTTATGCTTATTATTTATGTCCTTTGTCGTTTCATCTCAAACGACTACACCAGACTCGCTTAAAAGCGCCTTGCAAAAAACGACCTCCGAGCGCACAAGGCTGGAAATCCTCGCCAACTTGATGGATATCTCACGAAACGATGACATATTAGTAAACGCTAAACAACTCTATCAGGAAGCCTTAAAAGCGAATGACAATTACTATAAGGAAGCGGCATTGACCGAGATTCTCCGGCATTATATCAACACGGACCAAACCGATAGCGCAAATGTCTATATCGCCAAAGCCGAGCAGGAGCTAAAAGGAGAAGCCAGAACCAGCCTCGTATCGTTCATGAAAATGATCCAAGATACGCGCGTCATATTCTACACATCCGGTGAACCAAGAAGGAAAGTCCTCATGAATTGCCTATTCAAGCTGGAGGAACCCGACAAATTGTCTCCCTATGAGAAAATAGCCTGCAATTATGTACTTGGTATGGCTGTCAGCAACAGCGTCATGGAGGAGAACATGCTTAAGGAGGACTTCAAGCAAGGGAAAGAATATTTCGACAACGTCTTGACCGAGGCTGAAAAACTGCCCCTACGATACGCATACAATTTCTTGCCTAACACCTATTTCATGCTATGCGCCTACGCTGCCGACCCTTGGGAGAGAGGGAAATACGCAACCCGCTATCTCAATACGATCTTAGGATACTCCAATATCCCGGAGATGAGCAAACGTCCTTACGCGACTAACAAGCGCCACTTGCTAAGCGCCTACTCCAACCTCGCCATCAGCGCCGAGGCTATCGGGAAGGATTTGGCCACTTCCTATTTCCATGAGTTCCAAAAGTTATTGAAGGCTTATCCGGAGGCGGCTAGCACCACCCCGGAATACGAGCTATACTATACTTCCGCCAATTATTACCTAAACATCAAGGACTACATGAAATTCATTGAGTTCAGCGACTCCTTGATCAATTTCTCCAAACAAATACCGCTTTACAAGGAGCATGTAATCGCCTATGTATCCGCAAAAGCCGCCGCCTACGACAGCCTCCGGATGTACAAGGAGGCCTATGAGACATCCAAAGAGTATGCGGTATTGCTAGATACCTTGCGTATGCAAGAACTCCGGAAGAAAATGGAGAATCTCGAGATCGAGAAAGGGGCGAACAAGTTGGTGATCGAAAAGAAATCATTGGAATTGGAATTGCAGAAAAGCAAGAAGGAGAATTACCTATATATATCCCTATTGCTTCTAGCCTTATGCGCCGTGTTCTATATCTTTTTCCGGTTAGGCAAGATGAGATCTCTTTATCAAGCATTACAGAAATCCAACGAGCAGGTCCTGATAGCGAACCAGAAGGCACAAGAGAGCGAGGAGATGAAGACCGCCTTCATCCGGAATATGTCGCATGAGATACGGACTCCCTTAAACGCGATCAACGGTTTCTCGGAACTCATCACCAACGACGATATCTCCATGGACGAGAAACAGGCTTTCAGCCGTATTATCTATGAAAACTGTTACCACTTGACTTCCATGCTGAACAATCTCCTTGAGATCGCCCAGCTCGATAGCGGCAATGATTCCCTTCCTCTTGTTCCCACACGAATCCATGAGCTTTGTTTATATGAGATGCAACAGGTAAAGAAATATCAAGAGAAGCCGGAGATCAACTATGTGGTGGAAGGCGATAAGGAGAATGATATGATCTTGACCAACCGCGCTTATTTCAGCTTGATCATCTCGCATCTGCTGGCAAACGCAAATAAATTCACGGAGAAAGGAAGCATCACACTTTCATACCATCTGGATAGCGGAGCCAATTTAGTGACCCTGTCGGTAACAGATACGGGTTGCGGCATCCCTCAAGACAAACAGGAATGGATATTCGAGCGTTTCACGAAGACCAATGATTTCATTCCCGGCTCTGGCCTGGGGCTTTACCTATGTCGCTTGATCGTTAACCGGCTAAACGGTAAGATAAAGACAGATCCGTCTTATACGAAAGGCTCACGCTTCGTTATCACGATGCCAATCGCCACGCCGTCCAAGCCCTCCGAACCTACCGATTAACGAAAGAAACGTCCTACGTACGGGAGTTCTCGTAAAGGTAAATCCCTTTTAACCATAAACGCAATGAATACGCCTAATAAGATTGTACGGTATCCCAACCGGAGCCATTCAGACTGTATCGGCAGTGCCATGCCTGCCACGTATAACACCGTCGCCACTCCGAAATAAAGAAACGCGGATTTCAAGTCGTACTCGATCGGGAATTTCTTTTGTCCTACAAAATAGGATAAAAGCATCATCAATAAATTACAAAAGAACGATGCCCACGCACAAGCCATATAACCGTACGAGGGACCGAACAGCAAGATGATAGAGACCGTGGCCACACATCCGATCGTGGAGAAATAGGCGCCCCATCGTGTCTGGTCGATCAGCTTATACCATAAGGAGAGGTTGAAATAAATACCGAAGAACAACTCGCCCAACATCACGATCGGCACCACCCGTAATCCGGGATAATAGGCCGGCCCGACAAAGTACTTCAAGATATCGATATAGAACATTACCCCGAGGAAGATAAACAAGGCGAATATGATGAAATATTTCATCGCTTCCGAGTAGGCTTTCTTATTATCATCGCTCTTGTTTTTAGCGAAAATAAACGGCTCATAGGCATACCGGAAAGCCTGCGTGAACATCACCATCACCACGGCGATCTTGAAGCATGCGCCGTATATACCCAATTGCTCATTCGCATACTCCTTATCATCAAACAAGAATGGAAACAGGATCTTATCTGCCGTCTGGTTAAAGATACCGGCAATACCTAGAATAAGGATCGGGAAGGAATAACGCAAGATTTGTTTCAATACCGTTCCGTCTACTTTCGCCCGTATGCCCGGCAAGATATCCGGGATCAAAAGCAATAAGGTTATCAGTGTCGTAAACACGTTCGCCACGAATACATAGCCTACCCCATAATCCGGACGATAGAACCAGCTTATCGCCTCCGGATAGTGCGTATGCAACCACGGACAAGTGATCAAGAAGAATATATTCAAGATAATATTCAAGATAATACTCAGCAACTTAATCCCGGCGAAACGCCATGCTTTCCCCTTATACCGAAGATAAGCGAACGGAATGCAACAAAAAGCGTCTACCGCCACGATACCCGCCATCATCCCGATATACTCCGGATGGTCGCCATATCCCAAGCTGGCGCTAATAGATGGCAATAAGGCGAAAACCGCTACGCTAAACAGCGCCGAACTTCCCAGCAAGCAATACAGCACGGAAGCATACACCCGCATCGGCTCTTGCTCCTCTTTTTTGTTGATGAAGCGGAAAAAACCCGTCTCCATGCCATAAGTAAGCAAGACCAGCAACAGGGCTGTCCAACCATATAAATTCGTCACGATCCCATAATCCCCTGTTCCGGCCAACACACGTGTGTACATCGGTACCAACATCCAATTCAGGAAACGCCCCACTATACTACTCAATCCATAAACGGCTGTCTCTTTAGCGAGCCGCTTCATTCCTCCTGCCATATCTATCTGTCTAATCAAATAAAAAACCTTGTTCCCCCACCCGGCTACGTCCCAGATGGGTATAAGCTAAATCGGTGACCTCACGGCCACGGGGCGTGCGTTTGATAAAGCCCTCTTTGATCAAGAAAGGCTCGTACACTTCTTCTAGCGTTCCGGGGTCCTCGCCCAAAGCCGTGGCGATCGTCGTTAATCCGACCGGGCCTCCCTGGAATTTATCAATGATCGTCGTCAGCAACTTATTATCGATCTGATCCAAGCCATACCGATCTATATTCAACGCCTCCAAAGAGAAGCAAGCGATCGCCTTATCGATATCTCCGTTCCCCTTCACTTGAGCGAAATCACGCACACGGCGCAATAAAGCGTTGGCGATACGAGGCGTACCCCGGCTACGGGAAGCGATCTCCCTAGCGGCGTTCAACTCACATTTTACATTCAAAATATTAGCACTACGGAGCACGATCTTCGTCAGCGTCTCCATATCATAATACTCCAAGTGCATATTGATACCGAAACGGGCACGCAGCGGACTAGTCAGCAAGCCGCTACGGGTCGTAGCGCCAATCAATGTAAACGGAGCCAAATCGATCTGTATCGAGCGGGCGCTCGGTCCTTTATCGATCACGATATCGATCCGGTAATCCTCCATAGCGGAATACAGGTATTCCTCCACGATCGGGCTCAGCCGGTGAATCTCATCGATAAAAAGCACGTCGTTCTTCTCCAGCGAGGTCAATACCCCGGCCAGATCTCCCGGTTTATCCAGCACCGGCCCCGACGTGACCTTGAAACCAACCCCCAACTCGTTCGCTATAATATTCGACAACGTCGTCTTTCCCAACCCGGGAGGTCCATGCAAAAGCACATGATCCAGCGCCTCCTTACGCATGCGGGCAGCCATGACGAACACCTTCAGGTTCTCCACCACCTTCGCCTGCCCGCTGAAGTCACGGAGCGAAAGCGGCCGAAGCACGTTCTCGTACTCTCGCTCGTTTTCCGGCATCCGGGCATCCCTTATATCAAAATCATCTTCCATATTCACGTTCATTGACTTGCAAAGATAATGTTAAACAACACATTCACGAAAATAGATGTATAAAATATTTTTCTGACAGTGAGAAAAGCATATGTTTGCTAAAAGAACACCTTTAAAAACATACTACCATGAAACTTATACTCACAATCTCTGCGATGATCCTGTTCCTGATAACGGGATGCGAAAGTGGCAAGCAACCGGCTAACGACTTTTTAACCGTGGATATCACGGCAAATTATCCGAAGAAGGAACTGATTCTTCAAGACTTTTTGGATGTGGAATACATCCCATTAGAAACGAATGAGGAATTCATAACCTCAGCCAGCATGCAAGCCATCGGCAAAAATCTCATAATCCTTAGAAACAAGAACGGACAAGACGGAGATATATTTATCTTCGACCGGACCGGAAAAGGCCAGAGAAAAATCAACCGCAGCGGCCAAGGTAGCCAAGAATACACGAATATCGGTTGTCTGCGGCCCGAAGTCCTGCGTTTCGATACCTTTGTTTTTGAGGTGTTCCACTATCGCTTTTTTATATTCGACCCCTGCGTGGTCGCTTCCGAGAGCAATTTTCATATCCGTAATATGTTTATTGAAGTTAACCTTAAAAATCATTGTGCCTTACAAAGGTAGTTTTATTTTCCGACACTTCGTTTCTTTAGGACGCCAAAAGGTGTGGACTGCCCAAAAAAAAGGGACGCCGGCATTCGGGAACGGAATAATTGTATAAATTTGTTTCAAACGAAAAACGATATACCCGACATGAAAACATCCGCTTTTAAATTGCCGCAAATAGTGGAATCCGCCGACACGGTATGCCTTGCCACGACAGGGACTGACGGTTTCCCGTCGGTCAGGGCCATGCTCAATCTGAAAAATACATCCCTTTATCCGCATCTGGCGCCGCTTTATGCCCTTGAGAAAAACCCGCTTGCGATATATTTGACCACAAATGCATCTTCGGCTAAGATGGACGAGATACGCGCGTGTCCTAAAGCCTGCCTTTATTATTGTGACAGCGGCCGTTTTCTGGGAATAACGCTCAAAGGCAATGTGGAAGTAGTGGAGGACGCCGCATTCAAAGCCGCCGCATGGGGGCCGGGATGGGAAGAATACTACGCTTTCGTTATGCTGAGGTTTACGCCCGCCGTTGTGAAAAGCTATTCGGACCTCAGCGTGGAGGCTGTTGAGCTGGCGTGATATGATAGATAATATTTTGGCTGCAAAATAAAAATTACGGACGATAGAAGATATATATGGAATTTCTTATAATACTGGGATTGATATTGCTCAACGGCATTTTCTCAATGTCGGAAATAGCTGTGGTCTCGGCACGTAAATCGCGCCTTGAAATAGATGCCAACAAAGGCAGTTCCGGCGCGCGCACTGCACTTAAACTGGCCGAAAATCCGGACCGTTTCCTCTCGACGATACAGATAGGGATAACCCTGATAGGAATACTGACAGGTCTTTTTTCCGGCGATATGCTTGCGGTGTACGTTACGGACTGGATAGAGCGCATAGGCATATTGGCACCGTATGCTCCGGCCATAGCGAAAGGGCTGATAGTGGTGGTGGTGACGTATCTGACGCTCATATTGGGCGAACTGGTTCCCAAGAGGATAGGCCTGGGGGCTTCGGGCACTGTGTCGAAGATTGTTTCCCGTCCCATGGATTTCCTATCCAAACTGGCCCTGCCGTTCGTGTGGGTTTTGTCCAAAAGCACTGAAATGGTGGTCAGGCTCATCGGTTTTAACCGTTCGGAGCAGGATTCTGTGACCGAGGAAGAAATAAAGGCGATAATAGCCCAAGGAACTGAAGGCGGGGAAATACGCCCTGTGGAGCGCGATATAGTGGACCGAGTGTTTTCACTCGGAGACCGCGATATAGCGTCGCTCAT
>ENA-UEQN01001394-UEQN01001394.1-human-gut-metagenome-genome-assembly--contig:-NODE-1394-length-19325-cov-3.963685_pt1 | contig 19325 bp, 17 predicted proteins | sample MGYA00242940_ERZ507944 | MGnify/ENA primary metagenome ERZ507944 (study PRJEB26167, sample SAMN06115449) | human gut metagenome | host: Homo sapiens | place: China:Fujian | collected 2015-08-20... | reverse complement strand
TGCCGTAATTCGTAATACAGTTATCGTTCCTCCTATAAAATTTAAAGACCTATGAGTATTTGCCGACTATCTCTATTATATCAGCAAAACAGTTTTTTTTCAAGCACATAACGGTCTTTCTGATTAATTAACAGGGAATATCCCCGAAGCACGAAAAAAAGTGCCTGCTTATTCCCAGACACTTTATAAACACGAAACTGTCATCGCTGCTTGCAATGAACGAAACTTTATGGTATTATTATAGCATAAAGTCGTCTTCATCGCAAGCATTTTTTTGTATAATCCGAAAAACCTATCGAAACGTTGCTTTTCTTTTTTCGTTATGCTATAATAAGAACACCACACAAACGAAAAAGACAACTCGAGAGCGAAAAGGCATTTCGTATCTCTATTTTCGGGTTGTCGAAAATTTGTGTGGTAACAAACGGAGATACTGATGCGGGCGTGTCTTCGTTCGGGGACGCGCCTTTTTTGAAATCAATCCGTCAGTTTCCCCTTTTGAAAATAAGGCGAAGCGAAAAACTCTTCCAGAGACATATCAAGTCCGTCGCAGATTGCATAGATGAATTTGAGTTGTACGGATTCACTGCGCATCTTGATAATATTATCTATCGTAGAACTCGCAACTCCCGATTTAATGCTCAGTCCGTGCGGCGTAAGATGATGTTCCTTGCATAAATCTTTGACTCGCAATGCAAGCGCCTCGTTCAGTTTCATCCTTACCTTCCTATGTTTCCCAATACTTGTAAACATAGTATAGATAATTTTGAATTTTTATGTTTCCCAATAGTGGGAAACAATAGATTTTTCGTATAGGATTTGGTATAATATCAGTATGTTCAACAAACCATTAAGTATGCTCGCAGATGCCAAAAAAAACAGTCCCGTATTGTTCAAAAAATTGTATGAGTGGGAAGAATATTTCTTTTTGCGGGATATTGCCGACAAAGGCGGCCATATTGAAAACGCGAAAGAACTTTTTAAATTTTTCTTCGATACAGAATTGGAAAAAAACCAGAACTTGCCGGAAGAAATAAAAAGCAAGATCGCAGACATCCGCGTATTTACTCTCGGTTATGCCACACAGGAAGTTATTGATCTTATAAACGAAAAAATGCCGCCTCGCCAATAAGCGAGACGGCTTCTTTTTTATATATAAACTTTCGCTAAAATATCTCTTTCCTGAACAAACGGTTTTTCCCAGAATCTTGAATCGCAGGAATTTTGTTCGTTATCCCCTAAAACATAAAAACTATCCTGCGGAACGGTAAATGCTTCGCCCCGAATACATACCGTATCCCCTTGCGTCGCCGCGATCCGTTTGACCATCAGACTATCGTCGCGCCGGAACACGATTACATCGCCCTTTTTAAGTTCCGAATATTTTCTTAACGCAATTATAAAACTCCCCTTTGGCAGTGCCGGTTCCATGGACGCCGTGGGGATATATCCGATCAAAAAAACAGTTTGGAAAACAAGCAGTAAAAGGAGAATGATCAGCAGCGGGATCGCTACTTTCAGCCCGTTTTTCATGTTGCTCTGCACCTCCTTTTCTTTTGCAGCATTTTTTTACTCTCTTCGATGACAAGTTTACAATAGTATTCCCCCAAATAACCGATATGCGCTTCCGATAACGGAGCCGAAATCAGATTGGCAAGCCAATAGTATGCCTCTTGCTTTGTCATGACGCCTTCCTTATGCAGCCGATCAAAATACCGATGTGCCTCATTCCTTAAAGCGCGCAGTGCGTGATTTGCCATCGTCCCTACCGGTTTGTTCGTTCCGGGATGCACGCGAACGTATGCATCGCACTGCGGATAATTGGAGCAAACGTACAGCATCACGTTCCTGCTGTTGTCATAATAAATCCCGTCGGCGCTGCGCAATACGGCCGTTGCCCCGCAATACGGGCAACGCATCTGATTGACTCTTTTTCTTTTATTCTTTTTCATGTTAACCTCCAAAAGAAAAAAGCCGGAAGAACTTGCAAAAAAATACAGAGCCAACAATCTCGGATAACTATCCATGGATTTGCGACTCTGTAAATTCTCGCAAGCCTTCCGGCTCTTATTTACAAAAAACTGTACCATTGTGGACCGCTCAGTGCGCTAAGTCCGTAACGATTCCCTGCCTCTGTCGGCAAGTCTGACACCTCGTACGCGATGTACCGAAAGCCTGGGCACAGTTTCTTGTTGTGGTTTTAGTATAACAGGCTTTATTTCTTTTGTCAAGCATTTTTTGAAAATTGTCCTTTTTTATTTCAGAATGGATCTAGCGGAAAATTCAAGCCTGTTTTTCCGTTAATTTTGCGATTCTTCCGTCGCCCCCTCCACCTTTTCGCTCTTTTTCTTTTTGCGGATAATGAGTACAACGACAAGCGCAGCAACTGCGATCGCTGCGATTACGATAAGCGCGATAATGCCGCCGTTTACAGAACTTTGAATTTCAAAGGTGTAAACGGAAGAATTTCCGGCCGCATCTTTGAGCTCGATACGATATGCACCTGCTTCCGACAGAGCTGTACCGGGTTTATACTCGATTTCCGTATCGTTCAAGAATACTTTTATCTCTGCATCTTCCGAAAGTTCGCTCACAACAACGGATTCTTTCGTCCTGCCGCCGTTCTCCACGCCGTCGATTTTAATCGTCGGTGCGGTGGAGTCCACGGTCACGGTGAAAGTATAGGTCTTGCCGCCGACAACGATCCCCAACTCATACGTTCCGTCCTCGAAGAGTTCGAGAGTGCCGTAGTTGAGCCGCTTTTCCTCTCCGTTCACCAGCGCCTTTTCAAAACCGGAAACCTCATCGAAGTTATGCTCGAACTTCTGTACGAGCGGCTCGACGATCGTGAAAGACATCTCCGCCTTATTGCCGAGCCCGTCCGTGACCGAAAGCGTGTACACCGCAGGCTGCGTGATCGCATCGCCGGGTTTGTATTCCACGACCTCGCCGTTCCTTGTAAGAACGAGCGTAACTTCCTCGTTTGCCGTGATCGTAACGGAGTTGGAAAGCCCTTTATCGTTCACATTGATATCGAAGTCCGCTTCTTTGTCTATAATAAACGACACTTCCGTTTTGTTCTGCGCAAGATCCGTGACCGCAAGCGTATATTCTCCGCTCTCCGAGATAACCGTTCCCGACACATACGCGCCGAGCGACTTGCCGTCCTTGAACAGTTCCGCGGTGAGTCCTTCGCCTTCGAATGCAATACTGACGTCTCCGCTCACCGCTCCGCCGTCCGTCACGCCGTCAAGCACGACTTCGGGCGCCGCCGTGTCTATGACGAACGAATAAGTTGTGCTGTACCCGTCGAAGTTTGCAAACGTGATCTCATACGCTCCGTCTTCGGTCAGTTCATTGCCGGAAGTATATTCGATCTGCTTACCGTCCTTCTTCACGGTAACTCTCGCTTCGTCCGTCCACGCGAACGAAACGGTGCCGCTGGTATAACCGCCATTCTCTACGCCTAAAAGGATCCCTTCGGGCGCGGGCTGTTTGTACTCGTTTTCTGAAACGACCGCGTCGATGCCCGTGCGAAATTCGTCCGTTACGACTATCCTATACAGTCCCGACGTGCGGAAACGATAGGAAAGGACATCTGCCGAAATTGCCGTGCCGTAATCGTCTGCCGTCAGAAGTTCCCAGGTATCGCCGCCGTTCGTCGATTTATAGATCTCCAAAGTCTGAATGTGCGATTCCTTATCGAGGCTTTCCGTTATGGCAATGTCGAGCGTCTTATTTTTTCCGTTCTCCGTCACTTCCACGATAGGCGCGTTGCGGGAGATGATGAGCGAGAATACCTGCGATTTGCCGTTGTGGTTCACCGCTTCCACCGTATAACTGCCGCTGCCCGTGATCGTGTACGTTTCGCCAAGACTGAAACTGCCGATAAGCGTTCCCGCCTCATCGTACACGTTGAACATCGCCATCTCGTCGTATGCATCCGCTATGGACACCGTTACGGCGTCTTTGAAATAGTACGTCCTGTCAAACGTTACGGTATTGGCGCTGCCCTCGCCTGTCGCGTACAGGATCTGCGGCGCCGTGCGGATAATGATGAGCGAATACTCGCAGGTGTTGCCCCACTCGTCCGCGACCGTGAGTACGCTTTCACCCTCGCGCTCCACGAGCGTTCCCTCGAACGGTTCGCCGTTCAGATAGCAGACGATGTTCTCGCCGAGTTGTACGGAATTGGCAAGCACTTTCTTCCCGTCCGAATACGAATACAGGTTTTCCCCGTCCGAGATCGCCGACGGCTCTTTTTCCCAGTAGTAAAAACTCTCGATCCCCACGGCGGCATATTCCGAGATGACCTCGTACAGCCGTTCTTCGGTAAAGTACGCAACTTCCTCTTCGGGATTCCCCGATTTCTTATAGATGAAGTACTTTCCGTTAGCCGCGTTCACGCTGTCTTTCGCGTCCATCGCGATACCCGTATCCCACGTTTCGCTGTTCCACTCGCCCGTGCGGACGAATGTGTATTCCCGTTCCGCCGCGAAGTTGAACGCCGATTCATACGTCGCAAACGAGAAGAACTCGCCTGCCTCATCGGGCGCTTCCCAATACTCTTTCTGCAACGTTTCCGTCAGCACGTTCTGTTTGGAAGAAGTGAACTGCGCCGTCCACTCGTTCCCCGCCGCATCTGTACAGATGATCTCATATACGCCCGTGTCGATGGTATAGATCGCAGTTCCTTTGGTATAGGCTTTCCCGTTCACGGTTACGCTTACGATCGGGGCGAACTGTTCGAGATCGCCGTCTTCCCACGTCAGCACAACGTCGCCGTCCGTTTTTCCGTCAATCACGTTACCGACCGTGAGAGGCTTTTCCGTCCTGTCGATGACGACGGTGTAATGCTCCGTAGCCGTCCCCGACTCCGTTTCCGCATAGAACGTGTATTTGCCCGGCTGGTAGTATTCGACGCCGGAGATATATTCTTCGAACTTATCGCTCCCCGGCCGCTTCACGAAACAGTCCCCCGCGCTCTCGAACCGGATATGCTCGGCATTGGTATAGCCGCCGCTCGCGATCGCCTCGTCGTCCGCATATAACTGCGCTGCGGGGATCGTCCTGTCCAAAGTGATCGTGTACGTCTCCGAGGTGTTCCCCGCCTTATCGACCGAATAGAAACTGTACGTCCCTTCGGCCGTGAGCTGCGAACCCGAGGCGTAACTCGTATAAGATCCCGATCCCGGCTTTTTGACATACGTCGTAGAAAGGCCTATCGCGTCATACGGCACGAACCTGATATATGCCGTGTTCGTCGAGTCACCCGACTGCACTGCATTTGCACCGCCGTACAATGTTCCCGTAGGTTTCGTCTTATCGAGCGTGATCGTTACCGTGGAAGACTGATTGTTGGCGTAGTCCTTGCAATAAAAGAAATACGTCCCTTCGGTGGCGAGCTGCGTTCCGCTCGCGTATGCCGTATAGACGGAACTTCCCGGCATCTTCACATAGCAATCCGAAATGCCCGATCCGCTGTCGCTCGCCACATACCTGATATAGTCCGCATTCGTATATGCGCCGCTCGGCTTGGATACCGTGCCGCCGTACAGCGTGCCCGTAGGGATACTTGCATCGAGATAGACTTTATATTCCTCCGATACGTTCCCCGCAAGGTCGGTCGCACGGAAATAGTACCACCCGTTCGTACCCGACAAACTCGTGCCGGACGTATAACTTGTCCAACTCGACGAGCCCGGTTTTTTGACTTCGTATTTGGAAACGCCGCCCGTATCCGTCGCCGTGTATTTGATGGAACTGTTCGCGTATCCGCCGTTTGCGATCGTCGTACCGCTCGCATTGGTTGCCTTTCCCGAAGGCTTGACCGTATCGAGATACACATTGACGATATTGCTTGTCTGCCCTTTTACATCGGTAGCATAAAAATACCATTTGCCGTTGTTCGAATCCGTAGCCGCGACCGTATAAGAATCGTTATACGACGTCGAATAACTGCTCGAATTCGGACGTTTATATTTTATACTGCTAAAATTCTCGTCCACAGCCGTATAAACGATCTGCTTGTTGGTATACGAACCGCTCGTAATAAGGTTGCCGCCGGCTTTCATTGTACCGGACGGGACACTTTTATCCACCTCGAATTGGAACGTATAGAAGTAGTAAGTGAAATCGACCAAAAAATTCGGCGCATACCTACAAGAGTATTGCAGTTCGTACATCCCGTCCGTGAGCGAGCCGGAATATACAGTTTGACTTGCATTTCCTGAAAGCGACTTCGTTGAATATGGCGTTCCGTTACGCAACAGCGAAAACGTAAGATGATCACTCACCTTGTGCGTTTCGATGATAATATAAAAATACGACCAATCCAACACCGAGCCTTGAGATAGCGTTCCTGTCGATCCATTGCTCGTATTCGACATATATATTTTAAAGTTTTCGGGACACCCTGTCGAGACAGATGTCCCTGTCGTTGTCCTCCCATTTGTCAAGTACTTTGGCGTGGAGTACGTCAGCGCCGACGCTTCCTGCATATTCAACCCGAACAGGCAAAGCCCCAATGTCAAAAGCAATGCGGCAAAAAATGCGCCGAGCAGGATCAATCTTCTTTTGATGCTTTTATACATAATTGTTTCCTCCTTGTAAATTTAGCGAGGCACGGCTATATGGGTAATCGCGCCCCAGATTCGATTGGTTTCATGATTGATGCCGAGGATCCGCACTGTTACGCGAGCCCCGCGCGGCGGTCTTCCCCTTTTCGGGTAACTGCACAGGCAATCGATCCCGCCGTCCAAAGCAACAAATACTCCGTTCGTATCGACCATGCTGACCGAACCGACATAACGATTGCCGACCGTGTACATACGCAGAGCCTTTTCATATGGGTTTTCCCCCGCCTGCTTGACGGATACCGAAGCATTGATTTTGTTCTTATCGTTTCTGTCTATATCCAAGACCTTGACGAGGATCCTCTGTCCCGGTTGGAAGTATCCCGATGCATCCATGAGGCGCTGGTAACTGAGTTCTCGAAGCGGTATGTAGATCTCCAAACCGAACAGATCCACGAAGATACCTGCACGGATAGACGATACCACGCGAGCTTCCGCACACAATCCGGGATAGATGAGGTTGTTTCCGTCGCGGTCTGTACCGAAATAAAATTGCTTCCGTTTCGCCTTCATCGCATCCAGACGGCTTGCGATCGCCACATTCGCGTCTTTGTCTATCCCCTTGACGATGTAATCCACTTCGGCACCGAGCCGCTTTGTAAGAAGATAATGCAAGACCTCCTCCAAGGGCCGACCGTGCAGATCCTCCGGCGTTTCCACCGCTTCCGCTGCGGGAACGATGACCTTAAACACCCCGTGATATATGACCGCATAGGATACGGAATTGTCCGAAGCCTGTTCAACGCCTTGAATTGTCCCCGTAAGGATTCGGCCTGTCTTGAGCGATTCCAAAAGATCGATGAGATCGCTCTGGGCCTTCTCCTCGTCCGTTTCCACGCTCGGCCGTTCGTCGATAGACAGAACGCTTTTGCGCCTTGCTCGTTTTCTCGGCTTCGACGGCTTCTCTTCTTGCTGCATTTCATTCGGCGATTCCTCCTGAACCTCGGCAGGTGTTTCGGCCGCTTTCTTCTTTCTGACTCTTTTCGGTTTTTCCGGAATTGCATTTTCTATGGGAATATCCCTGAACCCTTCCGCCGTCTCGTCCGTAACAACAGAGGGTGCGGTCATTCCCTCGTTTTGAACTGCCGTTTCCTCATTTACGGATTCCTGTACTTTTTTCAACTCTTCATTCATTTTTTGCACCTCTTTATTATACTTTTTATTTGCATTGCACAATATTTGCACATAAATTATTGACAATTTCAGATCTTTCGCATATAATGATAGCAGAGAAAAGGAGGTATCACACATGGCAAACGTAAACGTTACGATCCGCATGGACGAACATCTTAAAGAACAAGCCGACGAGTTGTTTTCCGACCTCGGGCTCACCATGAGCGCGGCTTTTACGATGTTCGCAAAGCAAGCCGTCCGTGAGCAGCGCATTCCTTTTGAAATCAAACGGAACGTACCCATTGCTATGGCGTCCGATGATGCCGTCAATGCTGTTTCCGAAAAACTGATGCAGAAAAATGCAAAGGCTTACGGAGAACTTGCCAAATGATTTGCTTTTCAAAACAGCAAGTGCTGAAAATGCATTCCGATCTCCTTGCCCGGACGGGCGGATTAGACGGACTGCGCGATGAAGGATTACTGGAATCCGCCCTCGCTGCCCCCTTTCAAACCTATGACGCACAGGAACTTTTCCGCAGCATTCAGGAAAAAGCCGCCAGATTAGCGTACGGTTTGATTCAAAACCACCCGTTTATAGACGGGAACAAACGCATTGGCGCCCATGCGATGCTCGTTCTGCTGGCGCACAACGGTATTGAACTCATATACACGCAAGACGAATTGTCTGACATAATTCTAAAAATTGCGGCAAGCACGGTTTCGTATGAAGATTTGCTTGCATGGATCCTGAAACACGAAACCCCCGGGGTAATTTGACACCCCCGGGGGTTTTCTCTTAAAAATCCCCCGGCGGGTGCGCCGAGGAATATAACTTCTTTTTGCTTTTCTCTTTTGGGTTCACCGTTGTTTCCTTCGGCTCGTTTTCGATTGTAACGGGCGGCAGGTAATCCTGCACGGACGTTTTCCGTATTTGCGCATACAACGGGTGCCGCGAATAATCGAACTTTTTCAGTTTCAGAATATTGGAGCCGCGTATGACGCAAAGCATTTCATCGTTCGGGAGCCGCAGCACTTCATCCGGCGTCAACAGGCGCCTTCGGCCCTGCCCTTCCGTATGCCGATACTGCGGTATGATTTGAGCCACGGCGAGCGTCTTTCGGACAGTCATCGTGGAATTCACCTCAATGCTCATATCCCCGCTTCGCCCCGAAAAATATTCGGCCGTGACGTCATCCGCACAGCCGAGCATGAGCTGCACATCGCAGTTGCCGATGATTTCCACCCATAAATTATTCGGGTAACGGTTTTGCAGTTGACCGAGACTCTGTACCGCGAGCATGACGCGGATCTCTCTGGAGCGGCAGACGCTCAAGGAACGGGCAAAGTCCGAACCGTCCTCCGCCCCGCCGATACGCCCTACATTGTTGAACTCGTCCAAAATAAGATTTACAGGCACATCGCAGCGCCGTTCCGGACGCGAATCCGCATAGCGCGTCAGTTTGATAAACAGAAACGAAAAGAACAGCGAGGATAAAAACGCCATCGTCGTATCCTGATCGCTCAATACAATAAAGTACGCGCACTTGCGCTTACCGGGCAAAGACAGGTCTATATCCGATCTGCCCGTAATCGCCTGCACTGCTTTGTTCTGCATCACCTGCAGCCTTGTGCCGAGTCCCAGTATAATTCCGGAGCGCACTGTATCGCTCGCCTGCGCAAACAGATTATACGGCGCACGGGCGGGATGATCCAGCGGCAACTTTTCAAAGATAGCCGTGATCTGCGCTTCGCTGTTCTGTGTGAGCATACGATAGACCGTCGGGAGATGTTTCGTCTTTGCATCGCGGGTTTTATCACGATCCACATATAGCACAAGCGCTTTGAGCAGGTTCCCTTCGCCGTTGTCCCAGAAGTGATCGCCCTTCCCTGAACTCGTATTGCCGATGATGACGTTGGTCAAAACCTGCGCCATCAGGGTATCGCCGCCGAGGTCTGCCATACAATTCCATGAATCGCTGTGCCGCGGCTCGACAAGATTGAATATCTTGACCTCGTAACCGTTTTGCCTGTAAAGCTCCGCGGTATCCGCATACAGCTCGCCCTTCGGATCCGTAACGACGACCGATTCGCCTCGCCTCAGCGCTTGAAACAAAGCGTTGCGAATCACCGCGCGCGACTTCATCGTCCCGGACGCGCCGAACACGGCAATGTTCCGATTGAGTTTTGTTTCTTTGGGGAGACAGACCGTCTTCCCTTTATATTCGCCCAAAATCGTTCCTTCCGCCTGCTCGATCGGAGAGACCTCCAAAAGCCACTTCATTTCCCTCTCGCTCATCCACGCCGCGGTGCCGTAAACCCCGCTCTTGCTCTTAACAAAGCCGCGCGGATCCCGCTCCTTTCCGTCAAATTTGTCCTGCAGTTTGACGATCGCAAAGATGCCTCCGCCCAACAACAGGATGCCCGACAGTGCCTGCACTCCGCTTCGGGTGAACGCATAACCGAATGCGGTAATCGGACTCCAATCCACGGGCCGCATCTGCGCCTGCCCGCTCATTCCGCCGTTCTCCGTCCACTCCGCATAGTTTGAAAGCGCTTGGCCGAGCATCCCCGAAATGTATAGAACAGCGGCGCACCCGATCAGGCACGCCGCTGTGATGATTGCGATCTTCTTTTTATTCTTCAAAGATATCCCTCCTCCCTGTTTTCAGTTCATGTTCCACCACCTCCCTGTCGATCACCTTCACGCTTGCCACGCTGCAAACCGCCTGCACAAGTTCCCGCTGATCGGGGAAACAAACCACCTCGCACCGCGCCGCAAAACCCGACGCGGCTTGCGAAAAGCGCTTCAGCCGCGCGAGGTCGCCGTCGAGAAAACTCAGCACATAAACCCCGCCGATACAGGCGTCATACTCGAACCGTCCCTGCCCGTATGAGCGGTCATCCGGCTCGAACAGCACCTCCTCGACGCGCGCCCTGAAATGCGGCAATGTCAGCAACCGCAACTGTCGGATACCCGTATCATCGAGCGGGACAAAGTGAATATGCCGATAGATCGAATCGAAACGGAACTCTCTGCGCCGTTCCCGCCCCGCTTCGGCAATCGTTTCCGCCGCGCTGCTTGGCGAACCGAACAAAATCGCCGAGTCGATTTTGCTATTCGGCGCATTCAACCTTGCGAGTTCCGCAAGGGAATACAAAGCCTTGAATTCGCCCATACCGTTCCATTTCATCGCGCTGCTGCGCGTATTATACACGGCAAAACACTCGCCGTAAGAAAACACCGCCCCGACCAGCCGCGTGAACATCGTCTTATTCGCCTCGATCTCCCCGACCTGCTTTAATGCCTTTGAAAAGTAAAAACTCGGCTCCGCGCGGATCCGCTTGAGGCGCTCCCCGTTCTGCAATACCGGCAAGCGGTACGGCCTGCATTCGATCCCGGCCCGCATACACATGGCGGCCGCTTCCGCGATCCTGTGATTTCTTCCCCGATGTACCGAATCGCCGGCAAATCGATGGTTCCGTGAAACGGCATCGTAATGCTCCCGTATCCCGAGTATATCCAAAACCTTTAACGCTCCTTTATAAAACCGAAGCGTTTTCTCCTTTCCCTTTCCGCATATCGTAAACAATCGCGGCAAACAAAGTTCTTCTGTTCCGACGCGAATCTTCTGCGGCTTGGTAAGGTTATGGATCAATGCCTTATATACGCGCTCGTTTCCGAGGAGACGAATGGAGCATATCGGATATTCCCCGATGAGAGAAAGCAGGATGATGAGTTTGTAGATCTGACTGCCCGCACGAATATAAATCATTTTCCGAATCCCTCTCGGTTTATGAATTTTGCGACATGATGACTGCTCTCTCTGGCGCAAATTTCAGTCAAAAACCGTCCCCAAAACGCCTCTATGGAGAGCATTTTTGCCGTAAAAATTCTTATGTATTTTTTATGCCCGCCCTTCGGACTGTTTTTACATATCTTTTTGCTCCTGTTTTTGCTCATTTTCAATGTATTATCCCCCGTTCTCTTTTAACCAGACAGGGAAATCCTGTTTTGGAACGACATAGACGGTTGTCCTGTCCTCTTCCCCAGCGGCACTGCAATAATAATGTGAACAGACGGACGGGCAATCGTCCGCCAATACATACATCGCCACGATGTCCGATACCATATTGACCTCGATGTTGTCGTGATCCCGCCACCGGCGCTCGGAGCGCCTTTTATCATAGACGTGGCGGAAGATCAACACGCTCTCCTGAAAGCGCACGGGCGGACAATGCGAAAAGTAATCGCGCATCGCCGGATACAAAGCCGAGCGGATATATTCCGCCGAACCGGACTCTTTTTTCGGCAGCAGCATCGGGATCGAGAGATAAAACCACCCCTCCTCCGTAAAGCCGATCTTTGCTCCGATGCAGTTGCACACGATTCCGCTCACAGCTTCACAGGCATCGCGCACTCCTGTATATACCGGAAGATTACGCGTCTGCAAAACACATTTTTCCGAATGCTCTTCAAGGCGCAAAGCCTGTTCATAAGCGAGCAGCAATTCATCCGACTCATAATAAAACCGCGTCATGGCGGCCCGCACCTGCATCATTTTCAGTTGTCCGTCGATTTTATCCAATACATCGGTAAATTTATTATTCCGCACCATCGGCATCCGCCTCCGCATAAAACGTAACGCTCGGTTCTTCCGCCCCGTTGAAATCGACCGTCGCAAACAGACACGGGACGGGCGGGAGCTTCAATTTACTTACCATTCCAGCAAAAGGCAGCACGATGATATATTTCAGATCCTCCTCCGGCCGAAGAAGTTTCAGAAGATGTTCCTCCCCCTCGTACAGCACGATGACCTCGTAACCGACATTCTCTTTCAAAAAGAAAAGCTGCGCGGGATATACCGCGGGGTAATGCGCCTGCGCGTCCACTTGGTCTATAAATTCGAGCAGCACCCAAATCGCAAGGATTGTGCGCTGGTCGGGTTTGCTCATCGCATCCGTACCGAGATAATACCCGCCGCTGACGTCGGATATCAACAGGCTTCGTTTCAGATTTCGCAAAATCTTCTCGCCGGTAGATTGTGGTTTTTTCAATAAACGCAAAAGCTGCGCTCTCGGCAATGCACCGTACTGCGAAAGCCACTGCAATACATACTGCTCATCCTGTAACAGCATCTCCATCACCTTCCTTTCCCGATATCTTTTTACGTTCTTTCTTACGCTCGTTCAGTATCGCTTCCAGCTCCGCGCGATCCGTCGTAATGATTTCCTTTTCCGCCTCTGATGCCTTGATGATTACGGGTATCTTATTGTTGTTCGCATATACGAGTGCCTCGCCGCGCTCAAAGTTTGTAATGGAGCGCAGTTCCGTCTTTGTCAGTTTCAGCACATCCTGTACATACTTTGCTTCGTCCGGTTCGAGGTTCAGAATAATCTTGTTCTGGCTGTTGTTGATGATTGCCCTTCCGTACTTTCCGTCCTCCAACCCGAAAAAGTCAGACAGATCCTGCGTTGCGGATATCGCTGCACCGCCGTAACCGCGAATCGTTTTGAAAATCGTGAGGCAAAACTCGGCGGCGAGCTTGTTGGAGGAAGCCCCTATAAGCTGCCATATCTCGTCAATCATCACCGCTTTCTTTTGCGTGCGGTATGACTTTATCTTATCCCATACAAAATCGAGAGCAATCATCATGCCGATCGGCAAAAGCTTTCCCTTCAGTTCCGACAAGTCCAGCACGATATATTTGTTGGACAAATCGACGTTCGTCTGCCTGTTGAACGACTGTGCCGAACCCGTCACAAATTTGCTTAGAACGACGGCGAGCCGCTTTGCAAGCGGCTCTTTCAACAGGTTTCTCTGTAAATCCCCTAAAACCGGCATCCGCTTCATTTTCGGATTGCCGATGTCTTCGTAAAGCGACGCATTGTCCTCCGTGATCCCGAATTCTGCATATGTTTTGATGAGCGCGTCGTCCAAAATCTGCTCCTCTTCATTCGTCATATCGGGTACGAGCAAGGAAAAGAACAGCATGAGCTGCTGTATCTTTTGCATCAAAAGCGACTCGTCTTCCATGTAATCCGCCTCGTCGATGAGTTCCATCTCCGGCGAAAGAGTCGGGCGGATCTCCATCACGTTGATACAGTGCTGCGAGCCGGGTGCGATGCGGATGAAACTCCCGCCGATCCGGTTGCAGGCGCGGCGAAATTCATGTCCTTTTATCGGAGCGAGGATGAAACATTGGATGCCTCGCATACGCATACGGAGCGCCAAAAGCTGCATGGTAAACGTCTTCCCCGCGCCGCTCGTTCCAAGCAAATTCATGTTCGCGTTCTTATTCTTTTTCGTATTGAAAAGATCGACGATGCAGAGCGAGCGGTTATGCTGATTGATCCCGAGCAGTACCCCGCCGTCGTCCGACATCTCAAAACTCGTGAACATATAACTCGCTGCCGCCCCGCCCGTGAGAACATTCCGCTTGGCCTTCTGCAATAGTTTCGCATCCGGGCATAACAGCGGAAACGAGGTCTTCAACGCCGCCTCCTGCCGAAAGCGACACTCGGAAACATAGACATCCTCCGAACGCAACATCAGGGATATCTGTTGCTTGCGCCACATCAGTTCCTTCATGCTCCTTGCCGAAACCGTAATAAAAACGGACAGATAAAACAAGTCGTCGCCGTTCGCAAGTCCCTGCTTTATGTAGTACCCGGACTGCACCGAATTTGCGAGCTCCTCGAAGTCTGTACTCGTATCCTGCTTGTCTTTGAGCTTGGTCTTATTCAGGCGGATCCGCTGCGCTACTTTATCGACCGCCCTGCTCCTGTTTTCCCGCGATAAGAACACATCGACATCGATCCCTTCTCCGGCATTTACGATAGACGAGAGCCAGCCGCCGCGGATGCGGGACGGATATCCGTTTCCGCGTATGTACAAATATGTATAATACGTTCCGTCCATAACGATACAATTCGATCTGCTCAGGTCGATGCTTTTTGGCGAGATAAAGTCGGCAAGCGGGATGTACGGCGTGGGATCGATGCCAATCGTTCTCTCCTGACGGAGCATCGTTTCCACTACAACGCGCTCGACGTGCGCGGTAAAAGTTTCCTCTGCGCTCGAATTTCTATTGAAGAAAGTATAAAGTATTTCCGCGGCGGCTTCGTCTTCGTCCTTCGGTTGCACGACAGAATTTCCGCAAAGTGCCAGATACGCCCGCGCATTCTGCTCCGCCGCCATGAGCTCCCCGTAAATCCGCCCGGGATCCTCCGCAATACCGCCGGCGCTCTCGTAAGTGAAAATGAGGAAGAACCGCCGTGTCAAAGCCTCGCGGTTTCCGACCTCGCTAATCAAACGGATATAGTCCGAGCCGAGTTCCCTGCACGCTTCGTTCGGCTCCGCATCGAGCTCCTTCTTCAACGCGGCGATATATTTTGCCGAGTCCGCCCTTTTGGTTATGCTTTTGAATTGCAGGCGGAGCGGCGATATTTTCAGCCAGCCTGCAAACGAAGCAATGATGCCGGACTGCTCCTCTTCCGAGCGAAGCATGAAATTGATCGGTTCGATTTCCAGTATCTTTATATATCGCCCGTCGGCCGTCCGCACGACGCCGTTTACAATATCCTTGATCGGGATAAAATCCTGAACACTGTCCTTTTTGCTCATATCCTTTTCTCCTGAAAATGCAGCTTTCTGCGGCGGAATAAAAAATGTACAATGTACCCGAAATATTGAATCAGCGAATCCCCGTCAATCCCTATCAGGCTGACGATACCGAGGGGTAGCAATGTCACGACCATCACTACGATCCGCGCGGTATCCTCCAGCGGGAGTAATTTAACTTCCGCAAAGGCGAGCAACGCCACAAGAATAATCGCCTCGATAACGTTCCGCACGGATAAAAGCCCGCCGAGTATCTTCCCTGAATCGGTATAATTTGCGGGAACGGAATATATATTTTCTTGTTCTTTTTCTTCCATTTCAGCACCTCACTATTTCTCGTCGAATGTTCCCGACAGCGCGCCCGCCATCCTTTGAATCACTTCCGCATAGGTAGCGCCGTAGTCCCCATACTGCGCATTCGGATCGATGTCAAACGCCTTCCATATGATTTCCGTATCGAACGGGTGAATGGTACAGGCGACATACAAAACCGTATCGCCGTCTTCATCCTCCGCTTCCTTTTCCTCATACGTTACGGGAAACATTTCTTCCTTGTAGTTCTCCAGCTTTAATACCAAATCGTTTATATCCGTATCCTTCTGCTCCATAGATGCAGAATAGGCAGCCAAGATATACCCTGCATTGAACCCGAGCAAATCTTCCGCCTCGTCCACAAGCGCCGCGGCGGACAGTTCCGTGTCGTACTTTTCATCCGATATGATCTTCTCCGTCCTTTCTTTTGCGCAGGTATATCCTTCAAAAATACATCCGTCTACCCGCTGTGTCAACTGCGCATAGACCGCATAAACGTCCTGCGTTCCCCCGCTTTCGCCAAAATCGAACAAACTCTCAAAAATGATAGACGGCAAAGAGACAATGAGAACGACAAGGAAACCGATGCTGAGGCAGATACAGATCAGCACCTTAAACAGGGTATGCCGCATTGACCATGCCGCCGCTATAATGGCACCCCAAACGCCGCCTGCGGCAGCACCGGCCGCTATCCCGGATACGGTTTTCCCCGCCGCCACGCCTGCTTTTACAGAGGAAGCGGCGGCATTCGCCACCGCTTCCGTGCCTTTTGCCGCCGCTTGCTTCCCCGCGTTTTTGCCGATTTCTTTCGCCGCATTCGCGGCTTGCTTTGCCGCGTTGCCGGGATTATCTCGCCCATCGCCCGGTTGCTTTTTATCGGTCTCAGCCATTGATTTCACCTCCCGTCAACGTTTGCGGCGCGGCGGGCTTGGATTGCCGCGCCGTGCTTTCGGTTCGCCGTAACGGACAGGCGTCGTTTTGTATCGCACGCTTTCCACCGTTACCGTGCGGACATTATCCCCGTCATAAACGGGCTTGCCGTCTTCGTAAACGGGCCGACGTTCTACCGTAGCATCGCCAAGCACGGCATACCAACTGCCGCCGTTCGTGTCCTCGTAACTTTCATACTCGCCGCGCGGCGTATTGTAGCGCGCCGCATCATAGAATGCTGTCGCCGACCCGTCTTCGTGTTTGACAGAAAAACTGCCGCTTTCCGCACCGGATGCATCCACAGACGCAATCTCTCTTTCGTACTCCGGAAAAGAATTTCGGAACTGAGCGCAGTTATATTCTGATGCGGTTTCCTCGCTCCTGAATGCAGGCGGTTCGCTGTTCGGCTGCATTGCGTACCACTCCATTCCATCCGAAGAGTGCATGACCGTATGCGGCGCGTCCGGTTCCTCGTAATATGCCCCATTGTACCATAGGGAATTGCCGTCGGATGTCTGCGCCTCCAATACTCCGTCTCCCATACTTGTCAAAGTAGTGCCGACCGGAGCATCGGGGAATATTTCCGCAACGCGCGATGCTTCCGCAGCATCTCCCGTAAAATTCGGAGCATCGTTGAACGCACTTGCTCCTTCACCGGATGCGACCTGATACCAACTGCTGCCGTCCGATGCCGTGACCTCGGTATGAGGAAAATCGGGCTTTTCAAACTGTGATGCGCTGAATAATTCCAGATTCGCCTCTTTGCCGTCCGCCCCGATTGCAGTCGTTTTTATATGTCCTCCGGAGATCTCCGTACCGGACAGGGTTTTCCCTTGCAAGTGCGACATATAATTGCCGAGGCTCCTATCCGCTATGTTCCCAGCAATCATACCGGATGCGTCCGGCGAGCGCCCCGCCACCGATGACACCGAAAGCCCCGTAAGACTTGCTCCGTTCTTCGCCGCAAGTCCTCCGAACATACGCCCCACAAACCCGACAGGTCCTCCGGCACCCATTCGTGTACCGCCCTGTACAACAGCATCTCTAATATAGGAGTTCCCTTTGAATCTGTCTGTAAACGTTCCCGTAAAACCTCCGCCGGAAAATGATGAAGTGCCGCCGCCGAACATCTTACCCGCTGTTTTGAAACCTCCGCCCATTCCTGCGATCATGCGCGTTGCTATCAAAAGTTCCATGCCTAATCCGGAACCTGTCTGCGCCACACTCAAACCGATCGCGGAAAGATGCGAATCGAAACGCTGCGCCGTTTTTAGAAAAGCGATCGCACAGAACAGCCAAAGAAAAACGCTCCCGTATCCGTTCGGAAGCGCCCCGCCGTTGCCGATAAACTGTCCGACCGAGCTGTTGAACGCCCTGAGAAACCACACATTCATGATAAGGAGCAGCAACTGCGCACCAACCATTCGGCACCAAGATTTGAACACCTGACTTGTCGTTTTCGACGCTCCCATCGAATATGCGAGCGGTGAAGTGTAGCACAATACCCCGACCACGATGTAGCGTTCCACTACTTCAAGCAACAGCTTAAAATAATTCCAACCCAGCGTGATCATCAAAATAATGAGCAGAATGGATCCGACGACCGTATTTACAGATACAATCGTGACCAATCCGTTTTTCAACGCCTCCTCGATGCCTGCAAACGTAAAATCCTCTTTCCCGAGCGACACGTCCATCAATGCATCGTAAGGCGCCTTTGCAATTTCCAAAGCATACAGAAAAATCGGCTTTGCGAACCAGATAAGGAAAGCAAACAGAGCGGAGCGCAGCAGCAACGCCCACGGATTTTCCGCTTCCGTGACCGGGCCGCCGAACGCGCGGAATAGCTGCCATACCGTTACTATGAGCAAAATGGCCCAAGCTGCGTATTGCATGATCGTAAATGCTTTCCCGACAAAAGGGAAATATACCTCCATCGCCGTCATATCCGTTCCGAGAGCATTCAGGAACAATCCGGATATGGCATCCATTACGTCTGTTACGATTCCGGCCACCCAATCGACGATCCCCTCAAAGATCCAATCGAGCATAGCTTTTTCACCTCGCCTTTATCCGGTATAATTGCCGCCGGCAATCAGCGGCTGGATATATGCGACGATCAGTCCCAATGAATTGAGAATGATCCATGTCACGACGATTCTTTTCAGCCATGCCGTCGCCTCATCCACAGCCTTTTGGTTGCGCGATACCATGCGCACGATCAGCGCGACCGCGGCAACGGTTACGGCTACGATTGTGCTGATCGCAAGGATCTGCGCATAGAAATCCCGCACTATCGTACTGAATCGATCCCAAACCGTTTCCGCTGCCATGACGGGATGAACCGACACGAGCAACACGCATGCGATGCCTACCAGCGTCCAGTATATCACGGCGCTTGCCTTGATTTTTTTGCCTTGCTTTTCCATTCCTCTGCCTCCTGCTTTTCGCAAAAGAAAAACCTCTCCCGAATTTTCCTTCGGAAGAGGTCTTCTTTTACCTGTAATTTTGGATGATACCAGTATAGCATATTTACTTTAGCAAAGCATAAGCGTTTTTCTGCCATGTTTTCGGCATTTAATTTTTATCTTTTTTGCAGCATTCCGCCGCCTCTTTGCCTGCCTTTGTATCAACCACCTTGCCGCAGTTGCAGCACTCGTACAAGCCTTCTGATTCGCTCAGATTCAAGTTCTTATTTTCCGCCCCGCAGTAAG
>ENA-UEQN01001390-UEQN01001390.1-human-gut-metagenome-genome-assembly--contig:-NODE-1390-length-19342-cov-4.771918_pt1 | contig 19342 bp, 14 predicted proteins | sample MGYA00242940_ERZ507944 | MGnify/ENA primary metagenome ERZ507944 (study PRJEB26167, sample SAMN06115449) | human gut metagenome | host: Homo sapiens | place: China:Fujian | collected 2015-08-20... | reverse complement strand
CGCCTTGACTATCAACCCTTGATTATCACCGTCCGTATTTCACAGCAACTTATAACAGGCTCGGGGTGCCAATTTGGGGTGCGGTAGTACTGCGTCACGAAAAGGGCCTATCTACTACGTTTAAGCCGCAGGGGTCAACCATAGTCGGCTTTTTCGAAAATCGACAAGCTGTCTACCTGCGGTTTTGTTTTCACGGTTTTCGGTATGGCCGAGGCTATCCGTGTTAACGTAGTAGATGGGCCACTTTTGTGGCAAGGGGGCCGATCTGCGGGCCAGGGTAGCTAAAAGAGCCCCGTCCCAAAAAGACTGATTGGGAGCTGGGGCGTGTCGATGCGATAGTATTACGTGGTGGAATTCGACAAACCGTGGGCTTCATCCGAGGGCTTTATGGAACAACACCAGCATTATCAGAGCCTGCAAGATCAGGCATACAACGCACTGCGCTCCAAGATTATCTATGCCGAGCTCAAGCCCGGCACGCGCCTTTCGGCGATTGGTCTGGAAAAGGAGACGGGGATCGGGCGCACGCCAATTCGCGAGTCCTTTGTGCGCCTGCGCGAGCAAGAGCTGGTGGAAACGCGTCCCAAGAGCGGCACCTACGTCTCTAAGATCAGCATGGAACACGCCGAGAATGCCTGTTTCTTGCGCGAGAAACTCGAAAGAAGCGTACTCATTAAATGTTGTCCGGCTGCCACGTCCGAGCAAAAGCATCGGCTCGAGCAGATTCTTGCCGAGTCCGAGTCGCTCGACCATAGCGAGACGCGTCGCTTTTGCGGCTGGGATAACCTGTTTCATGAGACGTGTTTTGAGATTGCCGGTCGTCACATGCTGTGGGATTGGATGAAGAGCGTCAACACGCATTTTGAGCGATACAACTGGTTGCGTATGGTGTCGCAGGATCTGGATTGGGAGCCGATTCGTCGACAACATCGTCGGATTCTCGAGGCCATTAAGAGGGGCGATACCGACACGGCGAGCTACCTGGCAGAGACGCACTTGCACCTGATGCCCGAGGAGCAGGGCCCGGTTATCGCCTTGCATCCCGACTATTTCGAGCTGTCCAAAGACTCGTCTATCTAGCCCATCACCGCATCTGCTCGAGACGCAAAAACGATCCTGCTCACCTACAACGTTTTGCAAGCGAGATTTTTAAAAAAATGCCTAAAATGGCTCAGACTGCCGACAATTGGGAAACGGGGTGCGCTATGGCGCAGATGAGAATCAAGGACATTGCCGCCGAGGCGGGCGTGAGCCCGGCCACGGTCTCGCGCTATCTCAACAACCGCCCCGGGCAGATGACCGAGGAAACCCGCGCTCGCATCGCGGCGGTTATCGAGCGCACTGGCTATCGCCCACGTGCTGCTGCACGCAATCTACGCAGCTCACGCACCAACCTCATCGGCGTGATTCTGGCCGACATCACCAACCCGTTCTCCAGCGCCATGCTCGAAGGGCTTTCCGCTAGCGCCGCCGCGCGCGGCTGCTCGCTTATGACGGCCATTAGCGGCAATGACCCCGCCAAGGAAGCAGAGTCGCTCACTAGACTTATCGATGCCGGCGTGGACGGCCTGGTCGTCAACACCTGCGGCGGCAACGACGAGGCAATCGTCGCAGCTGCGGGACGCCTGCCTGTTGTGCTGCTCGACCGCGATGTTGCCGCCGGCGGTGTCGATCTGGTGACCTCCAACAACCGTGAGCTGGTCGCCGGCCTGGTAGACGCCTTGGCCGCTGCGGGCAGCGAGCGCCTGTGCCTGCTCACCGAGGCGAGCGACGACAGCCCCGTGCGTCGCGAGCGCGCCGAGGGCTTTGCCGACGAGCTTTCGCGCCGCGGTCTTGCGGGCGAGGTCGTCACCTTGGCGGACGGTGGCGCCACGGGTGTCAGTCGCCTGGACGAGACCATCAGCGGCTATGCGGGTAAAAAGCTCGGCCTCATTGCCGTCAACGGCCTGGTCTTCCTGCGTCTGACCGAGGCGCTGGCCCAGCTCGGCCCCTCGTTGCCGGCGGGCCTTAAGATTGCGACGTTTGACGATTACCCCTGGAACCACGTGCTCTTTGGCGGTGTGACCACGGCCGCGCAGGACACCCTCACCATTGCCGAGCGCGTAGTCGAGCGTCTCTCCGAGCGCATCGACATCGTTACCACTACGGTGGGCGATGCCGCAAAGCTCGCCCCCAAGCGCATCGAGGTCCCCGGCCACATCGAACACCGCGCTTCGACCTCGCGCTAGCCGCTCGTTCGCAACGGCCTGCTCAAGCACGTTTTTTGGGCGCTTGATACGCTTTAACCCTGCGGAAACATTTTTCTGCGATAGTATCTGCGATATAGACCAGTCGAAACCCGCCCGAAAGAAAGGGGAGCGACATGAACCAGCAGAACATCGATTACGTACTCCGCTCCGTAGAGCAGCGTGACATCCGCTTTGTGCGTCTGTGGTTTGTCGACATTCTCGGCCGCCTCAAGAACTTTGCCATTAGCCCCGAGGACCTCGAGGTCGCTTTTGAGGAGGGTATTGGCTTTGACGGCTCCGCCATCGAGGGCTTTGCCACGCCCGAGGAAGCCGACATGCTGGCGTTTCCCGATGCTTCGACCTTCCAGATTTTGCCGTGGCGCCCGAGCCATAACGGCGTTGCACGCGTTTTCTGCGATGTGTGCACTCCCGATCGCAAGCCGTTTGCCGGCGACCCGCGCGATGCCCTGCGCCGCATGTTCCGCAAGGCCGAGAAGGCCGGCTATCTGCTCAACGTGGGCGCCGAGCTGGAGTATTACTACTTCCCCGACGAGCACACCCCCGAGCCGCTCGACAACGTGGGCTACTTCGATCTTTCGGTGAGTGATGCTGCCCGCGACCTGCGTCGCAACACGGTCCTCACGCTCGAGAAGATGTCCGTGCCCGTGGAGTACACCTTCCACGCCGCCGGCCGCTCGCAACACGGCATGAGCCTGCGCCACGCCGAGGCCCTGAGTATGTCCGACGCCATCACTACGGCCAAACTCATCATTAAGCAGCAGGCCTACGAGAGCGGTTGCCACGCCTCCTTTATGCCCAAGCCGTTGGCGGGCGAGGATGGCAGTGCTATGTTCCTGTGCCAGTCGCTGTTCGACCATGACGGCAACAACGTCTTTTGGGGCGAGGACGACGAGAAGTACCATCTCTCCGACGTCGCCAAGCACTACATGGCAGGTATTCTGGCACACGCGCGCGAAATCAGCGCCATCACCAACCCCACGGTCAACTCGTACAAGCGCATCACCACGGGTGGCGACTCCGTGCCGCAGTACGCCACGTGGGGCCTGCGCAACCGCGCGAGTATGGTCCGCATCCCGGTCTACAAGCCCGGCAAGCCGCTGTCCACGCGCATCGAGCTGCGCAGTCCCGACCCCATGGCCAACCCGTACCTGGTCAACGCCGTCACGCTGGCGGCTGGTCTGGACGGCATCGAGCGCAAGCTGGAACTCCCGCCCGGGGCCACGGCCGAGACGCTCAAGCTCACCGACCGCCAGATGCTCGAGGCCGGCTACACGCCGCTGCCGCGCTCGCTTAAAGAGGCACTCGACGTCTTTGAGGACTCGCAGTTTATGAAGGATGCTCTCGGCGAGCACATCCACGGCTTCTTCCTTAAAAAGAAGCGCGACGAGTGGCATAAGTTTGAGTCCACGATCACCGAGTGGGAGATCAAGCATTATCTGGCGAACTCCTAATCGCGCTGGCTTGTTCCAGTACGATTGAGCTCATTTCTTTGGAGGCTGATATGTCCGAAAAGAGTGCCCTGTTCATGGCGCGCACGACGCGCTTCCACGAGTTTGCCCGCAGCTTGACGACCACCCTGGGCGTCGAGGTGAGTCTGGCCACTCCCGATTCGCCGACTGCGGCGCACGACTTTGACCTGCTGATCCTCGATTCCGATGGCATCCGCAGCGACCGCATCGATCAGATTGCCAAGTGGCTTGACGATCGCGGCGGTGTCCCCATGCTGGTGATTGTCGACGACGAGGCGCTCGGTACCTTGCGCCTGCCCAATCACGCGCATGCCGACTTTGTGTGCCCCACGGCGACGCCCAACGAGCTCAAGGCTCGCGCGCAGCGCTTGATGGGCGAGGAGGAGACCGTTACCGCCGACGATGTACTCAACATCGATAACCTCGAGATCAACCTGGCTACCTACCAGGTGACGCTCGATAACGAGCCCATCGACCTGACGCTGATGGAGTACTCGCTGCTGAGCTTTTTGGCCACGCACCCCAACCGCGCCTACAGCCGCGAGGTGCTGCTGCACCGCGTGTGGGGTTTTGAGTACTGCGGCGGCACCCGTACCGTCGACGTGCACATCCGACGCATCCGCTCCAAGGTGGGCCCGCAGATCGCGGCGCACATCACCACCGTCCGCGGCGTGGGCTATCTGTTTAAGGACTAGCAAGAAAATAGAGGGCAATGTGAGGGTACCGGAGATTTCTCCAGTACCCTTTTCTCGTTTAGGGCGAAAAGAAGATCTTTCACCGATTAAAAGTGTGTCAGTAAAAACAATATCAAACGTATAACACTATCTAGCAAATATCATCTAGTTACCGTATCTCCCTACTACACGGATGGAGGAAGAAATGCGTTATTCGAGAAAGGTGATTGTCGGATTCATAGTGTTGCTTGCCGCCCTGATGTCTCCAAGGTTGGTTTTTGGAGACGACGACTTGGTCCGTGTCACACCGCAAATAGCTGTGGAGCAAGCGCAAGCTTTCTTTGATGATGTATCGGATGAACCGGTGACCGCTTGTGACCCAGTAAAAATGGTAAATTCCGATGGAGATTCAATCGGGTATATCGTTCGCGCGAAGCGGAATGACGTTAACTATGGCTACGTCGTATTTGACTCAGAGCGATCTTGGTGGATTAGCGAATACTGCTTGGCTCCGAACGCTCTTCTACCTATCGAGCGTGCAAGCGAAGAAATTGCACTCCTTGCATCCTCAGATAACGTTGTTGCGTTAAAGATTGACGAGCTAACTGTTGGCGTTGCCGACTTAGATAAAAACATTGCTTTAGACGTAAGTGGGAAAAAAGTACCAAGCAAATTGTCCTCGGGAGGTAATCGTGGCGGATCGCCGGAACAGTTCGATGACGTTTTTGTATCTGCCAAAGATTTGTATTAACAGGGGTACGTTGTTGATGCGAGCAAAACGATTTCGGGAATGATAACGCCAACACAGACAGAAGTTATCAAAGAGACGAAAACCTACGCATGCGCTGTTTCGGCAATGCTTGCAGTTAGCAGTCACTATGTGACTTTGAACCGCCTTAAATCGCCTGATTTATACTCGGAGCTTTGGAAGCTGTCGGGGACATCGGATAAAGGAACGAAATACGATCAAGCGACTGGTCTGTACTTTACTCAAGGCGGGACTTTGCCTGACAGACCCGCTCCGGCTATAAAGGAGTTTTGTGCAAGACGAGGCAAGGAGCTTGAGACGTCATTCGTTTGGTATCCGTCATGGGATTCCTTTAGGATGAATACCGACTCGGGGAATCTGAGTATTTTCTCTGGAAGGCTCCGGTCAAATGGCAGCGGGCACGCAATGGCAGTTGTGGGCTATGTGGCAATGCATAACACATACTCAAATGCCAAGAAGTACCTGCTTGTGGTTTGGAACGGATGGACAAACCAACTGCAGTTTCTTCCATATGACGTATCAATTTACAATGCTCACGACGGAACATATTGCAAGGGGTGATTATGCTCGTGAACGGTGACAAGTTCATTCGAAGGGCAATACTCCTATTGGTTCTTTACCTTGCCTTGGTCACTGCGGAGCGTTTGTCCCTGTTGGGGGCGCTTAATGGGGGAGAAAACGACACGGTTGTTGCGATCGAAGTTCGCACTCTATCGGATGTTCATAACGGGCAATTTGAGGCGTTGATGCCAAGTGGTTGCCGCAAAAAGATCGATATGCGTCGCAAGTCAAGTTCCGGATATGTTGCAGGGTTGAAGGCAGGTGAAAAATGGATTCTAGTTTTTGTGGAAGATAAGGAACTTGATGGGACTGTTCTGTATCCCCATTCAGCCGAGAAAGCCAAATCAAGTAGACAAGGGGAATGAAGAATGATTGATAGGAAGCAGTTCTTAGGTCTGATAGCAGGAGTTCCCATTTTGATGCGAGCTGGGATGGCGGAAGCCGTGGAGCTGCCGGACGCTCGGAAGCGATTGACGCTCGTGGTTGACACGGTGGTCAGAGATGAAAATGGCAATGAAAAAACGCGAACAAGAAGCAGAGAGAGTATTTTCACGCCAGAGAGCGAAGCCGTGTCTGCTGGCGCTATGGCCGGTAATGTGATAACAATCCAGAGGGAATCAGATGAAACGTTACCGCTGCTGGCTAAGATTGAGCTTACGGTCTCGATAGTTCAAACCGATCCGCTCGTAATGTATGCAAACGCTTGGTATGCGCTCATGCAGAAAGATAAATATGTGATGAACTACTTCACAGAAAGCGAAGCATCATATGAAACGGGGTGGGGGCCAACGCCATATGACGCGGAGAAGGATAAGTGGACGTGCGGATCAGGCATGGGCGCGACGATTACGGACTTCATTAACGATTCAACATATAGCTTTGCTATCGACTGTTATATCGAATAGACATGACGGCATAGAACGAATTGGCCTATAAGCATGTCATTACTTAAGCAAAGCTGAAATCTTGGCATCGAGTGCTCGGGACTGCCCAGCTTGGGGTACAACTCAACATGAACAATGATGGCCCGCCACATGTTTGGCGGGCCTTTGGTTATTAGACGAAAGGATCGCAGCTATGAGCGAGAACGATTCCCAGCGTCCCCAGGATGCGGGCAGCGCTGGCGAGACCCAGCAGCAGCCACGCGTGCAGGTGGAGTCGACGCCTGCCGACAGCAACAACATTCCCTACGTGCAGGCCTACGACACGCAGACCGGCCAGCCGCTGGACGGTCAGCAGGTTGTAAACAAGCACACGGTGGTCAAGACCAAGACCAAAAAGCTGCCGATCTTTATTACGGCGCTTGCCGGCTGTGCCTGCGGTGCCCTGCTGGTCATCGCGCTCATTATGAGCGGCACGCTCAACATTGGCGGCGGCAGGAACGCCGTGACGGCGGGTGCTTCGGGTTCGTCGACGCAAAAGATTTCGATCGACTCCGAGGACACCACGCTGGCCGAGGCCGTTTCTGCCAAGGCCCTGCCCTCCGTCGTTTCCATCACCGCCACTTCGAGCGGCAACCAGAATGGCTCGCTTTCTCAGTCTGCTGATGAGTCGAATAGCTCGGGCAGCGTCGGTTCGGGCGTGGTGCTCGATACCGCAGGCCACATCCTCACCAACAACCACGTGGTCGATGGTTACGATCAGTACGTGGTGACCATGGACGACGGCACCACCTACGAGGCCGAGTTTGTGGGCAACGATGCCTCGAGCGACCTGGCCGTCATCAAGCTCAAGGATGCAGACGCCTCCAAGCTCACGCCGATCGAGATTGGTGACTCCTCCAAGCTCAACGTGGGCGAGTGGGTTATGGCGATCGGTTCGCCGTTCGGCAACGAGCAGTCTGTCTCCACGGGCATCGTCTCGGCGCTGTATCGCTCCACGGCCATGAGCTCTACCAGCGGTAACACCATCTATGCCAACATGATCCAGACCGATGCTGCCATCAACCCGGGCAACTCCGGTGGTGCGCTCGTCAACGACAATGGTGAGCTGGTGGGCATTAACTCGCTTATCGAGAGCTATTCGGGCTCCAGCTCGGGCGTGGGCTTTGCTATTCCCGTTAACTACGCCAAGAACATTGCCGACCAGATCATCGACGGCAAGACGCCGGTGCATCCGTACCTGGGCGCCACGCTTTCGAGCGTCAACGCGCTCAACGCCCGCACCAACAAGCTGAGCACCGATAGTGGCGCGTATGTGGCGAGCGTCGTCGAGGACGGCCCCGCCGCCAAGGCCGGTATCCAGGAGGGCGACGTCATCACCAAGCTGGGCGATGACGAGATTACGAGCGCCGATGGCCTGATCATCGCGCTGCGCAGCCACGAGGTGGGTGAGAAGGTCGAGATCACGCTCATGCGCGGCAAGGAAGAGAAAAAGGTTACCGTCGAGCTGGGTTCCGATGAGAAGCTGCAGAATCAGCAGCAGGACGACAGCGCGACCGACACCGGCAACGGCGGTATTACCGACGAGCAGCTGCGCCAGTATCTGGAGGAACTGCTGGGCAAGCAAGGGCAGGGCCAGAGTCAAGGCTACGGCCAGGGTTACTAACGAGCCACTCCACACATACCGATGCCAGAGGGGGCCGTCCCGCCAACGCGGGACGGCCCCCTCTTTTCCTATTGATCCGTTGGGGACGGAGGAAAACGGATCACATGGAGCTGACAAGAGGCCTGGTTCGGAATGGTCTGGACAGTTAGTTCAGATACGTATAAACCCGAGGCGGTTCGGCATGCGTTTTGAGCTGTTTGGGATGGGGGAGGGGTTCGGATGAGAGTTTAGAAGGGGGACGAGTCGGTCGTGCAGCCCCCGGGGCGGCCAAATTGGCTGGAATGGCGACGTCTGAACACGACCAGGCTCGCAGAATTATACGTATCTGAACTAACTGTCCACCCCGGTCCGGCGGCTGCCGATTCGGTGCGGTTTGAGACCGCTATTCGGCCCCGTTGCGACCGGTGGTACTCTTGTATCCGTTTGAAATCGAGCGAAGGAGTGCCGCTATGGAGCAATCGAGCCTGTTTGGTGACGGCGTGGACATCGATACCGAAACGCCCGCGAGCGCGGATGCCGCCGCACCGGCCGATGCCCGTGTCCAGGCGGCAGCACGCGCGGCCGAGCTGCGCCACGAGCTCGATTACCACGCGTACCGCTACTACATGCTCGATGCGCCCGAGATCACGGACGCCGCCTTCGACAAAATGCTCGTTGAGCTGCAGGAAATCGAGGCGACCTACCCCGATTTGGTGACGCCCGACAGCTATACCCAGCGTGTGGGCGGATACGTGAGCGAGCAGTTTACGCCGGTAACGCACATGGCGCGCATGTATTCCATGGACGATGCCATGGACCTGGACGAGCTCGACACGTGGCTTCAACGCACCGAGGATGCGCTCGGTGCCGGCAGCGTCACCTATACCTGCGAGCTTAAGATCGACGGTCTGGGCGTGGCGCTTACCTATCAAAACGGCACCTTTGTGCGCGCGGCCACGCGCGGCGATGGCACCACGGGCGAGGACGTATCGCTCAACGTCCGTACCATCAAGGATGTGCCCATGCACCTGTCCGAGCCGGCGCTCGCCCACATGGGCGCCGACCGCGAGCGCACCATTGAGGTACGCGGCGAGGTCTATATGCCTAAGGGCAGCTTTGTGCGCCTCAACGACGAGGCCGATGCCGAGGGCCGCGACCCCTTCGCCAACCCGCGCAACGCCGCCGCCGGATCGTTGCGCCAGAAGGATCCCAAGGTCACGGCGCGCCGCGACCTGGCCACCTTTATCTACGCCATCGCCGATACCGACCCGCTGCACGTCCACAGCCAGCGCGAATTTCTCGACTGGCTGCGCAACGCCGGCTTTAGCGTCAACCCCAACGTGGCTCGTTGCACCACGCCGGCCGAGGTCCACGAGTTCTGTGCCCAGGCGCTCGAGCACCGCGGCGACCTGGACTACGACATCGACGGCGTGGTCGTAAAGGTTGACAGCTTCCAGCAGCAGCTCGACCTAGGTTTTACCGCCCGCGCACCGCGCTGGGCCATTGCCTTTAAGTTCCCGCCCGAGGAAAAGCAGACCATCCTGCGCGAGATTCGCATCCAGGTGGGCCGCACCGGTGTGCTCACGCCGGTCGCCGAGTTCGACCCGGTGACGGTCGCCGGTTCCACCATCGCGCGCGCCACGCTGCACAACATCGACGAGATCCGCCGCAAGAACGTGCGCGAAGGCGATACCATCATCGTGCGCAAGGCGGGCGATGTGATTCCCGAGGTCGTGGGCCCGGTGCTCGATAAGCGCCCGGCCGATTCGGTTGACTGGCACATGCCCGAGGTCTGCCCCGTGTGCGGTAGCCCCGTGGTCCACGAGGATGGCGAGGTTGCCTACCGCTGCGTGTCCATCGACTGTCCCGCACAGCTCAAGGAGCGCCTGCTTCACTGGGTAAGCCGCGGCTGCATGGACGTCGACGGCCTGGGCGACGAGATCGTCGACAAGATGATCGCTGCCGGCCTGATCCACGATGTCGCGGACTTCTACCAGCTCACGGTCGACGACATCGCAGGCCTGGACACAGGGCGCGTGTACGCTAGCTCCAACAGCAAAAAGGGCGTCAAGAAGGGCGACCCCATCCCGGTGGGCCTCAAGACGGCCGAGAAAATCATCGCCGAGCTCAACAAGTCCAAGAGCCAGCCGCTCGGTCGCGTGCTGTTTGCCCTGGGCATCCGCCACGTGGGCAAGAGCGTGGGCGAGGTCATCGCCGAGCGATTCCTGTCGATTGATAAGCTCATCTTGGCGAGTGAAGAGGACATCGCCGAGTGCGAGGGCATCGGTCCCAAGATTGCGGCGAGCGTCAAGCAGTTCCTGGCCGTGCCCGAAAACCTTGCCGTGCTGGAGCGTTTGCGCCAGGCGGGTCTGTCGCTCGAGGTCGACTTGGGCGCCGCGCATGCACAAGCCGCAGCCGACGCGGGCGTGGCGGGCGAGCTCGCCGATGCACAACCGCTCGCGGGTCTGACCTTCGTGCTCACCGGCACGCTCGTCAACCGCACCCGCGACGAGGCAGGCGCGGCGCTCAAGGTGCTCGGCGCCAAGGTCTCGGGCAGCGTGTCCAAGAAGACGAGCTATCTGGTCGCCGGCCCCAAAGCGGGCTCCAAGCTCACCAAAGCCGAGCAGCTGGGCGTACCCGTGCTGGACGAGGACGCGCTCGAGCAGATCTTGGCGACTGGTCAGGTGCCGGAGGCTTAAGGCGTCGATAACCAAATTGAAGAACCGCCCGGAAGCACGATGCCTTCCGGGCGGTTCTTACTTTGCTGGGGCAACCGGCACCGTGATCTGCGTCACGTAGGTTGCCGGGTCGTCGCTGATGATGTCATCGATCAGGGCAATCTCGCGTTGCCCCGCTACGCCACCAACTTGTCAAAAGCCCCGCGGCGGTTGAGTACGGTAAATGCAATCACGCAAATGACCGCCGACAGAATGGACCCGCACGGCGAAGCGATGCCCATGGGAAACAACGTATCGGAATAGGCGTTCGACAGCAGCCACGCGCCCGGCACGCGAATGAGCGCCACCGCCAGCACGTTGTGCGCAAGGCCGATGTAGCTCTTGCCGTATGCAGCGAAAAAGCCGCTAAAGCAAATGTGGATGCCGGCAAAAATCGCGTCGAAAATGTAGCTGCGCATATAGCCGGTGCCGGCGGCGACTACTGCAGCGTCCTTGGCAAAAAAGCCGATAAACGCCGGCGCCACCAGCCACATCAGCACCGTGATCAGGCAGCCGTACACTACCGAGATCGTCATGGCGTCCTTGAGCACCTGACGCGCGCGGTCGCCCTTGCCCGCGCCGGCGTTTTGCGCCGTGAGTGCGCTGACGGTGGCGCCCATGGAACTCGGCACAATGAATAAAAAGCTGATCATCTTCTCGACCAGGCCCACGGCGGCGGCGTCGACGAGCCCTCGGTGGTTGGCGATGACGGTGATAAACATAAACGCCACCTGGATGCAGCCGTCCTGTACGGCCACGGGCACGCCGATCTTAAGAATGCTGCCGAGCACCTCGGGCTGGGGACGCAGGTCGCTGCGCTTAACGTGAATGTTCGTGCGGCGGCTCTTGAGCCACACGAGCGCAAGGGCAACGCTTGCCGTCTGGGCGGTTACCGTGCCGAGTGCCGCGCCTACGGGACCGAGTCCCATGTGGCCGATAAACAGAAAATCGAGTGCGATGTTGATGATGCATGCCACGCCAATCACGTACATGGGCGAGCGCGAATCGCCCAGGCCGCGAAAGATGGCCGAGAGGATGTTGTATGCGGCGATAAACGGAATGCCGACAAAGCAGATGCGCAGGTAGGCGGCAGTGCCTTCGACCGCTTCGACTGGCGTGCCAATGAGTGCCACGATCTGCGGGCACAGTGCGAGCAGGACAGCGGCCAGCACCACCGAGACGCCCATAAAGAGCGTGATGGTGTTGCCGATGGCAGCCTCGGCGCGGTCAAAGCGGCGCGAACCCACGGCGTGGCCGACGATGACCGTCGTTCCCATGGCCAGGCCCACAAGCGCCACGGTAATGATATAGAGCGTCTGCGCGCCATTGCCCACGGCGGTGATGCCGGCAGCGCCGCTAAACTGCCCCATCATGTACAGATCGGTCATGCCGTAGAGCATCTGCAAAAAGTACGAGAGCATATAGGGCAGGGCAAAGACCGCGATGGTCTTGAGGACATTGCCGCGTGTGAGGTCGTGTTCCATGGGCGGGGCTTTCTGGCTGGGTTTGTTTACGTACCAGTGTAGTGAAAACCCTACAACGATTGTAGAGTCAAGGTTTGTGCTGGCATCGGGGTGAAAAAGTCACGCTCCGAGCACAATGCTTTGACCTCTTCGTGCCCCTCACCTCGCCTCAAACCATCACAACATTCGACGTTTTTTGCCAAAAACGGGAAAAGCATCGAATGTTGTGATGGTTTTTCTACCACTCGACCGGGTGGAATCGCTTTCTTGCGCACGAAGGTGTGCGGACCCGTGGGCAGGGGAATAAGGTTGGTTATCCGACTCCATTGGAGGGCTCATGGACCTGCCGATCGTCCTGTCCCATAAGACTGCCTGGCTGTACCACAACGTGGCGCGCCCGTCCGAGCCGCTCTCGCGAGCAAGCAGTCTATACGATGAGGACTCGCTTGCTAACGAGGCGGAGCCGACCGCGAGCCTGCCCAAATTGGGACTCGATGCCAAGGGGCTGAGGGCTTCGACGGCAGTTGGGATCGCTACTGACTATCTGGTTTCGCTTGGTATTCCACGAGAAGAGCTCAATCATATCGATACGCTCGTCAACTTCGATTTTGAGCGCTCGACGCCGGCTGGATTTAGGTGCCATGTGTTTGGGGCGCCGGTACCTCCAGGGCATCTTATCGAGGTGGCAGAGGGCCTTCTGGTGGTTGATGAGGTCATGTGCTTTGTCCAGGCGGGTTCGTGGATGAGCGAGCCCGAGCAGTTGGAATATGGCTACGAAATCTGTGCCCGATACCATCTGAATCATCTGTCGACAGGCGATTATATCGAGATGGGGCAGAGGTATACCGTTGCCGACTTGATTGCCTATTGCAATGAGAACCGATCTCGTCAGGGGGCCATACGCGCGGCCGCCGTGCTCAAGCGCGTGCACGATGGCGCGCGATCGCCCATGGAGACGGCTACCACAATCATGGTCGTAGCAAAACGTTCCCAGGGCGGGCTAGGATACGTCAAGGTTGAGCTCAACCATCGGGTCGATGTTCCCAACGAGTTCAAGTATCTCGCAAAGGCCGGGTTTTTCGAGATCGACGTATATGCGCCTGCGAGCGGTACGGGGATTGAATACAACGGTTCGGACCATCTTGATAAACAGCGCAGCGCGTCGGATGCGGAGCGCATGACCGTGCTGAGCGCGCTGGGCTTTAGGATGATCGTTCTCACCGGGACTCAGTTTGCCCACCAGCTGCAACTGCACCGGGCGATGAATGCCATCGCGCTCGCTATGGGTCTCAAGTGCGACCGAAGCGAAACGTTCCAAAAGCGGCAGAACGACCTGCGAGAATTCGTGATTCGGCACTGGGACGGCGTCCTTTAGGGACGTTCCGGTCCTTCTGCGGGGTGCCGTGGGCAGGCAGACCATCACAACATTCGACGTTTTTTGCCAAAAACGGGAAAAGCATCGAATGTTGTGATGGTTTGTATGCTGAGGATGGGCTTGGAAAGTCCGTTTTGCTCGAAGCGACCTGTCCTGTCGTACGGGTGTCGGCATGATTCTCCCGTGGGGTATTATGTTTTCCGAAGAATAAAACGCCGCGTGAGGGGAGGGCTGCGTGGACGGGCACGTGCAACATGACGGCTTTGGCCGCGATATCAACTACCTGCGCATTGCCGTTACCGACAAGTGCAATTTTCGCTGCATTTACTGCATGCCGGCCGATGGCGTGGCGCCCCGCGCGCACGACGAGCTACTCAGTGCCGAGGAAATCGCCCGCTTTGTGCGCTTGGTGGCGGGAGAGGGCATTCGCCGCGTGCGCCTGACGGGCGGCGAGCCGCTGGTCAGCCGCCGTATCATTCCGCTCATTCGCGACATCCGCGCGATCCCGCAGATCGAGGACATCTCGCTCACCACCAACGGCGCCCTGCTGCCCAAGCTGGCGCCACAGCTCAAAGATGCCGGGCTTAACCGCGTCAACATCTCGCTCGACACACTCGACCCTACGCTGTTTGGAAAGATCACGCGCCTGGGTCGGCTCGAGCAGACCATGGCTGGCATCGACGCGGCGCTGGCTTGGGGCTTTGAGCCGGTTAAGGTCAACTGTGTTGTTGTGCGCCGGCTCAACCAGGATGTGGCGGCCCTCGCGCGGCTCACGCTCGACCGCCCCATCCACCTGCGCTTTATCGAATACATGCCCATCGGCGACGAACACACGAGCTCGCATTGCGCTGTGGACCCGCATGCGCCCGCGCTCAATCCCGAGCTGTGGGACGCGAGCGATACCGTGCCGAGCGACGAGCTGCGGGCGCGCATCAATGCCGGGGCCGCCGCGACGGGGCTGGGCGAGCTCGAGCCGCTCGACATCAACGACGCTCCTGCCGGCGCGGGCCCTGCGCGCTATTGGCACTTTCCGGGCGCGGCGGGAACGGTCGGCTTTATCAGCGCCATGTCCAACCATTTTTGTGCGAATTGCAACCGTCTGCGCCTGACGGCCGATGGCAACGTGCGTCCGTGCCTGTTCAGCGATGCCGAGTATTCGGTGCGTGAGGCGCTACGCCGTGGTGATGATATGCAGGTGCTTTCGATTTGGCGCGATGCCGTGGCCCACAAACCGCAGGAACACGCGATAATTGAGGGAACGCAACGATTTATGTCCCAAATCGGAGGATGATTATATGGCCAAGAGCAGGTACGCCGATGCCACCAAGGCCGCTCGCGGGGCCGCGATGTCTGCCCGCAAAGTCACGGCTGCGGCTGGCGATGCTGTCACTGCCGCACAGCCGACTTCCAGCGCTGCAGCCGAGCCCACCCGTGATGCCCGTCGCGACGAGCTGACGCACGTGGACGCCAAGGGCGAGGTACGCATGGTCGACGTGTCCGACAAGGCCGAGACCCATCGTATCGCCATCGCCGAGGGCACCATCCTCATGCATCCCGAGACGCAAGCCATGGTGCTGCAGGACCGCGCCAAAAAGGGCGACGTGCTTGCCTGCGCGCGCGTGGCGGGCATCATGGCCATCAAGCGCACGAGCGACATCATCCCCATGTGCCATCCGTTGCTCATTACCAAGAGTAAGTGCGACATTGCGCCCATCGCGCCGGCGGGGACGCCCGTCGAGGACGTGCCCGAGGGCTGGGCGCCGTCGCGCGCGGACGGGCAGGTCGGCTTTCATGTGCTGGTCACAGCCGGCGTGACGGGCAAGACCGGTATTGAGATGGAGGCCCTGACCGGCGCGAGCGCCGCGTGCCTGACCATCTATGACATGTGCAAGGCCGTCGATCGCGGCATGGAGATTGTCGACGTGCGCCTGTTGCACAAGGAAGGTGGCCGCTCGGGCGTGTGGGATCGTTCAGAGCGTCAGGCCGCTGCTGCTGAGGCCGTGGCCGCTGACGGTGCCGCGATCGCGAGCGCACCCGTCGCCGTCGCGCCTGCGGCCCTGACCCCGGCCGTCCCCGCGATCGCGTTTATCGGCTACCAAAACTCGGGCAAGACCACGCTCGTCGAGAAGGTCATTGCCGAGCTCACCCGCCGCGGCCTGCGCGTGGGTTCGCTCAAGCATCACGGGCACCACGGCTTTGATATCGACGTGCCCGCTAAGGACACCTGGCGCCATCACCAGGCCGGATCCAAGCACGTGGGCCTCATCTGCGCCACGCGCTGGGCGGAGTACGCCGACACGCGCGAGGAGGACGAGATGCCCGCGCGCGAGCTGCTGTCACGCTACAACGATGTCGATGTGGTGATCATCGAGGGCTACAAGACCGAGGGCTTCGACAACATCGTGGTCGCGCGCTCCGGCGTCGACCGTCTGCGCGGCAAGAGTTCGCTCGACCTGGTCGACGGTCGCACGCTGGCCCTTGCCTGCAACGAAGCCCTGGCGCGTCAGGCCTTCGACGCCGGCTTTGCGACCCGAGCCATCAACATCAACGACGCCCGAGCCATCTGCGATCTGATTCAAGACCATCTGGCCTAAAACCTGCCAAAAAGGGACAGGTTTGTTTTGGCAGGTTTTATCTGGGCAAACGTCATTTCCACCACAAAGGGGCCAGGCACCTTTGTGGTGGTTTTTGCTTTGGTAGATGTGTGGGACATGCCTTACAATCTACCAAGTAGTTCATGACGGACGGAAAACGGAGAGAAGGGGCTCGATGCGTCCTTAATGTTTCATGCGGATTGATTGATTCGATAGACGGTGGCGAATGCCCGCCGTCCGCATTCGTATGAAACAAGGAGTCTCCATGCTCGTCTCTCTATTCTCAAAGCCTCAAACATCGCTGTCCGTGCAGGCCAAGCGCCTGGTGGCGATGCGCTTTCTCATCTACACCGGGTTTCAGACCAGCTACTTTATCGGCGTCATCGGAACGCTCACCTATGCAGACGATGCCTCGGTCATCGCGACATCGCTGGCTGTCCTGTTTATGAATGTATTTGTGATCCTGGGATCCTTTGCGGGTGGCGCGGAGCTCGACGCCTGGGGTCCGCGCCGCCATTTCTTGCTTAGCATCATCGGCGCTCTTGCAACTGGCGCGGCAATCATCGCCTTTGGTAGCGCGACCGGCGTCGTCCTGCTCGGCGCGGTGTTCCTGGGCTTTACGATGGGATTCGCCCAGCCCATCGCCACATCCTATCCGGCTTACCTCACCGACGATCCTGTCGAGCTCAAAGACATCAACTCCGCCATCGCCATGTTTTCAAACGTGAGTATCATCGTTGGTCCCACGCTGGGCGGCTTTGTCGCGGCGGCTGCATCGTCGCGCGCGGTGTTCGTGCTCATGATGCTCTTTATCGTGCTGGCGCTCATCGCCGGCTGGGGCTTTAGGCCGCAGACCAGCCATGTCGCCGGGCATGCGGATGCCGATTCGGCAGAGGAAGGGGAGCGTGCGGGGCAAAGCTCCAACCCCAGCGCATCCACTCGCGCCACCTTCGCGACTAGCATCAAGACGGTCTTCACCAACAGCGTCCTCGCGCTACTTTTCTGCATCATCTTCCTTTCGAACTTTGGCTATGGCGCCTTTGACCCGCTGGAGTCGTTCTTCTACCGCGATATTCTGCATGTCGGCGTCGAATGGATGGGCTGGCTCTCGTCGGCCTCGGGCGTGGGCGCGGTGCTGGGTGCCGTGCTCGCGCTCCGCTTGCCGCCGCACTTGGTAGACCTAAAAACGCTGCTCGTGGCACTTATGTCCGTGGGCCTGGGAAGTCTGCTCTATGTGGGGACGCCGTACGTGGGCGTGGCCCTCGTCGGCCAGATCGCCCTGGGCATAGCTTGGGGTGTCGTCAACCCGCTCCACAACACCATTGTGCAGACGACGGCACCGCTCGAACAGCTCGGCCGCGTGAACTCGGTCATGGGCTTTGGCAATATGTTCGCCGGCGTGGCCCCTCTGGCGATTGCCCCGTGGTTGGCGGCAACATTTGGTGTACAGCGGACGCTCGTGGGGGCAGGCATGGTCGTGACGGCGGTTCCCGCGGCGTTGCTGCTATTTGGTCGCCGGCATTTGGATCGTGCCGCAAGGCAGTAAAACCATCACAACATTCGATGAAAATCGCGTTTTCGCCGAAAAACGTCGAATGTTGTGATGCTTTGCGCCCCGGGTCCGGCCACCCTTCGGGTCCGGCCGCCACAAAGGGGCCGGGCACCTTTGTGGTGGTTTTTGCTTTGCCAGGCTGCGGCTGAGCCTTGGTATACCATGTACGCCGCCTACGAATACATCCAGCACCGCCGCACAACCCAGAAAGGCCCCATGGACACCACCTTCAGCCACATCAAAGCCGTGTTCTGTGATATCGACGGCACGCTGCTCACGAGCCGGCATACGGTGTCCCCGCGCACCGTGGCGGCGATCCGCGCCCTGCGCGACCGCGGCGTGCTTTTTGGCCTGTGCACCGGGCGCGACGCCCATGCGACCGAGGCCATGTACGAGCTCTGGGGCATCGAAGGCCTGGCGGACGTGCTCGTGGGCTGTGGTGGCGCCGAGGTCATCGACCGCGCGCACGACATCAACGAGCTGAGCTATCCGCTGCCGGGCGAGACCATCGCGCGCATCTGCAAGCACATGGCGGACCTTCCGGCAACGCCCGCCTGCCCCCGAGACGGCGTGTTCTACGTGCCCGAGAGCAACGCGTGCGTCGAGCACCTGTCGCGCGTCGACGGCGTGCCCTACCAGGTGGTCGATTTTGCCGAGTTTTTGCGCGAGCCACAGCCCAAGGTGATGTTTACCATGGCGCCTGAGGTAATGCCGCGGGTGATTGAGCGGGCGTCGACGTTTGCCGATAACACCGTTAAGGCGGCGGCTCTGCAGACCACGCAGCGGCTCTACGAGTTCATGGATCCGCGCGTGTCCAAGACGCGCGGCCTGGTGCGCGTGGCAGAGCTCAACGGCATGGAGCTCCAGAACATCTGCGTGTTTGGCGATGCCGATAACGACACCTGCATGGTGGCTGACGCCGGCGTGGGCGTGGCCATGGCAAACGGCAGCGACGCCACCCGTGCCGCCGCCGATTTTGTAACCGCCAGCAACGACAAAGACGGCATCGCGATCTTTATTGAGGAACATCTGCTGTAGCGCGGGGGAGAACTACCACAAAGGGGGCAGGCGCCTTTGTGGTGGTTTTCCAAGCGTCCCAACAGTCGATTGTTGGGACGCTTTTTTGTAGCGAGGAGATTTGCGGCCGGTAACATGCGATGCCATTCAAGTGTCGATGTATGAACATGTCGGCACACGCTAGTTGTGCAGTAATTGACCAATTAGCTCATAACTAATATTTGCAGGTAGATATACTGCCATTCACGGCGCAATTTTGACCGTTCACAGATTGAGCGGGTTAAAACAAAGTATTGTACAAACAATGATAAAGTGTCATTTATCTAGATTTGCTAACGAGTTTACCAGCGTCTTTCCGAAATTTAACCCTCGAAAA
>ENA-UEQN01001371-UEQN01001371.1-human-gut-metagenome-genome-assembly--contig:-NODE-1371-length-19562-cov-23.018219_pt1 | contig 19562 bp, 7 predicted proteins | sample MGYA00242940_ERZ507944 | MGnify/ENA primary metagenome ERZ507944 (study PRJEB26167, sample SAMN06115449) | human gut metagenome | host: Homo sapiens | place: China:Fujian | collected 2015-08-20... | reverse complement strand
AATTCCATTTACATTTTTACCATCTCCCCTGCAAATCCGGTTCCGCAACGGTCAAACGGCAAAAAAGAGGCGCGGAATGTTCCGCGCCTCTTTCATGCGAAGCCTTCCGGCTACCTGGTGTATTCGATAACGACCTTGCCGATCTCGATGTTGGTAGAAGTATCGGAAAAGCCGATGCGGAAATCGGAAGCATCGACGCCGGCCGCCGCGAAATCGAAAGTGATCGTGCTCGAATTCGTTCCGGTCGGTTCCGTGGCGGCCAGAACCGTCGCGGAGGTTCCGTAGGTGCATGTCAGCAGTTCGGGCTTGCGGGCCGAATTGGGATTGATCGTGATCTTCCGGATTTTACCCATATCCGATGCCGCCACATGGGTCTCGGCCTTGCCCTTGTTGAAATACCACACGATGTTCTTCGTATCGCTGGTGCTGTAATAGATATTGCCCGTGAAGGTGATCGCGCTGGTCCCGGTATCGTCGGTCGCCGTCCACGTACTGTCGCCTGCAGCCCAGCTGGTCGGCAGGCCCGTGATGTTGGACGAGAGCACACCCGCCGTGGCCGACAGGGTCATCGTATAGTCGGTTCCCGCGTCGCCGCCGCCCGAGCCGCCGTCGGAGACATACTCGATGCTGTAAAAGCGCAGTCCGTTGATCGTGGAATAGACGTAGACTGTGGTTTCGCCCGTCACCGCGATGTCGAATTCACAGGTCGTAGGCTCCCCGCTGCCCGATCCGGCCTCCTTGCTCTGCGCTCCGGCCGCATCGTCGCCGATCTGAACCGTTACGGAACGTCCGTCCGTAGCTGCGCCGCTGCCCGTATTCGACGCTACGACCTTCAGTTTGCCCGAGGCGGAAGCCGTGAACGAGAAACTGCGGACCGAAGCCGTGCCTTTGCCGCCGGTCTGGATATAGCTGACGCCGCTGCTCGTTCCGCCGCGGAAGCTCGATCCGCCCGAAAGGATGCGCAGGCCGTCGATCGTCTCGTCGAGATCGGTCAGACCGGCGCTGCCGGCAGCCGTGAGACGTGCAATCAGGTCGCTGAAAGCCGACGAGGAGAAGTCCCATGCGAAGTTGTCGCCGCCCGGACCCGAAGCCTCAACGACGGTCAGCCTGGCCGTACCGGCATCGGAGGCCTGCGCCGAAGCGTCGGCGGGGTTGGCGACCACCGAGATCGCGTACTCGCCTGCGGCAAGCCCTGCGACCGTCGCGGCCGCGATCGTATAGGAGGTCCCGGTTACGTTCTCGGAAGCTCCGCCGTTGAAGCTGACGTCATACGACGCAGCCCCGTCTACGGCATCCCAAGAAGCCGTCACTTCGGTCTGATCGCCTCTGGTGACCTTCGCCGGGGTGACCTTCACCGCGGGAGCCGCCAGTTTGGTGTCGGCGACCGTCAGCGCGGCGGTTCCGGCCGGCGACGGTTTGTAGAGGTAGTCGGAAACGGCTGCCGCGGTGACGGAAATCGTGTACGTGCCGGGTTTGAGTCTGGCGACGGTCTCGGCCGGAACGGTCATCCGGGTCGCCGAAACGGTCTCCGAAAGGCGCACGACCTCCTCGGCCTCGCCGTTGAGCGTCGTCAGCGCAAGGCGGTAGGTGTAGGTCGCGGCGTTGGGAACGGCGGCCCACGAGAAGGTCACCCCGGTGTTGTCGCCCTTGGTCACGGAGGCGGGATCGGCCGTCACCACGGGAGCGTCGAGCGGCGTGGCGTTCTGCCCCGGAGCCTCGGCGCCCTCGTACCAGCCGATGCTGTAAATGTGATTGATCGTCGCGTCGGTCCAGATCGAAACCTTCGCCGAAGCCGGAATGCCCAGGCAGGGAATGTACACTTTGCCGCGGTTGTCGGCCGTGGGGGCCTCGACCGGCCCGAAGCTCTTGCCCAGCGCATCGACGTGGGCGTAGAAGTTGCGCCCTGCGCCGTTGGCGTAGCAGTCGATGGCGATCACGCCCTCGCCCACGACGGAGAACTGCACGGCGCGCTGCGAAGGCGCCTCACCCTCCTTGACGGTCGATTTGCCGCGCAGGTCGAGGTAGTTGCAGCCGTAGTCGGCATCTTCGCGTATCTCGACGTTCTTGCCCGAAGCGGCCAGAATCGTAAGGCCGTCGATGGTCTGGTCGGTCTCCCAGCTGACGGGTTGCCAACCCGTCGTGAAGTCCCAGAGACTGGACTGCCCCAGCGTCGTGACGACCAGACTGCCCGACTCGACACCGGCGATGTAGACCGAAATCGAATACTCGGTCCGCGCCTTCAGCCCCTCGAAGGTATAGGTGTGCGCGGCGACCTCGGCATCGGTCAGCGTAACGTTGCGCTCGTCGTCGCCGCCAGTCAGCACGAGGCTCGTAACCTGCCGGTCGGCGCCCCACGCGAGGGTGATCCTCGTCGCGCCCTTGTCGACGACGTCCACGTCGATCTTGTCCGAAGCAACGAACGAGATCGTACCGCGCACGGCCTCGTCGCGCAGCAGCCCGACGGTGTACGACGTGCCGGTCACAAGCCCGGTCAGCTCGTATTCGCCGGCGGCGATTTGGGCAGAGGTGAGCTTGATCAGCCCCACGTCGGGCGTGACGTCGAGGTGCGTGACGTTCGAGCCGGCGACCCAGCGCAGCATGGCCGTCGTGGCCGTCACATCGCCGTCGCCCATCTTGCCGTCGTTCAGGAACAGGTTCTCGACACCCGTGGCGAACGCGCAGGCCGCGGGCTTCGAATCGGCGACGCCCGCACGCTGCGAGACGGCGACCAGTTCGGCGATCCATTCACGGTTGCCGGGCAGCTCCCGGAACGAGTATTCCATCGTCTTGACGGTGTTTCCGTCGCCGTCGAGCGGGGCGATCAGGTCCACCTGGTCGTAAACGCCGCCCTCGCCGTCGGCGTAGGAGAGCGTCAGCGTGTAATCCGCTATTCCGGCCATGACCGTCCACGAGAAGGTCACGTTGACGTTGTTGGACAACGTATGGGTGAAGTTCAGCGGGGAGAACTCGCGGCCGTAGGCGATGTCCTCGATGATCCCGTCGGGGTCCGAACAGCCGTGAAGCGACGCCGCACCGGCGAAGAGCGTCACGAGCAGCAGGAATTTATTGATGATCGTTTTCATGCGTTTTCTTGTTTTTTCCTTTTTCAGAACGCTATTGCATCGGGTAACCGTAATCGTTAACCAGCAGGCTGTTGGTGGTGATCGACTGCTTGAAAAGCGGCCAGAACATATGCACGTCGGGATCGTACTGGTAGATCATGTCGATGCGCGCCGCGGCGGTCGTGCCGCTCTTGATATACTCCTCCTCGGTCGTGCCGTCGGTCTTCTTCGACGTGAAGAGCGTCCAGCCCGTGCCTTCAGGCTCGCCGGCCTCGCCGAAATCGAGTCCGTGGAGCTGCACCGTCTCGCCGTCGGCGTCGTACTTGTAGTAGACCTTCGAGCCGATAAGGTCGAATTCATAGGTTTTGCCCGTCAGTTCCGACGTGTAGGGCGTGTGGTCGAGCATGGCCTTCATCTTGTTCTTCGCATCGTCGAGCGACGCCTTGAGCAGGCCCCAACGGATCAGATCCTGCTTGCGGATCTGCTCGCAGCTGAATTCGAGCATGCGCTCCCTGTATATGGCCTTGAACATGGCGTCCTTCGAGCCGATGCCCTCAAGGTATTTATCCACCGCCTCGTCGGACTTGAAGGCGCGGTAGCGGACCTTGCGCAGCTGCGTCTTGGCGTAGGGCAGGTCGTTCAGTTCGTTGGCGGCCTCGGCGGCCATCAGCAGCACGTCGGCATAGCGCATCACGATCGGCTTGATGCCGCAGTCGTTGCCCGAGATGACCTCGTCCATCCATTCGTAGCGGTATTTGCCGCTGTACCATTTCTGGATGTTCTCCAACTCCTGCCTGCCGCCGTTCCAGCGGAAGGGCACGCAGGAGATGTCGCGGCGGCGGTCGTTCCTGTCGTACTCGTAGTAGAGCGTGGGAAGCGGTCCGATCGTGCCGCCGGCATTCGCCTTGCCGCAGTACTTATCCGCCGTGTAGTGCTTGACGGCGTAATTGTTCATCCACTGGCCGCGGTTGTCGGCAAAGGGGATCACGAAGAGCGTCTCGCCTCCGGCCGCGACCTCGCGCTTCATCATGCCGCGCCAGATCTCCTCGAACGAGCCTTCCAGACCCACGCAGGCATTCTCCTTGGCGATGACCTCCTTGCAGGCGTCGAGCGCCTTCGTGTAGAGGGCGCCGTCGCCCCACGCCTGCCCGCTTTCGGTGAGCCTGCTGCGACGGTTCTGCCCGACATTGCCCGTACCGATCTGCCCCTCGTCGGGACGCTGCGAATACCCGGCGGCCGAGAGGCACACGCGGGCCAGCAGTCCGTAGGCGAACGCCTTGTTGACACGGGTGGTGAGTCTCGTTTTGCCGGACTCGTTGGGCCAGTAAACGTAATTCACGGCCTCCTCCAGATCGGAGATGATCTGCCGGTAGATGACATCGCGGTCGCTCTTGGGCTTGATGACGTCGCCCGTCTCGCCGATGGGCTGGAAACGCGCAGGAACGTCGCCCCAGGCCTTGACGAGGTCGTGGTAATAGAGCGCGCGCAGCACCAGCGCCTCGCCCAGCAGGTAACGCATCCCGGCATTGTTCTCCACGTTGCCGTACTTGCGCAGGCCGGCGATGGCCAGATTCGCGTTCTCGATGGCGGTGTAGGCCAGGGCGAACTGGCCGCTGCTCTCGTTGAGCTGGCTGTTCGCATCGTCGTACGACGCGTTATAGGAGTAGATCAGCGTCTTGGTGTCGGTGGGTTTGTCGGGCGATGCGCCTACGTACCACTCCGTGTCGCTGTTGGCCCCGTAGTAGATCAGCCAGCGGTTGCGGTAGGATTTGTCGACGCCGAACTGGCGGTAAATGTTCATAACGGCCGCCTCGGCATAGGTCTCGTTCGAAAACATGGTCTCCGAATCGGACGACGAGGACGAACGGGTGTCCAGCAGGTCTTCGCCACACGAGGTGGCCAGCAGGCCGGTGCAGGCAAGGATATAGATTAACTTTTTCATCGTTGGATTGTTTTCTGTCGGTTGAAGGTTAGAAGCTGATGTTCGCACCGAAAACCCACGAACGGCTCTTCGGATAGGCCGAGTAGTCGACGTTTGGGGTCATGGGCGTCGCGCGGCGCGTGTCGACCTCGGGATCGAAACCGCTGTACGGCGTCCAGCAGAAGAGGTTCGTGCCCGTCGCATAGAGACGCACCTTGTTGATGCGCACCTTGCGCGTCCAGCTCGCGGGCAGCGTGTATCCGACCGTCAGCGACGAAAGACGCAGGAACGAAGCGTCCTCCAGCAGCCAGCTGTGAACGACCGTCTGCGGCATGTAGGGCGACCACATGTTCGTCGCGGCGTTGGCGGCGGCCAGCTCGGCAGGATCGGTGATCAGGGCGCCGGTCTCCCAGTTGACGTTGGTCCAGCGTTTGCCCAAAGCCATCGCGTCCGAAAGGTTGCGGATGACGCCCTTGCCCGTGTACTTCTGCGACGAGGTGAACTCGACGTTGTTGGCATTGAAAGCCTTATTGCCGTAAGAATAAGTGAAGTTGGCGGCCACGTCGAAACCATAGGCATAGGCCGAGAGCGAGAAACCGCCCGTGAACTTGGGCTGCACGTTGCCGATCTTTCCCTGAACGGGCGTACCGTTCTCATCGCAGAGCAGTTTGAGCGAGCCGGGACGCATGTCGCCCACCACGCCGGCGCAATTCGATCCGTCGAGCGTCCGCCACTTGCCCGTCTCGTTGTAGTAGTCCAGGTCGAAATCCCCGACCTCGTAGCGGCCCAGCGTCGTATAGCCGCGGATGTCGCCGATGGCCCCGCCCAGCACGGCGTAGTAGTCCGTGACGTTGTTGTTCCAGCCCGACGACTGCGAGTAGGTCTCCAGTCCGGCCAGATCCATGATGCGGCTGCGGTTGAAGGCGATGTTGGCGTTGAAGTTCACGCCCCACTTCGCCTTTTCGGCCAGAACGGCGGCCACCGACACCTCCAGACCGCGGTTGCGGATCGTACCGGCGTTGCGGTACTGGAAGCTGTAACCCGAACCCGAAACCGGATAGCGCATCAGAATGTCCTCGGTGGTGTTCTGGTACACCTCGACCGATCCCGAAAGGCGGTTGCGCCAGAATCCGAAGTCGAGACCCAGGTTGTGCGAATAGGTCGTCTCCCACGTCAGGTTGGCATTGGCCATGTAGCTCTCGCTGGCCCCGTTGCCGTTGGGCGTCCAGTAGACCGGATCGCCGTAGATGAAGCTGCTGCCCGTGCCGACCTCGTAGAGCTGCGTCAGGCCGCCCATGCCGGTCGGTATGTTGTTGTTGCCCGCCGTACCGAAGCTGTAACGCAGCTTGAGGTTGTCGAGCCACTTGAGGTCCTTCATCCCCCACTCGTCCGACAGACGCCACGAAGCGGCCACCGAGGGGAAGTAACCCCACTTCCGGCCCTTCGAGAACTTCGACGAACCGTCGCCGCGCATCGTGGCCGAAAGCATGTACTTGCCCTTGAAGTCGTAGTTGATGCGTCCGAAATAGGAGAGCAGGATGTCGTCGGCCGCATAGTTCATGTTCGACGAACTGGCGTTCGAGGCCGAACCCATGAAGGTCCACGCCTGCTCGGCGGTGTAGAAGTCGGGCAGTCCGTCGACCCAGGTGTTGAACGTACGCTGCTCGGTGATGATGTACTCCTGTCCCAGCAGCACGTTCAGGTGGTGGTCGTCGTTCGAAATGAACTTCCTGAAGTCATAGTTCAGCGTATTGGTGTTGCGCACGCGGCGGCGCGTCACGTCGTTGTAGTTGGTCGACGGGGTTCCCGGGACCGACGACCCCGAGCCTCCGACCTTCGAATAGTAGGTCGTCACGCCGTAGAACGAATTGGTCTCCTGGCGGTACTCCTCCATGCCGGCCTCGACCTTCAGGCGAAGGTCGTCGACGATCTCCCACGTGAAGCCCGCGTTGGCGTTCCAGTTGGTGCGCTCGCGCTTGCGGTCCGAATCCGAAACGGCGACGGTCGGCATCACGGCGTCCGAGGAGTTCTCCTCCAGGTCGTCGCCGCCCTCGATCTGGGCCTTGAGCGGAATGGGCGTGTAGAGCATGGCGTTCTTCAGACGGCCCGTGGTCTGCGAGCCCGAGTCGTTGAGCGAGTTGGCGCCCGCGCCGCGGACCTTGATGCGCGAATAGCGGATGTTGAAATCGAGCGTGATGCGCTTGCTGGCCTTGAACTGCGTTTTCAGGCCCAGGTTGTCACGGCTGTAATTCGAGCCGATCATAATCGCCTTGTCGTAGAGACGCGCATAGGTGGCGTTCCACTTGAACTTGTCGCCGCCGCCCGAAACCGTGAGGTTGTGGTTGAACTGCTCGCCCGAACGGCCGAAAAGCTGGTCCATCCAGTCGTTGCCCTTCACGCCGTCGTAGAGGTCGATGTCGGAGAACGCTCCGAAATAAGGCTCGTAGTTGTCCGAAACCTTGTTCTGGATGGCGGCCAGTTCGTACTGCCACCTGGCGAACTCCGAAGGGTTGAGCGCCTGCACCTGGTTCTTGCGGGCGATGTCCTTGAAACCCCAGTATACATTGTAGTTTACGTTTACCTTGCCTTTCTCGCCGCTCTTGGTGGTGATCAGCACGACGCCGTTGGCGCCTCGCGAACCGTAGATGGCCGTCGAGAAGGCGTCCTTCAGAATGTCGATCGACTGGATTTCCGACGAGGAGATGTCGCTGATGCTCTCCACGGGAAATCCGTCGACGATATAGAGCGGCGCGCCGTCCGACGAAAACGACCCCGCACCGCGCACGCGGATACGGATTTCGGCGTCGGGGTCTCCCTCCGTGGCCGTGACCTGCACGCCGGCCATGCGGCCCGTCATCGCCTCGGCCACCGAGGCCACGGGCATCTGCTGCAACGTCTCGGCGTTGACCGAAGCGACCGAACCCACGACATCGCGGCGTTTCACAGTGGCGTAACCCACGACCACCACGTCGTCCATCGCCGTCGACTCGTCTTCGAGCCTGACGTCGATCTGCGTTTTGCTGCCGATGGCGATACGCTGCGTCTTCATACCGATATAGGAGATCACCAGCGTCTTCTTCGAAGCGTCGGGGACGGTGAGCGTCCATCGTCCGTCGACACCCGAACTCGCCCCCAAGGTCGTCCCGTCAACGACCACCGAAGCTCCGATAACCGGTTTGCCCGCCGAATCCTTGACGACTCCTCCGATCTTTTGAGCCGCGGCCGTGGAGGCCAGACCCACACCCAGCAGGAACAACAGGGCGAACTTTAGAGTAAAGCTTTTCATATAAAAGGTTTTGGTTAATAATTAGGTTTTCGCTTTTTCCGTAAAAGGGGTATTTCCCTATACAAAAATAAATTGCCCCGGAGGATTCGATTGGTAATTTTTATCACTTCTCATGGATAATTTGTCAAACCGCCCCGAACGGCCTCGCAAGACCCCGGGAAAAGGAAAACAGGGCAAAAAATCCTCCTTCGGCAGGAGGATTTTCCCGGAAAAAGATTTACCTGTTCCACAAAAGCATCCGGCTTCTTAAACCGGGCGCGGAACCGGACGGAGAGCGGCCGGACCCGCCATCGCCCCTAAAGCCGGCTTCTTAAGCCGGGCGCGGAACCGGACGGGGAACGACCGGACCCGCCATCGCCCCTAAAACCGGCTTCTTAAGCCGGGCGGGCGATCTCCAGCGACGCCCAGATAAAGGGACCCACGCCCTTGCAGTCGTTCTCGATCACCGGCTCGGAAATGTAATATTCGAACGTGCCGCTGCGCATCTGCCTGCCGCCCAGGCCCGCCACCGAACAGCAACCGGTCAGCGAGATCGTGCCGTCGGGATTTTCCTTCACGAAACAGTCGACGAACTTTTCATACAGCCGCCGCGCCTCCCCGCCCAGCTCCGCGGGCAGGTAACCCAGCCGCACGCCCTTGAGCATGGCGTAGACGAACATCGCCGAGGCGGTCGATTCGAGGTAGTTGCCCTCGCGGCCCGGCTGGTCGAGCACCTGATACCACATGCCGGTCGCGGGATCGGCGTATTTCGGCAGCACCTCGTAGATATGGTTCAGAATCCCGACCATCGGCTGCGTCGCATCGTCGACGCCGAGGTATTGCAGCGTCTCGACGATGGCCATGGCGTACCACCCCATCGCACGGCCCCAGGCATGGGCCGACTGCCCGGTGGTCTTGTCGCACCAGAACATTTCGCGCGAATCGTCGTAGGCGTGGCGGTAAAGCCCCGTCGCGGGGTCATAGGTATGCGCGGCCACGACGACGAACTGATTCACGATGTCGTCGACAGCCTTCTCGTACTCGCCCCCGGAGAGGTTCCGCACGGCATACTCGGCGTAGAACGGCTGGGCCATGTACAGCCCGTCGAGCCACATCTGGTGCGGGTAGACCTCCTTGTGCCAGAATCCCCCGTCGGCGTTGCGGGGCTGCGCCTGCAACTGGGCGTAGAGCGTGTCGAGCGCCATCTTATAGCGCACGTCTCCCGTGCGGTCGTACAGTTCGAAAAGGGCGCGTCCGGGACAGAGGTGGTCGAGGTTGTATTTCGTCTTCCTATAAGTCAGCACCTCTCCGCCGGGACGCACGATCGTGTCGAAATAACGCTTGGCATAGGCCGTGAACTCCTCAATGCCGTACATCCGGCCGGCATCGGCGATGGCGAGCAGTTCGAGACCCGTGGTGTAGTTCCACTTCACCTTCCCGGCGGGAATGCCGTCGAGGTTCGTCGGCGAAGGGTTGCGGAGGATTTCGCTCGCGGCCATGCGGACGGCGGGCGGGTTTCCGGATTCGTACAATGCGCCGGACGAGGTGCAGGCGGCGGCCAGCGCGCACAGCGCGGCAGGAATCAGACGTTTTTTCATGCGGTCTTGGTATCTTGGTCTTGTTTCAGGTTGTGCGTCTTGAGGTATTCGGCGGGCGACATGTGGAACTGCTCGCGGAAACAGCGGCTGAAATAGCCCGGATCGGAGAATCCCACCTTATAGGCCACCTCCGACACGGAAAACTGGCCCGTGCGCAGCAGGAGTTTCGACTTGGTGATGCGGTACTCCTTGATCAGTTCGACGGGCGACTTGCCCGTGAGACTCTTGAGCTTGTTGTACATCGTCGTACGGCCCAGTCCGAGGTGCGAGGCCAGCTGGTCGATCGTAAGCTCCGAGTTCTCGACGTTCTCGCCCAGCCAGGCCATCACGTTCTTCATAAACTCCTCGTCGCGGTCCGTGACGACGACGTCCTCGACCGCCAGTTCGACCACCTTGTTGCGGGCCGACTGCGAGGAGAACTTCTCGAAGAGCTTGCGCCGCTGGGTCAGCAGGTTGTCGATGCGGGCCAGCAGCAGTTCGATGCTGAACGGCTTGGTGATGTAGCCGTCGGCGCCGAACTCCATGGCCTTCACCCGGTCGTCGGGCGAGTGGCGGGCCGTGAGCATCACGATCGGGATGTGGCTCATCGTGAAGTCGTGGCGCACCTTGTCGATCAGCTCGATGCCGTCCATGCGGGGCATCATCAGGTCGGTGACGATGATGTCGGGCATCTCGCTGCGGATCTTTTCGAGGGCTTCGGCGCCGTCGTCGGCCTCGACGACGTAATAGGTGTCTATCAGACTGTTGTACATGAAGATGCGCAATTCGCGGTTATCCTCGACCAGGAGGATTTTCTGTGCATCCTTCGGCGGCGCAACGTCCACGCGGCGCTGACTGTCGGCAGCCGTGAAGTCGCTGACCATATAGTCGTCGCGGCGTTTACCCTCTCCCGCTCCGGCGCCCGAGAAGTCGATCTGCTCCATGCCGAAATGGGCGTTGCCGAGTTTGAGTTTCACGGTGAAGGAGGCGCCTTCGCCCGGACGGCTGTCGACCGAGATTTCGCCGTGGTGCAGGGTCACGATGTCGCGGCAGAGCGAAAGTCCGATACCCGACCCTTTCATGTTGCTGTCCACGGCGCGCGAAGCCTGTGCGAAACGCTCGAAGATCATCCCCTGCTTGTCCTTCGGGATGCCGATGCCCGTGTCGCGGACCGTGAGCGTCACGCTCTCCTCCTCCTCGCGCAGTGAAAGTATCACTTCAATTCGCCCGCCGTTGGGCGTGAATTTCAGCGCGTTGGACAAAAGGTTATAGACGACGCTCTCCATACGTTCGATGTCGACCCACACCAGCACCGAACGGCGCGAGAGGGTGAACAGCAATTCGATCCGACGCTCGGAGGCCATTTCGCGGAAATCGTCGAGGGCGTCCTCGACCAGCGGCACGAGGTCCACGCGCGAGATTTTCAGCTCCATCTTGTTCTTGACGATCTTGCGGAAGTCGAGCAGCTGGTTGATTAGCGTCAGCATGCGCTTGGCGTTGCGGTGGGCCAGCGTGAGGCTGTTTTCGCCCCGCGGCGTGAGGCTGTCGTGTTTCTTCACGTCCTCGATGCCGCCCAATATGAGCGTGAGCGGCGTGCGCAGTTCGTGCGAGATGTTGGTGAAGAAACGCAGTTTGAGATCGGTCATGTTCTGCTCGACGCTCGCTTCGCGGCGGATGCGGATGACCGAGCTGGCAATGCGCCAGGCGACGGCCGCCGCCGCCAGCGCCAGCAGCGCATAGAGGGTTTTAGCCCACCAGGTGAGCCAGGGGGGGGGAAGCACTTCGACCCCGATCGTGATCCCCTCGTCGGCGGCATCGGCATTGCCTACGAACGCCTTGACGTGGAACTTGTAGTCGCCGATCGGCACGTTGGAGTAGGCCGCGCGGTTGGTCGTTCCCGAGATGTTCCAGTCCTGGTCGTAGCCTTCGAGCTTGTACATGTACCCCACCACGTGCTGGATGGCGAAATTCAGCGACGCGAACTCCATGCGGAAATTCGAGAAATTGTAGGGCAGCACGATGCGGTCGGCCTCGGTCACCGACTCCGAGAGCGGCGAGCGGCGCCCCGCGACGACGGGGACGTTGCGCACGTCAAGCCCCGTGAAACGCAGGTCGTAGTCGATCTTCGCGGCGCGGACCTCGTCCGGATCGAAGCGGTAGAGCTGGCGTCCGCTGCCGAAGAGCACCTCGCCCCGCGGCGAGGTGAGCGCCGTGGCCTCGCTGAAAACCGCATTGCGCATGTTGTCGTAGAGGTAGTAGTTCGAGAAAATCCCGCGCCGGGGATCGAACCGCGACACGGCGTTGTGCGTCGAAACCCACAGGTCGCCCTGCCGGTCCTCGGTCAGGGCCATGCAGATATTGCTGGCCAGCCCCGACGATTTGTCGTAGCAGCGAAAACGCGGCGCACCGTCGGCGTCGTACCCCTCGATGAGGTTCAACCCGCCGCCGAAGGTCGCCAGCCAGATGCGCCCTCCGGAGTCCTTGAGCATGTGGATGATGTCGTTGTTGCCCAGCGACTCGGCATCGCCCGGTATCTTCTGCATCAGCCTGAAGCGCATCAGCTTGGCGCTGGCGCCCGGGTCGAAGACCAGCAGTCCGTCGACCGTCGCGGCGAACATCCGGTCCGGACGGTCGTAGAGCAGCCACCGCACGCGCCCCGCCTCGTCGAGCGGATAGTGCGTCATCAGGTTGCCGGCATGGATGAAACGGTGTCCCGCGGGGTCCTCCAGCAGGTTGATGCCCCCGCCGTAGGTCGCCACCCAGATACGACCCGCGCCGTCCTCCTCGACGCAGTAGATCTGGTCGTCGCTCAACGACCAGACATCCGCGTCGGAATGGACGAAATGCGTGACCCGGTAACCGCCGCCCTCGGGCGTCATGCGGTAAAGCCCCTCGCCCTTGGTCCCGACCCAGATATTGCCCGAAGAGTCCTCCTTCAGGGCGTAGATCATCCCCGTGCCGCGGCGGCCCTGCGCCGGAAGCGTGTAGACGGGTTTGTTCGAGGCGTCGAAGGCGATCAGGTCGCCGTCGCGCGTGCCGACCCACATCCGACCCCGGCTGTCGGTCATCAGGGCGCGGATTTCGCCCGAAAGCGGGTCCGGAGATTTCGAGTCGAGGGTGAAGACCTCGGCAGGCTGGCGCAGCAGCACCGCCTTGCGCAGTCCGCGTTCGTTGTAGGTCGAGAGCCACAGCACGTCGTCGCGCACGTCGAAACGCACGACGGCGTTGGTCATCTGGCAGTTGGGCTGCTTGGGGTCGTTGTAGAACGGTTCGACCGTGTCGCGTTCGCGGTCGTAGTAGCCGAAGCCCCAGTTGTTCATCTTGATCCACAGCAGACCGCCGCCCTCGGCGATCTTGGTGATCGTGTCGAGGTTGTAGGAGACGGTGTAAGGTTCCTGCCCGAAGTGCTTGTAGTCGTCGGTCGAGGGGTTGTAACGCGTGATGCCCGTCTCGGCCGAGGTCACCCACACGATGCCGTGCGAGTCGGCCGCAAGGCCGCGGATGCGGCGCGGACGCGCCCCTTTGGGATCGAGCCGCGCGAGGCGGTCGCCAGCGACCCAGTAGAGTTCGCCCGAGCGGCTGCCGGCGTAGACCGCGCTGCGCACCGAGTCGGCGACGATGGCCGTCAGCGGAGCCTCGCCGCCCGGCAGACGGTCGACCTTCCCGGTCTGCTTCCCGACGCGGACCACCTCGCCGGGCGTGGCGCAGTAGACGGATGCGGCGTCGGCCGTAAAGGCGAAGGCCGGAGCCGCCGTCTCGCAGAGCGTGCGTGCGGTGCGCTCCCCGGCGGCGATGTGGTTCAGCTGTCCGTCCGCCGCGGCGATCCAGGCGCCGTCCCGGTCGTCGACGTACATCGCCGTGACGTCGCCGCCCAGCACCGGGGCGTCGAAAAAGGCGTCCACACGCACGGGAGCGGCATCGGCCCCGTCGGCGAAGCGCGCCACGCCCAACCCCGCGATGGCCACCCACGTGCCGCCGTCGCCGTCGTGCAGGCAGTGCGTCATGCGGTAATGCTTCGAATCGACGCCGTCGACGAGCGACACCACGTCCTCGAACTGCTCGGTATAGCGGTTCAGACGGTAGACGTGGAGGTTATAGGTCGTGAACCAGAGATGGCCGTTCGAATCCTCGCTCACCGAGACGAAGCGGTGGTGCGAAAGCGGCGAGAAGTCGCCCGGCGTGGTGCTGAAATTCTTGAAGGTATACCCGTCGAAACGGCTGACCCCGTACCACGTGCAGACCCACACGAAGCCGCGCGAATCGGTGTAGATGTCGGCGATGCGGTCGTGTGTCATCCCGTCCAGGGTGGAGTAGGTCTGAAAGAGGCATTGCGGGGGCGACGTCCGGGCGAACCCCGGAACGGCAGCGAGCAGCAAAAAGGTCAGCAGCAGTCGTTTCATAGTCATTTAACAAATCCGGTCTTTCCCAAGATAGCAAAAAGAACGGACGTTTCCAAAATCGAATCGCACGCGGTCCGGCAAATAAAACGTGTCGCAACGACACCAAATATACAAAAATCGGATGCCCGATCTATTTTTCAAAGGCCGCAAGCACCTGCCGGACCTCTTTTCCGGTCAGCTGCCGCGACCATCCGACCCGGCTCCGGGGCGCGGCTCCGGGACCTTCGGAATGATATTCAGCGTAGAACGCGGTCCGGTGCGCGCGGGTTTTGGACCAGTCGTGCCACCCTTCGGGCACGATGTGCGGTCCCAGGTGGCAGCCGACGAAAACAGTCTGCGCATAATCGCGCCACGGGCGGCCCAGCCAGCACCGCGTGACCCCTTCGGCAGCGGTCAGGCGGCAGTTGCGGAAAACGAAACCCACGGGCTGTCCCTTACAGGTCGAGGCCGCCGTGATGTAGGAATCGGCCTTCGAACGAATCTCGCAGTTGCGGAACAACGCCGCCGCCGAGCCGAAAATGAAGTCGGTCGTACCTTCGACATAGCAGTCGTCGAAGCGGATGCGGGCATTCTCCGCACAGGTCCGCCCGTCGCGGTTGCCTGCGCCGTAAAGGTAGAGCGTGTCCTGATTGCCCAGGAAGCGGCAGCCGATGAAATGCAGGTCCGTACCGAGGCATTGCACGGCGACGGCCTGCCCCACGCATCCGGCGGCATTCTCGAACGTCAGGCCGCGCACCGTCCAGCCGTCGCCGCCGAAATAGACGGTCGAGGAGCCGGAAGTGCCCAGCGGACGCCCCGTCGCACCGATCTTTGCGGCATAGTCGTCCCACGTGACCGTCACCGCGCCGCGCCGGTTTTCGAAGCCGGCTTTCGAAACCGCCGGCCGGTCCGTATCCGGCACCCCCTCAAGGATAACATTGCGCTTGGTGGCGGGAACGACGACTTTCTCGCGGTAGACGCCTTCGCAGACGAGAATGCGGGTCGTATCGCGGCAGAAGTCGGGAACGGCGGCCACAGCTTCGGTCAACGTGAAAAAGTCGCCCGAGCCGTCCTGCGCGACCACGAAATCGGAGGCGACGAGACGGCGGCCCAGTTCGGGAACCTCCGCCGGAAGCTGCGCGGCGATCATCCGCGCCACGGCGCGTGCGCCGCGGACGTTGAGGTGGGTGTCGTCCCGCCGTCCGTCGGGCCAGCGGGGACTGGTCCCGGGTTCGACCCACATGTAATATGCCCGGGACGCCTCCTCGCCCAACGACGACACCCATGCGCGGGTCAGCCGTTCGGCGTCGATCAACTGCGTTCCCTCCACCGCGGCCACACGGCGCACGGCGTCGGCATAGGGTCCGTGGGTGTCGTCGAGCAGCCCATCGGCGAAACGACGGCGCACAATGGGCGTCAGCAGCACCGGGATCGCCCCCTTTTCGCGCGTTTCACGCACATAGCGGCGCAGGTTGCCGGCATACCGCTCCGGAGCGGCGTAGCGGGTCGAATCGTTCTGTTTCTGGTCGTTGTGCCCGAACTGGATGAAGACGTAGTCGCCGGGCTGCAATTTGTCATAAACGGCGGCCCAGCGTCCTTCGTCGCGGAACGATTTGGTCGAACGCCCGTTCGTGGCGTGGTTTTCGACCCGCACCGAACCGTCGAACAGCGGCTGGAACAGCTGCCCCCAGCCCCGCTCGGGATTCTGCCCGGCAAGCTCCTTCGCGGCGCACGTCGAGTCGCCTACGAGGTAGACGCGCAGCGTCCGCCCGCAAATACTTTCGAACGACAACACACATAATATCAGCAAGAAAAACCATTTCATATCAAGCATCGGTTTAAACAGCGAACGGGAGGCGCCGCGACCGCCCGCCGCCGGATCGACTATTGCAAAGCAGTATAGGAGCCTCCCTTCACCTGCGACAGCGTGATGTCGCGGACCAGGTAGTGGAGGTAAACCTCGATGTTGGAATAGAGTTTCTGCGGGTCGAGCGTCGTGGCCGCAGCGTCGGAGGCGTCCTTCGGGTCGAGTCCGAGCAGTTCCTCGTAGTGATCGGGAATGCCGTCGCCGTCGGTATCCACCGCGGCGCGCGCGATCTCGCCGGCGGTCGCCGTGAGTTCAGGCCAGCCGCCCACGGCCGCCTGCGAGTCGATGATGCCGCCCGTCGAGCCGTTGCCCCCGTCGGGGAAGGTCGCCCTGCCGCTGCGGGCGTCGGTCTCGGCCCGCCGGTCGACGGCGTCGCGGCAGAGCGAGGCCCCGGCGTAGGACAACACGGCGTCGAACGCCCCGGCGGCCGTGTGCGTCGTGGTGTGGCACACCGTCACGCCTCCGGCCTTGATCGGAAGCGGCGCTGCGAGACGTCCCTCCGTGGTCGAGGGGTCATTGCCCTGCGGGTGGTAGTAAACACCGCTCCACTGATCGCCGTTGATCGAGGAGGCATAGCTGCCGGCATGGTAGTTACCCGACATATAGAGCCGGGGATAGGCAGAACCGACGTTCGACGAGGAGTTGTGCCAGTAGGCGTCGACGAAATACCTCTTCTCCTTCGACGCCGGGCCGGGCTTGTAGTAGTTGTTCACGACGTTGAACGAGCCGTCCTCGCCGCCGTAGGTCGTATTGCTGCCCCAGTTGTAGATCACGTTGTTGCGGTAATCGACATTGCCGCGATGCGTCGAAAGATAGCTGCCGTAGACGCCCGGATGGTCGATGCGCGCGTTACGGCTGTCGTGGTTGGCCAGCAGGTTGTGGTGGAACGAGGCGTTTTTGCCGCCCCAGATGCCGCCGTAGCCGTGGTCGCCCTTGCCGTGGGCCGATTTGCGCAGGCTCTCGGTCAGGAGACACCACTGCATCGTGAAATTCTGATTGGCGTAGAACGAGGCGCATTCGTCGATGGACCACGACATCGAACAATGGTCGAGAATGATGTCCTTGTGGTAACGGCCCCAGATGGTATCCGAGCCGTCGGAAAGGTTGCCGCCCGTATTGAGGTCGCCCAGGCGGAAACGCATATAGCGGATGATCACGTTGTCGGCGTCGACCACGACCGTCCCGCCGGCGATGCAGACGCCGCCGCCCGGGGCGGTCTGCCCCGCAACGGTGAGGTTGTCGTTCCGGATGCGCAGGTCGCTCGTCAGGTGGATCGTGCCGGCCACGTCGAAGACGACGATGCGTTTGCCCGAGGCCTCGACAGCGGCGCGGAACGATCCGGCGCCCGAGTCGTTGAGGTTGGTGACGCGGTAGATCCTGCCGCCGCGGCCGCCCGTCGTGTACATGCCGCCGCCCTCGGCGCCGGGGAAAGCGCGCAGCACGCCGTCGTTCTCGTTGGCCAGGGGAAGCCCCAGGTCCACGTCCGGATCGGCCGGCCCTTCCGTCGAGAAGGTCGCAAAATCGGAGAACGCCGAGTCCTGCCACCCGGCGGAACCGAGCGGAGCCGCGGCAAGCACGCGGAAACGGTAGGAAACGCCCGGTTCCATTTCGAAACGCTGCGATTGCAGACGCGTCGTGGCCGATTGCAGGGGCGCCGCAGCGTCGCCGGCATAGAGTTCGAAGGTGAAGCGCACGGCCTCGACCGGCTCGGAGATGCTCCAGCGCACCGTGGCCGTGCGGTCCGAAACCGCCACGGCGACATCGGGCACGGGAAGGGTTTTCATGTCGGGAACCGCCGCCGTGGAATCGTCGCCGCAACCGACGGCGAGAACCAGCATCCCGGATAACAGTAAAATATCGGTACGAATCATGCGGATCGGTTTATTTGATTGCTACATACCGGGCCGCACCCTTCGACAGCGAAGCGTTGGCCCCGGTGATCTGCGGCGAGGAGACCTCGATCGAGCGGTTGCGGCTACCCGTCACGACGAGCGCGCGCTCCAGCCCTTCGGGGCAGACGAAGCCTTCGGCCGAAAGATTCTTCACGTTGTTGAGCATCAGCGCGGGACCCTGCTCGGGGATGATCTTCACGCCGCGCAGCACGACATCCGACGACTCGTTGATCTGCGCCCCCGTCACGGCGTAAATCTGCGTGTTCTCGACCGTGACGCGCTCGACGTTCATCTCCGGAAGTCCGTTGAAATACATCGCGCGACGGGCGCCGCGGCACCACACGTTTCGGATATGGATGTCCCGGAAAGCCGGCGTGGTCTCGTCGACCGGCTTGGGGGCGATGTCCGTGACTTCGGCGTCCCCGCCTTCGGCATGCGCCTCGGAGGCCGACTTGCCGCCGTAGAAAAGGTCGAACAGCAAGGGTTCCTGCAGGATGTTGTTCATGGCGATGTCCTCGATCCAGATATTCTCGACCACTCCGCCGCGGCCGCGCGCCGACTTGAAGCGCAGGCCCACGTCGGTTCCCGAGAAGGTGCAGTTCGAGACCCTGACGTTCCTGACGCCGCCCGACATCTCGCTGCCGACGACAAACCCGCCGTGGCCGTGGAAGACGATGCAGTTGTCGACCAGAATATTCTCGCACGGAATGCCGCGGTCGCGGCCCGCCTTGTCCTTGCCGCTCTTGATGCAGATGCCGTCGTCGCCCACGTCGAAGCGCGAGTTGGTCAGCACGACGTTCCGGCACGACTCGATGTCGATGCCGTCGCCGTTCTGCGCATAGTCGGGGCAACGGACCGTAATGTCATTGACGATCAGATTGGTGCACATGGCCGGGTGGATGTTCCAGCAGGGCGAATTCTGGAAGGTGACGCCCTCCAGCAGGACGTTCTCGCAATGGTGGACGGCAATCATCACCGGGCGCAGGAAGTCGTGCATGCGCTCGAAATCGGCGCGGGTTTTCGCCCACGTCGAAACGTTCTGGTCGGCGCCCGACGTGGCCCCGAACTTATAGCTTTCCGAAGGATACCACGTCTTGCCGTCGTCGGAGAGCACGCCCCCGCTTCTGACCAGCGTCTTCCACTGGCGGGGGTTGAGTTTGTCCTGCTTCACGGCGCGCCACGCATCGCCGTTGCCGTCGATCACGCCGCGGCCCGTGATGGCCACGTTTTTCACGCCCCGCGCCGAGATCGGCGACTGGCAGCGCAGCGTGTTGAGACCCTCGAACGTGGTCTCGACAAGCGGATAGAGCGTCTTGTCGTCGCTGAAAACGATGACGGCGTTCTGTTCGAGGTGCAGTTCGGTATTGTCTTTCAGCTCGATAGGCCCGGTGTACCAGACGCCTTCGGGAACGACCACACGACCGCCTCCCCGGGCGGCCAGGGCGGCGATGGCGTCGGCGAAAGCCGCGGTGTTGAGCGTATGGCCGTCGCCCGAGCCGCCGAAATCGGCGACGCTGACCGTATTCGAAGGAATCGCGGGCCGGGCGACCTGCGGCATCTCGAACGGAAGGTTGCAGGCCGGGGCGTGTGCGCGGCATC
>ENA-UEQN01001353-UEQN01001353.1-human-gut-metagenome-genome-assembly--contig:-NODE-1353-length-19766-cov-3.156585_pt1 | contig 19766 bp, 13 predicted proteins | sample MGYA00242940_ERZ507944 | MGnify/ENA primary metagenome ERZ507944 (study PRJEB26167, sample SAMN06115449) | human gut metagenome | host: Homo sapiens | place: China:Fujian | collected 2015-08-20... | reverse complement strand
AGTATCCCTGTCCGTCGAATACGCCAGAAAACGGATAACTGGCTTGAAGCGGGTTCCGAGTGAACGTGCCGATGGGCGTCCAGTTGGCGTATGCGGACAAATCGATATCGTTCATCAGCAGCACCGTTTTGCCGCTCATGTTGTTGCCGCCGTTGACGTCCGCCGCCAGCTGAGCCAAATCCGCCGCGGTATAGATATAAACCTTGTTCTGGCTGGTCATCCATACGGGCAAATCGCTTGACTGCGTGCCGCCGACATTTTTGAGCGTCGGCAGGCCGTTTTCAGCGTATGTCCACGCAGAATTTCCGCCGAAAATCGTTTCAAACTGCCTGCTCAGGCCGTTCTGATCGTCATAGGTCAGATCCGCGCCGTTTGAGCCTTCCACGTCGTCGTCGGTTACGGTGTTTCCGTTCACCTTCATGCCGCTCCACGCGTAGTTGCCGCTTTCGCTGCCGCCCTCGCTCTTGAGCACGTTGCCGACGCGGCTGATGCGCTGAGATCTGCTCTCCGTGCCGCTCACAGCGCCGTTCAGCGCCACGCAGTCCGTGAGGCTGCCGCCCCTCGTGCCGACCATACCGGCCACGCCGCCCACCGTCATCCATGCCTGAACATTGCCCGTGGCAAAGCAGCGCGTGACGCTGCCGCCCACCGTGCCGGCAACGCCGCCGAAGGTAAACGTGTTATCGCCGAGACCCACGACGTCCACCGTCGAATAGCAATCGCTGACGTCGTCATCCACGGTGCCCGCCAGACCGCCGATGTTGAAAATCTGGCGTGTCGAATACGGGAAGATGTCCATGCTTCCCGCCGCATAGCAGCTTTGAACATTGCCGTCAACCCATCCGACCACGCCGCCGATATCGCATGCCGACTGGGGCACGATCACCGTACCCGTGGAATAACAAAAACGCACGTCCGCATAGCTGAGGCCGACCACGCCGCCGATGGAAGAGGCCTGATCATACCCCGCCCTATCCACGCAGCCCTCGATGCTGCCGCCGACCATCGCGCAGTTTTCCAGCGGCTCCATCTGCGAATCCCAGCCGCCGTAAAAACCGACCACCGCGCCCGACCTGTTTTTCGTCCGGATCTGCGCGTCCTTGACAATGACGTTTTTAACCTGCGCCTTGCGGTTTGCGTCCTGGCTGTTCACGCAGCCGAAAAGGCCCTGATATACGCCCTGGCTTCTGTCGATTTTCAGCCCCGTGACGACGTGGTTCTGCCCGTCAAAAACGCCCGCAAAGGGCTGATTGATCGTGCCGATCGGCGTCCAGTTGCCGTATGCGGACAGGTTCACGTCGTCTGTCAGCACATAATGCGCCGAGACGAACGTCGCGTCCCCCGCGTTGACATACTGCGCCAGCTCGGCCAGCTGCGCGGCGCTGGCAATCTGGAAAGGCGTGTCCGCCCCGCCCATCGCCAGCAGGGCAATGCCTCTTTGGCGCTGCTTCACGATATCCAGATACTTCGCCTGTTCTTTGAGCGTCAGCGCGGATTGATCCTGAACCGCCTCGGCCCATTCAAAATCCGCCTGCGTATAGCTTTCCGCCGAGGCGGCCGCCGTCAGCAGCGTCAGCAGGACGAAAACAAGCGTCACGATTTTTTTCATACGTCCGTTCCCCTTCGTCATTCGTTCTTACGAATATGTTTCTGTTCTATTATATCATATCTGGGCGGAGGGCGTCCTATTCATTCGTGTAAAAAAAATGCTTTTCGTGCAGAATTGAGAGGAAACCGCCGCCCGCCGTCGAATGTGAAACCTATCCATCATCCTTCAGGGAGGCGTTTTATGCTCGCCAAAGTCTGTCTCAAGCGGTTTCGCTTCGTGCTCTACGCCGCGCTGTTTTTCCTGATTACGCTGCATATCACGGACCGCACCAACAGCGGCCTGATTGCCACCATCTGCATCTGGTTCGCCCTGCCGCTGGCGTTTATCGCCTTTGTCTGGTGGATCTACGCCTGCATTCGGGATATCGTCCGTTTCTTCAAGAGCGGCGCTGTGCCGGAGGACGCGCCGACGTGGGCGGAGCGTGCCGTCTGGTGGGTTCAGGACGAGCTGACAGAGATCGCCTCGCTGGATGACCGTGGCAAAGTGCGGTTCTTCCTTTTCCGCGTCGGCGGCGTCGCTTTGGCCGCGCTGGGGCTGGTGCTGATCGTTCGGGATTCCATCGTGCTGGGCACGATGCTGCTCATCGGCGGGCTGGCGCTGTGCGTCTCCGCCTCGCCGCAGAGCGTCAACCGCAACAGCCCGGATATCAAAATGCTGGCCTGTCCCGAAGGGGTGACGGCGGAATCCATCTGCAACGCCTTTGCGGATGTGGATACCCCGCTGGGCAAGCCTTACATGGGGAAAATCAAAACCATTTCCAGCGACGCGGCCATCTGGGGGCCGAACGTCGGCGGCGAATATATCTATCTCTATGTGAGCAAAAACAGACGCTATCTGCATCTCAGCTCGAACGCTATTCCCGAATGGATCACCTCCGGCACGCCCGACGGCCAAAAGAAAGACGAGCCGCTGGACATGCCTGAGCTGCTCGCCGATCTATGCGATTGCATTGAAAACTATTTGGAGACGGGGAACGTGGAGGGCGTCGGGAACGTCGGAAACATTGGCGTTCCGCCCCAAACCCCGCCAAAAACCTGAGGTTCCCGGATTTCCCGTTTCGGACTGCTGACGCAGTCCATTTTTTTACGCATGAAGAAATTGCGTAAAGTCTGCCCGCGTGTATAAAGCTTTAAGGCTTTACGGACTGCGGCGGAAAAACCGGCGGGTTCAGCCCGCTTTCATTCATTCTCTCCGCAATTTCCGCCAGCTTCTGCCGAATGGGCAGTCTCTGCGGGCAGGCGCGTTCGCACTTGCCGCATTTTTTACAGGCCGTCGCCCGCGCGCCTTCATCGATGAAATTCCAGCCGGATTTGAGCGCGCGCTCGTTGCTGTACATTTCATAGTCGTTCATCAGCTTGAAATTGCGCGGGATATCCACGCCATTTGCAGCCCGTGCAGCCGACAAAAACCCGCTGCTTGAGCGCCGCGCGCACATCCTCGATCACGGCCAGCTCCCTTTCACCCAGCGGCTCAAGATGGCTGAACGTGGCGAGGTTATCCGCAACCTGATCCTCTTCCGTCATGCCGGAGAGGATGATCTTGCAGTTGTTCAGGCTGGCCACCCAGCGCATGGCCCACGAGGCGACCGACCAATCCGGGTGCGCGGCTTTAAACTTGGCGGTGATGTCGTCGCTGATCGTCGCCAGGCTGCCGCCCTTCACGGGCTCCATCACGATGATCGGCACGCCGAGCTTCTCCGCCAGCGCATAGCCGCGCATGCCCGCCTGAATCTCCTGATCCATATAGTTAAACTGAATCTGGCAGAAATCCCAGTCGCGCGCGGTCAGAATCGTTTCAAACTCTTCATACGAACCGTGGAACGAGAAACCGAAGTGGCGGATGCGCCCCGCTTTCTGCATCTCCAGCAGGAAATCGACAATGCCCATCTCCTGCGCCTGCTTCCAGCGCTCGCCGTTGACGGCGTGCAGCAGGTAAAAATCCACGTAATCCGTTTGCAGCGCGGCCAGCTGACCCTCGAAGATCTCTTTCGCGTGGTCCAGCGACTCGACGATGCTCATCGGCATCTTCGTCGCCAGATAAAACGTGTCGCGCGGATAGCGCTTCATCGCGCGCCCCAAAAACGCTTCACTGGTGTGCTGATGGTAAAAATACGCCGTATCGTAATACGTCACGCCCGCCTTGTACGCCATATCCAGCATCGCCGCCGCGCGCGGCTCATCGATTTTGCCTTCCGCCGTCAGCGGAAAACGCATGCAGCCAAAACCCAGACGCGAGACGCGCACGCCCAGCTTATCCAAAGTGCTGTATTCCATGGCCGTTCCTCCTGTGTGCCTACCGCCCTGTCGCAGATTGAAAGAACGGACGGCCAACGGCCGCCCCTTCGTCTGTTTCAAATTTCGCATTGCTATTGTGAAGCAATAGAGGATATGGGAAGTCCAGAAAACCCAGGTTTCTGGCAGGGTTTGGGACGGAGTCCCAAACGTCCCCCTCCGATCAGTAATTCTCCGCGCGAACCTCAAAATAGCTCTGCGGATGCGCGCAGACCGGGCAGACCTCCGGCGCTTTCTTGCCCATCACCAAATGGCCGCAGTTGCGGCACTCCCACATCGTCATTTCGCCCTTCTCAAAGACTTGCTGCATTTCCAGATTCTTGAGCAGCGCGCGGTAGCGCTCTTCGTGGTGCTTCTCGATCTCGCCGACCATGCGGAATCTCGCCGCCAGCGCCTTGAAGCCCTCTTCCTCCGCCTCGCGGGCAAACTGCGCGTACATGTCCGTCCATTCGTAATTCTCGCCCTCGGCCGCCGCCGCGAGGTTCTGCGCCGTGTCGCCCAATTCGCCCAGCGCCTTGAACCACATCTTCGCGTGCTCCTTCTCGTTGTCGGCCGTCTTGAGGAAGATCGCGGCGATCTGCTCGTATCCTTCCTTCTTCGCTACGGACGCAAAATAGGTGTACTTGTTGCGCGCCTGAGACTCGCCCGCAAACGCGGTCATCAGGTTCTTTTCGGTCTTGCTGCCTTTGAGTTCCATATTCGTTTCCTCCCTGTTTTTTGACGTTCTCTTTCGGCTTGACACGTCAAGTCGATTTTATTATACCACAGAAAGCGCACAATTTCACTCGTTAAAAATGCGGTTTGTTTTTTTGCGGAAACGCATACCAAACGCCTCCCTCTTGGAGGGAGGTGGAACGACGAAGTCGTGACGGAAGGAGTCAAAAAAACGCCTTCCCGAAGGAAAGCGCTTCAAAAAGTTAAGCCTTCTGCTTCTCCCACGGCCCGCGGCGATAGAAGAGCACGGACATCACCATCGCGATCGTCCAGCCGATCGGCCATGCGCACCACACGCCCGTCACGCCCAGCACCTTGGAAAGGCCGATGGCCAGCCCGACGCGCAGAATCAAATCCGTGAACGTCGCAACCATGAATTCTTTCATCAGCCCCGCACCGCGCAGCACGCCGTCGGAAACCAGCTTGCAGGAAACCAAGAAGTAGAACGGCGACACAATCCGCAGGAACTGCACGCCGGAGGCCATCGCGGCTTCGCTCGGCTCGTTCATGAAGATATTCACCAGCATGCGTCCGCCCAGCAGATACAGCGCGACAATCGGCAGGCAGAGCATCCACACCAGCTTCAGACCCGCGCGGAAGCCGTCGCGCACGCGATCCATCTTGCTTGCGCCGATGTTCTGCGCCGTGAAGTTGGAAATGCCGTTGCCCAGCGTCGTCAGCGAGGTAATCACGAGGTTATTGAGCTTGACGGAGGCGGAGTAGCCCGCCATCACGCTCGAACCGAACGAATTAATCACGCCCTGAATGACGATGTTGCCCACGGAGATGAAGCTCTGCTGCAAAATGCTCGGCACGGCGATTGCCGCAATGCGGCAAAACAGCGGAAAGGAGAAAATCGCGCTCTTTTCCTCGGTCTCCACGCTCTTCAGGCGGCGCAGCACAAACAGCACCGCGAGCACGCAGCTCACGCCCTGGCACAGGAACGTTGCCCACGCCACGCCGGCCACACCCATCTTGAACGCGGTGACGAACAGGATATCCATGAAGATGTTGCTCGTCGAGGATGCGGCCAGAAAGATGAACGGCGTTTTGGAATCGCCCAGCGCGGAGAAAATGCCCGTCGCCACGTTGTAGAAGAACACGAACGGCAGACCCATGATGTAGATATCCAGATACAATTTGGAATCCGCAAACACGTTTTCCGGCGTATTGATCAGACGCAGCATGCCGTTGCAGCCCAGCGTGCCCGCCAGCATCAGCAGCGCGCACAGCACCGCGCTGGCGATAAACGTCGTATAGACTGCCGTCTTCATTTCGCCCAGCTTTTTCGCGCCGAAGAGCTGAGAGACGATGACCGAGCAGCCGATGTTGCAGCCGAACGCAAACGCGATGAAGATCAGCGTGATTTCATAGCTGTTGCCGACGGCAGCCAGCGCGTTTTCGCCGATGAATTTGCCCGCGACAAAGCTGTCCGCGATGTTGTAAAGCTGCTGAAAGATGATGCTGCCGAAAAGCGGCAGGCAGAATTTCCAAAGTACCTTCGCCGGATCGCCGACCGTCAAATCCTTATTCATGGCTGTTCCCCTTCTGTAAGCTTTCGCAAAGCAGATCCACGCATCCGTCCACGCCGTAATGGCTGCTGGAAAGCATCACATCATAGCTTTCCGGATCGCCCCACTGCGTATCGGCGTAAAAATCGAAATAGCGCTTACGCATGCGGTCCATCTTGCGCATCCGCGCGCGGGCCTCGCGTTCATCAAGCCCGTTGCGCCTGGCAATGCGCGCCACGCGATCCGCCTCATCCGCGTAGATAAACACAGACAGCACGTTTTTCCGATCTCTCAGAATCGACGACGCGCAGCGGCCGATGATGACGCATCCGCCCTTGGCCGCCGCGTCCAGAATGGCCTTCTTCTCCGCGTCGTAGACAAGCTGGCTCTGGGAATAAAACGCGCCGCCGATACTCGCGCTGTCCGCAAACACGTTGCCGGAAAGGAATGCGCTGGCACTGACGGGCTTTTCATCCTGCCGCTCAACCTCGCCGAGCGAAACGCCGCCCTCTTTCGCCGCCTGCTTGAGCAGCAGTTTATCGTAACAGGTCACGCCCAGCCGCTTCGCCAGCTTTTCGCCGACCTCGCGTCCGCCGCTTCCGTATTGTCTGCCGATGCAAATGATCATATCGTTCATATCCATTTCCTCCTGTCCAAGCGCAAGGCTTGACAACGCTCAACGCTCCGACTATACTACAAATACGTCGATATGAAAAATATATAAATGATATTCTGAATATATTCAAAACGCATGAAGGAGTTTCTCCATGATCGTCAGCTATGACGCTTACCGCGTATTTTATACCGTCGCGCGGTTCGGCAGCTTCACCAAAGCAGCCAGTGTGCTGCTTGCCAGCCAGCCCAACCTCACCCGAACAATCCGCAATCTGGAATCTGCGCTGGGCTGCACGCTCTTTGTGCGCAGCAACCGCGGCGTATCGCTCACGCCGGAGGGCGAAAAGCTGTTTGCGCGCGTCTCCGTCGCCTGCGAACAGATTCAGGCGGGCGAAGAAGAGCTGGCCAGCGATCGCAGTCTGCAAAGCGGCGTGGTTTCCATCGGCGCGAGCGAAACGGCGCTGCACGGCTTTCTCCTGCCCGTGCTGGGCGCGTTTCATCGGGCGTATCCGGGCATTCGTCTGCGCATTTCCAACCATTCCACGCCGCAGGCGCTTGCTGCGCTGAGAAACGGTTTGGTGGATGTGGCCGTCGTCACCTCGCCCACGGAGGATACGAGCGGCCTGCACATCGAGCCGCTGGGGCAATTTGAGGAAGTGCCGGTCTGCGGCCCGTCCCTGATGCGTCTATGCGGGCAGAAGCTGACGCTGGCCGATCTGGCGGCCTATCCGTTCATCAGTCTGGGGCACGAAACGGCGAGCTATGCCTTCGCATACAACCTGTTTGCCGAAAACGGCATCGCGTTTTCTCCGGATATTGAGGTTGCCACGTCCGACCAGATTCTCCCTCTCGTGCGGCAGGATCTCGGCATGGCGTTTCTGCCGGAAGCGTTTGCCGCGCCTGCGCTGCAAGCGCAGGAAATCGGACGGCTGACCCTTTCGGAAACCATTCCGCCCCGCCATCTGCTGATGGCCCGCCGCAGCGGGCAGGCTTTGAGCATTGCCGCAAAAGCGCTGGAAACGATGATTTTGGGGTGACATTGAGGGAAACGTTGGGTTACGTTGGGTTACGTTGGGCTGCCGCCCAAACCCGCTTGGGGTCTTAGACCCCAAACCCCGTCCTCGCTTCGCGGCATGCCGCGAAGCGGTAGGCGGGAGGTGCAGGAACCTCAGGTTCCTGCCGGAGTTTGAGGCGGAGCCTCAAGCGTTCCCCTCGTTCCCCTCGTTCCCCCCGTTCCCTTCGTCCTCTTCGCAAAACGCCATCAGAAGCGCCATTGCCAATAAGTCTGCGCAGCCGCCGGGGCTGATCCCCGCCGCGCTCATGCGCACATCCCAATCGGTCAGCCGTTCTTTCAGTCGGCCGATTTTTTGTTGAAGCTCGTCCGCTTCCAACGCGCGCACAATTTCGCCGTCCAACGCCTGCGCTTCGCCGCGCATCGCCGCCGCGCCGTCCTCTCCGCCGCGCCGAACGGCGTTCGTATCCTGGGTACTGACCATCAGCGCGACCAGCGCGCAAAGCGCCGCGTCGTTGAGCGGCAGCCCGGCGGACAGCCCCGCTTCGAGTCTCGGCAGAGCGATTTCGCGCACGCTGGCAAACCCGCCCGCCGCTTCCGCGCGAACGCCGCCAATGCCCGCTTTTTGGTAAATCGTTTCGCCGAAAGTACGCGCCTGCCCTGCCTTCGCCGCCTCCAGCTCTTTGTGCATCTGCGCGCCCGTCATCGCGCCGCAGCGCATCAGCGTTTCATGCACATCGAGCGGAGCGCCGTAACCCATGCCCAGCGACGCGCACGCAATGCCCAGCGAAAAGATCGCGCCCTTGTGCGTGTTCACGCCACCCGTCGCGCGGCGCATCGCATCCTCCGCCAAAAGCCCCGGTACGCGAAGCGCGTCGAAGCACGCCGTCGCGTCCCCGCCCCGGTGCGCAAGGCCAATCCGCGCACAGTTTTCAAAATAGGGCCGAAGCGCGCACGCGCTGTGGATGAAGGTGAACACATCCATATCATTGTGCGCGCCCGCGTTGTGTCTGTCCACCAGACCGGGTTTGGGCGTAACCGCCACCTCGCAGAGCAGCGCGCGCTGCGCGTTTTCCGCCGTTCGCGCAGCGAACGCCGCCTCAAAATGCGCGTCGATCATCGCGTTTGCCCGCTCAAAGAGTGCATCCACGCTGTGCGCGCGGCTTCTCGCGCAAACGGGCGCGGGCTTATCGCAGAGCAGACAGCGCCGTGCAGGCAGGCCGATATCTGTCCGCGAAATCTTGCCGCCGTCCGGCGCGATGACGTCGATATCCAGCAGCCGCCCCAGCTCTTCTCCGTCTTCCAGCGCGCAGAGCCGTTTCTTGACGGCCTTCGCTTCCGCGCGCACGCAGATCATCACTTCCGGCCCGGTCTTTTCATGAATGGCCGCGTCAAACAGCGTCTCATACGGCGCAAGCACCGCTTTCACCTGCGCCGCGCCCCACGCGAACGCCCGCTCGATGTTCTCCGTCCGCTTGACAGGCCCGGCGATGTTCATACATAAACACACCACTGCCGCGCCGGGATAACGCGCCAGCAGCGTCCGCTGCGCCTGCGCGCGCGCCTCCCGCGCGTTCATCATATCCGGCACCGTCACCCGTTCGGCCATTGTTTTGCCCTCCAAATGTTTCATTCCTCCGTATTTTATCAGAATTGCTTTCTGCGCGCAAGCCGCCCGCTTCCTCTATCTCTTTTCGGCGTTTCATGGTATAATCCCCTTATCAAGTTGATTTCAGGAGTTACCGCCATGATGGATGAGTATTTCGCCGTTCCGATTTCCCCGACGAACAAGCGCGCGCGGGCGCAGATGGACGCGCTGCTTGAGCGCGAGGGCATCGAGCGTGACCGCAATTTAACCTATTCCGCCGCCATTTATGATGACGACGGACAGATGATCGCCACAGGCTCGCTGTTTGAAAACACGCTGCGCTGTCTCGCCGTGGACGGCGCGCACCGCGGCGAAGGGCTGATGGCCGTGATCGTCGCGCATCTGGTTCAGGCGCAGCTTGAACGCGGCAACACGCACCTGTTTCTGTATACCAAAATCGACAGCGCAAAATTCTTTGCGCCGCTGGGCTTTACTGAAATTGCGCGCGTGGACGGCCGCCTCGTGTTCATGGAAAACCGCCGCGACGGTTTCGCCCGCTATCTGAAAAGCCTTGCGCCTTACGCGGGCGAACGTCCCGGCGCGGCGCTGGTGATGAACGCCAATCCCTTTACGCTCGGCCACGCGGCGCTGGCGGAGCGCGCGGCGAGGGAAAACGAGCGCGTTGTGCTGTTTGTGCTCAGCGAAGACCGCTCGCTCGTGCCTTACAAAGACAGGCTGGCGATGGTCAAAGCCGCATGCGCAAAGTATGACAACGTGTCCGTCGTGTCTTCCGGAAGCTACATGATTTCGTCAGCAACGTTTCCTTCGTACTTCTTGAAGGATGCGGATATCGTCACCCGCACCCACGCCGAGCTGGACGCCACGCTGTTTACCCGCATCGCGGCCGCGCTCAACCTGACGCGGCGCTACGTCGGCGAAGAGCCGTTCTCCCACACGACCAGCCTGTACAACGAAGCGCTTGCCGAAGTTTTGCCCAAGGCGGGCATTGAGCTGGCCGTCATTCCCCGCGCACAGGCGCAGGGCGAGGCCATCAGCGCGTCGCACGTCCGCCAGCTCATCCATGACGGACAGATTGAAGCCATTCGGCCGCTTGTGCCGGAAACGACGTATGCCTATCTGACCAGCGACGCGGGACAAAACGCCGTGAAACGGATTCAGGCCTCGGATGATGTGATTCACCACTGAGGAAACGCTTTTGGGGCTTTACCCCGCCCTCCCGCCAAGAACCTGAGGTTCTTGGATTTCCCTTTTCATATTAAATCCATTCAATCCGTTTTAAAAAGGGAGACCGTTTTTCGCGGTCTCCCTTTCTTATTATGCCGTTCTTTTTTCCGCGTGTACGCGTGCCGCATGTTTCAGCAAACTCAGGCGGAAAAGCCGCAGGCATGGCCTGCTTATTTCGCGGGCGTGATGACTTCCTTGCCGCCCATGTACGGACGCAGCGGCGCGGGAATGCGCACGGAGCCATCCTCGTTGAGATTGTTCTCCAGGAACGCAATCAGCATGCGGGGCGGCGCCACACAGGTGTTGTTGAGCGTGTGGGCGAAATACTTGCTGCCGTCCTTGCCCTTGATGCGGATGCCCAGACGGCGCGCCTGCGCGTCGCCCAGCGTGGAGCAGCTGCCCACCTCGAAATACTTCTTCTGGCGCGGGCTCCATGCCTCGACGTCGCAGCTCTTAACTTTCAGGTCGGCCAGATCGCCGGAGCAGCATTCCAGCGTGCGAACCGGAATATCCAGCGAACGGAAGTAATCGACGGTGTTCTGCCAGAGGCGGTTATACCACATCATGGAATCCTCCGGCTTGCAGACGACGATCATCTCCTGCTTCTCGAACTGATGGATGCGGTACACGCCGCGCTCTTCGATGCCGTGCGCGCCGACTTCCTTGCGGAAGCACGGAGAATAGCTGGTCAGCGTCTGCGGCAGCTCGTCCTCGGTGAGGATGGTGTCGATGAATTTGCCGATCATGGAATGCTCGGACGTGCCGATGAGGTAGAGATCCTCGCCCTCGATCTTATACATCATGTTCTCCATCTCGGCAAAGCTCATCACGCCCGTGACCACGCCGCCGCGGATCATGTACGGCGGAATGTAGTAGGTAAAGCCGCGGTCGATCATGAAGTCGCGCGCATAGGACAGACAGGCGCTGTGCAGGCGCGCGATGTCGCCTTTGAGGTAGTAGAAGCCGTTGCCGGAGGTGCGGCGCGCGGAATCGATGTCGATGCCGTTCAGCTTCTCCATGATATCCACATGATACGGCACCTCAAAATCCGGCACAAACGGCTCGCCGAAGCGCTCGATTTCAACGTTCTCGCTGTCATCCTTGCCGATCGGCACGCTCGGATCGATGATCTGCGGGATGACCTGCATGCGCTTCTTGATCTCGGCGGCATATTCCTCTTCCAGCTGCTCCAGATGCGCCAGCTCGTCGGCCATCTCGTTGACCTTCGCCTTGGTCGCCTCGGCCTCATCCTTCTTTCCCTGCTTCATCAGGCCGCCGATTTCCTTGGAGAGCACTTTGCGCTGGTTACGCAGGCTGTCGGCCTGCTGCATGGCCTCGCGGTTCTTGCGGTCCAGCTCGATCACCTCGTCAACGAGGGGGAGCTTGCTGTCCTGAAACTTCTTTTTGATGTTTTCGCGCACGACGTCCGGCGTCTTGCGGATCAGATTGATATCGATCACGACAGTTCTTCCTTTCTTCTCTACGGGGCATGCCCCGAAAATTTGCACGCCAAAATAAAAGGAGCGCTCCTTCCGCATGGGACGAAGTGCTCCGCGTTGCCACCCAAATTGCCATTTTCATGGCCTCTCTTGACGGATAAGGGCCGTCTGCCCGCGGGCTCGTCACCCGCGGCATGGAAAGAGCGGATCAACCGTGCCCCGCGCCGTCTCGCACCGCCCGACGGCTCTCTTGAGCGGAAAAACCGGTCTGTTCTCTTTCTGCGCCCGAAGGCGCGCCGATGTATGCGGATATTATAGCCCAAAGCACGGGTTTTTGCAACTAGATTTTTTTACAGCGCAAACATCTTACCCGCCATTGCGGCCGTCAGCGCCAGGCCGATCAGCGCAGCGAAACGCGGCGCGCTTCTTTGTCAAGCGATTTGCTTTTCGTGCAAAAAAAACGTCGTTTGTGCAAAATCGCTTGCGTTTTATTTTGACTTTGCTATAATGGAATTAAATTACATGGTTTTCGCTTATTAGGGGGGATTGTTTTGAAAAAACATCGTCTGCATCTGATCGCGCTCGTGCTGACACTTGCATTTTGCATGCAGCTGCCCGCTTCTGCGCTGGCCGCGTCTAAAATCACGCTCAAAAGCGGCGCGGCCGCGCCGTCCACCATCTACGCCTTGCACAGCTACCCGCTCAAGGTGGCCGGCACAAGCGTCAAGTGGTATTCCAGCAACAAAAACGTCGCCTCCATCGGCCAGACCACGGGCAAACTGAAGCCCGTCGCCCCCGGCCAAGTGAAGATTACGGCCAAGAGCATCAACACGGGCAAGGCCGTTGCGACCAAAACGTTCAAGGTGCTGCTGCGCGCCACGGACGTTTCCGTCTCGCCAAGCGAACTGACGCTTTCCGTCGGCGAAACGGCGACGCTCGCCGCGACGCTCACGCCGAGCAACAGCACGGACGTGATTCGCTTTTATTCCGACGACAAAAACACTGCCACCGTCAGCCTGAAAAGCGGCACGGTCACGGGCATAAAAGCCGGCGAAACGACCATTACCGTCTATGCCAAAGCGACTAAGGCAACGGCCAACAGCAGCAAATACAACAAAATCGCCAAAGTGAAGGTCACGGTCACGGAAGCCAAACCCGTGCCGACCCCCACGCCGAATCTGACCGGCGTTTTCGGCGGGCTGCGCGCGTCCGTCTCCACGACGGCCCCGACGATGCTGAATGAAGGCGAGAGCTTTTCCGTCGATATTACCCCCGTTGACAAGGCGGGCAACCCCATGTCCATGGGCGACATGACTGTGAATCCCTGTCTCGTTGTCGGCGGAAACGCCACGCTCAAAACCGGCTCATTCAACGTGAATGAAACCCTCTCCGGCGGCGACGCTTCCATCCGCGTCATCCCGACGTCAACGGGCTATCGAATCGATGTGACGGGCGGCAGCGAGAGATGCGTGTACATCGTGGTGCTGGCCGTCCCCCATCCCACCGAGCCGCGCAACGGCAACATCGCCTCCGTGCGCGTGGCTTTCCAGATGACGGGCAAACCCATCCCCAAGCCGACGCACACGCTGACCGCTGGGGACGGCTTCGGCAACGTCCTTTTCACCCAGACCAACGAGGAAGGCGCAGCGCTGCGTCTGTCCGCCCCGACCCTCGACGGCTACACCTTTACGGGGTGGACTTTCGCCACGGCGATCGGCACGGATCTCGGCCAGCTCGCCATTATGCCTGCCTGCGACGTGACGGCCACCGCCCAATGGACGCCAATCGTCACGCCAGAACCGGTCTATACCCTCTATATGGATTCTGGCTATGAAGGGGGAACCCTTCGCAGGCGGCGGCTCAAGGCAGGCGCGCGCATCGCGGCTCTGCCAAGGCTGACGCGCGACGGCTACGATTTCCTCGGCTGGACCTATGACGGCGGCCGTGTGCCGCGCTATATGCCAAGCGGCAATATCACGCTGACGGCTCAGTGGGCGCGCAGCGCCGCAACGCCGACTCCTACACCGACCCCGACGCCTACACCGACCCCGACGCCTACGCCTACACCTACGCCGACGGCAACACCCACACCTACGCCGACCCCGACCCCAACGCCGACTCCTACGCCTACTCCTACGCCGACCCCGACGCCGACGCCGACTCCCACGCCGACGCCGACTCCCACGCCGACGCCGACTCCCACGCCGACGCCGACTCCCACGCCGACGCCGACTCCCACACCGACGCCTACTCCTACCCCGACGCCTACTCCTACCCCGACGCCTACTCCTACCCCGACGCCTACTCCTACGCCGACGCCGACTCCCACACCTACCGTGAAGCCTACCGAAAAGCCCACGCCCGAACCGACGTTCACGCTTTTCTTTGACTCCGACGGCGGCTCGGCCTGCGACCCGATGTCCTTCAAATTCGGCGAGTCCATTGATTCCGACAGTCTCCCCAAGCCCACCCGCGATGGCTATTCCTTTGACGGCTGGAAAGATGTGCCTTCTACTATGCCTGCAAACGACCTCACGCTGACGGCTCTGTGGAAGGTCAACACCTACACCATTACGTTTGATTCCGACGGCGGCTCAGCGTGCAACGCGCTCTCCTTTGAGTATGGTCAGCCGCTCATCGGCCTGCCTACCCCCACCCGCGACGGCTATACCTTTGACGGCTGGAAAGACGTGCCTTTGACCATGCCCGCAAGCAACATCACCCTGACGGCTCTGTGGCAGGTCAACAGCTACACGATTTTCTTTGACTCCGACGGCGGTTCGGCGTGCAACGCGCTCCCCTTTGAGTATGGTCAGCCGCTCATCGGCCTGCCTACCTCCACCCGCGACGGCTACACCTTTGCAGGCTGGAAAGACGTGCCTTTGACCATGCCCGCAAGCGACCTCACGCTGACGGCTCTGTGGAAGGTCAACACCTACACCATCACCTTTGATACCGACGGCGGCACTTCTATCCCCGCCATCACGCAGGCCTTCGGCACGCCCGTCACCGTCCCGGCTGATCCTACCAAGACGGGCTATACCTTCGTAGGCTGGGATATCAAAATCCCCGCGACCATGCCCGCAAGCAACATCACCCTGACGGCAATGTGGGAGGTCAACAACACGCTTTACACCGTCTCTTACACGTCGGATATGCCGAATCTGACCTTCGCCGACGCGCAGTATAAGGAAAACGAGGTCATCAAACATCCCACACCGTATGCCCGCGGCTACAAATTCACGGGCTGGGTGCAAGCGGATGGCTCGCCCGCGCCGAAAAAAATGCCCGCCCAAAACCTCTCGCTGTTCGCCCGCTGGGAAGAGCTGCCCCTTTGGCAAGCTTCCATCGAGATCGTCGGCGTTGACGGCCTGACCTCCTATCCAGCGCTCCGCCTTTACGAAGGCGAGTTCATCAATCTGCCGACGTTCGCCGATGTCACAATCGACGACATGCCGCTGCTGAGTTTTCATACGCTGCTCGGCTGGTCGGTCAAGGACAGCAGCGACCCCGTGCCGCAGACCATGCCCGCAGGCGATATCACGCTTGTGGTCCGGTTCGGCGAGTTCAATTCTCCGACAACGGCAGCGCATACCGTAACCTACAACACGGGCTGCTCGTCTCCCGCCTCCTTTGATAAAACCGTTTACGCCGATGACCCCCTGCCGCGCCCCGATCCCGGTGCGCGCGACGGCTATCAGTTCGTCGGCTGGTATACGGATACGACCTATGCCACCCCCGCGCCAGCCTTCATGCGGGATACGGATTTGCAGCTCCATGCCCGCTGGATCGACCTGAGCAATCCTTCCGCGGAGGAAGTTGAAATTCTGCTGGCCATGGGCTATGCGTTCCCGGTCGTCGAACCGACTGCCACGCCTATGCCTGTGCCCACGGCCACGCCTACGCTTGAGCCGACAGCCACGCCTACGCCTGTGCCCACAGCTACGCCTACGCCTGAACCCACAGCCACGCCTACGCCTGAGCCCACGGCCACGCCTACGCCTGTGCCCACGGCTACGCCTACGCCTGAGCCGACAGCCACGCCTACGCCTGAACTCACAGCCACGCCCAAGCCCGCAACGCCCGACGAATGCGCCTGACAAGGAGGTTCACCATGAAAAAACGTTTCCTGCTTCTCCTCTGCGCGCTGCTTGCGCTCCCCGTGTTCGCCTCGGCTGAGGATGTGCTGACGCTAAGCGGCGCGGCGCTCAACGCAGCGCAGACAATAGCCGCAGACGACAGCCTCATCATCACCGAAACGATCACCGACGGGGAGGGAACGTCCGTCACCGTGCTGTCCCACCGCTTAAACGACCTTCGCCAGGAGGTCTTTACCCTGCTGGATGAGGACGGCACGCTGCCCCAACTGCGCCCCGATTACGGCTTCCGCCTTGCCCCGGACAGCGCCAATCCCGAAACGCTCGTCATAATGCCGGATGTTCTGGCTGAAACGCGCGAATCGCTTCGCGGCCAGCTCGCGCTGTTTGACGACGAGGAAACCTATCTCTTCGTCAGACAGCCGGATGGCACGCTGACCGCCGTCACGAGCTATGCGTTTGACGGCGAAACGCTCGCCGAAACCTATCGCATTTCCGCCGAAACGCATACGCTGGCCTATTACGCCGCCGAAGCGGCCGACGAAGACGGCGCGCTCGAAACGTATACCGTGTCCGTTCTGCGCGACGGCATCGATTCTTTCGACGAGCTTTTTCCAAATGCGGGCGAAGGCGAAACTTTCTCCCTTCGTCTGGTTTCCATCGACGGCACGGAAACGACCCTCTCGATTCCGCTGAATCTCGCCGTGGTCTTTTCGGACGGCGTGGAGGATAACGTGATGTTTGAGGATGCGGCGCTGACCGTTCCCGTCAGCCGCTTTGAACCCTGGACGCATGATTCCGGATTCACGCTGTATGAAGGAACGGAAGAATGATTGTCCCCCGGCCGCCGCATCCACGCGACGGCCTTTTTCGCAATGAAACAAAACACGCTGTTTTGAGGGAGTGATTCGTTTGAAGCACCGCCGCTTTACCCTGCTCTTTGTGATGCTTATCGTTTGGACGATGCTTCCCGCTTTTGCGTCCGCCGCTTCCACAATCACGCTCAGAGGCGGAACCAAGGCGCCGTCTACGATTTATGCCGGCCACAGCTATGCCCTTTCCGTAAGCGGCCGCAATGTCAAATGGTACACAAGCGACAAATCCGTCGCGACCATCGGCGTAACCACGGGCCGCATGTGCCCTTCCGCCCCCGGAACCGTCACCATCACAGCCAAAGACCGAAAAACCGGCGAAACCGTCGCAACCAAAACCTTCAAGGTTCTTCTGCGCGCAAACCGCATTTCCGTCGAGCCTGAAACGCTGACGCTTTATCTGTATGACGTCATCACGCTGAACGCCTCCCTCCGTCCGGGCAATTCCACGGACGTCGTCAAGTTTATTTCTAACGATAAAAACATCGTATCCGTCGGTATGATCAGCGGCAAAGTGACCGCCAACGCCATCGGCGAAACGACGATCACGGTCTACGCGATGGCCGAAAAAAACTATTCAAAATCGAATAAGAGCAACCGGGTTACGACCGTCAAGGTGATTGTCACGGAGAAGCCCGAACCGACGCCCACGCCGGTTCCCGGCCCTGAGCTGACCAATCGGTTCTATCAAATCGAGGTTTCGCCACCCTACATATCCGTCTTTGAAGACGAACAGGACAGCCTCCAATTCACGTTTTATCATCCGTTCGGCAATCCGGTTCCCCCAGATTCGCTGGAGGTCAGCGCCCAGTCTTTCTTTGCAGATGTCGGCACAGGCCCGGTCGAAATAGGCGTTCCGTTTGAATTTGACGGCGGTTCTCTCCTGTTGACGCCAACCGAGTACGGTTATCAACTGACCGCTCACGGCTGCCGCACGCATGGTTCGCTTAGTCTTTACCTCACGGTGCGCGATCCCTCTCAGCCGGGGGTTGAGATCACCCAACGTGCATGCGTTTTCCTGACCAGGAAGAAAGACCGCCGGCTCTTCATTCCCGACCTCTATGACAGATGGAGTATCTACTATATTCGCGGCGGCGATACCATCACGTTTCCCAAGTTCTATGAATATAACAAATATCCGACGCACGTTCTGACCGGATGGCGTTTTGAAAACAAGGACGGCCAGGATCTGGGGCCGTTGACCGTCATGCCTTCTTTTGACGTATACGCCTTCCCGCAGTGGCAGGCTGTCACGCCGAGCCCTTCGCCGACGCGTGCGCCAACCCCAACGCGTTCGCCAACCCCAACGCCTACGCCTACACCTACGCCAACCCCGACGCCTTCTCCAACCCCAACGCCTACACCGACTCCGACGCCTTCGCCAACCCCAACGCCTACGCCGACTCCGACGCCTACGCCAACTCCGACGCCTACGCCGACTCCGACGCCTACGCCGACTCCGACGCCCTCTCCAACCCCAACGCCAGCTCCGACGGCCACGCCTACGCCGATTCCCACCCCCACAGTTTCTCCCTCGCCTACGCCGGGTCCGCGCTACGCGCTTTCCTTTGACCTCGATGCGGACGGCGACGCCGTGTACGGCATGCCCGACGATCTGCTTTCGTTTGCCGCAGGCGAACCGCTTCCCGCTCCCCTGCCGCGGCCAAATCGGCACGGCTGGCGTTTCTCCCGCTGGACAACGGCGGACGGCAGCGACGTTCCCGCCGTCATGCCCGCAGAAAACCTCACGCTGAAAGCCGTCTGGCAGGCCAAAACGCCTCGCACGCTCACCCTGCTCTACATCATCGACGGCGAGCCGGAAACCTACCCGATTGAGCAAACGACGCTGTTTGAAAACGACTTCATCGTTCTGCCCGATTTGAGCGCCATGCCCCACTTGGCGGATTACACGCTTCGCGCCTGGACGCGCGCCGCCGCAACCGATCTGGACGCTCAGCTGCCCCAGCTCATGCCGGATGAGGATATCACGCTGCTCGCGCACCTGACCCAGGAAAAGCCGGAAGGGGAAACCTACACCGTCACCTATGATACGCAGTGTGCGCTCACCGTTGCGCCGCGCACGGTTGCGCCGTCTCTGCCGATTCCGCGCCCCGATCCCGGCGCACGCGAAGGCTATCGCTTCGTCGGTTGGTATCTGGATTCGGCGTGCACCGTTCCCATGCCTGACCGAATGGATCATGAAAGCCTGACGCTCTACGCCCGCTGGATTGACCTGAACCATCCGTCGCCCGACGAAATCACCCTGCTTGCGGCGCTTGGCCATGTGTGGACGCCGCCCGTCGTTGTCGATCTCCCCACCGAAGCGCCGACAGTTGAACCGACGGAAACCCCTTCCCCTGAACCGACAGTTGCGCCAACCGAAACCCCTTCCCCTGAACCAATAGTTGCGCCGACGGAAACCCCTTCCCCTGAACCGACGGCCGCGCCGACCGAAACCCCTTCTCCGGAACCGACGGCCGCGCCGACGGAAACCCCTTCCCCGGAACCGACGGCCGCGCCGACCGAATCTCCTTCTCCCGAACCGACAATCGTTCCGACGGAAATGCCCACGCCGGAATCCGCTACGCCGGGCGAAGCGCCTTTCTGATCCATATTCTCTTTTCGCCGCCGGTTTTTCGGCGGCGTTTCTCATTTTAAGCCGAGAAAAATTGACATTCCCTCCGTCATCGTGTACAATGAAGCCATGCTGATAAAGCCTGTCCTTTCTGGACAAAATAGCCTTAACCATCAGCCAAGGAGGCAATTACATGGG
>ENA-UEQN01001349-UEQN01001349.1-human-gut-metagenome-genome-assembly--contig:-NODE-1349-length-19789-cov-5.165229_pt1 | contig 19789 bp, 15 predicted proteins | sample MGYA00242940_ERZ507944 | MGnify/ENA primary metagenome ERZ507944 (study PRJEB26167, sample SAMN06115449) | human gut metagenome | host: Homo sapiens | place: China:Fujian | collected 2015-08-20... | reverse complement strand
AGGAACTGTCCAGATCATGTATGTATTTGCCGAGTCTGCACTCCAGAGAGAGTAAAACACGATCGCAAGCGTCAGGCACATGTTCATGTTCTTGTTCAGGAAATCGTCGTTATAGTATTTCAGCACTTTTCGGGTCGTGTTTCGCTGCCGGCGCAATTCACCGCGGCGCTTACTCAGCGCCAGATAAAAGGAGATCGAAACGACAGTGAGATAGAGCCAATTTGAAATCACAACGCCGGTAATCGCGGACCCAAAAAGCACACGCAGCAGAAAGCCGGAGACCAGCAGCGCGACGTCCAGAATCGGAACGTTTTTTAACCCGAAACTGTATCCGATGTTGACTGCCAGATAAATAATCATGCAGAGCCAGCCGCTCAGCGGGAACCGTATACCGATGCCGATGACAAGGATCGCAGCCGCAAGAATCGCAGCCATGATCAGCGCAGCGGGAATGCTGACCGCGCCGCTGGCGAGCGGGCGCAGACACTTCGTTGGGTGCTGCCTGTCGGAATCGATGTCCCGGATGTCATTGATAATGTATACCAGCGACGAAAGAAAGCAAAATGCCGCAAAGCCCGCAAGGCCGCTGCAGAACATCTCGCGTTCAAAAAATCGCCCGCTGAAAAAGAGCGGCAGCAGCACCAGAACATTCTTCAAATAATGTTTGGGCCGCAAAAGGCGGATGTAATCTTTCATGATATTACCCCTTTAGAAAATCCATCATTATCCGGCATCATTTTGACATCTCCTGGGGGACGAACGTGATCGTAAAGTCGTTTGGGGTCTGATAGTAGTAGGCATACTGCATTTTGGACGTGTCCGGTTCCCAAAGCCAGCGGTCGCTTGGATAGGCCTGCACCTCTACCGAGCGTTCGCCCCGGGCAATCGCGTCTTCAATGGCACTGCGCTGCTGCACATCGACCTGATGGAGCGGGTAATAAACGGACCAGTTAAAGACGATAACGGCCGCACATAAAACGGCACAAACCGGGAAAGCAAACTTGAAGTTCAGCTTGAGCCCCGACAGCAGCTCCAGAGCAACGGCCAGAAGAAATACATAGGAAATATATAAGCACCGCGGTCCGATGGGGTTTACAAACAGCAGTGGAAAAGCCGCGCAAAGCGCTGACAGCAAAAAATAGAACGCTTTGCCGCCGATGGCTTTTCGAAGACGGAAAACAGCGACCGCAACGAGCAAAAGCCACAGCAGACTGATGCCCACGGTCACCCGATCAGACCACGTTCTGAACAAAAAAGCAGCGCAGCAGCCAACCAAAAGAACAAATCCGATTTTCTCTGCCGCGGTCGGCTTCTGCGCGCGCAGAAGGTATGCACCGAGCAAGGCGGTGATGGACAGATAGAGGACCGGGCAATCCGCCAGCAAGGCGTGAAACACAGTCCCGCAGTTATTGCGTGCCGACGTGAGCAGTCCGCGCAGACCGTGCGTAGCACCGATCTGGTAGTTTTCCCCCCGGAAAAAGATGTCCAGATAAGACGGTGATGCGAGCAGCAGCGCCGCTCCCATGATGGAACCGATGAGATAGCAAAGCAGCTCAGCCGAGCACTTTCTGTACCGCACGCATTGATAAATGTTGAGCGCAGCGGCGGAGCATACCACGTAAAACGTAACGTTCTCCACAAACAGCTGCGCGGAAAATGCAACGAAAAATAATGCAATGCTGCGCTTTATGAAGTTGCCCGCGGGCTTCCCGGCCCAGAGCTCCGGGATCAGGCACAGCGCAAGCAAAGCCAACGCAACGGGAGGAACATAGTTGAAATATCCGGCTGCCCACGGGTAGACTTCCCGGAACATGGTGCTGGGCAGAAACAGCACCAGAGCGGTGCACAGCAGCAGCCCGGAAGCGGTCCACTGTTTCGTGATACGGGAAAGCCAGACCACAAGGAGCAAAAGAATGCCTGCGCGCAGCACGTCGCGCACGATGGGCCTGCTCCCGGCGGTGTAAGCAAGGACGTTTCCGAGAATACGCCCGTTGGAGGTGCTCCATTTCTGCGCGACCGTCCGCACCAGATCCTGAACGCTGTGCAGAGACGCGCCCAGCCCCTCCCGGAACCAATCGTCACCCGTGAGTGGAAAAATGCGAAAAAGTAAAAAAAGCAGCACAGCCAAGATCACTGCGGACACATAATATAGGGTGTTTGTTTTCTTCTGCACCTGATTTTCCTCCGTTTGATGCAAATTCTCAACATAGTGCGTTGGCACGGCAGCATGGCACGGTGCTCGTGAAACCGTGTCACTGCAATTCACTGCGCCAAAGCGGGTGAATCACTGCTGTGGCAAAGCGATGTCACAAAATGAATCACCAACATGCGCTGCCCCGTTTTGCAGCAGCCAGTCGATTTCCCGGTCAATACAGTGAATGCCCTCCGGCATCATCTCCAGCGGGCAGCCGACATAGCTCAGGCGCAGAAAACGCTGTGCGCTGCCGGTCAGGCTGAACACCGTGCCCGGCATGAGCTTGACCCCCTGCAGACGCAGCCGCTTCCAGAGCAGGACGGCATCAACGGCGTCCGGGATCTGCGCCCAGAAAAACACACCACCCGCCTGCTCCGGATATGGCAGGGACAGATGCTTTGACGCCCGGATCGCCTGCGACATGCAGCGGCGCTTGGACGCATACTGCGCGACCAGCCGCTCCAGATGCGCCGCATACAGCCCGCGCTGAAGATACAGCGCCAGCATCTCCCGACGTTTGCGCTCGCTCCAGCAGACATTCGACGGACATTGAAAGTGCGTCATCGTGTAGTAAAAATCAATGGGTGTCTGGTCAACCACGGCACGAATCGCGTCCATATCCGGCCCGTCCGCCAGCAGCGGTACGGTCACCACCCGCGCACCGGCGCGCTGGAAACAATGCAGCGCGGCCGAATAGCTGGGGCCCTCTGCGAGCACGACCGTGTTCTTGCCGACAAGCGCCTTGCAGATGCGGTCGATGCCCTGCTGGCTGCCGTTGACGACCAGAATGTCCTCATCCACAGCTGCGATACCGCGCGCAGCCAGATGCTGCCGCAGCGCCTGCGTGAGCGCGGGCGCACCGCGCGTCGGCGGATAGCGCAGGAGCGCCCCCGGCCGCTGCTGCGCCAGCTCATCGGCCAGCGCGACAAACTGCCGTGTCTCCTCCTGCGTTGCCAGCGGTGTGCTGGTGGCAAAATCATAGACGGGCCCGGTCTCCGACTGCCCTGCCTGAAAACTGTCGAGCACCACGCCGTCGGCAAAAAACTCAAAGTTATCCAGCGAAGGAAATCATACCATATATTGTGACGATTGAAATCATTTTTTCAGAAAATCAGAAAAGAAAGGAAACATCATCATGGCTCAGAAAACTTACGCTCCCGCAACGGTCGTCGTCCACGGCAACCACGTGCACAACGACTTCGGCGCACTGTCCACGCCGATCTTCCAGGCCTCCACCTTCGTCTTTGATTCCGCCGAGCAGGGCGGCCGCCGCTTCGCCGGTCAGGAGAGCGGCTTCATCTATTCCCGTCTCGGCAACCCCACCACCAGCCAGCTCGAGCAGAAAATCGCGCTGCTGGAGGGCGGCAGGACTGCACGGCGTTCTCGTCCGGCATGGGTGCCATCTCCGCCACGCTGCTGTCGCTGCTCAGCTGCGGCGATCACCTTGTGGCAGACAAAACGCTCTACGGCTGCACGTTCGCGCTCATCCACGAGACACTGCCGCGCTTCGGCATCCACGCCGACAGCATCGACATGACGGACATGGCGCAGATGAAAGCAGCCATTCGCCCGGACACAAAGGTCGTTTACTTTGAGACCACTGCCAACCCTAGCATGAAGGTCACGGACATCGCCGCCGTCGCGGACTACGCGCATGCACAGAATCCGGACTGCATCGTCATCGTGGACAACACCTTCGCCACGCCGCTGCTGGTGCAGCCACTGAAGCTGGGCGCGGATATTGTCGTGCACAGCGCGACCAAGTATCTCAACGGCCACGGCGATGTGGTCGCAGGTTTCTCTGTGGCGCGCAAGGAGATCATGGACAAGATCCGCATGATCGGTCTCAAGGACATCACAGGCGCGGTGCTCGGTCCGCAGGAGGCGTTTTTGATCCTGCGCGGTCTCAAGACACTCAAGGTACGTATGGACGCCGTCTGCGCCAACACGCAGAAGGTGGTCGACTTCCTTGCCGGCTCCAAGTATGTGCAGAAGGTGTTCTATCCCAGCCTGGAGAACCATCCCGATCACACCGTGGCCACCCGCGAGATGACGCGGTTCGGCGGCGTTGTCTCCTTCGAGATGGGCAGCTTTGAGGAAGCCAAAAAAGTGCTCAACCACGTGCATCTGTGCGCGCTGGCCGTCAGCCTTGGTGACTGCGAGACGCTCATCCAGCATCCGGCTTCTATGACGCACTCCATGTGCACAAAAGAAGAGATCGAGGCTGCCGGCTTCTCGGATCGCCTGATCCGTCTTGCAGTGGGTTTGGAGGATCCCGACGATATCATCGCCGATCTGCAGCAGGCATTTGAAGCTGCGCAAAACTGAACCGATCCAGTAAAAAAACAGGTTTGCGATCGCGAGCCTGTTTTTTTATTTCCTCATTTGCAGCCGCCGGCATCGAGTCCGTCCGCAATGAACATCGCATCCCCAAACGAGAAGAACCGGTAGCGGTTTTCAACGGCGATCTTATATGCGTTGAGGATATGCTCCCGTCCGGCCAGCGCCGATACGAGCATGATGAGCGTGCTCTCCGGCAGATGGAAATTCGTGACAAGTGCATCCATGCACTTGAATTGATAGCCGGGATAAATGAAAATGTCCGTCCAGCCGGACTGCGCGCGGAGCGTTCCGTCCGCATCCGCAAAGCTCTCGACCGTGCGGCAGGACGTCGTGCCGATGCAGATGACGCGGCCGCCATTGGCCTTCGTCTCGTTGACCATGCGCGCCGTTTCCTCCGGGATGATGCAAAATTCCGAGTGCATCGGGTGATCCTCGATCTCGTCCTCCTTGACGGGCCGGAACGTGCCGAGGCCGACGTGCAGCGTGACGTAACCGATCTTCACACCCATGTCCGCAATCTGCTGCAGCAGTTCCTTCGTAAAGTGCAGGCCGGCCGTCGGCGCGGCGGCGCTGCCGAGCTCGCGGGAATAAACCGTCTGATAGCGCTCCTGATCCTGCAGCTCCGCCTTGATATACGGCGGCAGCGGCATTTTTCCCAGCCGCTCGAGCACCTCCAGAAAGATGCCGTCATAGTGAAACTGCACGATCTTGTTGCCGTCGGCGATCGCGTCGACGACCGTAGCGGTCAGTTCCCCGTCGCCAAATGAGAGCGCAGTGCCGGGCTGGGTCTTGCGGCCTGGACGGGTCAGGCACTCCCACTTGCTGTCGCCGAGGTCGCGCAGCAGCAGCACCTCGACCGCGCCGCCCGTACTCCGGTGGCCGAGCAGGCGCGCCGGGAGCACGCGCGAATCGTTGAGCACAAGGCAGTCGTTCGGGTGCAGAAACTGTGGCAGCTCGTAAAAATGGTGGTGGGCGACGGCGCCGGTCGTTTTATCCAGTGTCAGCAGCCGGGAAGCATCACGGCGCTCGAGCGGCCTCTGAGCGATGCGCTCCTCCGGCAGATCAAAATAAAAATCCGATTTTTTCATGCTACATAAGCTCCGGTATAATAGAAACTGATGATCTCTTCGTAGGTTTTGCCGTGTTCCTGCGCCATAGCTTTGGCGCCCCACTGGCTCATGCCACAGTTGTGGCCATAACCGCCGCCGGCGACGAGATAGGTGTCCGAGGCGGCATCATACTCCACGGTAAAGTGGCGGCTGTTATAGCGCAGACCGCAGACGCTCGTCAGGAACGTGCGCACGGCATCTTTGCTGTAGGTCTTGTCCCCGACCATCACCGTCATGGCGTTGCCGATGGGCGTATAGGTGATGGAGACGTCCCCGACAGCAGCACGGGAGATGGACGTGCTCCAGCTTTTGCAATAGAAGTCGATATCTTTCTCATAGGGATCGACAACACCGCGCAGGTACGGCACCGCCGTCACCCAGACATTTTCGGAGTCCTCGGTCGCATCGCCGTCCGCCGCGAAATAGAACGTCTCGCAGAGCTTGCCCTCATAGCGGACAAACTTTCCTGCCGTCTCATCCACGGCGCGGTCGCTGTTGGCCGAGGCGTCCAGCGTACCGTAATAGACCTGACTGGTCGTCGTCCCCGTGACGTCAAAGCCGTAGGCCGGAGAGCCATTCATGTGCGAAGCAACATAGGTGCGCGCGCAGACCGCCTGTGCCTTGAGCGCCTCGAGCGGCCAGCCGCTGCTCATTTCATACGGCGTGACACCCTTGACATAGGGCTCCAGGCCGACGAAATTCACCAGCGTGAGCTTTTGCGGGTCCTGCGTGCTGAAGCGGGTGAACTGAAAATCGCCGTAATATGTGCACGAGCGGGTGCCGCTGCGATCCTTGCACTCGGCCACCTGCGTAACGGCGGCACCGCTGCCGCTCTGCGGCGCCAGCGAGAGCGAATACGTCGAGCCGCAGTCGAAACCGAAGAGGATCTGATCCGTGCCGCTCTTCACGACCAGCACGCTGCGTGCGCCGCCGGAGACAACGGAACCATAGGCCGTCGCCGCCGAATTTGACGCCGCATCCATGGTCGTATAGCTGCCGACACGGACATAGTAAGTTCCGTTATAGAACACCGGATAGCCGCCGCGGTCATCGGCCGCCGCCTGCGCCGCATCAAAGCTTGCATAGGCGGTACTGAGCTGGACATGATAAGCGCCAAAGGCGCTGTCCCCAACCGCAACGTTCGTATCCGCAACGACGGTAACAGCACTCTCACCCGTAGAACCGACAGACCGGAACACGCGGTCGGAATCATAATACCCAAACGCAAAACCGGAACCGGTCTGGATCTGCAGATGGAACGCATCCAGTGCCGTCGAACCGAACGCCAGGCCGACACGGACGATGCCATTCGGAATATTGGGCTGCTCATTTTCATATTCGCTGCCGCCGAGCAGCTGTGTGCCGCTTGTCGTGGCGGCATAAACGCCGCGCTCCGGCAGCTTCGCCGTGCTGCCGTCCGCGCCAATGGCATACGCATCCGCCAGCGCAAGCGTGTTATCGCCGTCATTGACGTAGTACGTCTGCGCACCGAAGGCCGACGTGCACGGCGCTGCAGCCAGCAGAACGACGGCAAGCAGCGCCGTTATCCCTCTTTTCAGGTTTGATCTCATAGCGCACCTCGCTGTTTCGTGAGTGTGGTCATACGCAAAATATGACACTTTATTATAATGATTTTCCACGCATTATGCAAGTGCTTTTCCATGGCAAAACGCCCCCGGTTTCTCCGGAGGCGTTGCAGTATGCAGGTCAAAAATGCAGGAACATTTTTGCAATGGAAAAATAGATCAGCAGCGACACGGCGTCCGTGATCGTCGAGATGAGCGGGCTTGCCATGACGGCGGGGTCCACACCGATCTTTTCTGCGATCATCGGCAGCAGGCTGCCCACGACCTTTGCGAACATGACCACGAACACAATCGTGCAGCAGACGGTCGCCGCGACCGACATCGTAACGGCGGTGTTGCCCAGCAGCAGCCGGTCAACGAGCAGCATCTTGATGAAGTTTGCCGCCGCCAGTGAAATGCCGCACAAAAATGCAACACGCAGCTCTTTCCAGATCACGCGCAGCGCGTCCGCCGGGGATGTATCGCCCAGCGACAGGCTGCGGATGATCGCCGTGGACGACTGGCTACCGGAGTTGCCGCCCGTGCCCATGAGCATGGGCATGAACGACGCGAGCGCAACCTGCGTCGCCAGCGCGTCCTCAAAATGCGTGACGATCATGCCGGTAAACGTCGCCGAGAGCATGAGAAACATCAGCCACGGGATGCGGTTTTTCCAGATGTCCACGACGCTCGTGCGGGAGTAGGGCTTATCGGACGGCGTGATACCGGCCATCTTTTCGATGTCTTCCGTGGCCTCCTGCTCCATGACGTCGATGATATCGTCGACCGTGACGATACCGACGAGGCAGCCTTCCTTATCCACGACCGGGATCGCGATCAGGTCGTAGTTAGAGATCATGTCCGAGACCTCTTCCTGGTCGTCGGTCGTGGAGGCATAGATGACGTTCGTGTCCATGATGTCTTCGAGGATCACATCGTCATCCGACAGCAGCAGATCCTTGACCGTGACGACGCCCTCGAGCTTGCGCTTGGCCGACGTGACATAGCAGACGTAGATCGTCTCCTTATCCTCGCCGATCTTGCGGATGCGGGCAAATGCCTCACGCACACTCATGTATTTTTTCAGATCCACGAACTCGGCCGTCATGATGCTGCCGGCAGAGTTTTCAGGATATTTCAGGTACTGGTTGATGAGGTTGCGCGTGGCGGGTGTCGCCGTGCGCATGACACGCTTGACAACGTTGGCCGGCAGCTCCTCCATCATGTCGACGGCGTCGTCTACGTACAGCTCTTCGATAATGCCGGCGAGCTCCGTATCGGTGATGGAGTTGATGATTGTCTCCTGCTCCTCGACCTCGAGGTTGGCAAACACGGCCGCCGCGATCTCCTTGGACAGGATGCGGAACACCATGGCCATCCGCTGCGGATTGTCCTCCCACAGCTCACCGAGAAACTCGGAAATATCAAACTCATTCATCTCGCCGAGCTTTTGACTCAGCGCCTTCATCCGGTGCTGATCCAGAAGTGCAAAGAGTTCGTCGTGCAGCGCCTCGTAATCTTCGTATTCCCGGTTCTGATCGTCCATCTCCCTGCCCCTCCTTTCCATCCGGTCTCAAAGGATCAACCGTTGAGGTATTCTTTCTGGCTGCAGCTCAGGCTGTCAATGGAAACGCCCATGGCCTTGAGTTTGCGGCGCGCAATGTTATCATCGATTTCTGCGGGAACCGACACGACACCCGGCTTCAGCTGGCCGCGCGTGCGCACCAGATACTCTGCGCTCATGGCCTGCACGGCAAAGCTCATGTCCATGATCTCCGCCGGGTGCCCGTCACCCGCCGCCAGATTGACCAGCCGGCCCTGCGCAATGACATAAATCGTCTTGCCGTTCGGCAGACGGTAAGCATCAATATTGTGCCGCGCCTCATAAATTTCATCCGCGCAGCGATCGAGCGCCTCCATGTCGATCTCGACATTGAAGTGTCCGGCGTTGGAAACGATCGCACCGTCCTTCATCCGCTCGCAGTGCTCGAGCGTGATGACGTCTTTGCAGCCCGTGACGGACACAAAAATGTCGCCGATGGCGGCAGCGTCCATCATCGGCATGACCTCATAGCCGTCCATGACGGCCTCGAGCGCCCGGATGGGATCGACTTCGGTCACGATGACTTTCGCGCCGAGCCCCTTCGCGCGCAGGGCCACGCCCTTGCCGCACCAGCCGTAGCCGCTCACGACCACGTATTTACCGGCGACGACGAGGTTTGTCGTGCGCATGATGCCGTCCCACACGGACTGGCCTGTGCCGTAGCGGTTATCGAACAGGTGCTTGCAATCGGCGTCATTGACCATGATCATCGGGAAGCGCAGCGTCCCGGCGCGATCCATGATCCGAAGGCGGTGGATGCCCGTCGTCGTCTCCTCGCAGCCGCCGATGACCTGCGGGATGAGATCCGTGAACTCCGTGTGCATCAGATGCACGAGATCGCCGCCGTCATCAATGATAATGTTCGGCCCAACGGAGAGCACATTGCGCAGATGCGCCTGATATTCCTCGTCCGTGCAGCCGTAGACCGCGTGCACATCCATGCCCTTCGCCGTCAGCGCAGCGGCAACATCGTCCTGCGTAGACAGCGGGTTGGAACCGGTGACGTGCATCTCCGCGCCGCCCATCTCGAGCACACGGCACAGGTAGGCAGTCTTTGCCTCCAGATGCACGGAAAGCGCGATTTTCAGACCGGCAAACGGCTTTTCCCGCGCAAAATCATTGCCGATGTCGCGCAAAACAGGCATGTGTGCTTCCACCCAGCGGATCTTCCGCTCGCCGGATGGTGCCAGGTTCAGATCTTTGATCGTGCTCATAAAGGTAACCTCCCGCTGTAAAAATCGTTTTCGGCGCTTTATTCTAACACTTTCGTCAAGCGTTGACAACCGGTTTTTCCGCAGAAAACGCCCCGGAGGACATACGGTCCTCCGGGGGGGTGGAAATTTGTCCGCTCACCAGCCGCAGTACAGGCAATAACCGATGCCTGCCGCCAGCACACCGGCAATAGAGCACAGCCAGATCAGCAGGCCCGTGCAGGTTTTTTGCTGCGGCCTAGGTGCGGGTGTTGGCGGCACACGACCAACGGCATCGCGTGCCTGCTGCACCAGATCCGCTGCCGTGATGCCGCCGCAGGCAGCATCATCCCGCACAATATAAATAATCTGCTCAAACAGCGGACTTTCGGCCGCATCGACCACAACGACGCGGCGCGAAACGCCGTGGGCAAAGGCGATCTCGCCCGCGTCCGCCGGAAGCGGGAGCGGCTGCACGGTATCCTGCCGGCGGATGGGCTTGTTTTTTCGTTTCATTAGCTGCGCACCTCCACTTTCAGTGCCAGGGCGGTCATATCGTCGCTGCGCCCGTATTCACGGATCGCCGCGCGCACAACGCTGCCCGCCAGCGTTTTCATATCGCCGTCGTCCGAATCGCTCAGCAGCCTTCGCAGCCAGTCGTCGTGTCCGTCGGAGATGACGCCGTCGCTCGCGATCACGGCCACGCTGCCGGGCTTGAGATGCATGTGCAGCTCGTCCGGCGCTTTGCCGCTCTCCTGCTCGAGCCCGGGCGCAAAAGACGTGCAGCGCAGCTTTTTGAGCGCGCCGCCGGACTTGACATACGTCGGCGCAGCACCGTATTTATAAAAATCCGCCTCGCCGGTGAACAGGTTCATGCACATGAGATCAACGGTGGCATAGCCCCAGTTCTCCCCATCACGCAGGAGCATGGCGGAGTTGAGCAGCTTCATCGCCAGTGCCGGGCTGACACCGGAGCGCAAAAACTCCTCCAGCATACTGACCGTGCTGATGCTGCCGTCAGCCGCCGTCTCACCGCAGCCCATGCCGTCGGACAGGATCACGCACAGCTGCCCCGCGTCCGTCTTAAAATAGGTACCACGGTCGCCGGAGACAGTCTCCCCCTTCTTTCGCATGGACGCAATGCCGACGGAGACCGCCAGCGGCTCCGCCTCGAGCAGAAGCAGGCTGTCGTCCCGCGCGGCGTTTTCCGGCATGCACAGGCGCACGCCCAGTGTTGCCGAGAGCTTGTCGAGAAAGTCCGGCAGCTCCAACAGCGGGCGCAGATAGCGGCTGTCGATCGTAACGCGTAGGCGGCCCGTGCTCTCGCGGAATACGGCCGCGTCCGCTTCCACGCCGATGGTGCGAAGCCAGCGAATCAGGCGCTGCTCCGCCAGCGGGTCTGCGCCGTAGCTGCTGTCGAGCTCGCGGGAGACGTTCGTGAGCACCTGCGCAAAGTCGGCGTACTGCTCCCAGAGCACGGTGCGGTTTTCCTGCAGCATTTCCTGCATCCGCTGCCGGTAAGCACGCAGACGCAGTTCGCCGTTGACGACCTCGGTGTACTCGTGCAAATGGACGCAGCGATCACGAAAATACGGCGGGAAATCCTCCGGCAGCAGCCGGCCACGCGCATGAATGCGCCGCGTGACATCATTCATGACGTTGAAAGTGTCGAGCGCCCGGCGCGTCCAGCACTCCTGCTGCAGTTTGCACCGGCAGCAGACGCGGTCGGCCGCGCGGTCAAACACTTTCGCGACATCGGCATCATTTTCTGCGGTAGAAGCCGCCTGACTTGCCGTGTCATGCAGCTGCTGATACGCGTGCGCAACACCGCCGACGCGTGCGGCGACATAGCGGCGCAGACCGGACTCCCCGCTCCCGCCGCGCAGCGGCTGCAAAAAAGCGCCGACAGCTATCACGAACTTCTTCGGTATGATCACGTACGCGCCGACGGCGAGCACCAGCTCCACACCCGCGCCGATGCGCAGTTCCGGAAGCGGAATGCAAAACAGCGTCAGCAGGTACGCCGCCGCAAAAACAAGCAGATAAAACCCGCGCCGATGCTTGCAAAACTGCCCGGACAGCAGTCCGGCAGCGGCATAGATGACCGAGAACAGTACGCCTGCACCGGCGGCCACATCCATGGCAATGCCGAGGATGAGCCCTGCTGATGCTCCGCACAGAGCGCCGCCCGTCCCGCTGATGATGATCAAAATGAGCACCGAGAGCGCCCGGCCGACCGACAACTTGTCGAACAGCAGCAGATTGTTCACGCCCATGAGCAGGCACGCCAGCAAAAACACGGTCGAGACGTTGCGGCAGATCTCCGCATTGACCGTCCGCGGCTCCTGTGCGCGCAGCAGATCGTCAAATCCATAGGCCGACGCAGCGCACAGCAGCAAAAACAGTGCCATTCGGGACACCAGCAGCAGCGACAGGCCGCCCGTGAGCAGATACAGCACCAGCCGCGTCAGTATGTAAGCCGCCGCGGAGACGGCCGGCGGATACCAGCGCGTCTGCACAAAGGGATGGCTGCGCAGGAAATACGCCGTCAAAAATGTCAGGCAGCAGCCGGCGGCGAGCTGTGTGCCGGTCGCAACGCCGAACGCCGCAAAGTAGCCGAGCGCACAGCCGACAAGGCACAGTGCACCGCCGGAACCATACCCCATGGCCGCCAGAAACGCCAGCCCGAACGGCGCCGGCGACCCGGCAATATGCGCCGTTGACAGGATCAGCCCGAGCGCAAAGCTGACGAGCATACCGACCCATTTGGCATTTTCGTTTGCCGGCAGCAGCCCGATCGGGCTCGGCAAGGCGCCGGGCGCACGCACCGGCCGGTCGTGCCCCGCAATTTTGACATGCATAGTGGTTCCTCCTGACGCAAAACAGTTTACATAAATTATAGATTTTTATTGTTATGAAAACTGTCATTCCCCGCTGTCGCAGAAAATGTCTTTGCGCAGGAATCGTTTGCTTTTGGGCGCAAAAAAGCTGCCGGCCGATAACCGACAGCTTTTGATGCAATTCGCTTCCAGCCGCGCGGACTCAATCCTTGTTGTCCGCCGGATGCAGGAGGTGCTCGCCGATGCGGAACACATCGCCGGCGCCCACGGTCAGGATAATATCGCCCGGGCGGGCAATGCGGCGCAGCTCGGCCTCGATCTCCGCGAACGTCGGGTAGAATTTCGCACCCGGGATCTGCGCGGCCAGATCGGCAGACGAAATGCCGATGGTGTTTTTCTCGCGCGCAGCGTAGATCTCCGCCAGATAGACGATCGTCGGGCGGCGGAGCTGCTCGACAAAATCGTTGAAGAGCTTCGCCGTGCGGCTGTAGGTATGCGGCTGGAACACGACGATCGTGCGCTGATAGTCGAGCGTATCGACCGCATCGAGCAGCGCGCGCAGCTCGCTCGGATGGTGCGCATAATCGTCATACAGATCCGCGCCCTGGAACTTGCCCTTATAGTCAAACCGGCGGCCGGCACCTTCAAAGCCGGCGAGACCGTACTTGACGGCGTTCGGGCTGACGCCGAGCACGATGGCCGCAGCCGTAGCCGCGAGCGCATTGCGCACATTGTGGATGCCCGGAACGTGGATCGTCACATGGGAAAAAAGATTTCCCCGGTGATAAATATCAAACTCGGACGAGGAGCCGCGGTGCACAATGTTCTCGGCGTACACATCCGCCTTCGGGCTCAAGCCGAAGGTGATGACCTTGCGTTCGATCCCGCGCAGGGCGTCCATGGTATTGGCGTCATCGCAGTTTGCGATCACAGTGCCGGTCTCGGACGGGACGCGCTCTGCAAACAGGCGGAACGAGTGCTTGATGTCCTCGATATCCTTGAAAAAGTCCAGATGATCTGCCTCGATATTCAGGATCACGGCGATCGTCGGATTGAGGGCAAGAAACGAGTTATAGTACTCGCACGACTCCATAATGATCGTATTGCCCTTGCCGACACGGTGGCAGGCATGCAGCAACGGAAGCGTGCCGCCGATCATGACGGTCGGGTCCTTCTCCGCCGCCATCATGATGTGTGTGCACATGGACGTCGTCGTCGTCTTGCCGTGCGTGCCGGAAATGCACAGCGCGTTCGGGTAGCCGCGCATGAGCGCGCCCCACGCCTGCGTCCGCTCAAAGACCGGGATGCCGCGGCGGTGCGCCTCGTGCACCTCCGGATTGTCGTCATGCACGGCAGCCGTGCGGATCACGAACGCAATATCATCCGTGACGTTGGCGGCGCTGTGACCGATGTGGATCGGAATGCCGCGCTCGCGCAGCGTGAGCGTATTGTCGCTCTCGCACATGTCCGAGCCGCGAATGTCCAGCCCCGCACCGTGCAGCACCTCTGCCAGCGGCGACATGGACACGCCGCCGATACCGATCAGCAGCCCGGTTTTCCCGGGAACCAGATAATCCTGAAAATCCATTGAAAGCACCAAATTTCATTCAAAATATTGTGACGTCCGGCACGGCAGAGCTGTCCAGTGCTGCGCGGGCTGGTTACAAACAGGTTACAGTTGTTATTTTCACACCGGGGTATTATAATACGTTTGACGCTACATTACAATAGATTTTTGACGAACCGGCTGCAAAAAGCCGGTTTATCCAAGGAAAAGGAGCCAGAACGCATGAACGAAGCCTGGACAGAACTCAAGCAGGCGTGTGCGCAGTGCCGGCGCTGCGGCCTCGGCGAGACGCGGCACCATCTCGTCTTCGGCGACGGCGCCGAGGATGCACGCATCATGCTCATCGGCGAGGGCCCCGGCGAACAGGAGGATCTGCAGGGCCTGCCGTTTGTCGGCCCAGCCGGAAAGCTGCTCGACGATATGCTCGAAATGATCTATCTCGACCGAACAAAGGTTTACATCGCCAACATTGTCAAATGCCGCCCGCCGCACAACCGTGACCCGCAGTTTGTGGAGCAGAAATGCTGCAGCGAATGGCTGCGGCGGCAGATCGCACTCGTCGATCCGGCGATCATCGTCTGCCTGGGCCGCATCGCCGCGACTGCGCTCATAAAGGATCCGTTTCGCATCACACGCGAGCATGGACAGTGGTTTGATGTGAACGGCCGGCGCTGTATGGCAATCTATCATCCCTCCGCCCTGCTGCGCGACACGAGCAAGCGGCCGGAGACATTTGTCGACCTCAAGACGCTGCAGCGCGAGATCTATGCCCGCTGCCCGGAGGTGTATCCCGATGCCTGATGTGCATATCCGCCGCACCGCCGCGGCAGACCTGCCGGCGCTGACCCGGCTCTGGCAGACGGCCTTTGGCGACCCGCCGGAGCTGATCGGCGCGTTTTATGACCGCTTTCCGCCGGAAACGTCCACCTGGGTGGTCGAGGCTGACGGGAACGTTGCCACGGCTGCGCATCTGCTGGACGGCCGGCTGCATACGTCTGACGGCCACACTCTTCCCTGCGCCTATGTCTATGCGGTCTCCACCGATCCGGCGCAGCAGGGGCACGGCTATGCGTCGGCGCTGATGCAGCGCTTTGCCGCCGATGCGGACGCGAGCGGCTGTGTGCTCTATACGCTTCCCGCGGAAGCCTCCCTGTACGCCTGGTATCGGTCCGTTATGGGCACCACGCAAACCGCTCGCGGCGAGCGGCTGTTCATCACACGCGAGCCGGATATGCAATATCTTCCAAACGTCCAACGGGTCAGCGCGCAGGAATACGCCGCGCTGCGGGAGCAAGCGCTGCAAGGCAGCGCGCACGTGGAGCTGTCAGCGGCGCTGCTGGCATTTCAGGCAGACCTCTGTGATATGTGCGGCGGCGCACTGGTGCGCATCGCCGGCGGCTGCGCTGCCGTGGAGCGGGACGGGGATCTGCTTCTCGTCAAGGAGCTGCTGGGTGCGGACACTTTGCCGGCCGTTCAGGCGCTGCTTACCGCCTTCGGCGTGCAGGATGCGCAGCTGTGCATCCAACGTACCGGCGGCGCGCAGGCGCTGGCCGCTTACCGCCCGTTTTCCTGTGCGGATCCGGATGTGCTCTGGGGGCTTTATCTGGACTGAGCGGAAACTTAATGAATTGGAAATACTTTTTCCCTTGCTTCTGTAATATTGTCCCGATATCCTTTTATTCAGAAGCAAGCAATCCTTTTTCATTTTATCCTCATCCCCTCAACAAAACAAAGCGAAACGGCACAGAAGCATTCTTCTGTGCCGTTTTGTTTTGGCGGCAAAAAATTTTCTTTTCGGACACCATGCAGAAGCACGTCCGGTTACTGAACATATTCCACAAATAATGTGAAAAATCCGCAGGAAAACAACGAAAATTTGAACAAAAGAAATCCCCCTCAGACGGATATTTTGTTTGACAATTAACAACAAATCCGCTATACTTCAGGTGTATGAATAGATATCCACATTGGCAAAGCTGTCTGGTAGACGCGCATATATCCAAGCATTTTTGTCGGGTTTTCATAAACCGGAATGTCAAATCATACAAAGTCTGTTGTTGAATGCGAAAAATTTTAAGGGGGCTTGCACATGAGAGACTTGAAACACCTGATCGCATTTGAAAACCTGCTCCAGGAGGCCAACAACGAGTTGGTCCGGCAAGGAAAGGCAGACGGCAAGAGAGCGTTGGGTTACACCTGCTACTTCATGCCTGAAGTTCTGCTCGACCTGCCCGGCTGCTTTGCAGTCCGTCTGAGAGCGCCGAAATGCACTTCTCCGGACATGGCTACATATTACATGTCCAGCCGTACCTGCCATTACGGCCGCAGCCTCTTCGAGCGCGCACTCGAAGGCGGCTACAACTTCCTGGATGCTGATTTCGGCACCGAGACCTGCACGGTCACCTGCCGTTTCCAGGAGCACCTTGACTACATGGACGTCATCCAGAATCCGGACTTCTTCGTGACGTTCACCGACGTGCCGTTCAAGAGAAATCAGAACAGCATTGAACACTATGAAGGCCAGCTTCAGGCCCACGTCCTCGATCCGCTGCACGAGAAATTCGGTATCGACATCTCCGACGAGGCGCTCATGAAGGCCATCGACCTGCACAATGAGATCAGCGCGGTCATCAATGAGATCGGTGATTACCGCAAGCTCGACAACCCGACCATCACGGGCTATGAGTTCCAGGTCATCCAGCTCTGCTCGCTGGTCTGCCCGAAGGAACTGATCCTCCCGATGCTGAAGGAAACGGCCAAGGAACTCAAGACCCGCAAGCCCGATAAGAAGAGCCCGTTCCGCTGCAAGGTCGTTCTGGCCGGCTCCGAGAACGATGACCCCGAGTTCACCAAGCTGATCGAAGGCTGCGGCGCCGAAGTCGTCTGCGACCGTCACTGCTACGGTGCTGTGGAGTCCCGTGCTCCCATCGTGGTCAAGGAAGGCGAAAAGCCGCTGGCCGCGATCGCCCGCCACTACCTTGAGACCAGCAACTGCCCGCGCTTCATGCCGCAGGATATCATGCGCGAACGCAAGCAGCGTCTGGCCGACCTCGCCAAGGAATACAAGGCTGACGGCATCATCGTTGCCTCCAACAAGTTCTGCGAATACTGGAGCTACGAGCGCACGATCGATACCATCGTCATGCCGCGTGACTTTGGCTACCCGGTCTGCTCCATTGAAAAGGAATACATCAACGGCGCCTCCGGCCAGCTGCGTACCCGCTTCCAGGCCTTCGTCGAGAGCATCGAAATCAAGAAGATTCAGGAGGGCAAATAATGAAATACGATATGAAAGCACTTGCCCATGATTTCTGGTACGGCAAGCCCCATCAGGAGCGCCGCCTGGGCGATCTCTACATTGACAAGACCGGTCTGTACAAGCACAGAGAGTGGCGTGGTTTCAAAGACACCATGTACTACTTCTACAACATCTGGATGTACAACTACGCGCACATGGTCATGGACGTTGTCCGCTACGGCGGCCTCATCAACTTTGCCAAGGGCGTATGGCGTTATCGCTGGGTCGGCCAGACCTACCTGCCGGTTCTGCACTGGTTCGACCGCGGCATGGAAGGCATGCGCGGCGAGGGCCTGAAGGCCTCTGCGTGGCACTACCGCGGTATGGTCAATGCGACCATCTTCCAGTTCCAGCGTATGTTCTCCTCCGACGCCAACCTCCACGGCGGCAAGAGAAACTACAGATGGCATCACAACGTTGCCCACAACGAGACCGTCTGGGGCGGCGTGTTCTATCCCTGGCACGGCAAACTGACGAACGTCCCGATGGAAATGATCCCGTACTTCGTCACCTGCCACGTCAACAGCCATACCGTTCTCAACTACATCGACGCGGTGCAGTCCATTGGCCTGCCGGGCGATCCGTGCCCGATGTGCCAGGCGGAAGCCGGCCTGTTCGTCCTCGACGACATGCCCGATTACGCGCCGATCGTTGTCACCTCCAACGAGGCCTGCGACGCTTCCGTCGCCACCTCCATCCTCCAGGACTGGTTCCTCGACAAGCCGCTGTTCGCCATGCCGCAGCCGATGCAGTTTGACGATCCGCTGCTCAAGAAGCATTGCCGCGACGAGATCGAGCAGTGCTGGAAGTTCGTCGAAGAGCAGACTGGCATCCCGTTCGATTGGAATTCCCTGGTCAAATGCATTGAGTCCCAGAACGAGCTGATGAAGTTCGAGTGGGAGAAGTGGGATGTCGCCGCCAAGACCAACTACTACCCGGTCAACGGCGTCGCGCAGGCTCTGTACCGTATCTACCAGTCCCAGTTCGGCGATCTGCCGGTCTGGCACGAGGTTGACGGCCACGTCCGCAAGATCCTCAATAAGTGCGTCAAGAAAAAGATCAACAGCTTCCCGGAGACCCGCCACAGAGTGCTGGCATGGTCCTGCGCACCGCTGTACTACTCCAACTGGTGCACTTGGGCGTATAACTGCTGGGGTCTGAACACCGTCATGAACATGGACTCCCTGATGTTCAACATGACCATCCGTACCGACAGCTACGATCACTGCCTGGACGACATGGCACAGTATCACATGTGGGCTCCGATGCGCCGCATGGCCGTCGGCGGCATGCACCACATCTTTGAGTGCTGGAAGTACATGGAAGAGTTCAACTGCGACATGGTCATGATGTACGATCAGCTGCAGTGCAAGGGCATGCAGGGTGTGCACGGCCTGTTCGAGGACGAGTTCCGTGAGAGAAATATCCATGCGATCTGGATGCCGCACGCGCTGCCTGACAGCCGCACCGTGTCCCGTATGGAGATCCGTCAGATCGTCAACGATTACATGACCACCGTTATGCACGAGGAGCCTCTCGACCCGACGCTGCTTGAGTTTGACGACTCCATGACTTGGTAATTGAAGGAGGAAACGATATGAAAGCAAAAATTCTGAAAGCTCTTCTCATGGCGCTCGGCGTCAACGCCGCGCTGTTTGCCGTTTTCTTCTTTGACCTCGACGGCAAGCTGCTGTTCTACGTGGTCGAGCCTACCCTCAAAAAGCATTACGACAACATGCCGCGCCGCGACATGACCAAGATGCCGTATGAGATGAACAAGCCGAACTACGAGTACAACGTCTGATCACCTTACAATCTAAAAACATAGATATAACAGGAGGAGAAGTAATACTATGAAATACTTTGGCGGATGCGACGTAGGTTCTACCTACACGAAGGCAGTTATTCTCGACGAGAACGGCAAAATGTGCGCCGACACGACGATCCGCAGCAAGATCAATGCGGAGCAGTCCGCGATCGCGGCGATGGAAGAGGTCTGCGGCAAGGTCGGCCTGAAGGACTCCAAGGAGCTCGCTTACCTCATCGGCACCGGCTACGGCCGCAATAAGGTCCCGTTCGC
>ENA-UEQN01001335-UEQN01001335.1-human-gut-metagenome-genome-assembly--contig:-NODE-1335-length-19872-cov-8.540541_pt1 | contig 19872 bp, 9 predicted proteins | sample MGYA00242940_ERZ507944 | MGnify/ENA primary metagenome ERZ507944 (study PRJEB26167, sample SAMN06115449) | human gut metagenome | host: Homo sapiens | place: China:Fujian | collected 2015-08-20... | reverse complement strand
TCGTAGCCCCATTGCGATATGCAGTGGCTTTCGTCTACCGTAATCATACTGATTTTCATCTTCTGCAGTTTGGTGCGGAAGATTTCAGTATCGAGCCTTTCGGGGGAGATATAGAGGAACTTGAAATTGCCGAATATACAGTTCTCCAGTGTGACGATGATTTCCTGCCTGCTCATGCCTGAGTAGATGGCAAGCGCCTTGATTCCCCGCTTTTTCAGGTTTTGTACCTGGTCTTTCATGAGGGCAATCAACGGAGTGATGACCAGGCAAAGTCCTTCTTTAGCAAGTGCCGGAACTTGGAAAGTGATGGATTTTCCTCCTCCCGTGGGCATTAGTCCCAAAGTGTCCCGTCCCTCGGTAATGCTGTTGATGATGTCTTCCTGGATTCCCCGGAAGGTATCGTATCCCCAGTATTGCTTCAGAAGCCTCACCCCCAATCCCTCCCCCATAGGGAGGGGAGTTTTGAAGTTACTACTGCTGCTCATGGTCTTATTGAACTTTCTTGCTACTTCTTATCGTTGAATTGATATTCTTTCCTTCTCTATGCTAATAGTAGTGATTACTTATCTTATAGCATCAACCAATTTTCATCATTTCCTTAATATAAGGAGACTATTCTTATTCCCCTCCCTGTGGGGGAGGGGTTAGGGGAGAGGCTTTCAGTTCGGCTTTATGTCTTCAATCTGCAACTGCACTTCACCCCTCTTATGGGTATTCTCTTCAATGGAATAGCAGATGTCGAAGGAACGTTTGGTCTTGATGAAGCGTACGTGGGAACTTTGCCCGAAAGCGATGCCGTTCATTACATTGTTCGATTTATTATCCACCAGTTCTAGCTTGATATGTTCCTGGTCGCGGCCTACGACTTTGCTGGTACCATAATCATAGACATTGTGCGTACAGAAAATGGGTTTGGCATTGTCCGGTCCGAATGGATTGAATTTCTTCAAGTCGCTGAAGAATTTCGGAGTGATGTCTCTGAAATCAATCTCGGCATTGATGTCGATGACGGCGCATGTCTGTTCCGGCAGGATATTTTGTGATACGAACTCTTCGAAGCGTTCGATAAAGGCCGGTACATTTTCCACCTTCATGGAAAGACCGGCGGCGTAGGTATGACCTCCGAAGTTTTCCAGAAGGTCGCGGCAGTATTCAATGGCTTTGTAGACATCGAATCCGGAGACGGAACGGGCAGATCCGGTTGCCATGTCATCCGTACGTGTCAGTACTACTGCCGGCCGGTAATAGATTTCCGTCAGCCGGGAGGCTACGATGCCGATGACGCCTTTATGCCAGTCTTCATTGTACAATACGATGGAACGTCGGTCGGCAAGTCCGTCCAGGTCAGCTACAATCTTGTTGGCCTCCTCGGTCATGGTCTTGTCCAAGTCCTTGCGTGTCTCGTTGTATTGGTTGATTTGTCCGGCTTTCTCCAGGGCGAGAGAGAAATCTTTTTCAGTAAGCAAGTCAACAGCTTCTTTCCCGTTCTGGATACGTCCGGAGGCGTTGATGCGGGGACCTATTTTGAATACAATGTCACTGACGGTGATGTCCTTGTCCGTCAGTCCGCAGACATCAATGATTGCTTTCAGGCCTACGCTGGGATTACTGTTCAACTGCTTCAAACCGTGGTAGGCGAGAATGCGGTTTTCACCCATAATGGGGACAATATCCGATGCGATACTGACGGCGCAGAGGTCCAGTAAAGGGATAAGGTGATGGAACTCGATACCGTTGTTGAGGGCAAATGCCTGCATGAACTTAAAGCCTACACCGCATCCGGACAGATGTTCATAAGGATAGGTGTTGTCTTCCCGTTTGGCATTCAGAATGGCTACAGCAGGGGGCAGTACATCATCGGGGACATGATGGTCGCAGATGATGAAATCAATGCCTTTCTCCTTGGCGTATGTGATTTCTTCGACGGCTTTGATACCGCAGTCCAATACAATAATCAAACCTACACCACTCTCTGCGGCATAGTCTACTCCTTGGATTGAAACTCCATACCCCTCATTGTAACGGTCGGGGATATAGTAGTCGATGTTCGAATAGAACTGTTGAATAAACTTGTAGACCAATGCCACAGCCGTGGTACCGTCTACGTCATAATCTCCATAAACAAGAATGCGCTCTTTCTTTCCCATTGCCTTGTTCAGGCGCTCTACGGCTATATCCATATCCTTCATCAGGAATGGGTCGTATAAGTCCGGTAGTTGGGGGCGGAAAAACTTCCGGGCATCCGCTGCCGTTGTTATTCCCCGCTCCACCAGCAATTTTCCCAATATTGGGCTAATTCCCAATTCTTGGGCCAGTTGTTGGCTTGCTTCTGCCTGTTCGGGTGTAATGGGTTGATAATTCCATTTGTGAGTCATTTTATATATTATTTTTTCTTTTTCTATCTCAAGATGTTGGGGGAGTAGAGGGGTTCAATACGTGCACTTTTCTCCAACAAGGTGTAAAGGTATGAAAAACTCTTGAAACGGAGGTGAATTCTGCGGAAAAACTTTATAAGTATATGTATTCTCCACTAAAAAACTTTATTTTTGTATCCATTAAAAAATATCGCTATGCTTGTTTTTATCTCTTGTGCAAAGACCATGGCAGCGCGCTGCTCTGTTGTCGTGCCCGAAGTCACAGTCCCGACATTCGAAACGGAGGCTGTGCGGAATGCGTTGGAAATGTCGCAGTATTCAGTATCCGAATTGGAAAGGCTTCTTCGGGTGAATACCAAAATTGCTGCCGAGAACCGTTTGCGTTTTCATGATTTCTGTTCGGAGGAGAATCGTTCGATGCCAGCCGTTTGCGCCTACACGGGAGCTGTTTTTAAACGCATTCTTCCGAAAGATTTTTCAGCGGAGGATTTTCGTTATGCGCAAGAACATCTGCGTATCACTTCTTTTCTTTATGGGTTGCTTCGCCCGCTGGACGGTATCAAACCCTATCGTTTGGAAGGAGATGTCCGTTTGCCCGAAAAAGGTGGAATATCCATGTTTGATTATTGGAAGCCTTTGTTGACGGATTACTTCATAGAGGAAATTAAAAACTGTGGCGGTGTTCTCATTAATTTGGCAAGTGCTGAAATGAAAGATTTGTTCGACTGGAAGCGGGTGGAGCAAGAGGTGCGTGTTATTACGCCCGAGTTTCAAGTTTGGAAGGCCGGACAGCCGAAGACTGTCGTTATCTATGCCAAGATGTGTCGCGGAGAGATGACGCGTTTTATTGTCAAGAACCGTCTGGAGTGTCCTGAGGAGTTGAAATCCTTTTCTTGGGAGGGCTTCGTCTGGGATGAGATACGCAGTACGGAGAATGTATGGCATTTTTCGTTAGGTACATTTATGTAATGAAAAGGTACATTACGTTTGGCTCAGATGTTACTATATGTTGCTTTCGATGTTTGCGCAAAATGAAGAACTAAATACGCAATTTAGGATGAGGGAAAAGAATGAACCCTCTACATTTGCATGCAGTAAACTTAAAAGCAATATACTATGAAGAGAAACGGATTAAGAACAGTTGTTGTATTAGCTTTGACCATATTTCTATTGAATGCTCCGGTTTGTGCTACAGCTTCCAGATTGCAGGATACTTGTGCGGAGGCGCGGGATGAGGTTGCACTGCGGCCTGAGTGGATGAGGATTCTCCATGATACGCTTCCTATATGTAAGATTTCTATTCCTGGTTCACACGATAGCGGTAGTATCAAAGGAGGGCATATGTTGAAAACACAAGCAACAGATATTCCTGCTCAATTACGGCAAGGCATCCGTGCTTTCGATATCCGTTTGGAAAAGAAAGGTAATAAACTGGGGGTGTTTCACAGTCATGCCTTTCAGGATATATATTGGGAAGATGATGTTTTACCTGCTTTTATACACTTTCTGCAAACATATCCTTCTGAGACTTTGATTGTTTCCTTGAAAAAGGAAGGGGGAGAATTGCGGGATTATGCTTCTCTGCTGTCCGTTTCTTTAAGCAGCCCTGAGTATCAAAGTTATTTCGTGATGGACTTTCGCCCTGAATTGACGCTGAAAGATTGCCGTGGAAAGATTCTTTTCCTGCATAGGGATCATGCTATGGATAATTATCCTGGAGCAGCATGTGTAGGTTGGGAGGATGACAGTACTTGCCTGCTCACTCTTCGCAATAAAGATGGTAAGGAAGGAGTGGCTTTGCTCGAAGATGAATATCAATATGAATCGGGTGAGGAGGCCGGGAAGAAGGTAGGGGTTTGTGTCCGTAATATTGAAGGGATGTCTGCTGAGCCGGTTTCCTCACGTCGGTGGGGAATTACTTTTGTAAGTGCGACGGGGCTGCCCTTGGGAACCCCTAAAGTCTTTGCTGATAAGGTAAACAAGCCTATTGCTGACTATTTAAAACAAAAGAATAGCCGGAATTGCGGTATTGTTTTTATCGATTTTGTCAGTGAACCTGGAGGAAAAGATTTGGTGGAATATTTGATTGGCAGTAATGTTTGCGCAAAATGAAGATTTATATGCGCAATTGGGAATACTGAAAAAAAAGCATTTTCTTAATTTTGCACATGTTGAACACCTTAATGTTATATACTATGAAACTGTCAATAGATTTAGGAGGAACCAATATTCGAATAGCCCAAGTGGAAAAAGGGAACTGCTTGAATAAAGTGTCGGTTCCATGTTTAGCTCAGCAAGATGCTTCTACTGTGCTAAACCAGCTTTCCCAGCTTATTCGGAATATGATGAATGAGCAGGTAGATGGTATCGGTATCGGTGTCCCTTCAATTGTTGATCCGGAGAAAGGAATTGTATATAATGTAGCAAATATATCTTCTTGGAAAGAAATACACTTGAAGGAGATTTTGGAGAACGAATTCAAGGTGGCAGTTGCCATTAATAATGATTCCAACTGTTTCACTTTGGGGGAGAGCCTATACGGCGAAGGAAAATCTTATACCAACATGGTAGGCGTTACTATCGGGACCGGAATTGGAGCTGGCGTTGTCATTGGCCGTCGTTTGTATGGTGGGCAATATATGGGAGCCGGTGAGATAGGCTCATTTCCTTATTTGGACTCTGATTTTGAACACTATTGCAGTAGTTTCTTGTTTAAACGTTATGGCACTACCGGTGCGGTAGTAGCTGAAAAAGCCCAGCAAGGAGAACAAGCTGCATTGGAGATTTGGAAAGAGTTTGGGAGGCATTTGGGTAATCTTATAAAGGCAATTCTTTTTGCCTATGCTCCCCAGGCTATTGTTTTAGGAGGCGGTATTGTATCGGCTTTTCCTTTCTTTAAAAATGCTATGGAACAAACAATGCAAAGTTTTCCCTACAAGATTATATCGGATAATGTGAGTGTGGTGGCTTCGCATCAAAAGGATTCCAGTTTATTGGGTGCTGCCGCTCTTCTTGAGTAATAATCCCTATACGGTTTGATTGAAAATAATAAATATTTTGCAGTTATATTATTTTACGCATAAATAAGGACTGTTAGGGAATTGTTCCTTTTGTAATAACTATGTAATTCTGCTTTCTGACCTTTGTGGCGGAATTATAATTTTCTATATTATAAACTTTAAATTTTGAATGCATGAAACAAGTAAATCTTAGAATCTATCGAACGATTCTGACCCTATTGTTGGGACTGTTCTTGTCGGCAGGTGCTTATGCACAGCAGATTTCTGTGAAAGGAACAGTAAAGGATCAGACTGGCGAACCTGTGATTGGTGCCAATGTGTTAGTAAAGGGGACGACTAATGGAGTGATTACGGACGTTGACGGAAACTTTAATGTTTCGGCCGATAAAAACGGCGTATTGGTAATCAGTTTTGTCGGCTATGTGACTCAGGAAGTACCAGTGGCAGAAAAACAAATGGTAATTGTGCTTAAAGAGGATACAGAACTTCTGGATGAGGTTGTTGTATTAGGGTATGGTGCGAATACACGTAAGCAGGACTTGTCTGCTTCAGTGGGTGTAGTAAGTAATACTGAAGAATTGGCTGCTCGCCCGGTAACTTCTACCGAAGGCATGCTGCAGGGACAGCTGGCAGGTGTTACCATTACGGCCGATGGTGGCGACCCAACTTCTTCTCCTAACATTGTGATTCGTGGTCAAGGCTCACAAGATGGAGACAATGTACTTTGGGTTGTGGACGGTGTTCCCGGTGCACCTATCTCATCCATGAATGATATTGAAAGTATCGTTGTTTTGAAGGATGCTGCTTCTGCTGCTATCTATGGCGCACAGTCTGGTGCAGGTGGTGTTGTGTTGGTAACTACCAAAAAAGCGAAACAAGGTGCTCCTTCGTTGACTTATGACGGCACTTTTGGTATTCGTCAGGCTACCAATTTGATAGAACCACTGAATGCGGAGCAGCAGATTGAGATGCGTAAGATATCTCATCAAAATGCAGGACTTTCGCTTCCAGTCGGTTGGGATGTTACCAAAAATCCATGGATAGGTACGACTCGTACTGATTGGATGGATGAGATTTTCCGCACTGCCTTCTACCAACGTCATAACGTAGCGTTGAATGTAGGTTCTGATAATTTTTCAAATCGTATATCTTTTGCTTACGATAATGATGAAGGTGTTTTGATTAATACTTTCAAGAAGAATCTTACATTACGTTATAATGGTAAAATGCAGCTGAACAAGTGGGTGAGCGTCAGTGAGGATTTTGTATGGCAGAACACTACCCAACGTTCCAAAGCTACGGATAACGATGCTTATACAGGACCTATCCTTTCGGCTATCTACATGCCGGCAAGTGCCACTGTCTATAATCCGTTGGACGGAAGTTATGGTGGTGTGACTACGGAAGATCCTGCCTATATTGAAAAATATGGTTCGAATTTCTCTGATATCCACGGGGATGCTGTAAATCCGGTACGTCTATTGGAAGCAGAGAATTTGTATGACAAGATAAGTGACATATGGAGCACTACCGGCTTGGAGATAGCTAATGTACTTCCTGGATTGAAGTTTACGAGTCGTTTTACTTATAATATGAAGACTAATCATTACAAGAAGTTCAATCCTATTCGTGATGAAGTAGGTAAACCGGCTTTGTCGAATAATCTTCAAGAAACTACTTACCGTAGAGATGCTTGGAAGACGGAAAATACCCTGACTTATGATAAGACATTCGGTGAACATACGGTTGGTGCCTTGTTCTCGACTACGGCAGATCATTCTGAAACGCGTGGACTGGAAGTGACGGGTAAGGATTTTGCGGATGAATCGGAATTTTTACAATACATGGCGTATGCAGGATCAGTGACAGCATCTGACTATTTGACTGGACCTGATGCCAATGTGTCGTTGATTGCCCGTTTGGCTTATTCTTATAATGACCGTTATTTTGCTACTGCATCTTGGCGTCGTGATTATGCTGGACGTTTGCCTAAGGAAAATAACTATGGTGATTTCCCTGCAGTGACCCTTGGATGGAAAATATCTAATGAAAAATTCTTTAAGAAGAGTGATTTTATCAGTTTGCTGAAATTGCGTGCTTCTTGGGGGCGTGTAGGTAATTTGAGCTCTATAGGGCTTAATTATAAGTCTGCTTTGTTGAAGAAAAGCTCGTGGACAGAACAAGCACAATATGGTCCTGAGGCAAATAATATCTGGAATACTTTGATTTACAACGGCTCTGCGTTAAATCCTGATTTGACCTGGGAAACTTCAGAACAGACTGACTTGGGCTTGGATGTTGAGATGTTTAAAAACCGTTTGTCGGTATCATTAGACTATTTTGATAAACGTACTTTCAATTTGATTCAGACACAATCAATGGGGTGGCCTTCTACTATGGGACTCGATGCCATGTTAATCAATCAAGGTGAAGTGCGTAACCGTGGCTTTGAGATTCAAGCTAATTGGAGCGATAAGATTAACAAAAACCTTTCTTATTTCGTATCGGGTAACTTCTCGTATTTAAAGAACTGGGTATCAGATATAGGTGTGAAGGATGCGGATGGCAATCCGGGTTTGTGGCCTAATGATAAAAGGTTCCGTAGCATCCCTTATATGATGCAGAGTACGGAAGGGGAACCTCTGAATTCCTTCTACTTGATTAAGACAGATGGTTTGTTCCAAAGTGATGCAGAAGTTGCCGAGTGGAATGCTAAACATGGAACATATGTGACCAATGATAATGGTGAAAAAGAGTGGGTAGGTATTCAGCCGAATGCCAAGGCTGGTGACTTGAAGTTTGTGGATCATAATGGCGATGGTAAAATTACGGATGCAGACCGTCAGTATATGGGTAGTGCGACTCCGAAGACGACTTTTGCCTTTACATTGGGAATGACGTGGAAAAAACTTTCTTTCAGTGCCATGTTCCAGGGAGTAGGTGGAGCAAAAGCTTTATATGTAGGAAAGTACATGCTGTTGAGTGATGTAGAAGGAAACTTTAACCGTTCCAGCGAGATATTGAATGCTTGGAGTCCTACAAATACCGGTTCTGATATTCCTCGTTTGTCAAAGAATGACCCGAATGGAAACTTTACGACTGCATCTGATTGGTATTTGGAGAATGCTTCTTATCTGCGTTTGAAGAATGTAACCCTTTCTTATGATTTAAGCGATGTATTCCGCAAGTGGTCTCATTTGAATGACCGTAACAGCCGTTTGTCTGTGTACTTCAGTGGTGAAAATCTTGCTACTATCACTGGATATTCTGGTATGGATCCTGAATGTGGTGGCTGGGATGCTTTGAAATATCCGGTATCTCGCGTATTATCTGTTGGTGTAAAATTGACTTACTAATAATTAATAGAGAAGAATGATTATGAAAAAAAATATATTATTTTTTGCGATGTCTGCCACATTGCTTATGAGTTCTTGCAGTGACTTCCTTGATGTGCAACCAGAGGGAGATGCTACTACAACGACTTATTTTACCAATGACCTGCAGGCTATTGATGCTGTAGATGCATTGTATGAAAGATTTCATCAGGAAGCTGTATATGGACGCGAACTGTTTTGGGAACAAGGTGCCGCGTGCGACGTTGTGTGGGGAAAGACCCGTGATTTTCCAACACTTGCTACATTGAAATATACAGGAGACGAATCCCCTTTGCGTACTATTTTTGATACTATGTACAAAGTGATGGCACGTTCCAACTGGGTAATACAAGAGTTGCTTAAGAAAGGGAAAAGCACCACTTTGAGTGATATTGAAAAGAGAAGTCTCGGTGAAGCTTACTTCACTCGTGGATGGGCTCATTTCTTGATCGCTTATCGTTACGGTCTTGATACACAAGGGGTACCTTTTGTCCGTTATGAAGATTTTGAAGGTGGCTATGACAATTCTATTCCTCCTCAGCAAGCTTCGGTCATCGATAATTATAAATTGATTATCTCGGATATGGACAAGGCAATAGAGTATTTGCCCCGTTTTGAAGAGTATGGAGATAATGATAGAGGACGCGCGCACGATGCGGCTGCAGTAGCTTTTAAAGCTAAAGTTTATGCTTATTGGGCAACTTGGGATGCTACACAATGGGGAAATGTAATCAGTATGGTCAATGAACTGGAAACTGCTTACGGACGTGATTTAGCCGGTACTTATGAAGAGTTGTTCTCTTCTGATTTCTCTAAATGGTGGAATAAAGAGTATATTTGGACTATTCCTGGAAATGGTGGCTCTCAAGGTGGCGGTTCGGAGTTTCCGGGAGTTGTCCTTGAGAACAAAGGCTGGGGACAATATAATGGCTGGGGACAGAACAAGCCGTCTTATGATATTTACGAAGAGATGTTGAAAGACGGAGCTGGTAATGACCGTTTGGTTCGTACGGTTTTAGAGTATGGTCAGGAATTTCAATTCTTGGGTGAATCCCGTGCTTTTTATTCAAGCTCGGATATTGAATCCGGTTTTATGATTAATAAATACATGGATCCCTTTAAGTATGAAGATGCAGCCAATAAGGGGTATATCAATACAAACGGAGACTGGCCGACGGTACGTATTAATTTCCCGGTTATCCGTTTTGCAGAAATGTTACTTTTCCGTGCGGAAGCTTATTTGATGACTAATAAAGCGGACTTGGCTACGGCTGATTTGAATCGCATTCGTAAACGTGCCAATGTTGCATTATTGACGGGCACTGCTACTATGGCTGACCTATATCATGAACGCCGTTGTGAATTGGCATTTGAGTTTACAGACCATTTATATGATTTGAAACGCTGGTATCGCTCAGGCAATACTGAAATAAAGGCTTTGGCTGCTGCCGAATTGAATGCCCGTCCGCGCGTACGTCATTATGCCAACCGCCAGGACCCTGCTTCCACATTCGTTGTAGGTGAGTATGAGGATTATACGGATAAGATTGCTTATCAGGATTACATGATCGTATTCCCTTATCCTTCGGTTCAGATTACCAAATCTGATGGTAAGTTAAAACAGAATCCTCATTATGATTGATATTTTCTCTGAAAGAGATAAAATATAAAAAAAGACCTCATTGCCATTGGTCTAATCTGCAGGGGTTGGTATTTTCGGGTATTGATCCTTGCAGATATTTCTTCTTTTTCTTTCATTTGCAAAGGCTATTCATAAAATCATTTTAATATACGGAGAGACGGCATTCCCGACAGTCTGCAGCGCTCTTCAAATATACAGTCTGATGAAATTAAAAACTCTTATATGTGCAACTACTGCCTTTTGGGCTTGCTGCTCTTGTACATCCGGTGAACTATCTCCCGTAGACTATGTAGACCCTTTTATAGGTACCGGCTTTCATGGGCATACTTATCCGGGGGCAACCGTTCCGTTCGGGGCGGTACAGTTAAGTCCTGACACGCGTGCCGGAAACTGGGATGCTTGTTCGGGGTATCATTATAATGATACGACTCTAAAAGGTTTTTCACACACACATTTAAGTGGGACCGGATGCATTGATCTTGGGGATATACTGTTTCGTCCTACTACGCTGAAACCGGATTTGACTACGGAAAGCATTTACCAGCCAGCGGCTTTTTCCCATAAAGACGAAGATGCTTCTGCCGGATATTATTCGGTTGTTCTGAAAGAAGAAGGAATAAAAGCTGAATTGACGGTAACGGCACACGCCGGTATGCACCGCTATACGTTTCCTTCCGGCAAAGAAGCATCTATTATTATAGATTTGACTCATTTGCTTGATAACGAATATATTTATGAGGCTGAACTTGAACAGACTGCCGCCAACGAAATAACAGGTATGCGCAGAACCAGGGGATGGACGGACAATCAGTACGTTTATTTTGTAGCCCAGTTCTCGAAACCTTTTCAGACCATAGACTTTATACAGAATAAAAAGATGGTTTCTGCAGGAGTTAAGTTGAACGGTACCGATTTGCAGGCTTGCTTGTCCTTCGATAATAGTAATGGAGAGCCGGTTATAGCCAAAGTTGGATTATCCATTGTCAGTGAAAAGAATGCACGTGAGAATTTGGAAACCGAGGTGATAGGTTTCGATTTTGATGCCGTGCGTAGTGCTGCCCGTTCCGCTTGGGAACAAGCTCTCTCTGCTATTACGGTAAAAGGCGGCAATACGGACGACTTGAAGAATTTCTATACAGCCATGTATCATTCTATGGTTGTACCCAATGTCGTGAGTGATATCAATGGTGAGTACCGCCGTCATAATATGGAAATTGGGCAATTGCCAAAAGGCAAAGTGCAATATTCTACATTTTCGCTTTGGGATACTTTCCGTGCATGGAATCCGTTGATGACTTTGATTGATACAACTTTGGTCAATAATATGATAAATTCCTTTCTGGACATTTACGAATCTTCGGGTGAACTTCCTATCTGGCCGCTTTCTGCCGGAGAGACGGGAACTATGATTGGTTATCATGCAGTGTCCGTTATAGCAGATGCTTATATGAAGGGTATTAGAGGATTTGACGCGGAAAAGGCGTTGGAAGCTATGGTAGTTTCTTCTGAAAAGAACAAAAAGGGAGCTGATTACTATATTCAGAATGGCTTTATTCCTTCTAATATAAAGAAAGAGTCCATCTCTTGTTTGCTGGAGTTTGCCTATGATGACTGGTGTATTGCACGTATGGCTCAGGAAATGAGTAAGGATGATATTTATCAAAAGTATATTCAACGTTCCCAGAACTATATCAATGTTTTTGATGGTAATACAAAATTCTTCCGCCCCAAGCGGATGGATGGGAACTGGGAAACTCCCTTCAATCCTATTGAGGTAGGTCGTGCCTATACGGAAGCCACAGCCTGGCAGTATCGCTTCTTTGTACCTCACGATGTAAGCGGTATGGCACAACTGTTTGGTGGTAAGAAAGAGTTTATTACCGCACTCGATTCTATCTTTACAGTAGAGTCGGATGTACATGGCGATTTAGTGGATATTACCGGACTGATAGGTCAATATGTTCATGGCAATGAGCCGAGCCATCATATCGCCTATCTGTACGATTACGTCGGACAGCCTTGGAAGACGCAGGAAATGACACGCCATCTGCTCCATGAAATGTACGCTCCTACGCCTGAAGGAATCATTGGTAATGAAGATTGTGGACAGATGTCCGGTTGGTATATATTATCCAGCTTGGGTATTTATTCAGTTTGTCCGGGAAGCAATGAATTTGCACTGACTACTCCTCTATTTGAGAAAGCGGTTGTCAACCTGGCAAATAGAAAGACTTTGACCATCCTTGCCAACAATCCGAAGAAGAATGTCTATATCACAAAAGTAGAATTGAACGGACAACCGATAGATGTAAATTTTATTACTTATGCACAGTTGATGGAAGGTGGAGAACTTCGTTTTACTTTGTCCGATAAGCCGAATATGGAGAGAGGTGTTTCCTCTGAAGCATCCCCTTATTCCTATACTAAAGATGAAGTCGTTTCCATTCCCTATGTGGATAAGGATTTGAACTTGTTTATGGATAAGGTAACGGTTGCATTGGCCACAACAACCAAGGATGCCGAAATCAGATATACATTGGATGGCAGCGAGCCCACAGAGCAGTCGGCATTGTACGAGCAGCCTTTTGAACTGGACAAGACCACTTTAATAAAAGCCAAAGGATTCAAGGAAGGTCTCCGCTCAAGCAGAACATTATCCATATCGGCAACGAAAGCTGAATTGAAGGCTGCTCTTTCTGTAAATCCTACTCAGAATGGTACATCTTATAAGTACTTTGAAGGCACTTACCAGAAAGTGGCTGATGTAGAAAAGTCACCGTTGCTGGAGTCTGGTGTCATGCCCGAACCTTCTATTAAGGGTGCTAAGCAGGAGGATCATTTCGGTTATATCTTTTCTGGATTGATAAATGTTCCCGAAGATGGGGTCTATACTTTCCAGACCCGTTCGGACGATGGCAGTGTCTTGTACATTCACGATGAGCAGGTAGTCAATAATGATGCTTCCCATGCTGCAATTCCTGCTACCGGAATGGTCGCGCTGAAGAAAGGTTTTCATCCTTACAAGCTCTATTACTTTGAAGATTATGAAGGTGAGTATTTGAGCTGGGCTTGGAAACTGCCTTCTGCCGAGAAGTTGGCACCCATCCCTGCATCGGCTTTATTTGTGAAATAATAGTTTAATATATATGCTATGAGAAAGTTATTTTTGTTATTTTTACCTTTGTTCGCTGCATCATGCGGACAGGTGAAGCAGCAGGCATCTGCACCAGAGCCCGTTAATGTCATGAGTTTCAATATTCGCTATGACAATCCGGAAGATAGCTTGGACAACTGGCAATACCGTAAAGACCGCGCGGCAAATGCCATCCGTTTTTATGATGTGGATATATTGGGTACGCAAGAAGTACTTCATAATCAGTTGGAAGACCTTAAACAACGATTGCCGGAATACGGAGTCATCGGTGTAGGTCGTGAAGATGGAAAGGAAAAGGGTGAATATAGTGCACTCTGGTATAAGAAAGATCGTTTCAACTTGCTGGATTCTGGCTATTTCTGGTTGAGCGAGACTCCTGAAGTTGCCGGTTCCAAGGGCTGGGATGGAGCTTGTGAGCGTATCGCTTCATGGGCAAAACTGCAAGATAAAGTAAGTGGCAAGGAGTTCTTCGCATTGAATACCCACTTGGATCATGTAGGTGTTGCTGCACGTCGTGAAGGTATAAGCCTTATGCTGGATAAAGTAAATGAGTTGAGTGGTAACTTACCCGTAGTAGTAACGGGCGACTTTAATGCTAGTCCGGAATCGGATGTCATCAAACACGTGACTGACCCTTCCAATCCGGAACACTTGACAGATGCACGCCAGGCATCGGCAATTGTTTATGGTCCGGCATGGAGTTTCCATGATTTCGGAAAGATTCCTTACGATAAACGTCCGCTGATTGATTACGTTTTTGTACGTAATGGACTGAAAGTTTTGAGGTATGGTGTATTGGCTGAAACAGAGAATAATGCTTTCCTCTCCGACCATGCCCCTATTTTAGTAACAGTTGAATAATAAAACAATAATTATGACTAAGATATTAAGAATATGTATCGTTATGCTCTTGGCAGTCTTGCTACTGCCGGTAGAGTTATCGGCACAAAGCCGCCGTGATAAAGAACAGACCTATGTTTTGGACCAACCTTATGAGGTGACAAAGATTACCCCTCCCCAGGGCAAGAAGATAAAGAATGTCATCTTGATGATTGGTGATGGCATGAGTCTTATGCACGTATATTCTGCCTGGACAGCCAATCGAGGCAAGTTGTTTTTGGATAACTGCCAGGTAGTGGGTTTGTCTAAAACCTATTGTGCCAACAAGCTGATTACAGACTCGGGAGCGGGTGGAACAGCCATAGCTACGGGGCAGAAGACAAACTATCATTCTGTGGGTGTAGATACCGAAGGACGTCCTTTGAAATCATTGGTAGACCTGGCTGCTGCTAAAGGTAAATCGACCGGTATAGCGGTGACTTGCCGTCTGTGGGATGCCACTCCTGCTGATTTTTGTTGCCATAACAAGGATAGAGATGCGGAAGCTGAAATCGTAGCAGATTACGTTAATTGCAGTGCCGATTATGTATTTGGTGGAGGTGCCAAGCTTTTCGAAAACCGTGAAGATGGACGCGACTTGTTTAAGGAACTACGCGACAAAGGATTTCAGACTCCTCGTAGTTGGGATGAATTGGCTGGCATAAAGAGTGGTAAGGTATTTGCCGTACCTTATCCCGTCGATACTCCTCTTCCTGCTGAACGTGGCGACCTTTTGGCACGTGCTTCATTGAAAGGTATTGAATTGCTGGACCAAAATAAAAACGGTTTCTTTATGATGATAGAAGGTTCGCAGTTGGATGACTACGGACACTTCAATGACATTGATTTGCTGATGCAGGAAACACATGACTTTGACCGTACTATCGGTGCCATTTATGAATGGGCTGCCAAGGATGGAGAAACATTGGTAGTAGTTACTGCAGACCATGAGACTGGTGGACTTACGTTGGTTGATGGAGATTTGGCAGAAGGCAGAATCGTATGTAAGTTCTCCACGGGCGGGCATAGCGGCGTGATGGTGCCGGTATATGCTTTCGGTCCCGGTGCGGAGGAGTTTACCGGAATTTTTGAGAATACTGCTATCTTTGACAAGATAAAGAAACTGCTCGATTTATAATTTAAAAAATAACTATTTCCTATGTTGAAACACATTTTATTGGTAAGCTTGCTTTCTTTTTCCACTCTCCCTTTGCTGAAAGCTCAGAGCTGTGGCAATGATGAAAAGTATCATTTGCCTTATAAAAATACATATGTAAAGGAACCGCTGGTCACTGAAAATGAGTATCGTGTGGCAAAACCTGAGACGATTGTGCCGAAAAGCTTCGAAGAAGCTCGGCAGATTCTTCCCAATCCCATTTGGGGTGGACATGACAAGGAACTTGAAATGTATTGGAAGGCATGGGAAATAGCTATCGGCAATATTCGTGCTCCTCAAGCAGGCTCGGGTTTTGTCTCAAGCTATTTGGATACAGCTTATAATGGTAATATCTTTATGTGGGATTCCTCTTTCATTCTGATGTTTGCCCGCTATGGTACCCGTTTCTTTCCTTTCCAGAATACGCTGAACAACTTTTACGCCAAGCAGCATCCCGACGGTTTCATTTGCCGTGAAATAAAGGCGGATGGTGCCGATTGCTTTGAACGCTATGATCCGGTGAGTACCGGACCGAATTTGATGCCTTGGTGTGAGATGGTCTATTTCCATCAGTTTGGTGATACGGAACGCCTGCACAAGATATTTCCGGTACTTTGTGCTTATTATAAGTGGTTGAAATTGAACCATACTTGGAGAAATGGAACCTACTGGTCAAGCGGATGGGGGACCGGCATGGATAATATGCCCCGTGTTCCGTCGGAATACAGCCCTATCTACAGTCACGGGCATATGATTTGGTTAGATACAAACCTACAGCAATTATTTACTGCCAATTTACTACTTGAGATGGGCTTTTATCTGGAACGTTGGCAAGAGATAGAAGAGTTTGAAGACGAAGCCAAAATGCTGGGAAAATATATCCATGACAATCTTTGGGATGAAAAGACCGGTTTCCTTTATGACCAGTATGCTGACGGTACGCTCTGTACAACCAAGGGAATAGGTGCCTATTGGGCTCTGTTTACTGATGTATTGGATTCTGTACAGTTGGACCGTATGGTGAAGGAATTGGATAATCCTGCCACATTCAACCGGAAACACCGTATTCCTTCTTTGTCTGCCGATAATCCCAAGTACAAGGAGAATGGCCGTTATTGGCAGGGTGGCGTATGGCCGGGAACTAATTACATGGTGATGCAGGGCCTTGTGCAGAAAGGTTATGGTAAACTGGCACGGGAGATTTGTTTGAATCATTATGCCCAGGTGTTTGAGGTCTATAAGAAGACTGGAACTTTTTGGGAATATTATGCTCCGGAAAGTGCTGAGCCGGGATTTATGGCAAGGGATAATTTTGTGGGTTGGGCAGGACTTCCTCCTATTGCTGAATTGATAGAATTTATTATCGGTATTCGGGGAGATTATGCCAAAAAGCAGATTATCTGGGATATGAATTTGACGGAGATTAACGGCATAGAACGCTATCCTTTTGGTCCCGAAGGGCTTATCTCCTTAAAAGCTGAAGCACGCCGTTCTGCAAGTGATGAACCTCGTATTACAGTAGATTCCAATATCGATTTTGAACTGTGTGTACTCTATGGTGGAAAAGAGAAAAAGATAAATGTGACATCCGGTAAGCATACCTATTAAAGAAGAAATCAATCATGAAAAACAATATGTCAAGACGCCAATTTCTGAAGACTGGCGGGCTTGCCTTGGCTGCAATGACCTTTCAGCCCGCTTCCGTATTATCTTCATCCGGGACTTTCAGCCAGAGATATGTTTCGTTGCGTCCTTCTGCAAGCAAAAGGAACTTCATTTCGAAGGCAGTAGATGCTGCCATTGAAGAAGCAAAGCCTAAAATAAAGGACGAGAAGTTGCGTTGGATGTTCGAGAACTGTTTTCCCAATACGCTTGACACTACTGTCAGATATAGAGTGAAGAATGGCAGACCAGATACTTTCGTCATTACAGGTGATATAGATGCCATGTGGTTGCGCGACTCTTCAGCGCAAGTATGGCCCTATCTGCCGTTGATGAAGAAAGATAAGGACTTGCAGTTGATGGTGGCAGGACTTGTCAACAGACAGACTGAATGTATCTTAATAGACCCGTATGCCAATGCCTTCAACGACGGGCCGTTGGGCAGCTATTGGGAAACCGACCATACACAACATATGGCTAAGGAACTGCATGAACGCAAATGGGAGATAGATTCTTTGTGCTATCCCATTCGTCTGGCTTATCATTATTGGCAATACACGGAAGACACGTCTGTGTTCGATGAAAATTGGCATAAAGCTATGCTGCTGGTGGTCAAGACCTTTAAAGAGCAACAGAGGAAACAAGGCTTAGGACCTTATAGCTTTACGCGCGATTGCGACCGCCCTACAGATTCGCAGATTAACAACGGATGGGGAGCACCGGTAAAGCCGGTCGGCTTAATCGTTTCTTCTTTCCGTCCGTCAGATGATGCTACACAATACGGTTTTCTGATTCCTGCTAATATGTTTGCGGTTGTGTCATTGCGCCAATTGGCTGAGATAGAGGATAAAGTTTATGGAAACAAGGACTTCTCCGGAGAATGTATAACATTGGCAGATGAAGTGGATGCAGCTATCCGTAGGTATGGTACTTTCAATCATCCGGTTTGTGGGCGTATTTATGCTTTTGAGGTCGACGGTTTTGGTAACGCGCTTTGTATGGACGATGCCAATGTACCCAGTTTGCTGGCTGCGCCTTATCTGGGTTATTGTTCTTTTAAAGATGCGATTTATCAGAATACCCGTAAAATGATATGGAGCGGCAATAATCCTTATTTCTTTAAAGGAAAAGCCGGTGAAGGGGTAGGAGGCCCTCATGTGGGATTGAATTATATCTGGCCGATGAGCATCATTATGAAGGCTTTTACAACGGATGATTCCGAAGAAATACGTGCTTGTCTGAAGCAACTTCGTGATACGGACGGAGGGACGGGCTTTATGCATGAGTCTTTCCATTCGGAGGATGCCGCGGACTTTACTCGTTCCTGGTTTGCCTGGACAAATACTTTGTTCGGTGAACTGATACTGAATACAATCAAGGAATATCCCAACTTATTATCCCAAATACTATGAAGATAAGATATTGGTTACTGGCTATGTCATTCATTTTTCTCTCTTGTGGGAGAGTGGCTGATGATGTAGCGACAAACTATGGTATTATACCCATGCCGAATGAACTTGCTCCAATGCAGGGAGTGTATGTCTTGCAAGGGAAAAAAACAGTGGCTGTCCCTTCCGGGGAAGCCGCGATGAAAGTTTTTCATTATTTGGAGGATGCGTTGAAAAACACTTCTGTAACGCTGAAGGATATTTCGGAAACGGGAAAGGCCGATATTTGCTTATCTATAGATAATTCCTTGCCCAATGAGGCCTATACATTGGAGGTTTCTTCCGATAGGATAAATATATCTTCCAATGAAACTGCCGCAGGATTTTTTTATGGTGTCCAGTCTTTGCTGCAACTCATGCCGGCAGCCATTTATGATGGTGACCGGAAATACGAGGAAAAGATTAGGATTCCTGCTGTCAGCATTACGGATGCTCCCCGTTTTCCTCATCGTGGGGCTATGATGGATGTAGGGCGTAATTTTCTGCCAAAAGAGGAAGTGCTGAAGTTTCTTGATTTGATGGCATTCTATAAATTGAATAAATTCCATTTTCATCTGACAGATGACCAAGGATGGAGAATAGAAATAAAGAAATACCCGAAACTGACTGAAATAGGTTCTTATCGTAAACAGACTCAGATAGGACACTCTGATTATTATTTTCCACGGCGTTACGATGGAAAAGAAAAGAGAGGCTATTATACGCAGGAAGAAATAAAGGAAATTGTGAAGTATGCATCCGACCGTTTCATTACGGTCATTCCCGAAATTGAAATGCCGGGACATGCATCCGCAGCACTGGCTTCCTATCCGGAACTTTCTTGCGGACTGGGAAAGACTTATGTGGTGCGTGATTATTTTGATGTTTTTGATGAGGTCTATTGTCCCAAAGAGCATACATTTGAATTCTTACAAAATGTGCTGACCGAAGTTATGGAACTCTTCCCCAGCCATTATATCCACATTGGTGGAGATGAGTGTCCCAAGAAAGCATGGAAGAAGTGTGCCCATTGCCAGCATTTGATGAAGCGGGAAGGTCTGCCCAACGAAGAAGCTCTGCAAAGTTGGTTTATCCATCGGATTGAGCAATTTGTGAACAGTAAAGGGCGTGACATCATCGGGTGGGATGAGATTCTGGAAGGAGGGCTTGCCCCTAATGCTAC